>Ga0209370_1000765_pt1 | contig 35716 bp, 26 predicted proteins | sample AgamicAtPrz_FD_187164 | JGI IMG/M metagenome (GOLD analysis project Ga0209370, IMG submission 187164) | Agave microbial communities from Guanajuato, Mexico - At.P.rz (SPAdes) (version 2) | ecosystem: Host-associated > Plants > Phyllosphere > Phylloplane/Leaf | place: Guanajuato, Mexico...
TTTCTCGCCCAACCTCGACCAGATGACCCCGGAACAGCTTCGTGCCTTGGCGGCACAGGCGTTGCAGTTGCAGTCCCAGGTCGAGGCGATGAGCAGGAAGATCCAAAACGATCAAACCGTCATTGAGCAGCTCACTTACGAAATTGCCCTGCTCAAACGCCACAAGTTTGCCAAGCGCAGCGAGCAAATCAGCCCGGCGCAAAGCAGCTTGCTGGATGACCTGCTCGACACAGACCTTGAAGCTATCGAGGCCGAGCTAAAACAGCTCCTCCCAGCTGCGCCACAGGCCGAACTACGGCAATCCCCGAAACGTGCACCCTTGCCGTCGCAGTTTCCACGCACGGTGATTCGTCACGAACCCGAAAACACCCAGTGCGCCTGTGGCTGCCAACTTCAACGCATCGGCGAAGACGTCAGCGAGAAGCTGGATTACACGCCGGGCGTGTTTATCGTCGAGCAACATGTACGCGGTAAATGGGCCTGCCGTCAGTGCGAAACACTGATCCAGGCACAGGTGCCAGCCCAGGTCATCGACAAAGGTATTCCGACCGCAGGCTTGTTGGCTCACGTGATGGTGGCCAAGTTTGCCGATCACTTGCCGCTGTACCGGCAGGAGAAGATTTTTGGCCGAGCGGGGCTGGCGATTGCTCGCTCGACCCTGGCCCAGTGGGTCGGGCAAACCGGCGTGCGGCTTCAGCCACTGGTCGATGCACTGCGTGAAGCCGTGTTGAACCAGGGCGTGATACATGCCGACGAAACACCGGTGCAGATGCTCGCGCCAGGCGAGAAGAAAACCCACCGGGCCTATGTCTGGGCCTACAGCACGACGCCGTTTTCGGCGCTCAACGCGGTGGTTTACGACTTCAGCCCAAGCCGTGCTGGCGAACATGCACGCAACTTCTTGGGCGACTGGAACGGCAAGCTGGTTTGCGATGACTTCGCTGGCTACAAAGCTGGTTTTGAGCAAGGCATCACTGAAATCGGCTGCATGGCCCACGCCCGTCGCAAGTTCTTTGATCTGCACGTAGCGAATAAAAGCCAGCTGGCTGAACAGGCCCTGCACTCGATCAGCGGTTTGTACGAGATCGAACGTCAAGCGCGGGACATGAGTGATGAAGATCGTTGGCGAATACGTCAGGAAATGGCGGTGCCAATCCTCAAAACACTGCATGACTGGATGTTGGCCCAGCGCGACTTGGTGCCCAACGGATCAGCCACAGCTAAAGCCCTCGATTACAGCCTGAAACGCTGGGTAGCGCTGACGCGCTACCTGGAAGATGGGGCTGTGCCCATAGACAACAACCAGGTCGAGAACCAGATACGGCCATGGGCACTCGGGAGATCGAACTGGTTGTTTGCCGGGTCGCTGCGCAGCGGCAGACGCGCGGCGGCGATCATGAGTTTGATCCAGTCGGCACGCATGAATGGGCATGATCCGTATGCCTATCTCAAGGATGTGCTGACGCGGCTGCCGAGCCAACGGGCCAGTGAGATCGGGCAGTTGCTGCCGCATCAGTGGATGCCGGCCTGACTTACGCAAGGTGAGTTCGCCGGACGCTTACACTGGTGCGCCCGGGAGCGGATCTACACCGATGCGAGGCCACGTGCGTCGACCTTGACCAGTGGTTAGTGTAGTACTGTTTAAATATACAGTGTTCGACTTTATTCTTCGTGGAGAACACTTGTACTCTTGTCACGATGAAGGCCTATGGCGCATGCGCAGACCAAGTGATGACGATCTGCTCGAACCTTTTTTTACTCGTGAGGAGCTGCTTGAGCAGAGTTGTGACCTGCTTGAGTCCGAGCTCGCGGAGCTGGGGGATGAGCTGCAGGCGAGTCGCGAAAAAATATCGACCCTGGTGCTGATGTGGTCAGGTGTTACGTCTGAGTTGCGGGCGGCAGAGGCAGAACTCAGTAAAATGAAGCTCCAGCCTCTCGCTTAGCGATTCGGCTTGTTCCAAGATGCGCCTGAGCAGAGGAATGAGGCTGCTCGACTTGAGCCCTTTTTCTGACAGGTTCCTCCATCGATCAAGCGTTTGGGCGAATGGGGCAAAAATTATTTGTGAAATTTTGGCTTACTGAGTAAGGTTGGCCAGGTGGCATCACACGGGAGTCCCTATGGACGATCACTCATCATCAGTGCGACTTGTACGCCTAAGGCGACATGGCCAACGTAGGCTTGACAACGTCACGGCGCAGTTGAAAGCTGAATTCGCCTGGCGTGCGCGTGAACGGTTGCGGGCTTACATGTCTCGTTTTATTGAGTCCGCTATCGAGAAGTCACAGCGTCCCAAGACCTTCCTTGCGCACCATGGTGTATCGGGCACCACCCCAATCCGTTGCATGACTATCACAGTCTACTGTATCAATAGGGCGCAACTGCGCGCATTGGACACAGTCCTTAGCGAGGCAGGTCAGCCTGACCCCGATTCACCACTGCACAGTTTCAGGAAGCTTATCCTCGCGTTTTTCCGGATCATCCTTGCACACATAATCCAACTTCAGGCCCGTGCTCTTCGGGCTGTACTCACTGTTCCTCTCTTCCTTGATGGGCCAGAGATGAGCGGTTTCAAGCATCGCCTCCGCTAAGCCCTTTCGAATATCTGCGAACAAAAATTTTCGTCGAAACCACATCGAAAGGCATCAGTATGCCCATCAAAAAGCCCTGCACCTGCGGTGCGCGCTCGAATAAGCGCTGCCCTATACATCCGTCTCTACCTCGCCGACGCTTTTATCATCGCCTCGCCCCCCCCCTTCAACCGCTCCAGGTTGAGAAATGGTGGGCGCATCTAAAAACCATTGTAGAGATTCTGAATGTGGGAAGCAGGCTTCTTCAGATAGTACACTCCATCATTAGTTAGTGGGATTGAGCTCCCTAGACCTGTACCTGTTGCAGCGGTCTTCGCTGCAGCGGGTGCATCTTCCGGCGCGGCTTTACTGAAGTAGATAAAGCCGTTTGAGCGCAGATGGGCCAAGTTGATCCGAACAAAAGCGTTTGATGTTCAGTCGCCGAGCAGTGACACGGCGTGGTTCGAGGTGTCCCACGTTATGGCTTTGATAGCGTAGGTTTTTTATGGAGCAACTAACCTTGCTTAGCTAGAATAGGTTCTGAATTCTGGCATCTACTCAAAGGATGACGTCAATATGGTGGTAAAGGAAAACATTGGCCCACACAGCGGAGCGGCCATCAATGCTCTGACGTTCGATCAGGCCTACGACCTGGCTACCCAAGAGCCTGATCGCCAGTACCATACTGGCGGTAACTCCACGCCCTTTACGGTCCAGGCACGGATCACCACGAAAGGTGAGCATCGTGGCAGTCGTGTGATTGTTTTTCGTTCCGACGACCAAGAACGTGCTCGGGCCTATCCTTGCTGCTGGGGTGCCAAAACGAACTGTAACAGTACTCATATTGAGCCTTACACGCCTCAAATGAAGCGTTGATCTGAAAGCATTGAGTCCTTGGTGGCCCTTGTCAGAGCTTCAGCTTTTCCGTGGCCGGGTGATCCTTTGTAATCTGTGCTCCTGCCGGAGCAGACAAATAACGGGGACGCTAAACAACCAGCGGACACGTATGGCCCAAACAGGGCTGGACTAAATCTTTATATGTGTTCTGAATCGGACTTTCCCTCTTCTCTGTAGTCCATTTCCGAAACATACTCCCACCGCCTTATAGCCCATTGCAGCACTCCTATCAGCCATCTAGTCTCGCCGTGTCGCCACCAAACCCGCGACACGGCTTTGACAGGCCGTAGCTGATAGAAGGATTGCACGTTGTCGCTTATGGCGGCTGTACGTGGGGCACCTCGTGTGCGCCGGGTTCCTTCATCCTCGGTCTGTCAACCCACGTACCGCTGCCACCATTCTGTTTGACAGCAGGATCTTGGCGGTTCAATCCCGATGAAGGAGTGTAACCATGCTAAAGATCGTTCCTGACCCACCGCTACACGACAAATACACCACCCACACCCTCGAAGACCTCCTGGTCCAGATCTCCGAATACCTCGTCTGTGCCCTGACCGTCAGCCAACAGACTGTTCTGCTGCACGCCAAACCGCCAGGTCAGGTCCTGACACTAGCCGCCATGCACGAAATCGACAGCGCCCGCACCCTGGTGGAGGTGGCGCTGAGTCGCGTGCAGTCCCGGCATTGATACGGCAAGCCTGGGCTCGCACTTGATGTTCACCGATCAGGCCCCGCGCCGTTCGCGGGGCCACAGGAGGAACGGTATGGATAAGGAATTGCAAACCCCGCGCATCAGCAAGCTGGCAACCACTGGCGTCGGGCATTTCGGCGAGGCTGCAGAGGAGGGTGGTCAAGACCCGCTGTTCCGTGTTGTGGCGGGCCATTCGATGGACCATGCAGTTGAGCAGGCAACCGTGCTGATGTGTGCAGTGCACAAGATCAGCGATCTGGCGATGGCGGAGACAAATCATTTGCCGACGTTGCTGACGGCTGTGCATTACCTCAGTGGCATGGCCAAAGCGTTGGCCCAGGATGTGAATCATGGGTTGATGGTTGGCCGGAGGGTTGATTAGGAATGCGGCGGCTGCCCTGGCTGATGTCAGCTAGTTAGACCCCGGGGCCGCTTTGCGGCCCATCGCCGGCAAGCCGGCTCCCACACCGAACGTGCCGCATTCAGAATGCGTTACCAGTGGTGCATAGGACGAATGTGCTAGATAGCCCTTTGCCTTATGTTCAGGGCGAGAAACTGTCGCCCTGAACATAAGGCAAAGGACTGGCCCCATGACCGCTTTCAAGAAGCAGCTTCTGCCTGTCGCCTTACTGTGCAATGTCCTCGCTGCGCAGGCGAGCGATGTGCAGATGGGCGACTTTTGGGTAGTCCACTACCAAGGCGGCTTGGGCAAGAACCAGGTGTTTGTCGCGGACGGTGACCCCGATAACATCTTCAATCGCCCAGGTGGCGCGAAATCATTGGGTGTCTACCAGTTCTACGAAGAGCCCGGCAAGCCCACATTCACTGCCTACGATGTCGAAATCGACTGTGCAAAGAACCGCGTGCGTATCACGGGCGCACAGGATTTTCGCAGCGTTTTCAATGAGTTGCGAAACGCGAAGTATTCCAATCAATGGCAGAGCAAACCTGACACCTGGTTGGCGCAAAGCCGCGACTTTCTGTGCAAGCCGACCGACCGCCAGGCCCGGAAAATGGAGCGCCTGGGGGTAATGCCCACATCGCAAATAGCCAAGGCAGGGCCGCAGCTGTTCGAGATATTGAACCGCGAGGCCGCCAAGGTGGCGATCATGCAGAAGATCGACGAAGGGTTCGCACAGATGTCTGCCAAGTAAAGCGGCCTTCAGGGAGAAGACCTTATGATCCGATTGTTCGCATTGGGCCTGTTGGCCACATTGCTCAGTGGCTGCGCATCGCTGGAAGCCAGCAGCGCCTGGAAAGATCGTCCGGTGGGCGAGCTGATCGATTTCTTCGGGGTGCCAAGGCGGATCATGGTGGTGCCGGAAGAAGATCTGGTGGTGCTCAGGTACGTGCGCGACAGCAGCTATGTCACGCGGGAAGCAGCAGGCACTTACACGGGGCCGCAGAACGGGCAGATTGTGCACACGGAATACTGGGAAGATGTGCAGCACTCAGGCAGTTGTCAGATCGATGTGTTCATCAACAGGGCACGGCTGGTGCAGAAGGTACGCACGAAAGGTCGCTGTGCAGTTGTCGAGATGGCGCCGGCAGCTCGAGCGTGATCTGGCAGACGCAAACCACAGGTGATCGACTCAGGAGGTCACCTCCCATAATACTCAATTTAACAAGTGGGCGATGTCAAATATTCATAAGCCACTCACGGGCCGGAGATTACTGACTCAAAGTCCTCGAAACGAATGCGGCCGCTCATCGATTGATGTAAAACTAGCTTTATTGGCCTCAGTGCAAGACAAAGAGGTGCCTACGAAGTCCAGGGCGATTCAGAACCTGTTCCGCAAGTATCTCGGTATCGCCGATTGATGCATTCAAATTGAAGGGCGAGTCCTTGATCAGCAACCTGGCTGATCGAGGAGAATTTTTCACCAGCACGATTTAACCAAGCCGCAGAGTGTGGCTATAAAATCGCTACTGAGCCTGATCGAACAGCGCCGCGGTGGCCTTGAGCACTAACGCTGTTGAGCCGATGAAGCTGTACTACGAAGCGTAGGTCTTCCACAGGAGGTCATTTTTATGCTAATGATGGCACTGCGCCACTGCTCGATGTGCAAGCTGCGCCTCAAAATGTCTATTTGCAGCCAAACTAGGCCTCCAACCACTTTGCGCAGAACTTACCAGACCTTTTCCTTTGCTTTGAAAAGGAGCTTTTATGAGTACTGAAAATATTGAGACGCTTCTGGAGCGGCTTGTCACTATCAATGAAGAGGTTTCACAAAAGCTAGATGATATAAAATATGATTTATCAGAAATAAAAAATGAGCTGAACTGGGTTGGTGAACATTCCTATGCAAAAGTTGTGTATGGCGGCTTGAATAACATTGAGATGAGGTTTATAGGTATTGAGTCCAATACATCTATCTTATAGTTCGCTGGAATGTTTTAGATGGCTGGCTTTCCTTGAACTATTCAGTCTTGATGTGGCTTTTTTGCAGTTTTGTGCCACTTTTGAAAAACCTTTGATACTAATTTTTTTCCCCCGATAGAGCTGATAGGTCTGTGGCAAGTCAGGATGCATCTGCGCTTTGCTGCAGATCGCTGCTTAGCTGAACAGATTAAGCATCAGCGAACGACCAAAGGATCATTACGCCTGGAGCAGGAAGCGCTATCATCCCGCCATCAGCTCAAGAGGATCCCTTCGCGGCCGGTCAGTCCGGCACTCCCTTGAGCATCACAACAAGGAAGGTTGCGCATGGACGACATCGTTCAGCCCCCCGCTGCTCAAGAAGAAATCCCACCTAAAGAAGTCAAGATCCTTGCCACCCTTGTGGCGAAGCTGAACCTTGCCGACTTCCAGAACGCCATTCCCGTAATTCGCGAACTTCGTATAGCGAACGAGACCGAAGACCGTTTCGTTAATGCGACCCTGACATTGACCTCAGAACCTGAGGTGTTCAAGGCCAAGGTGTGGCGGATCGACGAGATTGGGGCAGATAGCTTCCGGATCATTCCTGGTCTTGATCTGGTCTTGGACGGCCCGTTGCTTAGTCGTCTGACCGAAGCTGAGCTGTCGACATTCACCTTCGTGCTTGAGGCGGACGACAAGGAAGCGGAGAGCGGCAGAAAGGAGGTCTCCCGTTTTGAGCAAGTCGTAGACCTTCTGCCCCGAAATCAGTGGGGTGGGTTGCGGCATATTCCTGACATGACGGCTGCCTTCGTGCAGCCGAATGATGCGGCAGTTGAACGACTCTTGAAGCAGACGGCTGAGTTGCTTCGCCAAAGTGAACTGTGCTCATCGCTGGATGGTTACGAGGGTGGCGCGAAGCGAGCTTGGCAGCTGGCGTCTGCGGTCTGGAGCGCCGTCGCACGGATGAAGCTCGACTATGCATTGCCGCCGGCAAGTTTTGAACAGTCAGGTCAAAAGGTGCGAAGCCCAAGCCAGATTGCCGATACTGGTTTGGCAACCTGTATGGATCTTACCCTGCTATTCTGCGCTGCCCTGGAGCAAATCGGGCTGAACCCAGTCATCGTGTTCACCCGCGGTCACGCTTTCGCGGGGTTGTGGATGAAGCCCGAGGAGTTCACTACTGCCCTTGTCGATGATGTGACGGCGGTACGCAAGCGGGTGAAGCTGCGGGAACTGGTTCTATTTGAAACGACGCTCAGTACGCAGAATCCTGTCCCAACCTTCTCTTACGCAGTCGAGAGAGGTGAGAAGCAGATTGCCGAAGACGCGGACAGCGAATTTGAAATGCTGCTCGACATTCGCCGGGCTCGACTGCAACGGATCAAGCCACTCGCAAGTGCTGAGGCTCAGATCGCACGGATTGCTGATGAGGTTCCGGTGGACTCTCCGACGCTCCTGGTCGAGGACGGGGCTGGAATCCCTGATGAGATCCTCGAGGTAGTGGTCGAAGACCTTTCCAAGCTCGACCCAGCAGACCGACTTGGCCGGTGGCAGCGCAAACTCTTGGATCTCTCGCTTCGAAACAACCTCTTGAACTTCAAGACAGGCAAGCGGGCGCTGAAGCTGGAGTCCCCAGATCCAGGAGCCCTCGAGGACGTATTGGCCAGTGGTCAGTCGCTGAAGCTGCTCACCCGCCCAGACCTCATGGATGGTGCTGATCCGCGGGAGCGCGCTCTGTATGAGCAACGTGAGCGTGAGGATGTTCGTCGCCGGCATGCCGAGGATGCCCTCAATCGCAGAGAGGTGTTTGTTGCGCTGACATCCAACGAGATGGACGTTCGACTCACCGAACTGTACCGAGGTGCTCGCACAGCGCTGCAGGAAGGCGGCTCCAATACGCTCTTCTTGGCCATTGGCTTCCTGAGTTGGACACGCGAGGACAGAACAGGGCAGAAGTACAAGGCGCCATTGGTTTTGATACCGGTTACGCTGGAGCGCAAGAGCGCTCGCTCCGGATTTACCATGGTGCTTCACGATGATGAGCCGCGCTTCAACCCCACCCTGATTGAGATGCTTCGACAGGATTTCGAATTGGGCTTGGGGTCGCTGGAGCACGAATTGCCTCGGGACGATTCTGGCCTTGATATCGCCGGTATTTGGAACAAGGTTGGCCATGCCATCAAGGACATCCCAGGTTGGGAGTTGAGCGAAGACGTCGTGCTGTCGATGTTCTCGTTTGCCAAATACCTCATGTGGAAGGATCTGACCGAGAACGCTGAGCACCTGCGGAAGAGCCCAGTCGTTCAGCACCTTCTGGATACCCCACGCGATTCGTTCGTTTCGTATACACCGTTCCCAGAGGCGCAATCGCTGGATCGCGACTACGGCCCGACAGACGTTTTCTGCCCGCTGCCGTCGGACTCATCTCAGTTGGCTGCAGTGATGGCTGCAGCCAAGGGCAAAGACTTTGTGCTCATCGGCCCACCCGGTACTGGCAAGAGCCAGACGATTTCCAACATGATCGCCCAGTCGATTGCCCAAGGGCGTCGCGTGCTGTTCGTCTCGGAGAAGATCGCCGCGCTGGATGTCGTGTACCGTCGCTTGCGTGAGATTGGCTTGGGTGAGTTCTGCCTCGAGTTGCACTCAAGCAAGGCTCGGAAAACTGATGTGCTGGCCCAGCTGCAGTCCGCTTGGGAGGCAAAAGGGCAGGTCGATTCCGCTGCATGGGAGGTTGAGGCTCAGCGTCTCGCAACGCTGCGCGACAGCCTGAACATTTACGTCGAGCGACTGCACCGGCGCCATCGCAACGGTTACACCATCTACGATGCGATTGGCACGGTCACTTCGGGTGTCGATGAAGCTGTTGCCCCTGTTGGCTGGGCGTCACCTGACACGCATGACCACAAGGCCATGCTTGAGCTTCGTGAATTGAGCGATCGCCTCGAAGTGAACGCGCAGGCTGTGGGCTACAGCCTGCTTGCTGGTAATGCGTTGTCCGCAGTTGGTCAAGCGGAATGGTCACCTCATTGGCAACAACAGTTCGTGCAGGCGGCTCGTGATGTGTTGCCTGCCGTCTTGGATGTCCAGTGTGCGGCTGATCGGTTCGTTGAGTTGGCTGGGCTCCCAGCTTCGGAATACACCCCGGGTGCACTGGAGGGGCTGTCAGTCCTTTCCCAGGCACTACCCGCGGCAGCAGGACAGGATTGGCGCTTCGCGTTGCGGCCTGAAGCCCGCTCCATTTCTCAACGGCTGAGCGATGGCTGTGCGTGGGTTGAACAACATCGAGAGCTAAACGCTAAGCTTTCGCCGCTCTGGACTTCTCGCGTTGTGGCGGATGCTAAGCAGGGTGTTGACCTGCTGCAGCAACGTCGCACCATATTCGGTGAGCTCAGCCCGGCCTGGCCGGAAAGTGTCACCGATGTGCTTGCTCAGGCGGTGGCACTGCTTAGCCAAATAGTAGAGCTCAAGCAGCAGCTCAGTGCGACCTATGGCGATACGATCGAATCGCTCGACATCGATCTGTTGCTGAGAGAGTGGAAGGAGGCTGAGGAATCGTTCTGGCCAAAGTCCTGGTTCGGTAAGCGTCGTATCGCAGGTTTGCTAGCCCCGACTCAAACCACTGCAGGCGAGGCCGATCACGGTAAGGATTTAGCAACCTGGGCAGAAATACGTGCCGTGCGCCGCGCTATTGATGAGCTTGAGCCAGGGCACGAGTGCGTTGCCGTTTGGCAAGGTTCTAAGTCTGACGCTGAGAAGCTTTCGACGTCGATCAAACTCCAAGAGGCCATTCGGCTCCAGCAATCAGACTCGGATTGGATCGATGATGGGCTCCAGTTGGTCGAGCAAGGCCAGCTGGGTGATGCATTGAAGGAAGAACTGCGAAGGCTTCGCACGCTGACTCGCCTTGATAGCGATATGGCTGCCTTGTCCGACCTTGGCTCGAGCACTCAGCAGCTTTGGTGCGGCAAGGACACTAACATTGAACTCCTTACTGCAGCGCTGCGCTTCCAGGCTGAGCGTCGGGATATCGAAGAACGTGGTCGCCTTGTTGATGATCACCCAGAAGTGCAGGAGGGCCGCTGTGGAGCCTTGCTGAAAGGTGACTTCGATCTGTTGAAGGAGCGGGCAGCGGTTGAACGTGATTTGTCCGACCTGGCTGACCTGCGAGAACTGGTACCGGTCTGGAGTGACCTGAAGACCAAGCTTGAGATTGCACGTCAGGCTGTGGTATTCCAAGGGCAGGTAGCAACTGCTGTTGCGAAGCTCGCGCTGAACCCGGAGCAGATTGCAGCTTACAAGGCTCCCCTTCAAACGCTCTTGGGCGATGGCAACGCTTTGCTAGAGCCTGAAGGTGCGATAGCTCTCGCAGGCGTTGGCCTGCGTGAAAAGCTTGCGTTGTTGCAGGAGCGTTCATCGCATCTGACTTCGATCGGTCACTTCACCGAGGCCGGTGCTGATGAGACCTCACACCTTTCGTTGAATGACCTCAAGAAAAATTGCGAAACCGTAGTTTCGTCCGAGGCGCGACTCAAGGCATGGTGTGCCTGGAGGAAGGTGCGCGATGAGGCCTTCGCCGTTGGCCTCGCCCCAATTGTCCAGACCATGGAAAGCGGAGCCATCACCTCCGGAAAAGTCCGCCGCGTCTTCGAGGTGAATTATGCTCGCTGGTGGCTGAATACCACTGTCGATAACGAGGAAGTGATCCGGACATTTGTCAGCGTTGAGCATGAACAGCGTATTCGCGATTTCCGAGCGCTGGATGACAAGTTCACCGAGCTGACGAAGGACTGGCTCCGTGCTCGGCTGTGTGCTGACCTGCCAAGTCAGGACAGCGTGAGCCGCTCTTCAGAGTGGGGCTTGCTGCGTCATGAGATGGGCAAGAAAACCAAGCATATTCCATTGCGTGAGTTGATGACTCGGGCACCAGAAGCCCTCACCAAGCTGACGCCTTGCTTGCTGATGAGCCCGCTCTCGATTGCCCAATACCTGCCGCCAGCCTCAACCCCGTTCGACCTCGTCATCTTCGATGAGGCCTCTCAGATTCCGGTCTGGGATGCAATTGGTGCGATGGCGCGAGGAAAGCAGGTCGTGATGGTAGGTGACCCGAAACAGCTGCCGCCGACCTCGTTCTTTGACCGGGCTGAGTCCACTGCTGATGATGAGGATGTCGAAGCGGATCTCGAGAGCATCCTGGATGAATGCATCAGCGCGAACCTGCCGATGCGCAACCTGAACTGGCATTATCGCAGCCGTCACGAGAGCCTGATCGCGTTCTCCAACCAGCGTTACTACGGCTCGAAGCTGGTGACGTTCCCTTCGCCATTCACGGCTGATAAGGCTGTGAGGCTGTGTCCAGTTGCTGGTGTTTACGACAAGGGCGGCTCACGTACCAACCTGATTGAAGCAAGAGCCCTAGTTGCTGACCTTGTTGCTCGCCTTCAGTCGCCGGCCTTCCGTGAGAGCCGTCGTACTGTGGGAGTGGTCACGTTCAACGGTGAGCAGCAAAAGCTCATCATGGACATGCTCGATGAGGCATGCCGGAGGGATCCGTCGCTCGACTCGTACTTCGCTGAGTCTGAGCTCGAACCTGTGTTCGTGAAGAACCTGGAAAGTGTCCAGGGCGACGAGCGGGACATCATCTATTTCTCGACCACCTACGGAAAAGACGCTGCCGGCGTGATGTCTATGAACTTCGGCCCGATGAACCGTCCGGGTGGCGAGCGCCGACTGAACGTTGCAATTACGCGTGCTCGCCAAGAACTGGTGCTGTTCTCGACCCTCCGCCCAGAGCACATTGACCTTGCTCGGACGCAAGCCGTCGGGGTGCGTGACCTGAAGCATTTCCTCGAATTTGCTGAACGTGGGCCGCAGGCCTTGGCTGAAGCTAATTTCGGTAGTGTGGGTGGATTCGATAGCCCATTTGAAGAGGCAGTCGCTGCTGCCTTGGCCAAGAAGGGTTGGCAGATCCATACCCAGATTGGTGTCTCTTCCTTCCGAGTAGACTTGGGGGTTGTGCACCCTGATGCTCCAGGGCGCTTCCTAGCCGGTGTCGAGTGCGATGGGGCTACCTATCACCGCAGTGCGACTGCGCGTGATCGCGACAAGCTGCGTGAGTTTGTGCTGCGTGGACTTGGCTGGGAGATCGTTAGGATCTGGTCGACCGACTGGTGGGTTGATGCCGTGGGAACCGCAGAAAAGGTGCATCAACGTCTCACCGAACTGCTTGCCGAATCGAGGGCCAAGCAGGCGGTCATCGATGCTGCCCATGAGGCTGAGCGCCTAAAAGTCGATGCTGCCATGGCTGAAGTCATTGAGGTTGTGGATCAGGTTGCTGTTGTAGCTTCGACTTCAGCTGCCGGAGCCAATGAGCCGTCTGGCGCAATGCCAGAGTTGAAATACGCCAGAGCTGCCGCGGCTGAAGCAGCAGAAGATACCGTGATTCCTTATGTGCCAGTAGAGCACCTGGTTTACAAGGAAGCAGACCCTGCCGAGGCTGTGAAGGCGGTTGATCCAGACAGATTCTTCGAAGCGAGCTACACGGCTACCTTGGAACAGATGATTGCCCATGTGGTGGCAGAGGAGGGGCCTGTGCTCGATATGGCGCTTGCGCGGCGTATCGCGCGTGCTCACGGCTGGGTCAGAACGGGCTCGCGCATTCGTGATCGCGTCGATCAAATAGCGCGGGCACGATTCCGATCTCATGAAGAGGAGCAGGCAGGAACATTCTTCTGGCCGACTCATCTCGAGTCGGATATGAACGTTGTCTTTCGTAGGCCGGGTGATGACGATGCTATTCGGCCACTTGCTGAAATCTGCTTGCCCGAACTAGGTGCCTTAGTAGATGAAATGACCAAGCATGGTCACGTAGGAGAGGGGCTGGTTTACGCAGTAGCCAAGGAAGCCGGGGTCGGTAAGCTTGCCCACGCGGGCCGTCAGCGTATCGAAAAAGCGATAAAGCGGATCGCAGAGTGATACTCGATAGGGCGCATTACCAGCGCCCCTTATCGATTCAGGGTGTAGCACTGTTGCTTCGAATTGTGCCGCGCCTGTATACACACGAAGGCTAATTTGCAGTGGCAGAACAGGTCAGCAGCGAGATCGTACGCTGCTGACCTGTAAACCGTCATTTGCCGCGCGGTTTGCCAGCATCGCTCCGTTTATCGCGGACTTGACCGTCCTTGTTGCGAGACCGTGGTTGTTCACCACCGCCAGGCTTTGGAACGTTCACGTTGGGGTTGAGAGGGCGACGATCTGTCATACGGAATCTCCTTCATCCAGCAATGTGAGATACAAGAGGTTTTCAGTAAATCGCGAGCCACGCAGAAAGGTTTTCACACATCATATGGTGGTTTTCCTTGCTGCAAGACACAACATAATGCGCTCCGCTGGTGTTCGCAAGTGTTTTGGATCCCTTTAAATGTCTAAATTTTTACGCCCGTGCAGTGTGCCGACTGTTCGACGGCATATGCTAATGTGCCATCACGCATTCGGTATGGAGCATCGTGATGGGTTGGAAAGGGACTGTAAGATCGCTGCAGGCATCAGCCAGACGAGCTGAGCGCAACGCTCATCGTCGGCAGCGTGAACTCGAGAAGCGGCAAAAAGAGTTCGACAAGATGGAGGCTCTAGAGCAAGCAGCGTACGAGGTAGAGGTCTATGAAAATCACATCGATCTCCTACTTTCCATGCACAAGGAATGCGCTGAGCCGGTGCAGTGGAAGAAGATCCTCTCAACGCCAGAGCCCCGGCAACCCTTGAAGAGCGGAGCGCTCGAGCAAGCCGCACTTCATGCATCTGCTACCTATCGCCCTAACTTTTGGGCACGGCTTTTCAAGCTTGAGCATCGCAAGCGCGAAGCGCTTTTGGGGAGAGTCGGCGTCGCCGCGGCCGAAGATGAAAAACTGTTCCAGGCAGAGCTTAATGAGTGGAAGACTGCACACGACGATTGGGCTGAGGAGCGCGATATTGCTCTGCGCATCCTGGATGGTGACCGCCAAGCGAAGCTTGATGCTATAGAGGCTTTCGAATCTTTTGAGGAAATCTCCCACCTAGGCTCATCTATCCAGATGATCGTCCATGAGGGCGGAGTTCTGGAAGCGAAGCTGGCCATCCACGGTTCACACGTCATCCCGTCCGAAATCAAGTCTCTGCTCAAGAGCGGCAAGCTCTCAACCAAAGCGATGCCAGGTGGGCGCTTTAATGAGCTGCACCAGGACTACGTCTGCAGTTGTGCTCTGCGAGTTGGGCGGGAGCTGCTGGCCATCCTTCCGGACGAGCTGGTAATCGTTACTGCCATGGATAATGTGTTGAACAGCTCAACCGGACACATGGAGGATCAACCGATTCTCAGCGTTGCGTTCTCTCGGGCCACAGTCGACGGCCTGAACCTTGAGGCGCTTGACCCATCAGACGCGATGAAGAACTTTGTACACAACATGAGTTTTAAGAAAAGTGGAGGATTTTCGGCAGTGCAAGCTCTAAACGCACAGTGCTTTGCTGGTGTTGAGGCATGAGGTCTGAATCGCCCCGAAGCAGAAGCTTGGAGCGATTTAGATTACAGCCCTATCCTGAAGCATCGTTTCATGGAAGCGATCCGGGGGCTTGATGCTGGTCAAGGACTTGCCTATGTCATCCAGGTATTTAGCTGCTTCGCTGTTGCGATGCTGCAAACCCTCGCCACCTCGATACGGGTTCTCGATAGCGTGCTCAAGATAGGTGATCAGACGATTGCGCGTGTCTTAAGTTGCATCTCCTTAGCCTCGCAGCGTCCGGTCAAATGAATCGCCCCTGAAATACGCACGCGACGCTACTTCACATAGGCATCTGCCACCCAGATTTCACCCATCGAAACTTTGGCTCTTGAACCTTCGGCCCGCCGAAGTCTTCACCTTCAATCTTGAAGCACCTGGCCATCAGATCCCGCACCCCGCCCAAGCGCTCCATGGCAGTGAGTTCCTTGGTGATGTCCTTGCCAACCGTTGTAAACGCCTTAGTCGATTCTGACTTAATGAACTCGGGAGTGGAGAGTGTAGTGGTCAACTCATCCGGACACGGTTTTGAGTTTTTCTTCAGCTTTCGCCGGAGCCAGTCCATCGTTGAACTGATGAGGTCGGATCCAGTTGTAGTGGCTCATCAGGTATTGGCCAATGTCTCGTTGAGCTTGCTGCCCGGTCAATATGCCTGGTGCCATCGCGCTGGTGGCCCAAGGGGCCAAGCAGATGTGGGCGGGCGGCGAGGGTTTCCCCTACGACACGGGGCGTTTTCTGGTGACGTCGCTGGACCTGCCGGCCAACGCCGAAGTCACCCTGTCCAGCCCGGAGCAGCCTTGCCTGGGCCTGCGCGCGACATCATGGCCTTGCGGGAGCGGGCGCTGGCGGCCTGACGCCGGGCGAGGGCGCCGCTACCTCACTGAACACCCCCCCCATCTCGGTCAGCAACTCGGCGCGGGTGGCGGCCGAAGAGTCGCGGTAACCGCTCAGGTCACGGTATGCCGTCAGCGCCTGGGTTGTGGCCAGATCCCTTGTCCCTTGGCGCCATAGCCACGGCAGCAACTGCAACCGTGCCTTGATCCGGTCAGAGGGGCGGTCGGCCGGCAGATGGTCGATCATGGCCACCGCTTGGGGCAGCAGTGCTGGTTCGGGCTGTTTCAGGCCCGCTTGCCTGGCCAGGTCCAGAAGCTTGGCCAAGGTGCTGATGTCTTCAAGGCTGCGCGGCGTGCCGGCGGCGGGTTCCAGGGCCTGGAATGCCTGCCGGTAGCTAGCGCTGAAGTCCTGGTGGGCTTGCCACTGCAGTTGAGCCACCTGCTGCCAGGCGCTGGCCTGTTCCAGCGCAGATTGCTTGATCGGGCGTTCGGCGAAATAGCGCGCGGTGGGCAGGTCATTACGCTCGCTGGCATCCTTGATGAGCTTTGGCCACAGTCGGGCGCCGTAATGGGTGTTGCCGTCCTGGGGCGCGGCGGCGAGCAGCGCATAGGCTTGGTCCGGGGCGCCAGTGATAGCCAGGCGTGTCATGTTCAGATAGGGCGTCAAGGGCTCTGGCAGCGAGGCTCTGCCGGCCTTGAGCGCCAGCAGGTTGAGCTGGCTGAGGACGTAGCCTTTGCGCGAGTCGCGCAGTTGACCGGTGGCCTCGATCCCTTGGTCGACAAAACCCAAAGCCTGGGTCTTGTCGCCCATTTGCAAGGCCAGCTCGGCCAGGCCGAGCCAGTTGAAGGCGGCATTTTCCCGCTCGCGCGCAAGGGCCTGGGTCACCGGGCTGATCATCCAACTGCGGGTATGTTGCGGGCTGAGCTGCATCGCATAGATCATCCGGTCGTAACTGTCGAGCTTGTGCGCATACTCCAGCGCCAAAGCAAGCAACGCACGGGCCTGAGTCTCGTCGCCCGCGCCGCAGTAGTGCAGTGCCAGCCACATGAAGGCCCCGGTGCTGGCGGAGCTGTCGCGCTCGGCCTGTTGCCGGGCAATGTCCAGCGCCTGACCCAGCAACGCTTCACGGCGCGCCGCGCTTACCTGTGGCAGCTCTGCCACTTCCACCAGCCGATAGGGCTGCGAGCCAGCGTAAAGACCGGCGATGGTCTTGAGGGCGTCATCGACAAAACCGGCCCTGGCCTGGACCAGCGGCAGTGATGAATCGATATTTTTCTCCTGGCCGGCCTCAAGCAGGACGGCACGGGCCGCCTGATGCCAGTCGTGGCGGGCGATAAGGGTCTCGGCATTACTGGCATGGGCAAGCAGTGGCAGGCAGGTGAGCAGCAGGGTGGTCAGCGTCCGTGCGAGGGTGTTCAACAGCGGGTCTCCGAAGGTTTAACGAGTAGGGTGGCAGGCTAGGTTTCGTACGTAAAGTGCCTGTGCTAGGCCATGCTGCGTTACATCACCAATACCCACGTAGTCGCACCAGGTGATCGTTCGGGGACGCGATCAGAGCATCCCATAAAAAATTATTCTTTTTAAGGTTTTACTTTTTTAAGGAGAGGCAATACGGCGTTTATCGCGCTGGAATGACAGACGGCCTACAGCGCCTGGAAAGATCGTCCTGTGGGCGAGCTGATCGATTTCTTCGGCGTGCCACGGCAGGTCATGGTGGTGCCGGAGGAGGATTTGGGCGTGCTCAGGTTTACACAGGGCCGCAGAACGGGCTGATCGTGCATACGGGATACTGGGAGGACGTGGAGCACTCAGGCAGCTGTCAGATCGATGTGTTCATCAACAGGGCTCGACTGGTGCAGAAGGTACGGACGAAGGGACGCTGCGCAGTTGTCGAGATGGCGCCGGCAGCCTTGCGACTTCGAAAATTCGAGACTTTCAAAATTTGAAACTCAGCATTTGAAATGCATCCATCGTCTTTGATGGCCTCACTTAAGTATTTCTAATAGAAATACAGTTATAAATCGAAGTCAATCTATATAGTCCCCTAGACTGTCCACTCCTTCAGAAATAAATAACATATTTTATATTTCTATAAAATATAACGATTGACCATCTGCCACCCATACTTCCTCTCTAATTATGAAACTTTTGAGTGCATGTGCAATTTTGCAACTTCGTAAGTTAATGATTTTACGGACATTACTCAAAAAGGAAAGCAATGGACCCACTCTCCCATCCTTCACGACCAGCGGGCGCTCCAGAATTCGTGGTGTTCAGTCATAAGCAAAACGAAAAGGTCAGCTTGTTCTGCCGACCCACGCTGTGGCGATTCGCCGAGGTGGAGTTTGATCCTTGGGTGAGCGATTTATCCGTGAATTTGCGTTTCATCGAATTGGACAAAGTTAGAATTCCGGTTGCGCTTGCGTTCGAGAATAGCCACGCTTCAATCATTGTGGTGTCCAGGTCGTGCCTAGGAACCAGCACGACCGTTGAAGTTCAGAATTATGCCGACGATAACGGCTTTCTCTGCGAAATTTTAGATACTGACTTCCTGAAATCAGAACGTACCCGCTACGAAAACTACCTACTCATGCTTTCCTATATCAACAAGCAGAGAGATGCACTGACTGAGCGCAATCTTCGCGAAGTAATGAGACTCCTCCCAAGGTATGGACTTACGGTGAGCAGCGCTATGCAGGCGGTTGAGCAGGATTTTGGCGAAAAGGGCGCAGCGTTGGTGTTCGAGTTGGTCAGAAAGGGCCGATTGAACGTCAAGAGTTTGAGTTCGACAAAATTAAGTGGGGCATCCCAATTAGGCCATGGAGATGCCCAGGATGAGTGATCAACGATTTTCTAGGTCCGAACGCGAACGAGAAGGTTACGACTGTGATAAGTGGCGCGCTGTTGACCTAACGGTCCTGCCGGATGGCCTTCGAGGTCCGACGGAGAATCGTATTAAAGCTATACGGGCGTTCTTGAAGGAAGGCGCATCGCTAGAGGAAATTCAAGAAAAATACGGGATGCCCCGCTCAACGCTTTATCGAGTCATCGACAAATGCGAGGCGCTGGACAAATCCGGAAGTCCCATTGGCTGGGTGGCCGCAATACCTTATAAACGCAGCGGTGAAAGAAAATATTATCGGACAGCGCAGCCCAGTTCATCCGTAACACAAGGATATTCCGGCGTTTTTACGCACTTCGTTGAGCAACATCCAGATGTGGGTGATTGGCTGAAAGCGCAAGCCCGTAGATACAAACCCCGGAAATCTGGCGGCGACTACTTTATAGCGGTTCATAAAGCGTTCGTGCGCAAGTGCATTGAGGTTGGAGTTACCAAAAATGAATACCCATTAAATCAAAAAACCGAAGGTATAAGCGGGCTTAGGAGGTGGTTGCAGGATAAACACCGAGAATTGAAAGCAGAGCAGGAGTTGAAGTCCTCACAAGCTAACGAGAGCGTCCGAGATATTGATCCATCGGATATCTTGGAGCAAGTTGAAGCAGATGGGCACAAATTGGATATTCGCTTGGTTATTCGCGAAAGGGATGCCTATGGGGAGCCTGTTGAATATGAAATTCTTAGGGTCTGGTTAATTTGTCTGATCGAAAAATTTTCAAGGTGCGTGTTGGGCTATTCATTGGCACTGGGTCACAACTATGATCAAGTCGACTTACTTACGGCGATTTATCGAGCCCTGAGCCCACACGCTCGTCCACCGCTGAATATTCCTGATACCCGTTATTGCGATGAAGGGGGGTTCCCCTCAGAAAGTTCGGGCGCGTGGCAAACGTGGTCCACACTAAAACTGGATAATGCTTGGGCGCATAAGGCGAAGCATGTGATTGAGGTGCTAAATGATAGGCTTGGCTGTGTGGTGGAATTCGGCAGACCGCACACGCCCAATGATCGCCCTGTTGTGGAGCGTTTTTTTCTCTATTTAGTGCAAAATTTTTCTCACAAAATAATTGGTACCACGGGTAGTGAGTCCACAGACGAGATCAAGGCACGTTTATCGCCAAAATCCAAAAACCCTTTGAAGATGTTACTGTCTCTAGAAGAGTTGGAAAGTGCCATAGACATAGTGATCTCTGACTATAACGGTCGGCCGCACGCGTCAATCCAAGGCCACACCCCGTTGGACTTGTTCCTCATGCGTATGAAGGCAAGGGCGTTGCCGCCGAACACACTGCCTATTAGTTATCAAAATGAGGCAGCGTTTACGAGAATTCGCGAGCCAAAGATCGTGCAGTCAAATGCCAAATATGGGGGCGCGTTCATTAACTTTGCTTACCAGAAATACCGAAATCCGGACGTATTGCGGAGTAATTCGGCGGGGCGGAAAATGATTATCGAGTACTCTCGCAGAGATGTCTCTTCGATCAATTTGCTTGATGAGTCTGGTGCGTTTATTGGTGTGCTGACACCGCCGCCACCTTACTCAATCACGCCACACAGCTACAAATTGCAGACCGAGATTTCAAAGGCCGTGAAGAACGGACAATTCCGCTTTACGGAAAGTGAGTCATTCATTGAAGCTGTCCGTAGGTTTCAATTGAAAGGTAACAAAATGACTCGAGAGAGCGCGACGAACCTATACAAAAACACTGGCATGGTTTCATCAGGTTCGTCTGTCGAGGAAGAAACGCCTCCCCCGGCATCGGAATCACAAGTCGACAGAGTAAAGCTGTTTAAAGTTTTCACTTTTTGAAATAGAGGGTGCAAATGGATATCCAGGATACGAGACCCGTCGAGGTTGATCTTCATCCTGTCTGCAATCAGCGGTATTTGATTCCGACATTTTCGATCGGTGAGACTTACGCGCTTGTGCTTAAGGTTATTCGTCGCAGAGACTCTGGTTTAGTCATCTGGGGGCATACCCGTTACGGTAAGACCTGGGCAATGCTTTATTGCCAGCAATGCCTTACGCAAGATTTTCCGGATTTTCCTGTCGTTATTTACAACGCGAAGCGGGAAATATCAGCCACGAAAGGTAATTTCTATAACTCACTGTTGGCGGTGGTCGGTCACAAGCAGTGGAATGATAATGTTAGCCTCTCAAAAAAACATCTTCGGTTAGTGAATTTCATGGAGCAGGCGGCGTGCAAGGATTCACGGCAGGTCTTTATTCTGTTCATTGATGAAGCTCAGCGGCTTCAGCAGCAGCATTTTGACTGGATCAAGGATATCTACAATGACCTACGACTAAAGGGTGTGACATTGCTTCCCATCCTAGTAGGGCAGCAGCAACTGCTGGATCAGAAGAAAGCCTTCCTCAATACCGGGGTGGAGGGAGAGGCTATTGTTAATAGGTTCATGCTTTACGAGCACCCTTTCCGCGGAATACGCGAAAAAGAAGATTTCGCGACCTGCCTTGGCTTTTTTGACAGCACTCCTTATCCGGCTAGTTCCACATGGACGTTCACCAAATTCTTTGTCCCACAGGCATATGCCAATGGCTTTAGGCTGGCGCAAGTGAAAGACATACTGTGGGATGCCTTTTGTGATGCTTATAAGGAGTTGAAGCTGAAAAGCAAAATGGAAATACCGATGCAGTATTTCAGTAAAACAATAGAGATTATTTTGCGCGATAGTGTCGACATGGATCACCCAAGCTACACCATTACCAGGGAGTTCAGTTTGCGATCTATACGTGAATCTTGGTTTCAGGCCGCAACGCGCAATAGTAAAGCAGCTGATCCGAGCGCTTGATCATGATCATTGTTCCAGATACTAAAACGCTGAGTGTCACATCCAGGTACTGTCCGGTGACGCCAAGATATATGGCTTATGAGTCAGCCTATTCGCTGCTATGCCGATTTGCGCTCTATAACGTCATCCACGGGAATACATTGGTCAAGATCTTTGCACCAGCAAAGAATGCGAGAAGCGGCAAGCGCAGCCGATTCCCAAGCCTTGCCGACAGCGCGTCTGTGAGTCCGGTAGCGCTTAAAGAGTGTTTTACTCTCGCTGCAGTGCAGCAAGACGCGCTTTTCTTAGTGCCGGCTGCCGTACCGAGCATTGATCACATCGCAACCAATTTAAGAGTGTGTCCGGTGTGCATGGTACGTGGTGTGCACTACACGCTGTTCCAATACTCGCTTATTAAGCAGTGCCCGATCCATCAGATCGAGTTGAGCCAGGCGTGTCGGACCTGCGGCGGGGCAATGGATTACTCGTTAAACAGCAAATTGTTCCATGAGCCATATAGCTGTGTGCATTGTGGTCATCTACTGCGACTCAAGCAAGGGCAGAGTGGCCGGTCCTATTTGAATAGGTTGGGGCTGGAACGGCTGAATCTGGCGCATCGAATATTTGAGCGTAGCAAGGACCGCCAGCTATTTTTTGATGTTAATCAGCCGACCAACATTTATTTTGATAACACCGCTCAGTTTTCGTCGGCCATCACTGATTTCGCGGTGCATCAGCGTGAACAGTTCAGTGAGGTTCAATCAATGGCCGCATCCGGTCGCGGCGATAAAACTGCGGGCTTCTACAGGGTCAGCAACATCAATCGTTGCTCGCCAGTTAATGAAAAAGTAGTCGTTCTAACTGCTGACGAGTTCGTCCCAATTTTGAAGTGTATCTTCAGGCACATGCGAAAGCGGTATCTTCCCGGAATCAAGCTCAGCCAGTATAAGCTCGCCGTGATGTGGCGGAGTGTCGAACAGAGTGAGGTACCCACGCAAGGGTATCAACTTGTTGGCTATCTTGACTGGCTATGTTTTTGGTGCGGGGTTCAAACGCCCTCCGACCTGTACTCGAAAGCTAGCTCCTGTACCATCAGAAAACTGAGAACCTGGCTTGAGTCGAAGCGGACGCATGACGTATTTGCCTCGCTAAAAGGAGGGCGCGAAAAGAAATGGCTGATGTCGAAAATATTAGCTCACGAAATTCTTTTTTTCATGAGTACGCAGCTACACCGGCTATCAGAAGTGGAGCCAACCTGCTCCAAAACGGATGCCAGTCGTGTCGTCTATCGCCGGTGGTTGGGACCCACTGCGTGGGCGCTGATTGTCCTGCCGCAACAAGCCGCTTGCGAGTTCCACTTTTCAGCCCGCTCCGCTTTCGCTGAACTCCGTTGGTGGAAGGTGAGCAAGCCAGTGCAGCGAGAGACGTTTCTTTCACTGTCACATTGATCAATGATTAGTCTTCACCACAATCGGCCCAAGCCGTTTCATCGATACTTTCGCCGGCAATCAGCACACGCCGGTGCTGCAGGTTGGTATTCTGCGACCCGGGTGGTGTTTTATCGATGTGCACAACCTTCGGTTCTACCACTGCCAAGCTGGATTGGCGAACCGCAGCATCCCAATCTTCGTAGAAATATTGGTCTTGAGGTACTGAGAAACTAGGAAGATCAAGTGGCTTGTCAAAGTCTGCTGTAAATTGGAGATTGATGACTTTGTGAGTTTTTCCTTGGGGTGGAATAGGCGCTGCACGCTCACTGACAAACTCCTCCGGAAAAGGCGTTGCGCCTGGATTATAAAGATTGACAACCGGTGCGCAGTTCACGCTGCGTAGCATTAGGGCAAAGCGGTAACGACGTTCCAACACGAGTTCTACCTCGTGGGCATCCATCTTGAATTCGACGCCAGCATCGCCCATGCTGAATAGCTGTTGATGATTAACCCGATACTTCTCCAAATGATGATGTCGCCCTAGGAGCACCTGAAGGAGGGTTGCACACCCCTGGGTAAGGTAAATCTTTTTGTTCATGCCGAATTGGAAGTACCAACGATCACTGAGTTCGTGGAAAAAATCGACGCATTTTGCTTCGGCCAAATTTTTGGTGGTGCATCTCGTTTCTTTTAATAAGCTAACCATCACGAGATCTCTGACCCAGTGCTCCACACCTCTGCACGTTTCGTTGACCTGCTCGAACAGTTCAGCTGAGTTGAGCTCAGCTTTCGCGGTTAACTCAGTGACGCAGGAAAAGTATTTGGCTTGGGTGTAAAGTTTTTTCATGCTTGAACGCATCGGGTCTAGAATTTTGCCAAAGCGATGCTCTTGCCACTTCATGGCTGCAGCCACGCGAGATGCCGCTTGACGACTGGTCAGCCGACCCAATCCTTTGAGCTTTCGATCGATGAGCAACTCATCAATATCTACTTCTAGGTAGTAATCCCTTGGTTCTGAGGGCGGCAGTGAGCCAGGGTAGAGGCTTATGTGGCAGAGATAAAAATACACATAAGCTTCGAGCGGTAGGGGATTATGGTTCAGGGATTTATAATGGGTGTTGCGCAACCAGAGGTCGAAATGCTGAAGATAGCGCGCCACTTTACGTCGCCGGCGCGCAGGTATGGTCTGCATCAGATAATGAGAGATCTCCTGATCCAGCGGGGGGATGAAGTAGATCTTTTGCGTCTGCGGCATCGGTGGCTCCGGCCTACCATCTACGTTAAGCAGTTCGGGGAGGCTTACGCTGCTTTAAGGTGGCGATTGGTTAGGTAGGCAAAGAGTGTAGCAAAGCGTCACTGCACGTTGCCCATAGCATTCTTGAGCATTGTGCGATGCTGCCGTCGTCCGCTCTGCGGGCAATACAGCGGCTAGAGGTGTAGACGACAGTAAGCTGCCCGGTCCCCGTCAAGACCTGCCATCGCCGCGCGCCGCTTCAGGAGCAAGGGTTAGCCGTCCTCTACCTCGTCAGGGCTGTCTTTTTCCGATGAAGAAGTGGTCATTAACTGGCTGACACGACTGCCCAGTAACGACCCCGACTGGAAGTAACCCATTACGGTGCTGACGCTACGGTGCTCGGTCATCGCCATCACCTCGCCCAGAGGCACACCCTGGCGTCCTGCCTCGGTGACGAAGCCCGAGCGGAGGCTGTGTGCCGCCCAGTCACCGTCGAGGCCTGCCAGTGCCGCGCGACGTTTGACAATGCGCGCGATCTGGTCACCGGACAGGCCAACAGTCGCGACCCGGCCCCCTTTGTACAAGCGGCGAAACAGCGGGCCATTGGTGGCCGGTGCTACAGCGAGCCAGGCGTTAAGTGCCTGTGCCGCCGGCCCCTGCAGCGGTTTTTCCCGACGCACGCCACTACTGTCGGTTTTGGTTGCCCCAAGCACATATAGCCAAGTGTCGGCTTCCAGACGGCGCAAGTCCTCGGTCTGCAATGCGACGATTTCCGAGCGGCGCCGGCCACCACCGCTCCAGGCAAGCAACAGCAGGGCGCGATCGCGAACCCCACGCACGCCATCGGTGCAGGTGGCGAGCATCGCCTGCAGCGGCTCCAGCACAATTGCGGTCTTCTTTCGCACGGATACGCCTTGGCGTGTTTGGGCCTTGCGCGCCTCTCGCAGCAGGGTTTTGACTTCTGGAGCCTCACTTGGGTTGGTCCAGTGTTGCAGGCGATGCCATTTAGCCAAAACCGCCAAGCGGTGGCTGACTGTACTAAAAGCCAGTGGCCCCGACTTGCCCTTGATCTTGGCTGCAACTAGTGCAGCGTCGACGGTTGGGGGCAGCAGGTGTGTCCAGCCGCCATTAGTATCGGGCCTGGCCAGGTGATCCACGATAAATTGCACGGCGACCTCGGGTGGCAACGGGCCGTCTCCGAGCGAGCGGCGATAACGCAACCGCAGCCAAGCGGACCAGTAGGTGAGGGCGCTTTGGTAGCTGCGCACGGTGTTGGCCGCAGTGCCTGCCGCGATGAATGCCTCAGCCGCGGCGCGGGTGCTGTCGGCCAACTCTGTTAGCACCAGCGGCTGGGAGGAGGGCATCTGTACCGGCTCTGTCAATGTCTTCTCGCTCAACGTTGCAATAGGTTCGGATAACCTGTGGCTTATCAGACCCAATATACCGAGACGCAGCCTTAGAAGTTAAGTGTTTCAGTAGATTGTGAAACAATGTAGGCGCTCGTCGTATTGCAAAGGCGCGGAATCAATTTGATGCGCTCTGCACAAGTGTCTCGAGGGTTTTGGTCAGTTGCGGGAGTAGAAAAGCGCTGACGGCTGAGGATATGCCGCCGCCGGAGAGGCTGGCCGAGGTGACTCACCGAAGAACATTTGGACAGGGCTCTAGGGCGGGATTTATGGATTGCAGAAGCAGAAATGTACCCCCAGAAATACCCCTCGATACTCTCAGTAGGATACGCGATCGAGAATGGCGATTTCGGCTAGCCATCGATGTTGTATACGGTGGGCATCAGTGCATCTCCAAGGTGCAGTGGCTGGAAACTGGGCGGGCCCGCGCCTGTCCTGGAGCGCTCGTGACTAATGTCTTCCGTCGACGCGGAACGATACTTGATCGGTAATTGGCCTTTGGTTGGCTAAGTACCTGATTCACCGCACTGACCTGAGCCTTCGCCATAACGTGGTCCGACTGATTCCTAACTGCCGCGCCGCATCGTCGAGATTGCCCTGGCAGTTGTCCAGGGTTTCCTGCACATGCCGCAGCTGGGCGGCCTTGCCGATGCTGTGCAGGTCCGACTCCCTGGAGGGCCTGGCACGGCTGGTTGGTGCGACACTTTGGCACAGCTCGGGCAGCACCCGCGCCAGATACTGTTCGTCTACGCCGTGCTCTCCCAGCAGTTCGCGGGCCGAGAGCATCGCCCGCTCGATCACGTTCTCCAGCTCACGCACATTGCCTGGCCACCCATAACGTGCCAGGTAAGGCAGCAGGGCGCCTGGCACCTCCGCCGCGCCGGGCGGCTGACCTTGGACCAGCAGGCGCTGGCTGATGCCTCGACAGATCAGGGCGATATCCTCGGGGCGCTCGCGCAAGGGCGTGGTCTGTAGGCGCAGGATGTTGAGCCGGTAATACAGGTCGGTACGAAAATCGCCATCTTGTATCGCAGCACTTAGGTCCTGATGGGTGGCGGCGATGATGCGCACATCGATCGCGATCGGCTCGGTGCCGCCCAGGCGCAGGACCTCGCGCTCCTGCAGTACCCGCAACAAGCGCGTCTGCAGTGACACGGGCATGTCGCCTATTTCGTCGAGGAACAGCGTGCCACGGTGAGCCACTTCGAACAGGCCGGGCTTGCCGCCCTTGCGCGAGCCGCTGAAGGCGCCTTCCTCATAGCCGAACAGTTCGCTTTCCAGCAGCGACTCCGGGAACGCCGCGCAGTTGATAGCGACGAAGGGGCCCTGCCGGCGAGGGCTTTCGTTATGGATGCCCTGGGCCAGAAGCTCTTTGCCGGTACCGCTTTCACCGGTGATCAGGATGGTTGACTGGCTGGCGGCGAAACGCCTGGCCAACTGCAGCATTTCCCGGTTGGCCCGGCTGTTGCCGTCGAGCTGCTCGAGGCGGTATCGGGCGGTAAAGGCGCCGGGGCGGCGGGTGGAGCGGATGCGTTGGTCCGCGCGCTGCACGGCGGTGGTGTCCTGGCAGGTCAGAACCAGGCCGGTGCGCTGGCCATTCTCCAGGATCGGCAGTAGGTTGCTGACCACTGCATGTGAGCCGAGCCGGATCACCCGGTTTTCTTCGCCACCCTCCGCAAACGCCTGCTCCAGGTCCAGTTCCGGGCACAGCTGCTGCAACGGACGGCCCAGGGCCGCGCTAAGGGGCAAATCCAGCAGATGGGCCAGGGCCGGATTCAGCGACTGCACCACGCCTTGGTTGTCGATCGCCGCCACGCCGGTGGGGATATGTTGCAGCACTGCGTTCAAGTGCCGGCGCTTGGCGATCTCGATACGTTGGCTGTCGAGAATGCCCAAGGCCTCTTCGAGCGACTTGCGCACCGTGTCTTCGCTCAGTGACAGCACGCCGTGCAGGCCAACCTGTTCCGCCAGTTCCACCACAGTCGATGAGCCGATGATGCTGCGACATCCCAGCTGGGCGGCCTGTTCGACCGCTTGGCGCGCTTCTTCCAGGGATGTGTAGGCGGCCTGGTGAACCTGCACGGTGAACAGTGCGGCCATGGCCTTAAGGCCCTGGTCGATGCGGTTGTAGCTGAGCAAGGCCACTTGCGAGGCATGCTCGCGCGCCTGCCCCAGCGCCCGCAGCAGGTCATCGCCGCCCACACGCATCGTCAGTACCGGGCGCGCCAGGTGCTTGCGCAGGTAGGCGGCAGTGGCCCCTGCGCAGATGAACACGTCGGCTTCGCCGCGCAATTCCAGCTCGCGGGCGGCTTGCAACGCCTCGCTCACCGAGGTGTCGAGCACTTCGATGTGGGTGTCGGGGTAGTCCGCGGCGAGCCCGGCCACCATTTGCGCGAGGCGGCTGCGTTGCCGGGGGCGCTGCAGGTGGCTGATCAGCACGACGACCTGGGAGGTGGGGGAGTGCATGGCGGTGCCTGTTCAGAATTGAAGTGTTTCAATCCTGAACTAATTTGTTTCGTATATGCAATGCAGCGCTTCGCCAGCCTTTCCAATGAGCCGCTGCAGGCTAGGTGTGACGGGGCCTGCAGATGATCCGCGCAAAGTTGGCCCGGGCGTTGCTCTAGCTGAACTGCCCACTTGAAACCGAAGGCAGGACCATTGATTCATGAGCAGTTCCTCTACGACTTGTCCGGCAGGCGACGCGCTCGCGGTCTCGGCCGATGAGCAGCGCCTTGTCGACTTCATCCGTGAGCAGGCAACGGCAACACGCGTTGTCATGCAAACCCGTAAGCGCCTGAGCGGCGGTGCCATCCAGGAAAACTGGCTGCTTGAACTACTGATCGAGGGCGGCCCCTGGGCCGGCGCCCGGCGCTGGGTGTTGCGCAGCGACGCGCTGTCCGCGCTGCCGGCCAGCCTCGACCGTACCCAGGAGTTCGCCGTGTTGCAGGTGGCCTACCAAGCCGGGGTGAAAGTGCCGCGGCCGCTCTGGCTGTGCCGAGATACCCAGATCCACGGGCGGGTGTTCTTCCTGATGGAATACGTGCCGGGTGCCGCTGCTGGGCGGTTGCTAAGCGCAGGGGCGGGCGCCCAGGGCCAGGCTCGGCTGGCAGAGCAGCTCGGCGCCAACCTGGCACGCCTGCATCAGATCCGCCCGCCGAGTGCGGCATTGGACTTTTTGCCCGTGCCGCAGCGTTCGCCGGCCCTGGCCACCGTCGATGCCTATCGTCGTTACCTCGACACTCTCGACGATGCCTACCCGGCGCTGGAGTGGGGCCTGCGCTGGTGCGAGCTGCATGCCCCGCGCGACAGCCGTCTGTGCCTGCTGCACCGCGACTACCGCACCGGCAATTACCTGGCCAGTGAGCAGGGGCTGGAGGCGGTGCTGGACTGGGAGTTCACCGGCTGGGGCGACCCTTGCGAGGACCTGGGCTGGTTCACCGCCCCCTGCTGGCGGTTCACGCGCCCTGACCTGGAAGCCGGCGGCATCGGCCAGCTGGCGGACTTCCTGCGTGGCTACCATCAAGTATCGCCACTGTGGATCGAGCCTCACCAACTGCACTACTGGCAGGTCATGGCGACCCTGCGCTGGGCGGTGATCGCGCTGCAGCAGGGGCAGCGCCACCTGTCCGGCGAAGAACCTTCCCTGGAGCTGGCCCTGACGGCGTGCCTGCTGCCGGAGCTTGAACTCGACATCCTGAACATGACCGGGGCCGATGCGCCATGACCCAGCCACACGCCCATGAACTACTCGAAATTGCCCGCCAGACCTTGCTCGAGCAGGTATTGCCGGCACTGCCCGGCGAGCTGCGTTACCCAACATTGATGATCGCCAACGCCATGGCCATCGCCGCCCGGGAAAACCGCCTGGACGCCGTCGTCGGCCTGCAAGAGCAGGCGCACCTGGCCGCGCTGAACGATACGACCGCCCCGTCGTTGCAGCAAGCCCGCAGCCAGCTGGCGCGGGCGATTCGCCAAGGCCGTCATGACGCCCCGCACAGCGCTCACGTCCTGGTCGAGACGCTGCGCCATGTGACGCTCGACCGGCTGGCGATCAGCAACCCCAAGGCCGTGCGCTGAGCGCGGCGCGCCCCTGTTTCAAGACCGACAAGCACGAACAAGGACTCTCATGAACTTCCCCCTCCCAGACGAACTGCTCGAACTGCAGGCCAGAACCCGCACCTTCATTGCCGAACAGGTCATCCCGTTCGAAAACGACCCACGCCAGGAAGGCCACGGCCCCAGCGACGCCCTGCGTCGGGACCTGCAGGCCCTCGCCCAGGCCGCAGGCCTGCTGACGCCCCACGCCAGCCGCGAAATGGGTGGGCTGGGCCTGAGCCATGCCGCCAAGGCGATCGTTTTCGAAGAGGCCGGCTACTCGCCCCTGGGCCCGGTGGCGCTGAATATCCATGCCCCGGACGAAGGCAACATCCACCTGATGGACGTGGTGGCCACCGAAGCGCAGAAGGACCGCTGGCTACGGCCTTTGGTCCAGGGGCACGTGCGTTCGTGCTTCGCCATGACCGAACCGGCGCCGGGCTCGGGGTCTGATCCATCGATGCTGCGTACAACCGCCACCCGCGATGGCGACGACTACCTGATCAACGGCCGTAAATGGTTGATCACCGGGGCCGACGGCGCCGGGTTCGCCATCATCATGGCCCGCATGGAGGATGGCTCGGCGACCATGTTCCTTACCGACATGCAGCGTGAAGGGATCATCCACGAGCGTCAGCTGGATACGCTGGACAGCTGCTTCACGGGTGGCCACGGGCAACTGCGTTTCGACAACCTGCGGATCCCGGCGAGCGATGTGCTCGGCGAGATCGGCAAGGGCTTCCGCTATGCCCAGGTGCGTCTGGCGCCGGCACGGCTGACCCACTGCATGCGCTGGCTCGGTGCCGCGCGACGGGCCCATGACATCGCCTGCGACTACGCGCGCACCCGCGGCGCGTTTGGCAAGCCGCTGGGCGAGCACCAGGGGGTGGGCTTCATGCTCGCCGACAACATGATGGACCTGCATGTGGTACGCCTGGCGGTGTGGCACTGCGCCTGGGTGCTCGACCAGGGCGAGCGGGGCAATGTCGAATCGAGCATGGCCAAGGTGATCAGCTCCGAGGCGCTGTGGCGGGTGGTCGATCGCTCGATGCAGGTGCTGGGCGGGCGCGGTGTGACCGGGGACACGGTGGTGGAGCGGATCTTCCGCGATATCCGGCCGTTCCGCATCTATGACGGTCCGAGTGAAGTGCACCGCATGAGCCTGGCGAAGAAGCTTCTTGAACAGCGCCCGGGAGGTCACTGATGCAGCCGCAGCTTGCTCGACTGTTCTCTCTCGATGGCCGTCGCGCCCTGGTGACCGGGGCCTCCAGTGGCCTGGGCCGGCACTTTGCCCAGACCCTGGCGGCCGCTGGCGCCGAGGTGCTGGTCACCGCCCGGCGCGAGGCGCCGTTGCAGGCCCTGGTCGAGACCATCCAGGCCAGCGGCGGCCGTGCCCGCGCCTATGCCCTCGATGTAACCAGCCGTGACGATGTCTGCCGGGTGCTCGATGCCGCCGGCGCGCTGGATGTGCTGGTCAACAATGCCGGGGTGAGCGACAGCCAGGCGCTGCTCGACTGCGACGATGGCAGTTGGGACCGCGTGCTCGACACCAACCTCAAGGGTGCCTGGACGGTGGCCCAGGAAAGCGCGCGGCGCATGGTCGCCGCAGGGCAGGGCGGCAGCCTGATCAATGTCACCTCGATCCTCGCCAGCCGGGTGGCCGGCGCCGTCGGTCCTTATCTGGCGGCCAAGGCCGGCCTGGCGCACCTGACCCGGGCCATGGCCCTGGAGCTGGCGCGCCATGGCATCCGCGTGAACGCCCTGGCGCCGGGGTACGTGATGACCGACCTGAACGAGGCGTTCCTGGCCAGCGACGCGGGGCAGAAGTTGCGCGCGCGTATTCCGAGCCGGCGCTTCAGCCAGCCGGCGGACCTGGACGGCGCCTTGCTGCTGCTCGCCAGTGACGCCGGCCGCGGCATGAGCGGCAGCGAGATCGTGGTCGATGGCGGCCACCTGTGCAGCAGCCTGTAGATACACCCCCCAGCCTTGCAAACCCCGCGATGAATGGCACCGGCTGTGCCGGTCAAGAACAACAAGAAACAGAGGTAGTTATGTGCGTGCAACCGTTGAACTGCCCATGGACGAAGGACCCGTAATGATGACCCCGAGCCTGGAACACGAACTGGCCCCGAATGCGGCCAACCACGTGCCGCTGTCACCACTGTCGTTCCTCAAGCGCGCCGCGCAGGTCTATCCGCAGCGCGACGCAGTGGTGTACGGCGACCGCCGCTACACCTACCAGCATTTGCACCAGCGCAGCCGGGCCCTGGCCAGCGCCCTGGAGCGGGTCGGCGTGCAGCCGGGCGAGCGCGTGGCGATCCTGGCGCCGAACATCCCCGAGATGCTCGAGGCGCACTATGGCGTGCCGGGTGCGGGTGCCGTGCTGGTGTGCATCAATATCCGCCTGGAGGCACGCAGCATCGCGTTCATCCTACGCCATTGCGCGGCCAGGGTACTGTTGTGCGATCGCGAGTTCGGCGCGGTGGTCCACCAGGCGCTGGCGATGCTGGACACGCCACCGCTGCTGGTGGGCATCGATGATACCCAGGCCGAGGGCGCCGACCTGGCGCCGGACCTGGACTACGAAAGCTTCCTGGCCCAGGGCGATGGCAACCGGCCGTTGAGCGCGCCGCACAACGAATGGCAGTCGATCGCCATCAACTACACCTCCGGCACCACCGGCGATCCCAAGGGCGTGGTGCTGCATCACCGTGGCGCCTACCTCAATGCCTGCGCCGGGGCGCTGATCTTCCAGCTCGGCCCGCGCAGTGTCTACCTGTGGACCCTGCCGATGTTCCACTGCAACGGCTGGAGCCATACCTGGGCAGTGACCCTGTCGGGCGGCAGCCATGTGTGCCTGCGCAAGGTGCAGGCCGAGGCGATTCACGCCGCCATCGCCGCGCACGGCGTGACCCACCTGAGCGCGGCGCCGGTGGTGATGTCGATGCTGATCCATGCTCCGGCAGGCGCCGCGCCGTCCCAGGCGGTGTCGGTGATAACTGGTGGCGCCGCACCGCCCAGCGCGGTGATCGCCGCCATGGAGGCGCGCGGTTTCAGCATCACCCACGCCTATGGCATGACCGAAAGCTATGGCCCCAGTACCTTGTGCCTGTGGCAGCCAGGCGTCGACGAGCTGCCGCTGGAGGCTCGCGCGCGGTTCATGAGCCGCCAGGGCGTGGCCCATCCGATGCTCGAGGAAGCCACGGTGCTGGATACCGATAGCGGCCAGCCGGTGCCCGCCGACGGGGCGGCCCTGGGCGAGCTGGTGGTGCGCGGCAACACGGTGATGAAAGGCTACCTGCACAACCCCGAAGCCACCCGCAGCGCCCTGGCTGGCGGCTGGCTGCATACGGGCGACCTGGCCGTGCTGCACCCCGATGGTTATGTGGAGATCAAGGACCGGGCCAAGGACATCATCATTTCCGGCGGCGAGAACATCAGTTCGCTGGAGATCGAGGAGGTGCTCTACCAGCATCCCGAGGTGCTCGAGGCCGCCGTGGTGGCGCGGCCCGATTCGCGTTGGGGCGAAACCCCGCATGCCTTCGTCACCCTGTGTGCCGAGGCCCAGGCGGGTATCACCGGCGAAGAGCTGATCCGCTGGTGCCGCGAGCGCCTGGCGCACTTCAAGGCGCCGCGGCATGTGTCGTTGGTGGCGTTGCCGAAGACGGCCACCGGCAAGATCCAGAAATTCGTCCTGCGCGAATGGGCTCGTCAGGCAGCCGCTGCAGCCAGCGATCGACCGGAAGGGTGAGCCCTGGTATTCGAATCATCGCTGCTTGCGCAGCCCTGTGTCCTGTGTGATAGGGCCACCAGGTGTCCGCTGCAACTCTAACGTCGAACCAACAACGCCATTGCCCTAGTAACCCCGGAAGATATCGCCAATGCTCGCGATCGGGTGCGCCGCGTGCGCACCCGATCGATTGGCCATGGCCGACCGCGGGGCGTAGACCGCCGTCAGGAACAGGGCAAGTGTCACGCTGGCAACTAGTAAGGCAAAAAGACGCATGGGAACCTCCAGCTTTGTTTTTGTAATTACCGTCGAGTCTGGTCCGTGGCGTTGGCTAAAGCTTGATAGAGCGCGCCATTAAATGGTCCTTTGTGCGGCCAATTCTGGAGGGTTGGCCGCTGCGAACACCTGGGTGGCCGCCACGATGTCCTGATCGCCGTAGCCCATGGATTCAGCCCGTTGCACGACCCCGCATACGGCGTCGAAGACCGGCGTCCAGGCCCCTTGCGCGTGCAGCGCCTGGGCGATGTGGGCGAAGGCGCCGGCATGCACATCGAGCCTGGCCTGATCGCCTGCGAAGTCCTGCGCTTCGAGTCGGCGTACCGCTTCCTCGAGCGCATCGCTGATGAAGAACCGTGATGTGTCGAGCAGCAGCCTGGCCGTCTCCGCCACCGGCAGGCCGAAGCGCTCGCTCGCGCCCACGGCCTCGAAGAACGCCACCATCGTGGCGAATGCCTGGGCGTGGAGCATGGTGGCAAAGGCCAGTGCTTCGTCCCATGGCAGGAACATCGTTTGACCGGCCAGCGCTTCGAGCAGCGCCCGATGCTGCTCGAAACCCTCACGATCGCCGGTATGCAGGGTGTGGCTCTGGCGATGACCGACGTTGCGCGGGTAGGCCACGATCATCCCTTTGACGTACAGACCGCCAGCGGCGTTGACCAGCGCCTTAAGCGCCAGGCCCTCGTCGCGGCCGTTGGTGGTGTAATCGACCACTGTGCGACCTGCGAGCGCAGTCATCACTCCCGGCATGCCAAGCACGCCATGGGTCGCCTGGTCGTCCAGCAGCACGAAGACCGTGACCGGGCTTGCGCTGAGCGTGGCGTGAGCCGAGTCGCATAGCTGAGCGCCAGCGGCGACCAGCGCCGCCGCTTTGTCCGGCGATCGGTTCCACACCGCCACGCGTTTGCCCTGCTTGAGAAATGCATGGGCCATGATCGTGCCCATGGCGCCGAGCCCGACTACCGATACATCGAAGTCGAAGCCCTGGTTATTTTTTGTGCTCACATTCCAACCCTCATGATTTTTGTTTTAGGTGTCTAGTGTGGTGCGTCGTCTACAACAGGTTCTGCGCGCGGGCCCAGTCAGTCGCGTCGGCCAGCGTGCGTTCGAAGGCGCTGAAGATCGCCTCGATATCGGCCTGGGTGCAGATCAATGGCGGACAGAAGGCGATCGTGTCGTAGATGGCGCGAATGATCAGCCCGTGCTTGTGCGCCTGTTTGAACACATAGCCACCCAAGGTGCCGGGCTGGGCGAACGGTTGGCCGGTGGCCTTGTTTGCCACCAGTTCGATGGCGCCCACCAGCCCGACACCGCGCACATCGCCCACCAGCGGATGGTCGGCGAATGCGCGCAGACGGCGCTGGAAGTCAGGAGCCAGGCGCTGGACCTGGCCCACCAGGTCGCGCTCTTCGATGATGCGGATGTTTTCCAGCGCCACCGCAGTGGCGACGGGATGGCCGGTGCAGGTCAGGCCATGGGCGAAGGCCCCCAAACGCTGGCTTTGGCTGAGCAGGACGTCATGGATGGCATCGGACACCAGCACGGCGGCCAGGGGCTGATAGGACGAGGTGAGCTGCTTGGACAGCACCATGATATCGGGCTGGATCCCGTACAGCTCAGAGCCGAACATCGTCCCGAGCCTGCCGAAGCCGGTGATGATCTCGTCGATCACCACGAGGATGTCGTAGCGTCTGCACACCGCCTGGATCGCCGCCCAGTAGCCTTGGGGCGGGGGAATCACACCGCCTGCGGCCATCACTGGCTCGCCGATGAACGCGGCGATGGTTTCCGGGCCCTCGTCGAGGATGTAATGCTCCAGCTCGTCCGCCAGGCGCGCCGAAAAGGCTTCCTCGGTCTCGCCAGGCCGGCCGAATCGATAGAAGTTCGGGCAGGTCAGGTGATGCACCGGGATGGCCGGCAGATCGAAATCACGGTGCATCGACGGGATGCCGCTCAAGCTGGCGCAGGCGACGGTG
>Ga0209370_1000766_pt1 | contig 35707 bp, 30 predicted proteins | sample AgamicAtPrz_FD_187164 | JGI IMG/M metagenome (GOLD analysis project Ga0209370, IMG submission 187164) | Agave microbial communities from Guanajuato, Mexico - At.P.rz (SPAdes) (version 2) | ecosystem: Host-associated > Plants > Phyllosphere > Phylloplane/Leaf | place: Guanajuato, Mexico...
GGAAACAGGGGTTTGCGTAACGGGTGCGAGCAGTGGTACGTTGCGCTACACGCCGGTGTAGCTCAGTCGGTAGAGCAGCGCACTCGTAACGCGAAGGTCGCAGGTTCGATTCCTGTCTCCGGCACCACATCCAGCTCCACTACATTCCACTGAATGCTTTGGAAGCCCTCTAAACCGGCCTTTTGGCCGGTTTTTCATTTCCACGACCCTCCGTCGGGAACCAACAAAATCCCCAATAACCGGTGGTATTTGGGGTACAGCGTCTTTCCTGAATGGAGAACGTACCCCTATGCCACGCCTAGCCATTCCGCTCAGCGACCTCAAATGCCGCACGGCTAAACCGCGTGATCGGGCCTACAAACTGTTCGACGGCGGGGGTATGTACCTGTACGTCGCGCCCAGTGGTTCGAAGACTTGGCGGCTGCGGTATTTCAAACCCAGCGGCAAGGAAGGCACGCTGATCATCGGCAAATACCCCATCGTTTCATTGGCTGTCGCGAGGACCAAGCGCGATGAGGCTAAGGCGCTGTTGCTCGACAACCTTGATCCGATGGAAGAAAAGCAGAAGGCCAAGATCGCTGCTCAGCGGGCGAGTCTTCTGTTTGAAACCGTCGCTTTGGAGTGGCACGGCGAAATGTCCCGACGGTGGACTGAGGGCCATGCCAAGACGGTGCTGAGCAGGTTGCGCACTCATGTGTTTCCACTAATTGGCCAGCGGCCTATCGCCGAACTCGACACACACGATCTCCTTGAGGTCACCCAGCGAATCAAGGATCGCGGCACGATGGATGTAGCGCTGCGTGTGCAGAACTAACTATCCACGATCATGCGGGGTGCGAAGCGGGCGCGGCAGATCACTCAAAATCCTGCTCTCGACTTGGCCGGCTCGATTCAAGCGCCGCGCACCGTACACCGTCCTGCTCTCTCGCTGAACCGCCTTCCTGAATTGTTGAGCCGAATCGACAACTACACCGGTCGCGAACTGACCCGGCTCGCAGTGCTGCTGACGCTGCATGTGTTCGTGCGCTCCAGCGAATTGCGCTTTGCACGGTGGGATGAGTTTGACCTGCAACGTGCGATGTGGGAGATCCCCGATACCCGCAAGCCGATTGAAGGCGTCCGCTATTCCACGCGCGGGACCAAGATGAGTGGGGACATTCAGATAGTGCCGCTGTCGCCTCAAGTCATCGAGATCCTTGAACGGCTGCGCAGCTTGAATCGCTTCTCTGAACTCGTGTTGCCCGGTGACCACAGGTACTGGAAACCCTTGTCGGAGAATACGGTTAACCAGGTGCTGCGCAATATGGGGTACGACACCACCAAGGACGTGTGCGGGCATGGTTTCAGGACTATGGCTTGTAGCGCCTTGCTCGAATCAGGGCTGTGGACGGACGCGGCGATTGAGCGGCAGATGAGCCATCAGGAGCGTAACCGCGTGCGCGCCGCGTATATCCACAAGGCCCAATTTCTGGAGCAGCGTCGGTTGATCATGGCTTGGTGGAGTAACTACATCGATGCCAACAGATCGGGCCATGTCACTCCGCATGAGTTTGCCCATCCGGTAGGCGACAACGTCACAGCCTTGCCAAATGGTTATGGCGCATTCAATTGCGGGTGAGTCTGCAAGATCGGCGCTGGCTGCTCTTTCACGCGGGTCCATCCGAACAGGGCTGCAAAGCCGCCCTGTTCGGATGGACCTCACTTTGAAGAGCTAAAAGCCACGACGTTGTCCGGGGTTTTCCACGGAATTCCACCGGTGGATAACCGCCTTTCACATCCCAACTAGCGCTGAATTTCGACCCTTGACCGGGTTTATCCACAGGCGTAGAACTGGCCGTGCAAAGGCTGTCGATGACAGCACCCCAGGTGACCCGAGCCTTAAAGGTCACGCCGCTCCCGCGGTGGTTCCCCCCCAAATGGCGATTCGCGTCCGGCAGCTCGCCCGGTCACTACCCAAGTGATGAATGCTCTTACACATATAGCGCTCGTGCGCCAGATACTCCGTACCTCGCAGCCCTGCAGCAACCTATCCGCTTGGCCGAATATTGCGCCAACCTGTGCCCGTCTCTTTCTTCTGGAAAGAGACGGGCACTTCTACCACTGCTGCAGCCCTGATCGCACAAGGCTTTGCGGCATTCCCCCTCGTGACAATCGGCGTGACAAACGCCGATGTCACCAGCAACAGCCTTGTAGATGATGGTGCCGCAGACCAAGGAATGGACTGCACCTGACTGACAGTCAGGTAAGCCCCGGTCATCGCTGCTTGCACATGGCTCAGGATCTTCAGGCGCTGGTCTCGTCAGCCAGTGCTGCCTCCACCCGCCCACCGGTAACGGTGTTCAGGAGGCCAGATCATGAGATGCCCTTGCTCTCGGTCGTAAGGAGCCGCCAGTCCCGCGTAGAGGACATTCCCCACAGGTCGCAGGGGCCTTGATCCCTGATAACACTCAGCATTCTTGGCGGGATGACGTGGGGCGAGGATCGGAAACTAGGCAATGAGGTGATTCGACATGGCATTGGTGGGCAGACGCGATGGCCGTAATTTCGGCTACGGCAGGCAACTGAGCTATGCAGGGCCGCAGGCGTTGAAAGACATGTTCGGCGGCGGCCACTACGGCACGGTGAAGGCACACTGTGATCGGTGGCAGGCATTCGTCAGATGGTGCCGCTCCGAACAAGGGGCCGGTATCAATGATGCGCGGCAGATTGATCGGAAGGTATTGGCGGACTATGCGGTGTATCTGCGCGATGCGGTTGAGTGCGGTAGCCTCGCCATCAGCACCGCACAAAACCGCCTATCCAGCGTTAACAGGACCATGGCGGCGCTTCGCGGTGATCAGTACGTGAAATTGCCCAGCCCGAGCAAGGCGTTGGGTATGCAGCGCACCGGGGTTCGCCACTCGGTGCCGCAGGGCCAAGACCGCGAACAGGTTAAGCAGATCGTCGATGCGCTTTGTCGCGATCATCAGCAACGGGCCGCAGCGATTGTCTTGTTGGCGCGAGCCACCGGCATGCGCCTGCGTGAGGCCATCCTGGCTGACCTGCCACGGTTAAGTCGTGAGGCTCAATACATTGGCAAGATCAACATCCAGGACGGTACCAAGGGGGGACGCGCCGGTGCCTCCGCACCCCGCTGGGTTGGAGTGGATGACTATGTTCGCGAAGCCCTTAGGTCAGCATTACAAGTGTCGCCTGCTGGTAGCCGCAACCTGATTGCACCCCATGAAAGTTACCTGAATCTTCTGCATGAAATCATTCGCCCTGCGCGGACCATCCTGCATGCACACAACCTCAGAGGCTTCCATGAGCTCCGTGCGGCGTACGCATGTGAGCGCTACGAGCAAATCACCCAACACTGCGCACCTGTCAACGGCGGAGAAGGTTGCTTGGTAGATAGGAGACTTGATCGTGAGGCCCGGAGACAAATCAGCTACGAACTGGGGCACGGTCGGATCGACGTGGTCGCGGCTTACATTGGAGGACGGACATGAGCAAGCCATTCGATATGGAGTTGTTTTTGGCTGCCGTGCTGACCGGCTCGCACGCGACTCGGCGACGCCATGTGCGGCAGGCGACGCTTATCCAAGCTGAAATTGCAAAGCGCTGGCAGCGAGAGACACCGGTCCTGGCAGAGAAAACATGTGGCTTGGTTTCTTGAGCATCGCTTGGATCGACGTAGCGAGGTGACGCGATATTACTATTTTCTGACCGCGCGGTTGCTCGCTCGTCGTTTACAAAAAACATGGATGTTCAACCTCTGAGCGAGAATCTGATTTTGATAGGCGCGACTTATAGCAATCGACTCCAAGCTGCCCTTGGCGGTGGGCAGCAACGGCCAAAAGCAGATAATGGACATGCTGCTGATCTGCCAGTAATGTGCTCATTCTCATGCCACACTTTTGGGTTGACACTCAGGCCAAAAAAAATACTCAAGGCTAGGGGATTTATCTGGCACAGATAAGGCAAGCCTTTATAGTTATCATCCAAACGGAGTTAAATGCGCGGTGTTCTCTAAAGAAGAAATAAAAGAACTTATAAAAAAGGCAAGCAACTACTGGCTATTCCCGGATTTTACCAATAAGCTGACTTGGTATATTGCCTTGTTGGGCGGAACAATATTAGCAACCCCTACTGCTCTCAAAGAAATAGTTTATAATTTCCTAGTAGATACAGTTAACCTTAATAGTGGTAAATACTTCACTCTTGCCGAACTTCAATCAAGCTCTGTTGAGCCGCTAGTAGGATTGGGGCTTATTGCTCTTGCGTTAATGCATAATTTGGCAAATAAATTCTTGTCACAAAAAACGTCTGAATTTGCCCTCGAAGAAAGCAGAGAAATGCGGTCGGTTGATACGGCGTTATTCAGAAGGTTTCTAGAAGACTTCCCGTCAAATGGGTACACTGTGCCATTTCTGCGCGATCACGATCTCGGCGGTTCGTACCACGATATAAATCTTACGGATATTAATAAATTTGTTGAAAGATGGGATAATGTTGAACATCACTTTCTCGATAAAGAAATTGAGGAAAGGCGAGCGGAATTGTGGAAGAAGTGCCGTGCATTTACCTACTTTCTCGGGACGCACTCATACGATCTTAATGGTGGACCTATGTTTTCTTGTGTTCCGGATAGTTGCAGGGGGGCATGGGACTACCCCGAGCACGTAGACCAAACGCTAAGGGAGTTAAACGAAAAAGCCACAGAATGCTATGAATTGCATCAGAGCTTTGTCATGCTTGCAAAGCAGAAGCTAAAGTGCTGAAAGTGACCTAAACAGGGTTGCAGCGTAGCAGTGAGGATAATTGAGCTTGGATGTGCTCTCGCGCAATAGTGCTTGAGGAACGTTGATTCGCTGCGCGAGAGTTAACCAAGGGGCGATGCGGTAGTAGCTCAGCTGCGCGCTGGCTCTATGTCATCGATTAACCCCAATGGTAAGCCGCCTTCACCTGTCGAACTATAATGGGCTACAATGTAAGTTTTATATCTATTTACAAAGGTTTCCGGAACATCGTTGTCGACCAGTATGATCTGGCATGGAACTTCCTTTTCCTCAGCTCGATTTGCTACAGAGAGTAAATATTCATACATGTTCTGGTATTTTAACGGATCTGCTATTCCCTCGCGAGTATCTTCCTCTAAGCTAGTTTGGTCTTGATACTTTTGTTTTGTTGTTTTTCCTAGGTACTTGCCGACTGTGTCAATCATGAGCAATCGTGGGTGGTTGATTTCAGCGTCAATCGCGTATTCAAGAAGGCTAATCATAAATCCGACAGATGCAATAGTGCGAAGACCTCCGGATGTAATGTTTAAATATTCTCGATCACGGATTACCGGCGCAAAGCTTCTAGGGCTGATGCTGATACCTTCTTGCCTTTTAATATTAACTTCCTTGAGATATTTTTTTAGATAGTCAGATAAACCGGACAGAACCTCTTGAGTGCTTGGTGCTGTTTTCTTAAGTTCGGAAAGCCTGTCGTTAAGCTGTTTTATAACTAATACGGCATTTTCATATGCGTCATGAATCTTCTGCTGTTGATTCCTGACGCGGATATTCGTTACCAAATGAGCTCTTGATTCTTGCTTTGATGCAAGTTCGCGAACTAATGAATCTCGTTGGGTAAGGAACGGTGTAATCATAACCTTGCTCTCGGTGTCGAGCATCTCACGAGCTTTACTTAAATCCTGATTGTATGCTGCATGATCTTTAGCCAGGTCACGAGATTTGGCTGAAAGCTCATCAATCAATGTTTGAATGCTTTTTTTCTTTCTCTGAATAGAGTTTAGCTCGTCAATAAGCGAGTTTCTCTCAGTGGCCTGGAACTCGTCATTGGTCGTCTTTATATCTAAGGGGGTGTCACACACTGGGCAGGGATTAGCTAATACAGCTACTTCACCTATTCGTGTTTGAGCGTGCACTATGCTGTTAATTTTCGCGATATCATTCTCATAGTCATTTTTGAGTCGAGAATATTTATCGATCTGCTCTCGGGTTTTCCTAATGGAAAGCGCTGCGTACTTTTCGCTCAAAGATAACTCATCGAAGATTGCCTTTAGCTCAGTGTGGTTCGTTGAGCTTGCGGTCATTGCGATGTTAAGTTGATCCAGTTCATTGTTCAAGGCACGTATGGTAATATCAAGCCCATCTATGGCCTCATCAAGCGAAACCCTGCTTTCGTAATCAGTTTCTCTAAGAAACTCTGAAACGGAAGTATATTTACTGAGAATGCTTTTGCTTTCTCTAGTACGAGACGCAATTTCTGATTCTAGTTCAGCAATACTGGAGTCTAGTACGTTGAAAATGTATTTCAATACTTCTCTGTTGCTTGTGGCAAGAACGAAATTATTTAGGTCTAGGAAGCTTTTACTCCCTACGTCATCTTGATTGACATATACAAACTTGAATATATTTCTAAAGCTTAGTCTTTTGACTTCTGAGTCGACTTTAGATGGCGAAACTTTGATCTTTACTTTAGGAAAACCAAGGCTGTCTAGTAAGAAATCCGAGAAGAAACCATCAGGTGCATTCGTGTCTGTGAAGAAAGGGGAGTATTTTTTAGGGAAGAATTCAGCGCAGCGCCTTATTTCACATGGATAAACTTCAATATACCCTTTAGGGTTAAAGATGTCGCGTCTAATTGTAAGTGTGGCGCCATTGATCTCAAGTTCTAATGCAGCGTACTCAACCGATGATTTGACCTCGTCAGCAAGTTCGATGCTGCTTGCTCCTAGCAAATAGTTAATAAATTCAAGAATGCTTGATTTGCCGGTGTCTGAATCGCCATAGATTATGTTTACCCCAGGATAAAAGGGGATTTTGTAGTGTTTGCGATAGCCGATCAAATTGAGGCCGGTAAGGCTGATATGTGGTTTCACATCAATTCCCTTTGAAAATCGTGTTCAGGTAGGCGTTAAGTCTTGTGGTGGTTTGCGACTGGATCGCAATCAAGCTGCTGATCACCTCCAGCGCCGCTACAAAATAATTTTCGGCTGGCGGCGGGGTGCTAGAATTAAAGTCTGAATCCTTATTGGTTTCAGGTGCTGAACTAGTCAAGCTTTCAGCGAATTGAATTCCATTCGGACTTAATAGGTATTTTAAGGATTTAGGATCTGTCAGTCTGTCGCATTCAAGCATACCTCTAGCCGCGAGTTGTCGCAGCAAAAACTTAAGCTTTGATCTGTCAAACAGAACATCGACGTTAGTTGAAAGGCTCTCAATTGTGTAGGTGTATTGAGAGTTAATGGGCGTAAATTTTTTTCCAGCCAGAGCCAATAATGGATTTATTTTGGAAGGATTTTTAACTAGATATAAAAATATCTGAAGTTTCTCGAAGTCGAGAACCGCATTTTTTTTAGTTGACAGCCCCAACTTATAGAGTATCAAAACAATAATGCTGTAGTTAAGCGTGAAGTCATCGTCGATCAGCAAGTAGGGCAGTTTTTGGCTCATGATTTCGACTCTATTTTAGCTACAAGGTCCTCCAGTTTCGTGTCGCTAGACCAAACGACAGCTGTATCCTCCTTGTTCGCTAATTGATGGATCATTCCTTTTTTGTGTACTCCATCTAGTTCGGCTAGTAAGGTCTTAAGATACCCGTTGTCTTCTGACATGATTTTGGCGTGCACGCGCTGAACAAACTGGTCTGGGGTGCTATGATTGGCGATGTGATGTTCAAACTCTTGGCGGTATACTTCGTTGACTTTGCTGTAAAGAGTTGTTAGGAGTTTTTTGTCGTGATCGCTTGTGAATACTTTTCGAGCTTCTTCCGCGTTGAAAAAGTAACCCTTTGCATTGCCAGTAATTGCTTCGTGCACATCCGCTATTACCATTTTTAAAACAAAAAAATGGTCGTCATATTGCTTGGTGTCTTGAAATTCTTGAATGGCCAGAGGTGGTTTGTAGCGAGACTCGAACTCCAAGATGGATTGAGAAACTAGCATGTATACTGTTTCAGTATGACTTTTAGGTTTGCTGATTCCTATGTGGTCTTCATCAACTGCTTTTGAATCTTTCTTTAATGCTTCTATCGCCAGTGCACTTTTTTTGTCGACAAACAAATCATGTGCGCCGTAAATGTATCTGGTTGGTGGAGGGGGCGTTACGGAGTTAACCCAATCACTGCTGAGCTGATACACTGCGTCACTCAAGACACTTAAGTCTTCAAGTTGCACGTTAGAAGACAAAAATGAGGCCATGCTAGCGATTTTAGCTCCCGTATGGGGGACCGCTAATGAAATAAACCCTTTAACAGGTGTACTCTGGTTTTCGCCCAGCTGTTCTAATATGCATGCCTTAGAAACCAGTCCGCCCATACTGTGTGCGATTATAAAAACTTGCTCATATTCACCGAGATGAACTGCGAATTCGGTACGCAGCAATTGGGCGATCTCTGTGATTGGCAGATTTTTCCTGACGCTTTTGCGAGACCTAAAAAGCCGTTGAAAAATGCTTTTATTAACGCCGTAAGTGTTTGTGAAGGTCGTAAAATAGTTGAAGCACCCAACGTCAAATCGCCCTTCCAGCTTCGGGTCGCTAGCTAACAGGCTAGGAAATGATGTGGTTTCATCATAAGACCAAGTTTCTTGGCCTCCTTTCAATCCATGTACAAAAATAACAGCATTTTTTTTGTTTTCTCTCTTAGTCCACGTAATCATACTCATTGGGATATCCTTTTCTCGTGGCTATTCTGCCGCATATATATTTAGACTTATTTTGGTCACGGAACGAGGATCTCGACCCCGAGGGGTAATGGCTCGCCACCCTAAGCTTCAACCCTACCCATGTTCCAGGATGCTCCGAGCTTAAGCTTTTCTGAGGTCAAAATGCCATCACTTTGAGAGAAATGGACATGCTTTTGACACTGGTGGGCTGAGTGCTCGTAGGTGAGTCAAAAAAATGACGAGTAGCGGCTGTGCGAGAGGTAGCGATATGGAACTAGTGATGTAGGGGACGGGGAGAGGGCTTCAAGGATTTGTACGAATGACAAGAAGTACCTTGATAGGCGAGTTTTTATAATCGAGCTTTCATTTCGAGTGCAGCATCCATTCACGAGCTGAACGTCAATCAAAAGAGCCAAAAACTCCCGATTCGATTCCATTGAAAGCCATAACTAACTGATTTACTTATAGACACCCTATGAGGTACGTCAAGAAGTCCAGCAAATTCCAGACCCGCGAAAACCGGTCCCTCACGGCCAACAACCGTCCGTCTGTCTCCGGCACCAGACAGTTTGGCGATAGTGTTCTTTGCTATCGCGCCATCAATAAGCCCGCCTAGTGCGGGCTTTCTTGAGCCTGTCCTTCTCAGCAGCCCTGCGAGCCTCGGACTTAACCAACCCCTGCATTCAGCGCCACCACGCGACCCATTTTTACAGATTAGCTCCCGCCCTGTAGGAGCGGGTTTGCCGCGATCACGGACGAAGCCCGTACCATCCAACACGTGACCAGCGCAAATAAGCTGGGTCCTATAAGTCATAGGCCGAACCACAGGCAGTTTCTGCTTGCCAGGCGCAGCGACCTCCAGCGCGGTGAATGCGTAATCGGTAGTGTGGTACCGGTTTTTCCCGTGCCGAAGCTCTAAATCAGCAAAATATTGCCGGTTTATGCCGCGAGCTCGATGCAAAATGCAAACCTGTCGCCGATGTCACCCAGCGCCTCGCCACATCCGTGCACAGTCAGCTGGGAGCATATGAACTCGCAAAAATGGATCCTCTTATCCTACCAATGATGCTAAAACGACATCTTTTCAGGGAAGGGGCGTTTCATGATCGGCGAAGTAGGGTTTTGTGATTGGCATCCTTGGTCCGAACGGACGGAGCTCAAGGGAAAGCATCTACCGGGCGTGTACTTCATCGCGAGCAGTAAAAAGAAGCCTGACAACTACCGGGTAAACAACGATTTCATCATCTACATCGGCGAAACGACGGGGCAGACGCTGGCTGACCGGTTGCGTCAGTTCAACACTTCAGCGTTCAGCGAACGCCCCGGACATTCCGGAGGCAATACGTTCAGGCTGACACTTCTCGAAACCACGCCACTTGAGCATCTTTGGGTTTCGGCTTGCCCTGTGGAGATGGGCGAGCCTTACACCACCGCCTACATCAAGCACCTGGAGCGAAAGCTGCTCTGGGAATATGTGTGCACCTGGGGCCGATACCCATACTGCAATCGCTCCTGATCAACGTGCCACGTGCTGGCGCCTCAAACCCGCACCATATGCACCACCAGGCCAAGCACGGCACAGCCAATCAGCACCTGAATCACCCCCCGCTTGAAGCGGAACAAGGCGACCGCCGCCGCAAGCGCAATCACCGCCGAAGGCCAGTCGAACGCGCCAGCGAACCCCTTCGGCCAAAGCACGTGGTAACCGAAAAACATCGCCAGGTTCAGGATCACCCCCACCACCGCCGCCGTAATCCCGGTCAGCGGCGCAGTGAACTTCACCTCGTTATGCGTCGACTCCACCAACGGCCCACCGCCGAGAATGAACAGGAATGACGGCAGGAAGGTGAACCAGGTAACCAGGCTGGCCGCGACCGCGCCAGCGAGGAACGGGTGTTCCGCGCCAAACATCGGGTGCAGGTAACCTCCAACGAAGCCGACAAAGGCCACCACCATGATCAGCGGCCCTGGCGTGGTTTCACCCAGGGCGAGCCCGTCGATCATTTGCGTGGGTGACAGCCAGCCGTAATGGCCGACAGCGCCCTGGTAGACATAGGGCAACACGGCGTAGGCCCCGCCAAAGGTCAACAGCGCGGCCTTGGTGAAGAACCAGCCCATCTGGGTCAGGGGCGCACCCCAACCAAACGTCAGGGTCAGTAGCGCCATGGGCAGGCACCACAACGCAGCACCGACCAGCAGCAGGCGCAGCAGGTGACCCCAGCTGAAGCGGGCATGTGCGGGCGTCGGGGTGTCGTCATCGATCAGCGCCGGGCCGTAGCTGTTCTTCGCAGCCCCATGGCCACCACCGATCACGAACTTGTCCGGGGCGAAGCGGCCGCCCGCATAGCCGATCAGCGCGGCGGCCAGCACGATCAGCGGGAATGGCACGTTGAGCGCGAAGATGGCCACGAACGAGGCCGCGGCCATGGCCCACAGCCAGCCGTTCTTCAGCGCCCGCGAGCCGATCCGGTGGGCCGCATGAACGACGATGGCGGTAACCGCCGGCTTGATGCCATAGAAGATGCCGGCGACCACCGGCACCTCGCCGAAGGCGATGTAGACCCAGGACAAACCAATCAGGATGAACAGCGAAGGCAGCACGAACAGCGCGCCGGCAATCACGCCGCCCCACGAGCGGTGCATCAGCCAGCCGATGTACGTGGCCAGCTGCTGGGCCTCGGGGCCGGGCAGCAGCATGCAGTAGTTCAGTGCGTGCAGGAAGCGCTTCTCGCTGATCCACCGGCGGCGCTCGACCAGCTCCTGGTGCATGATCGAAATCTGCCCTGCAGGCCCGCCAAAGCTGATGAAACCCAGCTTGAGCCAGAACAGGAAGGACTCGAACAGGCCGATCGGCCGCAAGGCAGCGTGCGGCTGTGACTGTTCGCTCACGGCGGAGGGGGTATCAACCATTTTCGATTTCCTCACTTGCGAAAGCCGTCAGCAGCCCATCGAAGATGCCCCCGGCAACGGTTGTCAGTTGGTCGTCATCGCCAATGCTTGCTCGCAAGCCGGCGAGGACACGTTCGATACCGGGTGCTTCGGAGGGTTGGTAGCCCCCCACATCCAGGTAGTGGATCACACTTGCCAGGCGTGCCAGGCCTGGCTGCTGAACATCAAAACTGTCGATAAGCGTTTCGAACGACACCCGCTGCCCGACATGGCTGAACCTGGCGCCATCGAAATCGAAGCCCAGCGCATCGTCCGGGCAGTCGCCGGGGCTGTCCAGCCAGATGAACCGGGCCTCGGGATCGATGAAGCGGCGGATAAGCCAGGCACAGGCCAGGCGATCGACCCATGGGCGCTTGCGGGTCGCCCAGCGGCGGCCTTGGTAGTCGCCGCGCGCCAGGCGGGTGATGGCCTGGTCATGGGCACGCGGCTCATCGGCAGACAAGGCGCGGCTGATGGCTGTCTCAAGCGCCTGCAACGCCGTGTCGGCCTGAGCGTTCAGGGTGCCCGGGAAGAAGTCGATGGCGGCCAGCTGGGCGAACAGCTTCCTGAGCTTGCGCGCCTGCCGTGCTGTCTGCAGGGCATTGTCCGGCGACAGGCCCGCCCGGCAGCCGGCGATGTCTGCGAGGAGTTTGCCGTACTCGTCACTGCGGTCGAACAGCCCGCTGAAGCGCTCTTCACGTTCCGCCAGCGTCAGCAGAAATGCCGTGCCGTTGATCGCCAGCACGTCTCGCTCCACGGCTTCGAACGTTTCGCGCCCCGTGCTTTGTTCCGGCAGCAGGTATACGCCATCTCGCAGCACAGCGGCACCGCAGGCCTTCAGGGTTCTCCAGGCGCGCATGCGCTCGGTGGCGTTGGCCGTCGGCAGCCCGAGAATCAATAGCAACCAGTTGATCAAGTAGAGTACTCAACATAAAACCTATCGGTCTCTACATTAAATCAGAGCGGTACAAAAGTAACGGATCTTTGAATATCAATCACCGTATTGCCATTTCTGCTCGGGCGCTGCGTCATGATGATTTCGTTTCCGCAGCCATGCCGCAGGTTTGACGCGACCCTGCGGGGTGAATAGCATCGCCAGCATGGGCGAGGGCGAGCGTCAGGCCCTCGGCGAATTCAAGCAAATCACCAGGAACCTGTAGCGCCGTGTTCGAACTCACCAGCTACCTCGGGCTGTTCCTGGCCGCGTTTGCAGCGGCAACCTTGTTACCCATGCAATCGGAAGCGGCGCTGGTTGCGATGCTTGTGTCCGGGCACTACCTGCCGGTGCTACTGGTCACGGTGGCCACCGCCGGCAACGTGCTTGGCTCTGTGGCGAACTGGGTGCTTGGCCGGGGCATCGAACATTTCCGCCACAAGCGCTGGTTCCCGGTCAGCGAGGCCAAGCTGGAAAAAGCGCAGGTCATGTACCGGCGCTACGGATACTGGTCACTGCTGCTGAGCTGGGTGCCGCTGATCGGCGATCCGATCACCCTGGTGGCCGGGGTCATGCGCGAACCGTTCTGGCGGTTCCTGTTGCTGGTCACCCTGGCCAAGGGTGGGCGTTACCTGGTGCTGACGCTGGTGGTGCTCGGGAGCATGCCATGACGCCGGCCCCCGTCTGCCCGCTGGCAGCGCGGCACACCGGCCAGGACCTGATCAAGTGGATCGCCCTGATCAGCATGGTGCTCGACCACATGCGGTTGGCCTGGCCAGCGAGCGCTGACCTGTTCGTGCTTGGCCGGCTGTCCTTTCCCTTGTTCTGCCTGGCAGTGGCGATCAATGTCTCGCGAAACCCGCGAGGGGAGTTGTTCACCTGCAGCAACGCTCGCTACCTCGCACTTCTGCTGCTGTTCGCTGCGCTTTCCGAAGTGCCTTACCGGCTGCTCGGCACTTCGGCAACCTTCAACGTGCTGGTTACCCTGGCGCTGGGCCTCATGGTCGCCTGGGGAGTGCAACACCGGACCCTCGCCAGCCTGATAGTGGCTGGCGCTGCACTGATGGCGGGCTATTTGTTGAGCGAACCGTTGATGTACGGTTTTTACGGGGTGTTGCTCCCCGCTGCGCTGCTGCTTGCACTCAAGCGGCCCGAGCGGTTCTTGCTGGTCTCGGTCGCCCTGTGCGTTGCCAGCAACACGCGAAGCGACCTGTTCGAACGGGCCGCACAGCTTGAGCCATTCGCGATCCTGACGCTTTCGACCGCAGCCCTGGCACCGCTGCTCGGGTTGGCCCTGTTCTGGGCGCGCCTGCCGTTCAAGGTCTTGCCCGTCACGCAGTGGGGCTACTGGTTCTACCCTGGGCACCTGCTGGCGTTGGTGGGCATCCGCCAGCTGTTGTAAGGCTCATCACGTCATGCCTTGAGATGGGCCCGGGCCCACTGCTCGGCAGTCGTCACCTGGATCGAATGCCGCTCATTGAACGTGCCGGCTTTCGGCCAGGCCACGCCTCGGCCTTGGGCAAAAACCGCGCGGTACTTCTTGATGTGATGCGTGGGGTCTTTTTCCAGCTCCTGCAGCAGGTACGGGACCGTCCACACGTTGCGTTTGAATGGCCGTCCCAGCACCCGCTCAAGCAGTTCGGCAACCTCGCCATAGGTCACCGTGTCGCCCGCGAGGTAGACGATCTCGTTACGCAAGCGTGGTTCGAAGAACACGATCTCCGCTGTCAGAACACCAATGTCGTCCGGGGTGGTGAGGGTAACGCTGGTTTCAAGGCTGCCAAGCGCATTGACAGTGTCGTTTTCGAAATCGACAACTTCAAAGACCGGTTCGAACAGGAAGCTGGTGAACATGCCAGTCGAGATAATGACCCACTCGGTCCGGTCCTGCGCCCGCAGCAGCTCGCGCACATCAAGCTGGGCATCGAACAGGTCCTGTGGGCTGCCGCGCCCGATTACCTCGAAGTCCACGCCGAACTGCCAGGGGAAATAGCGTTTGACGCCGGACTTGAGTGCTGCGGTTGCCAGTTTCATCGGGGTTTCACGGCCCGCGACCATCCCTGCACAGCCGATCACGGTGTCGAACTGGGCGAAGACGTCTGCCAGCTGATCGATGGAGTCGTTTACCAGGTCGGCAGCGACCATCTGGATGCCCAAGCTACGCAACTCATCAATTTCGGCCTTTTTCTCAGGCACCTGGGTATGGATGCTCGAGTGCCTGAGCAGGACGCTGACCGTGGCGCCGGGAACGCGTTTCGCGACCCGGGCAAGGTTGCGCAAGACCGGCAAGCCGAGTTCTCCTGCGCCTAGTACGAGGATCGATTGTGGGGCGGGGTGGGTTGATCGGGTCATGATTTGTCCTGAATAGCGTTGCGATAAGATGGACAAATGCTTGCACGACCGAGCCGCGCTCGTAAGAAGGCACACGCGTGATACCAGGGGAAACAAATGACCGATCATGAGGCCCTGAAACAGGCCGAAACCATCTGCCAGACACTCAGGGAGGATGACGACGGGGTTCGGCGGGAGGTGCTCGCGCATGCGGGTAGTCGCTGGTCGTTGGGGGTCCTGCATGCGTTAGGGGTGTACGGCACGATGCGCCACGCCGACATCAAGCGGCAGATGAAAGGCATCACCCAGCGCATGTTGACCAAGACCCTGCGCTCGCTGGAGCGCGATGGGCTGGTCAGCCGTCATGAATTCGAGGAAATTCCGCCGCGTGTCGAATATGCACTGACACCGCTGGGGATGGGGCTGCTGGTGCGCATGTCGCCGGTCTGGACATGGGTGGTTGAAAACGCCGGGCACATCCGCGAGGCGCGTGCGCAGTTCGACAGTCAGGATGGCAGGTTACCGTTGTGGCAGCAGCCGGTTTCGATGCCTGTGGATTGAAATGGCTGTCCTTCGGGGATACTTGCTGTACCTGTGGCAGTGAGGGTAGGTGAGGGGGTGGATGGCAAGGGCTTGGTCCATGTTCGCGGTACAGACGGACCGCGCGGCGTCCTCGAGCGTATCGACGGTAGTCGCATGGCTACCGTGCATCGACCTGCGACTGGTCATTCAGCCCCGGCAGACAATACTTCATCTCTATAAGCAGGCGTGTTCCTGGTGGCGCGCGCCGCTGGGAGGTGTCAGATGAACAAACTGTCAATCGTAGGCGCCGGCATCGTCGGCGAGGCGGCGGCGCAGATCATTGCCCGGGACGAGCTGTGCCGTGAGCTGGTGCTGGTGGACGTGCAAGGTGAAATGGCCAAGGGCAAGGCGCTGGACGTGTGGCAAGCTGCAGTCGAATCAGGTTCCGATACCCGCGTGCATGGCGGCGGCAATGCCGAGCTGCTGCAGGGCTCCGAGCTGGTGGTGATTACTGCAGGCGTGCCGCGCAAGCCGGGCCAGTCGCGTCAGGATGTACTCGCTACCAACCTGCCCATCCTCGACGGCATCATGGCGGACATCAAGCAGCATGCGCCGGCGGCGACCGTGCTGGTGGTGTCCAACCCGGTCGACGTGCTCACCTACCGCGCCTGGAGCCTCAGCGGGCAGGGGCGCAGCAAGGTGTTCGGCCAGGCAGGGGTGCTGGATACCGCGCGAATGAAATGCTTCATCGCCGAACAGACCGGTTTCTCCGCCCGCGACATCACCGCACTGGTGCTCGGCGGGCATGGCGACAGCATGGTGCCGCTGATGCGCTACTGCCAGATCGGCTCGGTGCCGTTGTCGCACTTCCTGTCCAGTGAGCAGATCGAGCAGATCGTCGAGCGCACGCGCAAAGGTGGCGGCGAGATCCTTGGCTTGAAGAAGCTGGGCAGCGCCTGCGATGCACCGGGCGTGGCCATCGCGCAGATGGTGGACGCGATCGCCAACGGGCGGAACCGCATCTTGCCGGCGGTGGCGATTCTAGAGGGCGAGTATGGGCGCAAGGATATCGCCATGGGCGTGCCTTGCGTACTGGCCGAGGAGGGGCTGGCGCGGGTGATCGAGCTGCCGCTGGATGCGCAGGAGCAGGCGATGTTCGACCAGTCGGCCGACCAGGTGGCGCGGGATATTGGCGAAATGAAAGCGCTGTGACTGTCGGTGGGAGCGGGCATGCCCGCTCCCACCGAGAGCTGCCTACCGAGCCTGGCCCTCAGCGCTGATAAGCCCGGCCGAAATGCCGCTCCAGCCGCGCCTGCACCAGTTCCAGCAATATCGACAGCACCCAGTAGATCACCGCTGCCGTGGTCAGCATCTCCAGGTAGCGATAGCTCGAGCGCCCGTACGACTGCGCCAGGAACATCACCTCCCAGACGCCCATCACCGAAATCAGCGACGAGTCCTTGAGCATCGAGATGAACTGGTTGGCCGTCGGCGGAATGATCACGCGCATGGCCTGGGGCAGGATGATGTGCCAGAAGATCTGCGGCGTGCGCATGCCCAGCGCCAGCGCCGCTTCACGCTGCCCGCGGGCGACACCGAGGATGCCGGCGCGGAAGATCTCGCTCAGGTAGGCGCCATAGTTCAGCGACAAGGCGATGATGCCGGCACTGATGGCGCCCGGCACCAGGCCCAGCTGTGGCAGCCCCAGGTAGATCAGCAGGATCTGGATCAGCAGCGGCGTGCCGCGGAAGAACGAGGTGTAGAAGCTGGCGATGCCCACCAGCACCGCACTGTTCGACAGGCGCGCCAAGGCGGCGGCAAAACCGAACAGCACCGACACCAGCATCGAACACAGGCACAGGAACAGGGTCAGCGCTGCACCCTGCAGAAAGCCGTTGGGCCCCAGCTTGAAACCGGCAAGGTTCGGGAATTTCTCCAGGATGATCGAAAACTTCAGGTCGAAGCTGAGGAAAAACGCGACGAACAGGCCGAACAGCGCCAGCCAGGTCAGCAGTAACCGGGTGCGAAAGCCGAACAGGCCGGCACCCGTGGCTTTCACCACGGGCTTGGGGGACGGTGGGAAGGTGCTCATTTGCTGATATCGGCGCCGATCCATTTCTGCGACAGCTTGGCCAGGGTGCCGTCAGCCTTCAGCTCGGCAAATACTTGGCGTACCTTGGCATCCCACTCCGGGTCGCCTTTCTCGATGGCCACCGAGTTGGGCTCTTCATACAGCGGGGCGCCGGCCAGCTTGAAGCGCTTGTCCTGGTCCAGGCGCGGCTGCGCGGTCACCAGGTTGGTGAGGATGGCGTCCAGGCGCACGCCAGCGCCCAGGCCCAGGTCCTGGAAGGCGACGTTGTCGGTGTCGTACGGCGCGATCTGCACGAAGTCGAAGGGGTAGTCGATCTTCTGCTCTTCCTTGCCTTCGATCACCAGGTTCTTGTTCAGGTAGCTCTCGTAGCTCGATGCACTGGTCAGGCCGACCTTGCGGCCGTCCAGGTCCTTCGCGCCATGGATGCGCTCATCCTTGGCGTTGACCACGATCACCGCAGGCGAGGCGTAGTACTCCACCGGGAAGTCGAACACCTCGGCGCGGGCCTTGCTCGGGGTCATCGAGCAGATGCAGATGTCATAGCGGCCACTCCAGCGGCCAGCGGCGATCACGTCCCACGATGGGGTTTCCAGGCGCAGCTTGACACCCAGCTTGTCTGCCACGGCCTTGGCCACATCCACGTCGAACCCGGCCAGCTGGTTCTGCTCGTTGACGAACGAGAACGGCGGGTAGCTTTCCATCAGCACGTTGACCAGTTCCTTGCGCGATTCAACCCGCTCCAGCGTGGCGCCAGCAAAGGCCTGGGAAGCAGTCGCGAGCAGCACGAGGCCCGCACCGAGCACAGTAGAAAATCGCATGTACATACCTGAAATGTTGGCCAATGAGGAGAAAGTGTATTTAATAGTTATAAACGAAACTCACATAATGAATTTAATTCATAAGAACCTGCAGAGTAGTTATATGAAACAGCGAGCGATGGTGATTCTCGACGGTGGCATGGGCCGTGAACTGCAGCGCAGTGGCGCGCCGTTTCGCCAGCCTGAATGGTCGGCGCTGGCGCTGAGCGAGGCGCCGGAAGCGGTGGTTGGCGTTCATGCCGCATTCATCGCCGCCGGTGCCCAGGTCATCACCAGCAACAGTTATGCGGTGGTACCTTTCCACATTGGCGAGGAGCGTTTCGCCAAGGAAGGGCGCCAACTGGCCAATATCGCAGGGCAGCTGGCACGCCACGCGGCTGATGTTGGCGCGCACCCGGTCAAGGTGGCGGGCTCGCTGCCGCCGCTGTTCGGCTCCTACCGCCCGGACCTGTTCCAGCCCGCGCGCGTCGAGGAAGTGCTGTCGCCGCTGTTGCAGGGCCTGGCCCCGCATGTCGACCTGTGGCTGGCCGAAACCCAGAGCTCGGTTGCCGAAGTACGGGCTATCCACGCCCACCTGCCGGAAGACGGCAAGCCGTTCTGGGTGTCGTTCACCTTGCAGGACGAGGAAGTGGATGAAACCCCGCGCCTGCGTTCCGGCGAACCGGTGGCCGAGGCCATCGAGGCGGTGGTCGGCCTGGGTGTGGCGGCCGTGCTGTTCAACTGCAGCCAGCCCGAGGTCATCGGCGCTGCAGTGGACGTGGCGCGCTCGGTGATCGAGCGCCACAACGCTGACGTGGCCATCGGCGCCTATGCCAACGCCTTCCCGCCGCAACCGAAGGAAGCCACCGCCAATGATGGCCTGGACGAGCTGCGCGAAGACCTCGACCCGCCGGGTTACCTGGCCTGGGCCGCTGACTGGCGCAAGCGTGGCGCCAGCATGGTCGGCGGCTGCTGTGGCATCGGCCCGGAGCACATTGCCGAGCTGAAGCGCAATCTGGCGTGAAGCCATGAGGGGCCCGGGCGGCTGCCGCAGCCGCCCAGCCTCCAGCCATTAAAAAAAACGCCACTCAGACCTTGATTCCATCGTTTTTCAGTCCCCCGCCATGTCCCTATAGTCCGCTGAAGCCGATGCTCGATCGGCATACACAACTCAGCCGTGCGGGAACCGGATATGAACAACAACGAAAAATTCGAGGGCAATGCAGCGGTCGGTGTCGGTACGCGCGTGGTGTGGGGCGGCGAGCAGGTGCAGCACCCGTACAACGCCACCCAGACCCCGATCGTGGTCAGCGCCGCCTACGGCTACAACGATATCGACGCCTGGTACGACGTGGCCCAGGGCAAACTGCCGGGCTACATCTACAGCCGCATGAGCAACCCGACGGTCGCTACCCTGGAAGCCAAGCTGTGCGAGCTGGAGCAGGCCGAGTCGGCCGTGGCCTTCAGCAGTGGCATGGCAGCCATCAGCGCGGTGCTGCATACCTTCCTCTGCACCGGCAAGCGCGTGGTCTCGACCCGCGACAGCTACGGTGGCACCAACAAGATCTTCGAAGAATTCCTGCCGCGCATGGGCGTGCAAGTGTGCCTGTGCGACACCCTCGACAGCGAGGCGCTGGAGCGCGAAATCGCCGCCGGCTGCGACGTGCTGTACCTGGAAACCCCGACCAACCCGACCTTGAAGGTACTGGACATCCCGCGCCTGTGTGCGGCTGCCCGGCGGGTGGGTGCCGTGGTGGTGGCCGACAACACCTTCGCCACCCCGCTGAACCAGAACCCGCTGGCCCTCGGCGTGGACGTGGTGGTGCACAGCGCCACCAAGTTCCTGTCCGGCCACGGTGACGTGCTGGGCGGGGTGGTTTGCGGTGCCGAGCCGCTGATGGCGCAGGTGCGTCACTACCGTGAAATCAACGGTGCGGCGCTGGACCCGTTTTCCGCCTACCTGATCATCCGCGGGATCAAGACCCTGGCCTTGCGCCTGCGTCAGCAACAGGCCAGCGCCCAGGCCCTGGCCCAGTACCTGAGCAGCGAACCGCTGGTCGAAGCGGTCAACTACCCCGGTTTGCCCGAGCACCCGGGCCACGCGATCGCCAAGGCGCAGATGCGCGGTTTCGGTGCCATTGTCAGCTTCGTGCTCAAGGGTGGCATGCCCACCGTGGCGCGGCTGCTGCCGCGCCTGAAGTACGCCCACCGGGCAGGCAACCTGGGCGCGGTGGAAACCATCTATGGCCCGGCGCGGACCACCAGCCATGTGGAAAACACCCTCGAAGAACGCCTGGCCCTGGGCATCTCCGAAGGGCTGGTGCGCATTTCGGTGGGCATCGAAGACACCGAGGACCTGCTGGCAGACCTGGCACAGGCGTGTGCGTCGGTACGCCAGGAGTTGGCCGCAGCAAAGGAACTGCACGGTGACGCGTACGCCGGCCTGGCCGAGGTACAGGCCTGAGACCCGCGCGAGGCGCCCGTTCCTTGCGGTGGGTGCCAGTTCATGAAGTCGAACAAAAACAATATGCAAGGCAATTCGCTTCGCTCTGCCAAGACGAGGTCGTTGCAACGTCCTTGCCCGCCAACTTTCATGAGAAAACCACAATGTCCCTGCAGACAACTACAACGACAAATGCTTCTGCGCACGGCTTCAAGCAGGATATGCAAACCCGCCATATCGTCATGCTGGCGCTGGGCGGTGTCATCGGTACCGGCCTGTTCCTGACGTCGGGTTATACGGTCAACCAGGCCGGGCCCCTGGGCGCGGTCATCGCCTATATCCTCGGCGCGATCATGGTCTACCTGGTGATGATGTGCCTGGGCGAACTGGCGGTGCACATGCCCGAGGTTGGCTCGTTCAGCAGTTACGCCACGCGCTACATCGGGCCGGGCACCGGCTACATGGTGGCGTGGATGTACTGGCTGACCTGGACCGTGGCCATCGGCTCGGAATTCACCGCCGCCGGCATCCTCATGGTGCGCTGGTTCCCTGACACACCGGTGTGGCTATGGAGTGCCCTGTTCGGCCTGGCGGTGTTCATCAGCAATATCATTTCGGTGCGTTCGTTTGCCGAAACCGAATTCTGGTTGTCCTTGATCAAGGTACTGGCAGTGGTCGCCTTCCTGGTAGTGGGTGGTGGCGCGATCCTCGGCGTGTTCGAGATTACCCAGGCGCACAGTGTCGGGCTCGGCAACTTCACCCGTGAAGGGTTGTTCCCCACCGGCTTCTGGTCGATTGCCATGACCCTGCTGGCGGTGGCCTTCGCCTTCTCCGGCACCGAGCTGATCGGCATCGCCGCCGGCGAAACCCGCGACCCGGAAAAGAACGTGCCCAAGGCCATCCGCACCACGGTGCTGCGCCTGGCGCTGTTCTTCGTCGGCACCATTTTCGTCCTCGCCACCTTGTTGCCGCGTGAGCAGGCCGGGGTGGTGGAAAGCCCGTTCGTGATGGCCTTTGAAATGATCGGCATCCCCTACGCGGCAGACATCATGAACTTCGTCATCATCACTGCGCTGCTGTCCGCAGCCAACTCCGGGCTCTACGCTGCCGCACGCATGCTCTGGACCCTCAGCGACCAAGGCAACATGCCGCGCCGCTATGCCGCGCTGTCCCGCCGCGGCACGCCGTTCAATGCCATCGTCCTGAGCATGGCCGGCGGCATGGCGTCGCTGCTGAGCAGTGTGTTTGCGCCCGACACCATCTACCTGGCGCTGGTGTCCATCTCCGGGCTGGCGGTGGTGGTGGTGTGGATCAGCATCGCGGTCAGCCAGATGGCCTTCCGTCGCCATTACCTCGCCCATGGCGGCAAGCTCGAAGACTTGAAGTTCCGCGTGCGCGGCTACCCGTTCGTGCCATTGGCGGCGATCTTCTGCTGCGTCCTGGCCTGCGTCGGCATCGCCTTCGACCCGGCCCAGCGCGTGGCCCTGTACTTCGGCCTGCCGTTCATTGCCTGGTGCTACCTGGCGTACTGGCTGACCCGCAGGTTCCGCGCGCAGCGTCCGCTGCCGCTGGAAACCGTGACGCCAGGTTCCGAGCCTGCCTGAGCAGAGTGATACTAGGCCACCGGAACGTTGCCACGAGAAACCGCCGATGACCCAGAAAACCCTGCCCCCCTTGAACTGGCTGAGAGCCTTCGAAGTGTCGGCGCGTTACCTGAACTTCACCCATGCCGCGGAAGAGCTGCACCTCACCCAGGGGGCCGTGAGCCAGCAGATTCGTCACCTGGAAAGCCAGTTGGGGGTGGCGCTGTTCAAGCGCCTGCCGCGGGGGCTGGGCTTGACCGAAGAAGGGCAGTCCTACCTGCCGGTGGTGCAGGACGCGATCAGCCGCCTGGCAGTGGGCACCAACGAGATCTTCGGGCAGCGCCAGCGGCGGCCGCTGAAGGTGCGCGGCAGCCTGTCGTTCCTGCACTTCTGGCTGGCGCCGCGGCTGGCCGATTTCCGCCGTGCCCACCCGCAGGTGGATATCCGCTACATCAGCAACCTGTGGGTCAAGGAGCTGGATGCCGAGGACGACCTGGAAATCCGCTGGGGCTGCGGCCAATGGGCCGGTGTGGAGGCACAGCGCCTGACCCGCGACGTGCTGGTGCCGGTCTGCTCGCCTGCGCTGGCCGCCCGCTCGCCGTTGCGTGAGCCACGCGACCTGGCCGGCGTGCCGTTGCTGCATGTGCTGGGTTACGAGGAGGGCTGGGGCTACTGGCTGGAGCGGGTTGGCGCCGATCAGGTCGATTCTTCCAGCGGCTTGCAGTTCGACACCCTGGTGTCGACCTTGCGCATGGCCGAGCTCGGGCTCGGCGTGGCGCTGGCACGCTCGTCACTGGTCGAGGACTTGCTGCAGGAGGGGCGGCTGGTAGCGCCGTTTAGCCAGCGTATCGAGGCCAGCGAATCGTTCTACCTGGTACGCGGCCTGGGGGAGGCGTTGTCCAGCGATGCCCAGGCCTTCAGCCACTGGTTGGTGGCGATGGCTCACCGTTAATTCAATACACACCTGGAGCACCGATGCAGTACACATCCACGCGCGGCAACGAGATACGGGTTGATTTCCGCACGGCGCTGCTTTCCGGGCTGGCCGCCGATGGCGGCCTTTACGTACCGACTGCGGTGCCGACCTTCAGCCAGCAGGAAATCGCCAGCTGGTCCTGGCTGCCGTTTGATGAACTGGCCTGGCGGGTGATGGCACCGTTTGTCGGCGATACCCTCGACGAGCCGACCCTGCGCGCGCTGGTCAGCGACAGCTACCGAGGGTTCAGGCACCGTGGCATCGCGCCGTTGCAGCAGATTGGCCATAACCAATGGATCCTGCAGCTGTTTCACGGGCCGACCCGCTCGTCCAAGGACTTTGCCGCGCAGTTGCAGGCGCGGCTGATCCGCCATTTCCTCGGCGCCGATTGCGAGCGGGTGATGCTGGTCGGTGCCAGCAACGGCGACACCGCGGTGGCGGCCATCGACGCCTTGCGCCATTGCCCGACGGCACGCCTGCTGGCGCTGTACCCCAACGCCGGGACGCCGCCCGACCGGGCCGCGGTGATGCGCAACGCCACGGGTGAAAGCGTCAGCTGCGTGGCCGTCGATGGCAGCTTCGATGACTGCCAGTCGCTGGTGTCGGCGCTGCTGCGCGCGTGGCCGTGCCCGGAGCTGATTCCGGTCAGCTTCAATTCGACCAACTGGGTCGGTGTGCTGGCGCAGATCGTGTTCTATTTTCATGCGGCACTGCAGTTGGGCGGGGGCATCCGGCCGGTCGGTTTCAGCATTCCCACGGCCAGTTTTGCCGAGATCTACGCGGGCTTCATCGCCCAGAAGATGGGCCTGCCGATCAACCAGATCATTGTCTCCACCAACCGCAACGATGCCTTGCACCGGTTCATCCACTGCAACCGCTACAGCCGTGGCTCAACCAGCCAGACCTTGTCGCCGGTGATGGACTTCTCGCTGTTCTCCAACCTGGAGCGCTTCGTCTGGGAGCTGTACGACCGTGACGGTGTGGCGACCAGGGCGTTGATGGAGCACTTCGACGATTGTGGTGAGCTGAGCATCGGCAACCGCCAATGGCTGCATGCGCGCATGTTGTTCGACTCGTATGCCGTGGACGACGCGCTGATCCGCGAGGAAATCGTCACGCTGTTCCAGGAGACCGGCACGGCGGTAGACCCGCATGCGGCAACCGGGGCATTCGCCGGACGCCTGCACCGGCGCAACATTGGCGCGCCGATCGTCACGCTGGGGCAATTTGCCCCGGAAAAGTCCGCCGCGCTGCTGGCGGAACTGGGCGCCTGGCACGGCGAGCTGCCAGCCAGCGTCACCGGTGCCGCAGGCAGCGGGCCGCTGTTGGCGCGCGAGGACCTGGCGGGGGTTCATGAACTGCTGGCCCAGTTGCAGGCACGGCGATGAAGCGCATTCTCGACCCCCTGGACGAGCGTATTCTCGCCGAGCTCACCGCCAATGCGCGCATCGCCCATGCCGAGCTGGGGCTGAAGGTTAACCTGTCGCGCAATGCGGTACGCCAGCGCATCGAACGCCTGGAGCGGGACGGGGCCATCCAGGGCTACACCTTGCGCATTGGCGAGGGGCGACGGCCCACGTCATTGATCAACGCGGTGATCTTCGTCTACCGCTACGACCGCATGCGGGGTGAAGCGGTGCTCGATGCCCTGCGCCAGATCCCCGAGGTGATCCAGTGCGAGGTGCTCAGCGGCGAATTCGACCTGCTGCTACGTGTCGAGGCCTCCAGCCCGGAGCGGGTGCATCATGTGTGGAAGGAAATTGCCGCCATGCCCGGGGTCGAGAACACGGTGACGTCGTTCGTCCTGGCCACGGTGATCTGAACCGCACCTTCGCACCACAACCTGCGACTCAACAACGCCGCCCGGGCTTGCGCCCTGGCGGCGTTGTGCATTGCGGGGGGCGCCCAGCTGCGGCTCGGGCACTGGCCAGATTGGCCAATAAATACAGCGGATTGCCATATTCAACTGGCATTGCCCGGCTCATAGGCTTGTCCTCATCGACCCATCGCCTGGAAAGGACAGCAAACCATGACCGAATACAAGATCGCACTCGTTGGCTTTGGCGGCGTGAACCGTGCCCTGGCGCAACTGATCGCCGAACGCAATACGCGCTGGCAGCAAGAACTGGGCTTTGCCCTGAAGATCGTCGGCGTCACCGACCTGTTCCTCGGCTCGGTGATCGACCGCGATGGCCTGGATGCGGCCAGGCTGGCGGCCTTGCCCGCTGAGAAGGGCGCCCTGGCGCAGTTCCCGCAGGGCTCGGCCGAGGCATTCAACGAGGCGGTGATCAAGCAGTCCGGTGCCGACATCATCGCCGAAGCCACCTTCACCAACCCCAAGGATGGTGAGCCGGCGGCCACCTTCTGCCGCTGGGCACTGGAAGCGGGCAAGCACGTGGTCACCACCAACAAGGGGCCGATCGCCTTGCATGCCCAGGCGCTGAAAACCCTGGCCAAGGCCAACGGCGTGTCGTTCGAATACGAAGGTGCAGTGATGAGCGGTACACCCGTGCTGCGCATGGCCCGGCAGACCTTGGCCGGCGCGGGCCTGGTCGGCTTCGAGGGCATCCTCAACGGTACTTCGAACTACGTACTGACGCGCATGGAACAAGGGCTTGGCTTTGCTGATGCGGTGGCGCAGGCACAAGCGCTTGGCTACGCCGAGGCAGACCCGACCGCCGACGTGGAAGGGCATGACGTGCGCCTGAAAGTGGTCATCCTTGCCAATGAGCTGCTCGGTGCCTGCCTGCAGGTGAGCGATGTCACCTGCAGCGGTATCAGTGGCATCGACAGCGCGGCGATCCAGCAGGCGCAGGCAGCGGGCGAGCGCTGGAAGCTGATCGGCAGCGCCAGGCGCGACGCCGATGGCTCGGTACGGGCCAGTGTCGAAGCGCGCCTGTTGCCTGGCAACCACCCCTTGGCCGGCATCACCGGCGCAACCAACGCGGTGGCGTTCGACACCGAGTTGCTGGGCGCCGTGACTGTGTCCGGCCCGGGGGCGGGGCGTGTCGAAACGGCCTTTGCCCTGCTGTCGGATATCGTCGCCATCCACACCGCTGGCCGTTCGGCCTGAGGAGCTACGTTCATGAGCCTGACTTCCGTGTCCCGGGTAGCCTTCCAGCAACCCGCCCTGATCGATGTGTACAGCCCCTACGACGGCAGCCTGGTCGGCAGCGTCGCCAACCTAACGGCCGACGCGGTGCCGGGCCTGCTGGCGCGTGCTCGCCAGGGTGTCCGCGAGAGTGCCGCGCTGCCCCGGCACCGGCGCGCCAGCATTCTTGAACAGGCCGCCCGCCTCATCGAACGCGACGCTGCCGATTTTGCCGGGCTGATTGTCGATGAAGCGGGCAAGACCCTGCGCCAGGCCGAAAAGGAGGTGAAGCGCTGCATCAACACGCTCAAGCTGTCCGCCGAGGAAGCGCGGCGCAACGCCGGCGAAGTGGTGCCGTTCGATGCCTATGAAGGTTCCGAATCGCGCCAGGGCTGGTTCACCCGCGAGCCGCTGGGGCTGATCCTGGCCATCACCCCGTACAACGACCCGCTCAACCTGGTGGCTCACAAGCTGGGGCCGGCCATCGCCGGCGGCAATGCCGTTATCCTCAAGCCTTCCGAGCTGGCCCCGTTATCGGCGCTCAAGCTGGTGCAGTACCTCACCGATGCCGGGCTGCCGGAAGCCGTTGTCAGCGTTGCCACCGGCGGCGCCGAACTGGGCAAGGCGCTGGTCGCCGTGCGTGATGTGCGCATGGTTTCCTTTACCGGCGGCTTCGCCACGGGCGAGCAGATTGCCCAGGGCGCGGGCCTGAAAAAGCTCGCCATGGACCTGGGCGGCAACGCCCCGGTGCTGGTACTCAAGGACTGCGACCTCGAAGCCACTGTCGAATCGTGCGTGTCGGGCGCGTTCTGGGCCGCCGGGCAGAACTGCATCGGCACCCAGCGCATCCTGGTCGACGCCTCGATCTACCAAGCGTTTCGCCAGCGCTTCGTCGCCCTGACCCAGGCCATGGTGCTGGGTGACCCGGGGCGGCGGGAAACCGACATGGGACCGATGATCAGCGAAGCCGCTGCACGGCACATCGAAGAGCGCGTCAACCAGGCCCTGCAGGGCGGTGCCCGGCTGCTCTGTGGCCACCAGCGCCAGGGCGCCAGCTATGCGCCGACGGTGCTGGAAAACGTCGATCACGCCAGCCGGCTGTGGCGCGAAGAAGTGTTCGCCCCGGTGGTGATGCTGGCGCCCTTCGACGACATCGAACAGGCCGTCGCTCTGGCCAATGCCCCGGAGTACAGCTTGCATGCCGGGGTGTTCACCCGTGACTTGTCCTTGGCGCTGAGCCTGGCGAAGCGCATCGAGGCGGGCGGCGTGATGGTCAACGACTCGTCCGACTACCGCTTCGACGCCATGCCATTCGGCGGTTCCAAGTATGGCAGCCTGGGCCGCGAGGGGGTGCGCTTCGCCTACGAGGACATGACCCAGCCCAAGGTCGTGTGCATCAACCAGATGGGCTGAGAGGGGACGCTTATGATCGAGCGATACGGGGTGGGCCAGCGGATGTCGTTGGCGGTCAGCTACAGGGGCCTGTTCGAAAGCGCTGGTGTGGTTGCCGACGACCTGCAGCAGGATGTACAGGGGCAGTTGCGCCAGGCGCTGAATACGATCGACAGGCTGATGGCCGAGGCCAGGGTGAGCAAGGAGCAGTTGACCCGGGTCCAGCTATGGATTGCCGACTACCGCCACTTCGACCTGGTGAACGAGGTGTATGACGCCTGGTTGCAGGGTTGTGCCAAGCCGGCGCGGGCCTGTGTCGGCGCCGACCTGGGGCAGGGCTACCTGGTCGAGGTGCAGGTGTTTGCCGTGTGTGGCGAGCGCCCCTGACCGGCGATGGCATATGCCTGCGGGTCAGCGCACCAGCCGTGGTACCACCCGTACGTAGACGAGTTCGCTCAACAGCTCGACCAATGTCTGGGTGATCACGGCGGCCGCCGCCAGCCCGCGCACCTCGTCCGGCAACGCCAGCGCCAGCGGCAGCACCACCAGCGAGTTGCGCGTGGCGGCGCTGAAGGTCACCGCGCGTGCTTCGCTGGCCGGCAGGCGCAACAGGCGCGCCGCGAGCATGCCGAGCAGCGGTGCCGCAAACATGAAGCCCAGGTATACCGGGATCACCGGCAGCAAACGCTCGAAGTCATCGAACACCACGGTGATCTGCGAAGCGATTACCACCATCAGCACCAGAGCCATCGCGGGTACCGGCAGCCATGCCCAGGCGCTGTTCCACGCTGAAACCCTGCGTGAGCGACGGGCGCCGGCGCTGGTGAGCACGGCCAGGGCCAGCGGCAGCACGATCAGCAGCACGAAGGCTTCCACGAACGGGGTGATGGCGAGCGGCACGTTGTCACCCAGCATCAGCGCCAGGTATAGCGGCAGCAACGCCAGTTGCGCCAGCAACAGCACAGGTGTGGCGGCCAGGGTCAGGCGCGCATCGCCTTTGCCGATATGGGTGAACACCACCACATAGTCGATGCACGGGGTCAGCAGCACCAGCAGTGCGCCGACGAGGATGGCCGGGTGGTCGCCCAGCCCACGGGTGATGGCCCAGACCAGCAGCGGCACAAGAAGGAAGTTGGCCAGCAGCAGGGCGGCGATGAAGCGGCGGTTACCCAGGCCTTGGCGCAGGTCGAGGAAGGGAATCTGCAGGAACATCGCGTACATCAGCACGGCGATGGCGGGGGTGATCACGGCTTGCAACAGGCGTGCGGTATCGCTGGCCAGCAGGCCGAAGGTGACGGCGGCGAGTACGACGGCGAAATAGATCGGGATCTGCCGGGTTTCGAGTTGCTCTCTGGTCAAGGTGCGGCCTGTGCTTGCGGGCTGAAAAGGCACACAGGGTAATACGCACTCTCAGCAGGGTGTCGCGATTTTTTGCAGAGCGGCAGGCCCGAAACGAAAAAGCCCGGCACTGGGCCGGGCTTTCTCTTGTCAGGCAATCGCCAATCAGTTGCCGTAGACCGGCAGCTTCTTGCAGATAGCCTTGACCTTCTCACGTACGGCGTCGATGACCGCTTCGTTGTTCAGGTCAGCCAGGATGTCGCAGATCCAGCCAGCCAGCTCGCGGCACTCGGCTTCCTTGAAACCACGGGTGGTCACGGCCGGGGTGCCGAAGCGCAGGCCCGAGGTGACGAACGGGGAACGTGGGTCGTTCGGTACCGAGTTCTTGTTGACGGTGATGAAGGCCTTGCCCAGTGCGGCGTCAGCATCCTTGCCGGAGATTTCCTGCTTGATCAGCGACAGCAGGAACAGGTGGTTCTGGGTGCCACCGGAAACCACGTCGAAACCACGCTCGATGAACACGCTGGCCATGGCCTGGGCGTTCTTCACCACCTGCTGCTGGTAAGCCTTGAACTCAGGCTGCAGGGCTTCCTTGAAGCAGATGGCCTTGGCCGCGATGACGTGCTCCAGCGGGCCGCCCTGGGCGCCTGGGAAGACGGCGGAGTTCAGCTTCTTCTCGATCTCTTCGTTCTTGCGAGCGAGGATCAGGCCGCCGCGCGGGCCGCGCAGGGTCTTGTGGGTGGTGGTGGTGACCACGTCGGCGAACGGCACCGGGTTCGGGTACACGCCAGCGGCAACCAGGCCGGCAACGTGGGCCATGTCGACGAACAGGTAGGCACCGACCTTGTCGGCGATGGCGCGGAAGCGGGCGAAGTCCAGAACCTGCGAGTAGGCCGAGAAGCCGGCAACGATCATCTTCGGCTTGTGCTCGACAGCCAGGCGCTCGACTTCGTCATAGTCGATCAGGCCGTTGCCGTCGATGCCGTACTGGATGGCGTTGTACAGCTTGCCCGAGGAGCTTACCGAAGCACCGTGGGTCAGGTGGCCACCGTGGGCCAGGCTCATGCCCAGGATGGTGTCACCGGCCGACAGCAGGGCCAGGTAGACGGCGGCGTTGGCCTGGGAGCCGGCGTGCGGCTGGACGTTGGCGTAGTCGGCGCCGAACAGTTGCTTGGCACGGTCGATGGCCAGCTGCTCGACGACGTCGACGTACTCGCAACCACCGTAGTAGCGCTTGCCCGGGTAGCCTTCGGCGTACTTGTTGGTCAGGACCGAGCCCTGGGCCTCCATGACTGCCGGGCTGGTGTAGTTTTCCGAAGCGATCAGCTCGATATGCTCTTCCTGGCGCAGAGCTTCTTGCTGCATGGCTTCGAAGAGCTCGGCGTCGTACTTGGCAATGGTCAAATCACGGCTGAACATGGCGGTCCTCAAGGATCGGGGTGAATTGGGGGGGCATTCTAACCGATTGATTCGCGGCTGGCATATGAAGTGGCATCAAGTCGCGGACCAATGGGCTTCATGTTGCATCCCGCGCCGTGTCTGGGCTGGGCGGGGATCGGAGTTGACTCAAAGGTCCGTTTTTACAGGCGCGCTTCTCAGCCCGGGTGCGGTCCCTGTAGGAGCGGCCTTGCGTCGCGAAAGGACCGCAACGCGGTCCCGACGATTTCGGCGGCAACGCTGCAATCGTGGGGCCGCTGCGCGCCCCTTTCGCGACGCAAGGCCGCTCCTACAAGAGTCCGTGCCCGCCAGGAGGCGTCGGGGTCAATGGAACATGAACAACGTCTCGTTGGCGAACTGCGCCTCGAACTGATGCGCCGGCATCGGCCGCCCGAACAGGTAGCCCTGCACTTCGTCGCAACCATGCTCGCGCAGGAACTCCAGCTGCTCGTGGGTTTCCACGCCTTCGGCGATCACCGCCAGGTTGAGGCTGTGGGCCATGGCGATGATCGCCCGGGCAATCTGCGCATCCTGCTCGCCTTCGGGCAGGCCGTCGACGAAGGTGCGGTCGATCTTCAATACGTCGATCGGGAACTGTTTGAGGTAGTTCAGCGACGAGTAACCGGTGCCGAAGTCGTCCACCGCAATGCTCAGGCCGAGGTTTTTCAGGCTGGCGAGAATCTGCATGGCTTCGTTCACTTCGCGCATCAGGATGCTCTCGGTCAGCTCCAGCTCCAGGCATGCCGGTGGCAGGCCGGTTTCTTCCAGAATGGTGGCGATGCGCGTGCCCAGCTGGCCGTCGGAGAACTGCCGCGCCGAGATGTTCACCGACACCTTGGGCACGCGCACCTTGGCCTTGTGCCAGGCCTTGAGCTGGCGGCTGGCCTCGCGCAGTACCCAGTCGCCCACGTCCACCACCAGGCCCAGCTCTTCGATCACCGGGATGAAATCGCCCGGCGGCACCAGGCCGCGGGTCGGGTGGCGCCAGCGCAGCAGGGCTTCGGCGCCGGTCAGGCGCTTGCCGTCGCCGCTGAACTGCGGCTGGTAGTAGAGAATGAACTCGTTCTGCTCCATGGCATGGCGCAGGTCGCTCTCCAGCTCCAGGCGTTCCAGGGCACTGGCGTTCATCTCCGCCTGGTAGAACTGGAAGTTGTTCTTGCCGCGCTCCTTGGCGTGGTACATGGCGGTGTCGGCGTTTTTCATCAGCTGGCTCAGCTCGCTGCCGTCCTGCGGGCTGAGGGCGATGCCAATGCTGGCGGTAACGAAGAACTCGCGGTTTTCCAGCACGAACGGCCGCACCAGGCTGGCAAGAATGTTCTCGGCCACGTGGATGGCGCGGTTGAGTGCCATCTCGCGGGTAGCGCGCGGTTGCAGCAGCAGGGTGAACTCGTCGCCGCCCATGCGCGCCACGGTGTCGTCGTTGTCCACGCAGGCCAGCAGGCGCTGGGCCATGTCCTTGAGCATGCGGTCGCCAGCGGCATGGCCGAGGGAATCGTTGATCGGCTTGAAGCGGTCCAGGTCCAGGAACATCAGCACCACCCAGGCCTTTTGCCGCTCGGCCTGCTGCAGGGCGTTGTACAGGCGGTCCTGGAACAACGTGCGGTTGGGCAGGTGGGTGAGGGCGTCGTAGTAGGCCAGGCGGTGGATGCGCTGTTCGCTGGCCTTGCGCTCGCTGATGTCGGTGAAGAAGCACACGTAGCTGGCCAGGTCGCCTTCATCGTCCAGCACTGCGGTAATGCCGACCCAGGCCGGGTAGTGGTCGCCGTCGCGGCGCTTGAGCCACACTTCGCCCTCCCAGCTGCCGCGCTGGAACAGCTGCTTGACCACGTAGCGCAGGTGGCCTTCCTGCTGCTCGTCGACCGTAAGCATGCCCGGCAACTGGTCGAGCACCTCGCTGACGGCGTAGCCACTGACGCGGCTGAACGCTTCGTTGGCCTGGACGATGTAGCCTGCCGGGTCGGTGATGAGGATGGCCGAGGTGGAGTGCTCGAATACCGTCGCGGCCATGCGCAGGTCTTTTTCGGCGCGGCGTTGCTGGCTGATGTCGCGGCCCACCCCAAGCACCCCTTCGAAGCGTTCTTCATCGTCCCAAACCAGCACCAGGCGCAGTTCGATGGGGATCTTGCGGCCATCGGCGCGCAGGCAGTCGAACAGGAACAACTGGGTGGGCAGCTGGCTGCGCAGCTGGGCCAGCTGGGCCGGGTCGCCCATGGCCTTGCTGACGCGCTCCATCAGGCTGTAGATGCCGGTGAGCTGGGAGGGGTTGGCAACGATCGACTGCCAGCCATTGGTAAAGATCCAGTCGGCCTGGTAGCCCAGCACGCTCTGCACCGAGGGGCTTACGTAGTTGAGCTGGAGCAGCCTGTCGGTGGAGAAGATCACGTCGCTGATGCTTTCGGCGAGCATGCGGTAGCGCTGTTCGCTGTCGCGCAGTGACTGACTGGCCTCGATCTGCACCGTCACGTCCTTGCCCACGCCGATGATGCGCGTCACCAGGCCGTCGGCGTCACGGGTCAGCACTTGTTCGCGGATGTCGTAACAGCGCCAGCCGCCATCACGGTGGCGGAAGCGCAGTTGGCAGTGCAGCGGCTGGTCATGGCCACTGTCGCGCTGTTGCTGGCGCAGCGCTTGGTAGTGCGCGGCGTCCTCGGGGTGCAGCAGCAGCTCCCAGAAGCGATCGCCCATCTGCGCCAGCTCGGTACGGTCGTAGCCCAGGGTCTGGCCGAGGTGGCGGTTGCTGAAGATCATGCGCTGGCTGAGCACGTCCTGCACGTACAGCTGGTCGGGCACGGTGCGCACCACGTCCGACCAGAAACTTTCGCGCTCCAGCAGCGACAGCTCCACCTGCTTGCGGCTGGTGATGTCGCTGATGCTGAGGATGACCGCCTGGTAGTCACGGCGCTGCTGCGGCAGGCGGGCCATCAGCCACAGGTGCAGCTCGCCACCCAGCGGCGCCGGCAGGCGTACTTCCAGCTCCAGCAGCGGGCGCTGCTCGATCAGCGCGTCAATCAGTTGCATGCCGATGCTGTCGCGGCCATCGCCTGTGCCGTCGATCAGGCGCTGCCAGGCACCTTCGTGGCTGTCGATGTTCAACAACTGGCGGGCCACCTGGTTGATCTCGGTGATCTTCAGCTCCAGCAGCAGCGAGCGGCGCAGGTTCGGGTCCAGGGCCAGGCTGTGCTTGAGCGCGGCACGGTTGCGCAGGTGGTAGCGGTCGAGTTGGCCGGGCAGGCTGGACAGGTCGAGCACGCACAAGGCCACGCCGGTGCCTTCGAAGATTTCCTGATAGCGCCGGCGGTCTTCCTGCAGCGCCCGTTGGCGGCGGCGCATGTTGATCAGGGCCAGTACCGGCAACAGGGCGCAGAACAGCACCAGCAGGCATTTGCCGAGCAGCGCCGGCAGCAGCTTCTGCTGGGCCAGCTTGGCGTCGAACAGGCCGCGCAACTGCCAGGTACTGTTGTCGATGAAGGCCAGCATCACGCTTTGCAGCGGCTCGTTGCTGGTATCGGCTGGCGCATGGCTTTGCAGTACTTCGCCGTTGCGGCTGTTTTCCAGCAGCCACAGCGGGTGGCCGGCACTATCCAGGTGGAGGGTGAGGGTGCGGTAGTAATCCGGTGACAGGCGCAGCAGCCAGTAGCCGCGGCCCTGTTCGGTGGCCTGGCGTAGCAACAGGTAGAGGGTGCGGTTGTCGGCCGAATTGGTGAAGAAGTACGGGCTGCCCTGGTTCAGCCTGAGCAGTTCGTCAAGCAAATGGCGATCGGGGCTGCCGGCCAGGCTGTCGGCCTGCACCTGCCCGGTGGCGTCCAGCCAGGCCACGTTTTGCAGGGCCGGTAGGCGTTCGCGCAGGGTGGCCAGCAGGCTGGGCAAGGCCGAGGGCGTCGGCGCCTTGACGTAGGGCTGCACCACATTCACGGCCTGCTGGGCCTTGAACGCCATGTTCAGGCTCAGGTGGTCGGCCAGTTCGGCGGTGGCGTCCAGGCTCTGTTTGCGCAGGTCGGCCTGGGTATGGTTGAACTGGGCGAACAGTTGCCACAGCAGCAGGCCCAGCAGGATCAGGGCCAGCAGCGCCAACGCACCCTTGATCGACCCGCGCAGCGAGGCGGCGGGCGCCTGTGGCGCGGAACGCAATGACGACGGATGAGTAAGATTGGTCAAGCGTTGATCCTGCGATTTGGCTGGCGATGGCAGGGATGGATCATGCACGGTGTGTGCCGGTGTCTGGTTGCCAGACCGCGGTGGCGCACTATAAGGCCGGACACCCGAAACGAGCTAGCATGCCGAGAATTATGGCAAAGTGCCAGCCGATATGACCGATGGTGCCTGCCCGGTGGTTCGGCAAGCCCCTGCAACCTGTGCGAGAATGCGCCCGCTTCAAATGACAACGCATCGGAGATGTTCGGTTTTGGTTACTCACTTTTCCTCCAATGGCCTCGATTCCGCCTGCGGGCGCAGCAGTCAGACCCTTGTCAGCACTGCCGTGACCGAGGACGTATCCTGCAAGTCTTGCCAGCGTTCGCTGAGCAAACCGGAGGCGGCAGCTGTCGCCAAGAGCAAGAGCCCGTCGCTGGCTGAACTGCGCAAGACCGCCAAGGCGGCAGCAGAGCCGGCAGTTGCCGTGGCCGAGGCCAAGCCGGCGGCCAAGGTCGTCAGCAGTGTGCCTGCGGCCGCCAAACCGGCCAAACCGGCCAAGGCTGCCGAGCAGCAGCCGGCTCGCAGCGGTGGCTTCAGCGTGAAGTCCGCCTGGGCCGCGCGCCTGGCCGAGCAGGGCGAGCGTTGCCGGTTGCCGCGCGGCAAGGCCAGGCAGCGTCACGTCTGAGCCATAGTTGGCTGCTGTGCCGGCCCTTTCGCGGCTAAAGCCGCTCCCACAGGGATATCACTGCCTTTGAGTTCTGTGCAGTTCCCGTGGGACTCCTCAGGGATATCACGGCCTTTGAGTTCTGTGCAGTTCCTGTGGGGCTCCTCAGGGATATCACTGCCTTTGAAGACTGTGCAGTACCTGTGGGAGCGGCTTTAGCCGCGAAGAGGCCGGTACAGGCAATAGATTCCTTCCGATTCCACCCCACCATCCGCCCCTCCTATGCAACGCCGCGCGTTGGCGTAGAATGGTCGACTTTGTTCAATGACACCCCGTAAATACATCCCCCTGGCCAGCGCGCCGGGGCGATCGTCGATGTCTTTACCTAT
>Ga0209370_1000768_pt1 | contig 35676 bp, 30 predicted proteins | sample AgamicAtPrz_FD_187164 | JGI IMG/M metagenome (GOLD analysis project Ga0209370, IMG submission 187164) | Agave microbial communities from Guanajuato, Mexico - At.P.rz (SPAdes) (version 2) | ecosystem: Host-associated > Plants > Phyllosphere > Phylloplane/Leaf | place: Guanajuato, Mexico...
GCGCACTGCCGTACGCCAACGGCTCAATCCACCTCGGCCACATGCTGGAGCATATCCAGGCTGATGTCTGGGTCCGTTACCAGCGAATGCGCGGCCACGAGGTTAACTTCATCTGTGCGGACGATGCCCACGGCACGCCGATCATGCTGAAAGCGCAGCAGCTGGGGATCTCCCCGGAGCAGATGATTGCCGAAATGAGTCAGGAGCATCAGACCGATTTTGCTGGCTTTGACATCAGCTATGACAACTATCACTCCACGCACAGCGACGAAAACCGCGAGCTGTCGGAGCTGATCTACACCCGTCTGAAAGAGAATGGTTTCATTAAAAACCGCACCATTTCTCAGCTGTACGATCCGGAAAAAGGCATGTTCCTGCCGGACCGTTTCGTCAAAGGCACCTGCCCGAAATGTAAATCCCCGGATCAGTACGGAGATAACTGCGAAGTGTGCGGCGCGACCTACAGCCCGACCGAGCTTATCGAACCGAAATCCGTGGTTTCCGGCGCGACGCCGGTGATGCGTGACTCCGAGCACTTCTTCTTCGACCTGCCGTCCTTCAGCGAAATGCTGAAGGCGTGGACCCGCAGCGGTGCGTTGCAGGAGCAGGTTGCGAATAAAATGCAGGAGTGGTTCGAGTCCGGTCTGCAACAGTGGGATATCTCCCGCGATGCGCCCTACTTTGGCTTTGAAATCCCGAACGCGCCGGGCAAATATTTCTACGTCTGGCTGGATGCGCCAATCGGCTACATGGGTTCGTTCAAGAACCTGTGTGACAAGCGCGGCGACACCGTAAGCTTCGACGAATACTGGAAGAAAGATTCCGATGCCGAACTGTACCACTTTATCGGCAAAGACATCGTTTACTTCCACAGCCTGTTCTGGCCAGCGATGCTGGAAGGCAGCAACTTCCGCAAGCCGACTAACCTGTTCGTACATGGCTACGTCACGGTGAACGGCGCGAAGATGTCTAAATCTCGCGGGACGTTTATCAAGGCCAGCACCTGGCTGAACCACTTTGACGCGGACAGCCTGCGCTACTACTACACCGCGAAGCTCTCTTCCCGCATCGACGATATCGACCTGAACCTGGAAGATTTCGTCCAGCGCGTGAACGCGGACATCGTCAACAAGGTGGTGAACCTGGCGTCACGTAACGCGGGCTTTATTGCCAAACGCTTTGACGGCGTGCTCTCTGCCGAGCTGGCCGATCCTGAACTGTACAAAACCTTCACCGACGCCGCCGCTGCGGTTGGCGAAGCCTGGGAAAGCCGTGAATTCGGTAAAGCCATTCGCGAAATCATGGCGCTGGCAGACGTGGCCAACCGCTATGTGGACGAGCAGGCACCGTGGGTGGTGGCGAAACAGGAAGGCCGCGACGCCGACTTGCAGGCAATCTGCACCATGGGTCTGAACATGTTCCGCGTGCTGATGACCTGGCTGAAGCCGGTTCTGCCGCAGCTATCAGCCCGCGCGGAAGCGTTCCTGAATACCGAACTGACCTGGGATGCCATCCAGCAGCCGCTGCTCGGCCACAAGGTGAACACCTTCAAGGCACTGTATAACCGCATCGAGATGAAGCAGGTTGACGCCCTGGTGGAAGCCTCTAAGGAAGAGGTGAAAGCGGCGGCCGCACCGGTGACCGGCCCGCTGGCTGACGATCCGATTCAGGAGACCATCACCTTTGATGATTTCGCGAAAGTCGACCTGCGCGTGGCGCTGATCGAAAACGCGGAGTTCGTGGAAGGTTCTGACAAACTGCTGCGTCTGACGCTGGATCTGGGCGGTGAGAAGCGTAACGTCTTCTCCGGCATTCGCTCCGCGTATCCTGACCCGCAGGTGCTGATTGGTCGTCAGACCGTGATGGTGGCAAACCTGGCGCCGCGTAAAATGCGCTTCGGCATCTCTGAGGGGATGGTGATGGCCGCAGGCCCGGGCGGAAAAGACATATTCCTGTTAAGCCCTGACGAAGGCGCGAAGCCGGGTCAGCAGGTGAAATAATAAAAAAGCCGGATGAGAATCCGGCTTTTTTTTGCCCGGCGGCGCTACGCTTGCACAGGCCTACGGGTTATGTAGGCCGGGTAAGGCGAAGCCGCCACCCGGCTAAAAATCACGCCTTCGTGCTGTGCATCCGCTGCGTCAACCCACGCAGGAAATAGCGCAGAAACTGATCCCCACACTCGCGGTAATTCTTATGATCCGGCGCGCGCATCATGGCGGTGATTTCCGGCATCGACACGCGAAATTTCTGCTCGGTCACGATCGCCAGGATGTCGTCAGTTTTCAGGGAGAACGCAATACGCAGCTTTTTGAGCACCGTGTTGTTGTTCACCCGACGCTCCAGCGCCAGCTCGGGCGCAGACGCATCTTTGCCGCGTCTGTCGTAGATCAGGCCATTCAGAAAGCCCGACAGAATAATGTCCGGGCAGCGAACAAAGCCCTCTTCATCTTCTTTGGTCATCCAGGTGTCAAAACTGGCGGACGTGGATTCCATATCGGAAAGCGCAAGAATGCGTACCATGTCATTGTTGTTCGCCTTCAGGGTGTAGCGCAGGCTACGAAGAATATCGTTACTTAGCATAGAGCCTTCGAATGTCGATGATGCAATGGCGCGCAGTGTACCAGTTTTACAGGCCAATCGCCTCTTTCAAACTTTTCAGGTAGCGACGGCTGACGGGCACGGTCTGTCCGGCGCGCAGCACCAGCTCGGCCTGGCCGTTATCTTCCAGACGGATCTCCTTCAGGTGCGCCATGTTCACCAGATACTGACGGTGGCAGCGGATCAGCGGTGTGCGGCTTTCCAGCGTGCGCAGCGTCAGCTCGGTAAAACCTTCGTTGCCTTCGGCACTGGTAACGTACACCCCGCTCAGACGGCTGCTGACAAAAGCAACGTCGTCCATTTGCAGGAGGTAAATCCGGCTGTGTCCGGTGCAGGGGATGAACTTCAGGGGCTGCTGATGGTCCGGCAGGAGCGACACATCCTGTACGGTACGCTCCTGCCGCAAACGGAGCAGAGTCTTTTCGAGCCGTTTCTCCTCAATCGGTTTCAGCAGATAATCGAACGCGTGCTCTTCAAACGCCTTTACGGCGTACTCGTCAAAGGCCGTCAGAAAGACGATATAGGGACGGTGCTCCGGGTCAAGCATGCCGACCATCTCCAGCCCGCTGATGCGCGGCATCTGAATATCGAGAAATACGGCGTCCGGACGCAGTTTATGCACCGCGCCGATGCCTTCAATCGCATTGGCACATTCACCCACGACCTCAATGTCACTCTGCTCCTGCAACAGGACACGCAGGTTTTCCCGTGCTAACGGCTCATCGTCAACAATCAGCACTCTTAACATGCGTTCTCCTCCAGCGGCAATCGTAAGGTAATTCGGGTAAAGCGGTCTGGCTCACAGGCGACGGTTATTCCGCAGTCGTCCCCGAAATGCGCGCGCAGGCGTTTATCCACCAGGCTCATGCCCAGACCGCCTGACGCAGAGGCTTCATACAGCCCCGCGTTATCTTCAATATCCAGCACCAGATGGTGGTTAAAACGGGACGCGGAAATCACAATCTCCCCCGTGCCCAGCAGCTGCGATGTTCCATGCTTAATGGCATTCTCTACAATCGGTTGCAGGGTAAAGGCGGGAAGATGCTGATACGCCAGCTCTTCCGGGACGGATAACGACACCTGTAAACGTGACTGGAAGCGCGCTTTCTCAATTTGCAGATAGGCGTTTACGTGTTCAATCTCGTCCGCAAGGGTCACGATCTCCGAAGGCCGCTTCAGGTTTTTGCGGAAAAACGTCGACAGAAACTGCACCAGCTGTGCGGCCTGATCGCTGTCGCGGCGGATCACCGCCTTCAGCGTGTTGAGCGCGTTAAACAGGAAATGCGGATTCACCTGGGCGTGCAGGAGCTTAATTTCTGACTGCGTCAGCAGCGCTTTTTGCCGTTCATACTGCCCCGCGAGGATTTGCGCCGAAAGCAGCTGGGCGATCCCCTCCCCCAGCGTGCGGTTGATGGAGCTGAACAGGCGATTTTTGGCTTCGTAAAGCTTAATGGTGCCCATCACGCGCTGGTTTTCACCCCGCAGGGGAATGACCAGCGTCGAGCCAAGTTTGCACTGCGGATGCAGGGAACAGCGGTACGGCACTTCATTCCCGTCGGCATACACCACTTCACCCGTTTCAATGGCGCGCAGGGTATAAGCCGAGGAGATGGGTTTACCCGGCAGATGGTGGTCGTCGCCGGTGCCGGTAAACGCCAGCAGCTTTTCGCGATCGGTAATCGCCACGGCCCCGATATCCAGCTCTTTATACAGCACCTGCGCCACCTTCATACTGTTCTCTTCGTTGAATCCCTGGCGCAGGATCCCTTCCGTCGACGCCGCAACTTTTAAGGCGGTGGCAGAAAAAGCCGAGGTGTATTTTTCGAACATGGCGCGTTTGTCGAGCAGAATGCGCATAAACAGCGCCGCGCCTACGGTATTGGTGACCATCATCGGTGCGGCAATGTTGCTGACGAGGTGTAACGCATCGTCAAACGGGCGCGCAATCAGCAGGATGATCGCCATCTGCGCCATTTCCGCTACGAAGGTGATCGCCCCGGCGGTAAGGGGGCTGAACACTTTATCCGGGCGACCGCGCTTAATCATATAGCTGTGGACAAGGCCACCCAGCAGCCCTTCGACGATGGTGGAAATCATGCAGCTCAGCGCCGTCATACCGCCCATGGAATAACGATGCAGGCCGCCGGTTAACCCCACCAGACCGCCCACGACCGGGCCACCGAGCAGCCCGCCCATGACCGCGCCGATGGCGCGCGTATTGGCGATAGAGTCTTCGATATGGAGACCAAAATAGGTGCCCATAATGCAGAAAATGGAAAAGGTGACGTAGCAGAGCAGCTTGTGCGGTAAACGTACGGTGACCTGCATCAGCGGAATAAACAGGCGCGTTTTGCTCATCAGCCAGGCGATGACCAGGAACACGCACATCTGCTGAAGCAACAGCAGCACCAGATTAAACTCGTACATACTCACAAACCGCATATTCTAAAAACGCGTAACATACACTGATGGCGTTTAACTTTCTTTGAAACGTGCCATAAAAGCGATAATTCGTGCCCGCCATCACACCTTTTGCCGGAGATAAGCTGTTCCTCGCATAATCTGTACGAAAAAGAATCAAATTTTCCCGGTTCAGCAAAGTGGGTCTACAGTTAAGCTGGGCACGCGCAAGCCTGGGGGCGAAAATGGCGCTTTACACGATAGGTGAAGTGGCACTCCTGTGTGATGTCAATCCCGTTACGCTACGGGCGTGGCAGCGACGGTACGGATTGCTTAAACCGCAAAGAACGGACGGCGGGCACCGCCTGTTTAACGATGCGGACATTGACCGGATCCGCGAGATCAAAAGCTGGATCGACAACGGCGTGCAGGTCGGCAAGGTAAAATCGCTTCTGTGCGAGGACGATCCTGACACCCAGCATATCTGGCGCGAGCGGCAGGAAACACTGCTGAGGCTATTGCAGACCGGCAATGTGCAGCGTCTGCGCGGCTGGATCAAAGAACAGGGTCGCGACTACCCCGCGCAAACCCTGATCGCCCATCTTTTTATCCCCTTACGGCGTCGGCTCCAGTGTCAGCAAACCACCTTACAGGCGCTGCTCAGCATGCTTGACGGCGTGCTGATTAACTATATTTCCGTCTGTCTTTCCTCGGCGCGGAATAAAAACGGTAAAGACGCGCTGGTGATCGGCTGGAACGTGCACGATACCACCCGGCTGTGGCTCGAAGCCTGGATTGCCACCCAGCAGGGCTGGCGGGTTGACGTCCTTGCCCACTCGCTGGCCCAGCTCAGGCCGGAACTGTTTGAGGGACAGACGCTACTGGTCTGGTGCGGCGAAGTCCCCTCCGCTTCGCAGCAGCAGCTCCTGACGAAGTGGCGCGAGCACGGTTATCCCGTTTATCCGCTGGGGCCAAATGCGTCGTAAAGGCATTTAATGGTTCATTAACAGCTGCGCTTCACCGTATAATTGTTCCGTTAACAAGAGGAGCACATGATGAAGGCAACGAAACTGGCCGTAATTACCCTTTTTGCACTGATGGCCATCAGCGGTATCGGTGGCGTTATGCTGGCAGGGTATTCCTTTATTGTTCGCGGCGGTGTTGGCTGAGGTATCCAGTCAGGCGTTCAAACAGGCGATCCACCACAATCGCCGCCAGCGCAACCAGCACCGCACCCTGAATAATGTAAGCCGTATTAAATCCGCTTAATCCGATGATGATCGGCGTCCCCAGCGTATTCGCACCGACGGTCGAGGCAATGGTTGCCGTACCAATGTTGATAATCACGGACGTGCGTACGCCAGCGATAATCACCGGTGCGGCCAGCGGCAGTTCTACCTTAACCAGCCGCTGCCAGGCGCTCATCCCCATCCCTTCCGCTACGCTCAGCACCGATGCCGGCACCGCCGCAATGCCCGCCAGCGTCCCTTGCAGAATGGGCAACACGCCGTACAAAATCAGCGCAATGATGGCAGGTTCCTGCCCAAAACCGATCGCCGGCACGGCAATCGCCAGCACGGCCACCGGCGGGAAGGTCTGCCCCGTTGCGGCGATGGTCTCCACCAGCGGGCGAAACTCCCTGCCCGCTGGCCGCGTCACCGCAATACCGGCGCCAACGCCCAGCACGATGGCAATCACGCTTGACACCGCCACCAGCCAGAAGTGTGCCAGGGTGAGATTAACAAAGCTCTCCTGCTGGTACACCGGACGCGGTAACCCGGGGAAGAGCGTATTAAACAGCGCCGCGCTGTGCGGCATCAGGTAGAGTAAGGCGATAAACAGCCCTGTCAGCCAGAGTAACGGATCACGAACCCACTTCACGCGTCACCTCCCCCGCCAGCAGATCGCGAAAATGGATCGTCCCGCATGGCGTTCCCTGCCCGTCCGCAACGGGTAATACTTCGCACTGCCGGGCGACAAACGCTGACAGGGCATCGCGCAGGCTCATCCCATCGTGCAGGGGGTCGCCGTTGACCGGCCCATCCTGCGGGCGCATATAGTCTCTGACGGTGCGCAGAGAGAGCAGCCTGACGCCCAGCTCGCTGCGGCCAAAAAACTCACGCACAAAATCGTTTGCCGGCGACGTTAACAGTTCAAGCGGCGTACCCTGCTGGACGACTTCGCCGTGATCCATCAGCACCAGGCGATCGGCCAGCCGCAGCGCCTCGTCGATATCATGCGTCACCAGCACGATCGTGCGCCCAAGAATGCGGTGGATGCGGCTCATCTCGGCCTGAAGCGCGCCGCGGGTGACCGGGTCCAGCGCGCCGAAGGGCTCATCCATCAGCAGCACCTGCGGGTTAGCGGCCAGCGCGCGCGCCACCCCGACCCGCTGCTGCTGCCCGCCGGAAAGCTGGTGCGGATAACGGTCGCGAAGCGACGTGTCCAGGCCCAGCAGCGCCATCAGTTCGTCGACGCGCGCGTTGATTTTCGCCCGGGACCATTTTTCCAGCTGTAGCACGGTGGCAATGTTCTGCGCCACCGTCCAGTGGGGAAACAGGCCGATGGACTGAATGGCGTAGCCCATACGACGCCGCAGCTCCAGCACCGGCAGGCTGCGGATCTCCTCTCCGGCAAAGCGAATCGTCCCGCTGTCGTGTTCCACCAGCCGGTTGATCATCTTCAGCGTCGTGGATTTTCCTGACCCCGACGTCCCGATCAGTACCGAGAACGCCCCTTCGGCAAAGTGCAGATTAAGATGGCTTGCCGCCGGACGGCCCGCAAAGGTTTTACTGACATCATGAAATTCAATCATTGGCTCTTCTCCCGAGCAGCGCGAGCCACAGGGCAAATAAGGCATCCAGCACGACCGCCAGCGCAATCGTGGGCACGACGCCCAGCAACACCAGATCCAGCGCGCTGCTGAGCAGCCCCTGGAAGACCAGTGCCCCAAAACCGCCCGCACCGATCAGCGCGGCAATCACCGCCATCCCCACGGTTTGCACCGTCACCACCCGCAGGCTACGCACCAGCAGCGGAAGCGCAAGCGGCAGCTGAATTTTCCAGAAACACTGGCGCGCACTCATCCCCATTGCATGGGCGCTTTCCAGCACGTCGGGCGGGACCTGGCTTAACCCCGCCACCACCCCGCGCACCAGCGGCAATAGCGCATACAGCACAAGGGCGATGAGCGCTGGCGTCAGCCCGGTTCCGGCAATGCCCGCCGCGGCCAACGCCGGGAAGGATTTCACCAGACCGGCAAGGGGGGCAATCAGCAGGCCAAACAGGGCAACGGAGGGGATGGTCTGAATCACGTTGAGGACGGTAAAGACGGCGCCCTGACGGCTGGGATGCCGGTAGCACCACATGCCCAACGGCACGCCCAGCAGCATGGCCGGGATCAGCGTCCCGAACAGGATCGTCAGATGTTGCACCAGCGCGTTGTCAAACACCTCCTGGCGGTTGACGTACTCTTTTAACAGCGAGAGCTGATTCAGATCGCCGCTGAAGAGGATCAGCAGAGGAATAATCCAGAATTGCGCATTCAGCAGCCAGCGCCAGACGGGCAGCGGCGTCAGACGGCGAATGGCGTCGCTACAGGCCAGCAGGCAGAGCGCCAGCCACAGCCACAGGCCGCTGCCAATCGACGTGCGCGCAAGCGGGCTTTCAACCGAGGCCATCAGCGTTGCCGCCTGCCCTGCGCTCCAGAACAGCACGATAAACAACGCTTCACAGAGAAGCAGCGTCAGCCAGAGTGCGGCACGTCCTGGCGAGAACGATAATACCAGCGCGCTCGCCAGCGCCGCGCCCAGCAGCAGCGGCGTAAACGACCACATCTGCCAGAGCGCGTGCGGTTCGCCCGACACCAGGCGGTTTGGTGCGACATTGACAAAAGGTAACGCGACCGCCGCGATGGCCACACAGGCCAACAGCAGCAGAACGCGGTTATGACATTTTATTGGCACAGCCGTATCCCGTTACTTCACAAGCCCTTGTTGTTTCAGGAAGTCGGCGGCCACTTTTTTGGCATCCAGCCCCTCAACGGCAATGCTGGCATTCAGCTGTTGCAGCGTTTTCGCATCCAGTTTTTCAAACACCGGTTTCAGCCATTTGTCGATATCCGGGTAGGCTTGCAGGACCGCCTCACGCACGACCGGGGTTGGGGCGTAAATCGGCTGAACGCCTTTCGGGTCGGTTAAGGTTTGCAGGCCAAGCGCCGCGACCGGGCCGTCGGTGCCGTAGGCCATCGCCGCGTTGACGCCGGAGGTTTGCTGCGCCGCGGCCTTAATGGTCACCGCCGTGTCGCCGCCCGCCAGGGAGAGCAGCTGCGCCTGATCGAGCTTGAAATCATAGGCTTTTTCAAACGCCGGCAGGGCATCCGCGCGCTCGATAAACTCGGCCGAGGCCGCGAGCTTAAACTCGCCCTTCTCTTTCAGGTAGCGGCTGAGATCGTCAAGCGAGGTGAGCTTGCCTTTCTCGGCGATATCTTTGCGCACCGCGATGGTCCAGGTGTTGTTAGCGGGTGCCGGCGTGAGCCAGACCAGCCTGTTTTTTTCCGCATCCAGCTTTTTGACTTTTTCGTACCCGGCTTTGGCATTTTTCCAGGCCGGATCGTTTTCATCCTTGAAGAAGAATGCCCCATTGCCGGTGTATTCCGGGTAGATATCCAGCTCGCCGGAAGTGATGGCACCGCGCACCACAGGGGTGGTGCCAAGCTGAACTTTATTGATCGTTTTTACGCCGTGGCTGTCGAGCACCTGCAAAATGATATTGCCGAGCAACGCGCCTTCGGTATCAATTTTGGAACCCACTTTTACCGGCTCTGCGGCCTGTAGCGGCAGGCTCAGCGCCGCCAGAAGCACCGCCGATCCTGTTATCCCCTTAATCATCGTCATTCTGCTTTCCTCATTATTTTGCGGCCTTTTTCATAGGCTTGAGAGAAAAGCGTAGCTTAAAACAGGGAATTTAACCGTTTTTAGTAGAAGATGAGAGGCATCCCCCGCCAGGCGGGGGATGGGAAGGAAGGTCGGATTATTGCAGTTCGAATTCGGCTTTGTTCACGCGGGCGGAATCCACGCCGATGAAGACGTTAAATTTGCCCGGCTCGGCATCGTATTTCATCTGCTGATTCCAGAACTTCAGCGCATTCACGTCAATCGGGAAGCTGACCGTTTTGGTTTCGCCGGGCTTCAGGTTGACCTTCTCGAATCCGCGCAGCTGTTTCACCGGACGGCTCATGGAGGCCGTGACATCCTGCACGTACATCTGGATCACCGTCGCGCCTTCGCGCTTGCCGCTGTTGGTCACATCCACGCTGGCGGTCACGCTGCCATCACGCTTCAGGGTCGGGGCCGACATTTTCACGTCAGAGACCTTAAACGTGGTATAGCTCAGGCCATAGCCAAACGGATACAGCGGGCCGTTCGCCTCATCGAAATAACGAGACGTGTACTTGTTCGGCTTGTCGGCGTTGTACGGGCGGCCGGTGTTCAGGTGGCTGTAGTAAACCGGGATCTGCCCGACGGAGCGTGGGAAGGACATCGGCAGCTTGCCTGACGGGTTGTAATCGCCAAACAGCACGTCGGCGATGGCGTTACCCCCTTCGGTACCGGCGAACCAGGTTTCCAGAATGGCATCAGCCTGCTGGTCTTCTTTCACCAGCGCCAGCGGACGACCGTTCATCAGCACCAGCACCAGCGGCTTGCCGGTGGCTTTCAGGGCCGCGATCAGGTCGCGCTGGCTTTGCGGAATGGTGATGTCGGTACGGCTGGAGGCTTCGTGCGCCATCCCCTGCGCTTCACCCACCACGGCGACCACTACGTCAGACTGCTTCGCGGCGTTTACCGCTTCGTCAATCATCTCCTTCGGCGTGCGCGGATCGACCTTCACCGCTTCCTCATACTGATTAAGGAAGGTAACGATGTCTTTATCGTCGGTGACGTTCGCGCCTTTGGCGTAAACCACTTTCGCGTTATCACCCACGGCGCTCTTAATACCGGTCAGCACCGTCACGGACTGATCGGCCACGCCCGCGGCGGACCAGCTGCCCATCACGTCACGCTTGCTGTCGGCCAGCGGGCCGACCACGGCAATGGTGCCGGATTTTTTCAGCGGCAGCGTCTCAAGACGGTTTTTCAGCAGCACCAGGCTTTCGCGTGCCACTTCGCGGGCTTCTTTGCGGTGCAGGCGGCTTTCGGCATTGGTGTCCGCCGGATCAGACTCCTTCGGCCCCAAGTGGCTGTACGGATCGTTAAACAGCCCCATGTCATATTTCACGTTCAGCACGTGACGCGCGGCATCGTCCAGCTCCGCCATCGTCACCTTGCCGCTCTTCACCAGCCCCGGCAGGTATTTGCTGTAGTACTCGTCGCTCATGCTCATGTTGATGCCGGACTTGAGCGCCACGCGTACCGCATCTTCCGGGTCAGACGCCGTGCCGTGCTTGATCAGCTCTTTAATCGCGCCGTGGTCTGAAACGGTGATGCCCTTAAAGCCCCACTGGTCGCGCAGCACGTCTTTCAGCAGCCACGAATCGGAGGTGGCAGGCGTGCCGTTGAGGGAGTTCAGCGCCACCATCACCGCGCCGCTGCCCGCGTCCAGCCCCGCTTTGTACGGTGGCATGTAGTCGTTGAAAAGACGCTGGGGGCTCATGTCGACGGTGTTGTACTCTTTGCCGCCCTCCACCGCGCCGTAGGCGGCGAAATGCTTGACGCTGGTCATCACCGAGTAACGATCCGCCGGACTTTTGCCCTGCATCGCTTCCACCATGGTTTTGCCCATCGTGGCGGTTAACCAGGTATCTTCACCAAAGCCTTCCGAGCCGCGGCCCCAGCGCGGATCGCGGGAGACGTCAACCATCGGCGCCCAGGTCATGTTCAGGCCGTCGTCTGCGGCTTCATATGCCGACACGCGCCCGACGGTTTTCACCGCATCAAGATTAAACGAGGAGGCCAGGCCAAGGCTGATCGGGAAGACGGTACGCTGGCCGTGCACCACGTCATAGGCGAAGAAGAGAGGAATTTTCAGGCGGCTGAGCTGCATCACCTGATCCTGCATGGCGCGGATATCCTGACGGGTAACGGTGTTAAAAATCGCTCCGACCTGGCTCTCTTTGATCATCTCGCGGATCGCTTCTTTCGGGTTATCCGGGCCGACGCTGATCAGGCGCAGCTGGCCGATTTTCTCATCGACCGTCATCTTTTTGAGTAAATCCGTGACAAAGGCGTCGCGGGCTTCAGGCGTGAGCGGGTGTTTACCAGACAAATCCTCTGCCAGCGCAGGTTGCAGCGCCAGGCTGACGGCAACACCTACAGAACATAGCCATTTCATGTTGTTATTCTCTCTCATCAATAACCGCGGGAAGCACCCGGCCAGACCGTACGAAAATCGCAGTGTGCCACAAACCCGTAAACCCGTGCAGGGTTATTCTCTGATTTTTCTCATGAATACCCGACCGCTTAACGGCTAATCGCGCTATGCTTTACAGCGAGAAATTTGCCCCACCACAAGGAGTGGAAGATGTCTTCTGTTCGAACTGACGATAACACTACTTTTATTAACGAACTGTCGCGCCTGGTGGGTCACTCTCACCTGCTTACCGACCCGGCCAAAACCGCCCGCTACCGTAAGGGCTTTCGCTCCGGACAGGGCGACGCGCTGGCGGTGGTCTTCCCCGGCACGCTGCTCGAACTGTGGCGCGTGCTGAGCGCCTGCGTTGCGGCAGACAAGATTATTTTAATGCAGGCTGCGAATACCGGCCTGACCGAAGGCTCCACGCCGAACGGCAACGATTACGATCGTGACATCGTGATTATCAGCACCCTGCGCCTCGACAAACTGCACCTGCTGGACAAAGGCGAACAGGTGCTCGCCTTCCCCGGCACCACGCTCTACTCGCTGGAAAAAGCGCTTAAGCCGCTGGGACGCGAACCGCACTCGGTGATCGGCTCGTCGTGCATTGGCGCCTCGGTGATCGGCGGGATCTGCAACAACTCCGGCGGCTCGCTGGTGCAGCGCGGCCCGGCGTACACGGAAATGTCGCTGTTTGCCCGTATCGATGAAAACGGCAAGCTGACGCTGGTAAACCATCTGGGCATCGATCTGGGCGTAACGCCAGAGCAGATCCTCAGCAAGCTCGACGACGACCGCGTGAGGGATGAAGACGTTCAGCACGATGGCCGCCACGCGCACGACCACGATTACATCACTCGCGTGCGTGATATCGACGCCGATACGCCGGCGCGCTATAACGCCGATCCGGATCGCCTGTTTGAATCCTCCGGCTGCGCGGGCAAGCTGGCCGTGTTTGCGGTGCGCCTTGATACCTTCCCGGCAGAGAAAAAGCAGCAGGTGTTTTACATCGGCACCAATCAGCCGGAGGTGCTGACGGAGATCCGCCGTCATATTCTGGCCGACTTCACGCACCTGCCGGTGGCGGGCGAATATATGCACCGGGACATTTACGACATCGCCGAACGCTACGGCAAAGACACCTTCCTGATGATCGACAAGCTCGGCACCGATAAAATGCCGTTCTTCTTCACCATGAAGGGCCGCACCGACGCGATGCTGGAGAAAGTGTCGCTGTTCAAGCCGCACTTTACCGACCGCTTTATGCAGAAGCTGGGCAACATCTTCCCGGCGCATTTACCTGAGCGGATGAAGACCTGGCGCGACAAGTATGAGCATCACCTGCTGCTGAAAATGGCCGGGGACGGCATTGCCGAAGCGCAAAGCTGGCTTACCGAGTTCTTCAAAACCGCCGACGGGGATTTCTTCGCCTGTACGCCGGAAGAAGGCAGCAAAGCCTTCCTGCACCGCTTCGCCGCGGCGGGTGCTGCTATCCGTTATCAGGCCGTCCATTCCGAAGAGGTGGAAGATATTCTGGCGCTGGATATCGCGCTGCGTCGCAACGATACCGAGTGGTTTGAACACCTGCCGCCGGAGATCGACAGCAAGCTGGTGCACAAGCTCTACTACGGCCACTTTATGTGCTATGTCTTCCACCAGGATTACATCGTCAAAAAAGGCGTTGATGCGCATGCGCTGAAAGAGCAGATGCTCGCGCTACTGCACGCGCGTGGCGCACAGTATCCTGCCGAGCACAACGTGGGGCATCTGTATAAAGCGCCGGAGACGCTTACACAGTTTTATCGCAAAAATGACCCGACAAACAGTATGAACCCCGGCATTGGTAAGACAACGCGGAAGAAATACTGGAAAGAGAGTCCCGAACCAGCGCAGCACATTACGCCATCCTCTGATGAACGCCTCTAGCCAACATTAAGAGATTGTTAAGCGCTCCTCAAACGTACTAGAGTAACGGCTTATTGCCAGAGAAACGTTTCTCTGGCTTGCCAAACGAGGAGCGGGCAGAACATGTCGGCTGTAGAAATTTTACCCGAAACCGAAATCGAGGTGCGCGACGCCCTTCCTGACGATGCGCATGCTATCTCGGCAATATACGCCTGGCACGTGCTTCATGGACGTGCCTCCTTTGAGGAAGTTCCTCCAACCGTCGATGAGATGCGCCAGCGGATAAAAAATGTGACCGACAGCGGGTTACCGTGGCTGGTCGCGCTATATCGCGGCATCGTCGTCGGCTACTGCTACGCCACGTTTTATCGTCCGCGCCAGGCTTATCGATATACCCTTGAAGAATCCATCTATGTGGATGCCAGCACTACCGGCCGCGGGTTTGGTTCGATCTTACTCCAGGCGCTGATCGCCCGGTGTGAACAAGGACCGTGGCGGCAGATGATTGCCGTGGTCGGCGACGGGCAAAATAACCCCGGGTCGTTGCGGCTGCATAAAAAGCACGGTTTCGACATTGTGGGTCAGCTCAGAAGTGTGGGATATAAAAAAGGCGACTGGCGGGACACGGTGATGATGCAGCGCCCGCTCAACGACGGTGACTGGACGCTGCCTGAGTAAGGCGCTTTCGCCCGGTGGCGCTTCGCTTACCGGGCCTACGTGTCGAGGCCGCTGTAGGCCGGGTAAGGCGAAGCCGTCACCCGGCACACGCAAACGGCTCAGTCGTTCTGCGCCGTCGCCATCTGTTCCGCTTTCTGCTTCTTATACGCCAGTGCTGAAGCCGGCACCGGCTGCACTTTCCCGGTCTCAATCCAGGTTCGCAGGCGGCTCGCATCCGCAAAGTGGGTGTATTTGCCGAAGGCATCCATCACCACCAGCGCCACCGGCTTACCGTTAAACACGGTGCGCATCACCAGGCAGTGGCCTGCCGCATTGGTGAATCCGGTCTTGGTTAGCTGAATATTCCAGTTATCGCGATACACCAGATGGTTAGTGTTGCGGAACGGCAGCGTATACGCCGGGCTTGAGAAGGTTGCCATCTCCTCACGCGTGGTGCTGAGCTGACCAATCAGCGGGTATTGCTTGCTGGCGATCAGCAGCTTTGTTAAGTCACGCGCCGTCGAGACGTTATGGATCGACAGGCCGGTTGGCTCCACGAAATGGGTATTTTTCATCCCCAACGATTTGGCTTTCGCGTTCATCGCGCGGATAAACGCGTCGTAACCGCCAGGATAATGGTGGGCGAGGCTCGCCGCCGCGCGGTTCTCTGAGGACATCAGCGCCAGCAGCAGCATATTTTTACGGCTGATTTCACTGTTCAGACGCACGCGAGAGTAGATCCCTTTCATCTCTGGCGTGTGGCTGATATCCACTTTCAGCTTTTCGTCCAGCGGCAGTCGTGCATCCAGCACTACCATCGCGGTCATGACTTTGGTTATGGAGGCTATCGGGCGCACCAGATCCGGGTGGCTGGCGTAGATGACCTTGTTGGTGTTCAGGTCAACGATCATCGCACTGCCGGAGGCAATCTGGGGTTGCGCAGCGGTTGTTGCGACTGCGGGCGTTTTGGCGATGGCTGGCGCGGTAGCGGACACGCCGAACAGCAGCGCAAGACTAAGGAGTGACACTCGGAATTTCAGCATGATGAGACTTCTGATAATGATTCACGCACGTGATGACGTACACCGCCTGCGTCGACGGATAAACGCAGGCTGGCTTTGGCATCATAGCGGCCACCGTGCGTTGTCGCCAGCGGAGAATAGTGACCAGATGCTGCATTGCTGGCATTTACGCCAGCAATGCAGGGAACTCAGAAGAGACGGTATCCATAACCCCAGAGAATAACCGTCAGGGCCAGTAGCGCCTCCAGGACCAGCACGCCGATGGCAAGCGTTGAGCTGGAGAAGCTCAGGCCCTCTTCTTTATTGATATTCAGGAAGGTGGGAACCCCCACATACAGCAGATAACCGGTGTAAAAGAGGGCTACCGTACCGATCAGCGCGCACAGCCAGACCAGTGGATAGAGCGCGACAATACCGCTTAAGAACAGCGGGGTCGCGACATATCCGGCGAAGACCATACAGTGTGCCAGCGACGGGCGCTGCGGATAGTTACGCGCCATCCAGTGGATGACCCGCCCCATCACCGCCACCCCGGCCAGCATCAGGCCATAGAACAGAATGGCCATGTACAGTCCGGTAAACCAGGAAAGCTGAACCACGGTGCCGTCACCAAAGTTCCAGCCGATTTGCGTAGTACCTATAAACGCGCAGACCACCGGCACCGCTGCCATCAGCAGGACATGGTGGGTGTAGTGATGCGCGACCGTTTCGTTCTCGTTACGGATCACCTGCATTTCACGATCGGGATGGGAGAAAAGTCCCCAGACATGGTTCATAACGCCCCCTTGTTGTCGGCCCGTCAGCGATAGCTTAAGTATAATGCAGGCTTTAGATTATTTTATGTACAGTGGGAAATTTCCGTTGATTGCCGCGCGGTTGATAGATGGGGTATATGATTAACGCAGGCACAGTAAGGGAGACGACGTTTACTTAATGGATATCAACGGTCTTATTGAACAATATGGATACGCCGCGCTGGTGATCGGCAGCGTGGCAGAGGGCGAAACCATCACCCTGCTGGGCGGGGTGGCCGCACATCAGGGATTGCTGAAATTTCCGCTGGTGGTCGCCGCCGTCGCATTGGGCGGTATGATTGGCGATCAGCTGCTTTACTTTCTGGGGCTACGTTTCGGCCCGACGCTTTTGCACCGCTTTGCTAAACATCAGAAGAAAATTCGCCGCGCCCAGCGGCTGATCCAGCGACATCCTTATCTTTTCGTGATTGGCACCCGCTTTATGTACGGTTTTCGCATCATTGGCCCGATACTGATTGGCGCGAGCCGCTTACCGCCGAAAATTTTCCTGCCGCTGAACATCATCGGGGCGATTGCCTGGGCGTTGATTTTCACCACGCTTGGCTACGCGGGTGGCGAAGTGATTGGCCCGTGGCTGCATAATCTTGACCAACACCTGAAGCACTGGGCGTGGTTGATCCTGGTGGTTGTGGCGGTGATTGGGGTGCGCCTGTGGCTGAAGCATCGTGAAAAGCGCCGGGATGAAGAGTGAGTGCGGCCTGCTGCCCTTCACCCCGGCCCTCTCCCGGGGTGAGGGGAATGCTTATTCCGCTGGCTTAAACTGCGGATTCGCCAGCATAAAACCACCATCGACGATAAACGACTGTCCGGTGGTATAGCTGGCGTCGCTGTCGCATAGCCAGGCCACCAGGCTGGCAATTTCTTTGGTGTGGCCGGGGCGCGCCAGCGGAATTGACGGCATAGATCCCTCTTTAACTTCGCTATCGTCCATATCGTTCATCGGCGTGGCAATCGCACCGGGGGCGACGGCGTTCACCAGGATCTTATGCTGCACCAGTTCCAGCGCCATTGATTTGGTTAACCCGCCCAGAGCGTGCTTTGCGGCGGTATAGGCGCTGGCATCCGGCAGCGGCGTATGTTCATGAACCGAGGTGATATTTACGATTCGCCCCCCTTCCCCCTGCTTCACCATCTGACGCGCCGCGATTTGCGAGCAGAGAAACGCACCGTCCACGTCAACGGTGAAAATGTTCCGCCAGTCATCAAACGACAGTTCCAGAAAAGGCGCTTTGTTCATCGCCCCGGCATTGTTAACCAGCACGTCTAGCCGCCCGAAGCGGGAAATCAGCGTTTCGATGGCCTTTGCGCCTTCCGGCAGCGTGCCCAGGTCAAGATGGATGGCCTCGGCACGCTGACCGCGCGCTTCAACCTCACGGCAGGTTTCCAGCGCCCCTTTTTCATCTGAATGCCAGGTCACCCCGATATCAAACCCGCGTTCGGCCAGCATCAGGGCCGTCGTTTTACCAATCCCTGAATCCGATGCGGTAACAATTGCGACTCGCGTCATACTCACCTCCTGAAAATCTGCAAAGAGGTAAGTATAGATAATGCGCGATTTTAGCTGTGGTGATATCCACCGCCCAGCGCGGACGTGAGCTGTAGCGTGGCGTCCACGTACTGGCCTTGCAGCATTAATCCGGCAATCTGCTCTTTCAGCGCCGGAATTTTTGCTTCACTCACCCGGGAGCCGGCAATGATCCCCGCGCTGAAGCGCGCCTGCGCCAGTCCAACGACGCGTGCGGCGTCTTTTTCGACCTTCCGCTGGTGCTGATTTTTAGCGGTCAGGGTTTCCACTTCACTCGCCGTCCGGGCGACCTGGTTTACCGCCTCCACCACGGCCTTGTTGTAGTTCGCCACGGAGAGGTTGTTCTGCGCCTGAGCGATATCCAGGTTCGCATTTAACCGACCGCTGTCAAAGACTGGCAGGGTCAGACCCGCGGTCACGCCCATTTGCTGCGCGGAAGAACGGAACAGATCGCTCAGGTGCAACGCATCCTGCTGCAAGAACGCCATCAAATTGACGTCGGGATAGAACGCGGCTTTGGCGGCCTCCACTTCGCTCATGGACGCTTCGATATACCAGTGCGCCTCCTGCAAATCCGGGCGGCGAGCCAGCAGCTCATAGCCGAGCGTTGACGGCAGCGACGCCTCTACGTCAGGCAGTGCATGCCGGGCGAGCGTGATCGAAGGGGTATTGGTCAACGCGTTCAGACGCGCCTCAATGGCCTTCATTTTGCCGTGCACGTCAGCGAGCTGTTCATCGGTTTTGCTGGCATTAATATCCGTTTCAACGCCCTCTACGGAGGAGGTGATCCCGTGCTGATAGAGTTCACGATCGGCGCCGATGATATTTTCCTGCTCCTGTTTGATCTGCGTGAGCACATCACCCACGGCGGCCTCGGTCTGCCATTCCCAGTACAGCCGCGCGACGCTGCTGGCGAGCAGCTGGCGGGTCTGCTCCAGCTCCGCTTTTTGCGCATTCACTTTACCGATGCGGGCCTCAATCTGGGTGCGATTTTTCCCCCATAAATCCAGATCCCAACCCGCCGTCAGGCCAAAGGTGCCGTTGGTATACCAGGGCCCGGTTGTTCCCGCCGCCGGATCGGTCAGGGCGAACGGTCCCATCAGCCCCTCTGCCGACATCTTTTGCTGTTCAACATCGGCTGAAAAGTCCAGCTGTGGGCCATCAGCGGCGACAGCGGCTTTCGCCTGCGCTTCCGCCAGGGTGATACGCTGTCGGGCAATTTCCATATCCGGCGCATCCGCTATAGCTTTAGCGATAAGCGAGTTGAGCTGGGGGTCATTATAATCTTTCCACCATTCGCTTTTCGGCCAGTCGGCATGGTTCAGCTGGGTATTTACAGCGGCGGCGGTGGCTTGCGTTTTAATTGGTGACACCGTGGCATGTTCTGGCGCACAAGCGGCCAGCATAAAAATCAGGGGAGCACTCAGAGATAAAGTAAGGGAACGTTTCATTACGCCATGCACTCAAAAAAAATAAAGGCGCAACTTACGCTTACTGGCGTTCCGTTTTTTAGTAACGCGTGGCAATCCGCATAATGTTATACATTTTCATATCCGGAAATTTATTCCCCAAGGCAATGATTTAATTTCATGTATTCATGCTAGTTATGAATTGGCTGCTACACTTACTCACGACAGACATACGCAGGAGAGGCGAATGAAAATATTATTGTGGGTTATTTTGGTTATATTTCTGATAGGGCTGCTGGTGGTAACCGGCGTATTCAAGATGATTTTCTGATACTTCTGCCCGGCTCCGCGCCGGGCAAAGGTATTCACGCCTGGCTCAGCCCTTCGACTGGATGACGCGGGCAATATCCGCAGACGTCTGTAGCGTACGGATCTCCTGAAATAACCCCAGCGCTTCGCCGTACTCTTTACGCAAATAGCTCAGCCACTGTTTGATACGCGCAACGTGATACAAGCCGGTATCGCCCTGCTTTTCCAGCCGCGTGTATTTTTGCAGGAGTTTCACCACGTCAGCCCACGGCATACGCGGCTCATTATACTTCACCACCCGGCTGAGGTTCGGCACGTTCAGCGCGCCGCGTCCAATCATCACCGCATTACAGCCGGTGGCTTTCAGACACGCGTGTGCGCTCTCGTAATCCCAGATTTCGCCGTTGGCGATAACGGGAATGGTTAGGCGTTTGCGGATCTCGCCAATCGCCTGCCAGTTAATGCGCTCGGCTTTGTAGCCATCTTCTTTGGTACGCCCGTGCACCACCAGCTCGGTGGCGCCCGCCTGCTGCACCGCATCGGCAATTTCAAACTGCTTATCCCCGCTGTCCCATCCCAGACGCACTTTGACCGTCACCGGCAGATGCGATGGCACCGCCTCACGCATGGCCTTTGCGCCGCGATAAATCAGCTCCGGATCCTTGAGCAACGTTGCCCCGCCGCCGCTGCCGTTAACCAGCTTTGACGGACAGCCGCAGTTAAGGTCGACGCCGTACGAGCCAAGCGCGACCGCGCGAGCGGCGTTTTCAGCCAGCCACTCAGGGTACTGACCGAGCAGCTGAATGCGCACCAGCGTACCGGAGGGGGTGCGGCTCTGACGATGCAGCTCCGGGCAGAGGCGATAAAATGATTTTTCTGGCAGCAACATATCGACCACGCGCAAGAACTCCGTCACGCAGAGATCGTAATCGTTCACCTCGGTCAGCAGCTCGCGCACGAGCGAGTCGAGCACGCCTTCCATCGGGGCCAGTAAAACACGCATTCTGAGTACCTGTGAAAAAAGACGCGCTATAGTAGCTGCTCTCTATGACTGTGGAAAGCCCGGCGTTCCATTCAGGAATGTCTGTTATGCTCAAAATTCATGTTGTGATCCGTGGCACATTTTCAGGTTTAATTGTATGATGAATACGTCTCAGCAAGGACTTTCACCATGAGCAAATCACTGAATACTCTCTGGCAATACCTTCGGGCCTTCGTCCTGATTTATGCCTGCCTGTACGCCGGCATTTTTATCGCGTCGCTGCTGCCGATTACCATACCCGGCAGCATTATCGGCATGCTGATCCTCTTTGTGCTGCTGGCATTACAGGTGCTGCCCGCGAAATGGGTCAACCCGGGGTGCTTCGTTCTCATTCGCTATATGGCCCTGCTTTTTGTGCCTATCGGCGTTGGGGTTATGCAGTATTACGATGTGCTTAAAGCGCAGTTTGGCCCGATAGTCGTCTCCTGCGCCATCAGTACGCTGGTGGTTTTTCTGGTGGTCAGCTGGAGCTCACATATTGTGCATGGCGAACGTAAAGTGGTTGGGGAGAAAACAAAAAAATGATGGAAAATATCTGGTGGTCCCTGCCGTTAACCCTGGCGGTGTTCTTCGCTGCCCGTAAGCTTGCGGTTCGTTTTAAAATGCCACTGCTGAACCCGCTGCTGGTCGCCATGGTGGTGATCATTCCTTTTCTGCTGTTTACCGGCATACCTTATGAACGTTACTTCGCCGGGAGCAAAATCCTCAACGATTTATTGCAGCCTGCCGTGGTGGCGCTGGCGTTTCCTTTATATGAGCAACTGCATCAGATCCGCGCGCGCTGGAAGTCCATCATCACCATCTGCTTTGTGGGTAGCCTGGTGGCGATGATCACCGGCACGTCAGTGGCCCTGTTGATGGGCGCGTCGCCGCAGATTGCCGCCTCTATTCTGCCGAAATCCGTGACCACGCCAATCGCCATGGCCGTGGGCGGCAGCATCGGAGGCATCCCGGCCATTAGCGCCGTATGCGTGATTTTTGTCGGTATCCTGGGGGCGGTGTTTGGCCATACGCTGCTGAACATCATGAAAATACGCACCAAAGCGGCGCGCGGTCTGGCGATGGGTACCGCCTCGCACGCGCTGGGCACCGCACGCTGTGCGGAACTGGATTATCAGGAAGGGGCATTCAGCTCGCTGGCGCTGGTGATTTGCGGGATTATTACCTCCCTGGTCGCGCCGTTCATCTTCCCGATTATTCTGGCCGTGATGGGCTAAAATTTGCGATGCGTCGCGCAAATTTCATTTTCATTTCATAAGTTGCACACATAATGAGATTTGGATCACATATAAAGGCCGTTCGGCTCCGTACACTACCGATCCATTAACCTTGATGAGGCAACGTCATGCATCCACGTTTTCAAGCTGCTTTCTCCCAGCTTGCAGAGAATTTGCAATCAGCCCTGGCTCCGGTTCTGGCGGATGCGCATTTCCCCGCCCTGCTGACGGCAGATCAGGTCACGACGCTTAAGCAGGCAACGGGGCTGGACGAAGACGCGCTGGCTTTCGCCCTGCTGCCGCTGGCAGCTGCCTGCGCCCGCGCAGACCTTTCCCATTTTAACGTAGGCGCGATTGCGCGCGGCGTAAGCGGGACCTGGTACTTCGGCGGGAATATGGAGTTTCTCGGTGCGACCATGCAGCAAACCGTTCACGCGGAGCAGAGCGCTATCAGTCACGCCTGGCTGCGCGGTGAAAAAGCCCTGCGCGCCATTACCGTCAACTACACCCCTTGCGGCCACTGCCGCCAGTTTATGAATGAGCTGAACAGCGGGCTGGAACTGCGTATCAACCTGCCGGGCCGCGCGCCGCATACGCTGGGCGATTACCTGCCCGACGCTTTCGGCCCGAAAGATCTTGAGATCAAAACCCTGCTGATGGACGAGCAGGATCACGGTTATGCGCTTTCTGGGGATGCGCTCAGCGAAGCAGCCATTGCTGCCGCCAACAAAAGCCACACGCCGTACAGTAAATCCCCAAGCGGCGTCGCCCTTCAGTGCCGCGACGGTCGCATCTTCACCGGAAGCTATGCTGAGAATGCCGCGTTCAACCCGACGCTGCCTCCGCTTCAGGGCGCTCTGAACCTGCTCAGCCTAAACGGGTATGACTATCCGGATATTCAGCGCGCGATCCTGGCTGAAATTGCCGATGCGCCGCTGATCCAGTGGGACGCAACCGCAGCCACGCTGAAAGCGCTGGGCTGTTCAACCATCGACCGCGTGCTGCTTGCCTGATCGCCCCGGCGGGCAGAAATGCCCGCCAGTCTGACGAAAAACCCCTCAGTTGATTCGCTGTTTCTTGCGCTAACCAGGCGGGTACAGTAGCCTGAGGGAAATTTCATCATCGGTACGAGCCATCTGCATGTTAAAGCGCGTGTTTTACAGCCTGTCTGTCCTGGTCGGCATACTGCTGTTGATCGTGCTGGGTCTCGACCGCTGGATGAGCTGGAAAACAGCCCCCTACATTTTTGACGATCTTCAGGACCTCCCCTACCGTCAGGTTGGCGTCGTGCTTGGTACCGCCAAGTATTACCGCACCGGCGTCATCAATCAGTATTACCGATACCGTATTCAGGGCGCACTGAACGCCTATAACAGCGGCAAGGTGAACTATCTGCTGTTAAGCGGCGATAACGCCCTGCAAAGCTATAACGAGCCGGTGACGATGCGCAAAGATTTGATTGCCGCAGGCGTTGACCCGGCCGATATCGTGCTCGACTACGCCGGATTCCGCACCCTCGATTCCATCGTGCGTACCCGCAAGGTGTTCGACACCAACGATTTCATCATCATTACCCAGCGTTTCCACTGCGAGCGGGCGCTGTTTATCGCCCTGCATATGGGCATCCAGGCCCAGTGCTACGCCGTGCCGTCGCCAAAAGATATGCTGAGCGTACGCGTACGTGAGTTTGGCGCCCGTTTTGGCGCGCTGGCTGACCTGTACCTGTTCAAGCGTGAACCGCGCTTCTTAGGCCCGCTGGTGCCAATCCCGGCGATGCATGAAGTGCCTGAAAATGCGCAAGGTTATCCGGCGGTGACGCCGGAGCAGCTGCTGGAAATGCAGAAGAAGTAATAACTGATGTCGGGTGGCGGCTTCGCCTTACCCGACCTACGATCGCGATTTTGTAGGCCCGGTAAGCGTCGCGCCACCGGGCAAAAAAAGGCCCGCTACGTGAGCGGGCCTTTTCATTCTGAAGAACTTACTTCTTACGCGCGTACTTCAGTGAATCCAGGGCAACCGCGAAGATGATGATCGCGCCCTTGATAATGTACTGCCAGTACGGGTTCACGCCGATGTAGGTCAGGCCATAGTTGATTACGGTGAAGATGATCACACCGGTCACCACGCCCAGCACGGTACCCACGCCGCCGCTGAAGGAGACCCCGCCGACCACGCAGGCCGCAATCGCATCCAGTTCGTACATAAAGCCGAGGTTGTTAGTCGCAGAGCCGATACGGCCCGCTTCCAGCATCCCGCCAAAGGCATAGAACACGCCGGACAGGGCATAAATCATCAGCAGGTTCAGCGCAACGTTGACCCCGGAGACTTTCGCCGCTTCCGGGTTGCCGCCGATGGCGAAAATGTTTTTACCGAAGCGGGTTTTGTTCCACAGGATCCAGACGAACGCCACCGCAATCAGCGCATAGAAAGTGATATAGGAGAGACGGAAGCTGCCCAGCGCAACAAACCCCTGCGTGAAGGTCGAGAAGCCGCTGTCGAAGCCAGAGATCGGGGACGCGCCGACGAAATCGTAGTACAGGGAGTTAATACCGTAAACGATGATCATCGTACCCAACGTGGTGATGAATGGCGTCACGTTCAGGTAAGCAATGATGATGCCGTTAATCAGGCCGATCACCGCACCGATGGCGCACACAATCAGGATCACCACGAAAATTGGCATGGTCGCCATCTCCGGGAACACCTTGTTGGCGTTTTCCATCGACTGCAACAGGGTCGCCGCAATGACCGCCGCCAGACCGACCTGGCGCCCTGCCGAAAGGTCAGTCCCCTGAGTAACAATAAGCCCCGCCACGCCCAACGCGATAATAATACGCACGGAAGACTGGGTCAGAATGTTACTCAAGTTCAGCAGACTTAAGAACGTAGGGTCCTGGAAAATAATAATTGCCAGCAAGACTAAAAGAACAACGTAAATACCGCCTTCTTTCAGATAAGTGAGAAAACTTTTTTTATTTAACGCACTCATGAGGAGCCCCTGATCTTAAAGGTGCAAAGACGCAAGACGCAAAATTTCGTTTTGCGTTGTCGTTTTGGTGTCAACAATACCGGCAACGAGACCATTGCTCATAACCAGAATACGGTCTGTGATCCCTAACAATTCCGGCATTTCGGAAGAAATAATAATGATCCCTTTATCTTTTTTGGCCAGCTCCGCGATCAGCTGGTAAATCTCAAATTTTGCACCAACGTCGATACCGCGCGTAGGTTCATCCAGCATCAGGATCTCAGGCTGGGTCAATAACCAGCGACCGATAATAACCTTCTGCTGGTTCCCTCCCGAGAGTGAACCGATTTGCGTGCGGTGCCCCGGCGTTTTCACGCGCATGGAGTCAATCACCCACTGGGTATCGCTCTTCATACGGGAATTATCCAGCAGGCCGATTTTACTTTTGTAGTTACGGATATTCGAAATCAACGAGTTAAAGTTAATATCGAGATACGCATAAATGCCGGTCGAGCGGCGCTCTTCCGTCACCAGCGCAAAACCATGATTAATGGCTTCGTTAGCGTTGTGGTTATTAATTTTCTTGCCGTGCAGCGTAATGGTGCCGCCCGACTTTTCACGGATGCCAAACAGGGTTTCTACGATATCGGTGCGCTTCGCGCCTACCAGCCCTGCGATGCCCAGAATCTCGCCCTTGTGCAGATCGAAAGAGACATCACGAATGGACGGCTGACGCAGCGAGGTCAGGTTACGCACCTCCAGAATCACTTCGCCTGGCTTGTTTTCTTTATCCGGGAAGCGCTGGTTCAGAGAACGACCGACCATCATGGCGATGATCTTGTCCATGTCCAGCCCTTCCAGCGGCTGGGTAGCAATCCACTGGCCGTCGCGCAGAATGGTGATTTCATCGCACAACTGGAAGATCTCTTCCATTTTATGTGAGATATAGACAATGCCGCAGCCGCGATCTTTCAGCTTACGAATAATGGTAAAAAGGTGATTAACCTCTTTTTCCGTTAATGACGACGTTGGTTCATCCATGATCACGATTTTGGCATCATAGGAGAACGCTTTGGCAATTTCGATCATCTGCATCTGGGAAACCGATAATGTCCCGACGCGTGCGCGCGGGTCGATATCAATATCCAGCTCATCAAAAATGGCTTTGGTGTCGCGATACATTTTATCCTGATCGACAAAGACACCTTTGGTTGGATAGCGACCCAACCACATGTTATCCATAACCGAACGTTGCAGAACCAGGTTTAACTCCTGGTGAACCATTGAGATACCGTTTTCCAGCGCTTCTTTCGCTGAATGGAAATCGATCTCTTTTCCCTGAAAAAGAATACTGCCGGAATCTTTTTGATAGATCCCAAAAAGGCATTTTAATAATGTTGATTTACCCGCACCGTTTTCACCCATTAACGCGTGAATAGAGTGAGGACGAACTTTTAAATTAACATTATCGAGTGCCTTAACCCCGGGGAATGACTTGTTGACACCGGTCATTTCCAGTAAGTATTCACCGGACGGCTGAGTAGTTGTGCTGACCATAATTATACCTTGTTGGCCTCGCATATCGCGTTATAAAAGGGCACAACGAATTGCGCCCAGTGAAGACAAAACGAAAATCTTATTTACCGATAAACTCAGCCAGGTTGGACTGGTCTACGCCCACGTAAGGAACGCGAACGATTTTATTTTCAATTTTCCAGTTGGTTCCGTCAGCGGCACCTTTACCGTCGGCCAGGTTTTTCGCCAGATCGAAGGTGGCTTTCGCCTGGTTGTTAGCATCGTTCAGCACGGTACCGGCCATTGCGCCAGATTTCACCAGCGCCAGCGCTTCTGGCAGAGCATCCACGCCGAAGACAGGAATAGCGGATTTGTTGTGTGCCTTCAGCGCTTCAACGGCGCCCATAGCCATCGCGTCGTTGTTGGCGATGACCACTTCAATTTTGTTCGCGTTCGGGCCAGAGAGCCACGCGTCCATCTTATCTTTCGCCTGAGCGGTATCCCACATCGCGGTATCTAACGCCAGCTGCTGGGTTTTCAGGCCTTTGTCGTTCAGCTCTTTGATGACGTAGGTGGTACGGGCTTCAGCATCCGGGTGGCCCGGCTCGCCTTTCAGCAGAACGAACTGCACCTGACCGTCTTTGTTCAGGTCCCAGTTCGGGTTTGCCGCCCAGTGTTTCGCAATCAGATCGCCCTGGATAATACCGGACTCTTTGGAGTCAGTACCCACGTAATACGCTTTATCGTAGCTGTCCAGCGCCTTACGGGAAGGTTCTTTGTTGAAGAAGACGATTGGCACGTTCTGGCCGCGCGCTTTCTCGATAACCGTGCCTGCTGCGGCCGGGTCAACCAGGTTAATAGCGAGCGCTTTCACGCCTTTTGCCAGCAGAACGTCAATCTGATCGTTCTGTTTGGACTGGTCGTTCTGGGAGTCATTCATCAGCAGCTGTACGTCTGGCGCTGATTTAGCATCTTTTTCAATTGCTTTGCGCACAACAGACATGAAGTTGTCGTCGTATTTATAGATAGTCACGCCAATACGGGTATCCGCAGCGTGGGCTGCTGCGCCAAAAAGCATGCTTGCCATGACAGCAGACAGAGTCAACACCTTCTTATTCATGGTATCTCCGGTTTTTTTTATGCAGGGTAGTTCTGGTGAAAAACGGCAGGCGGGCAGATGTTAATAAAACGTTACTGATCGCCGACGTTCACTTATAAAATGTCCAGCTTCCGTGTTCGGTAACGCTCCAGAAATGCGTTTTATTCGTTGTCTGAGGCGTTCTGGCAACGGTAAAAGTGAATAATCACCGTTACATTGTGTTTCAGCCCCTAAAACGCTGACATCATAGACAGCGGCTTGTTAAGATACTGTGAATTTACTCACAGATTGAAAACGGTTACATCACGTGATGTTATCAGTTAGTGATCGGAGCCACAGTTTGCCGAATAGCGACCGAATGGCGGCGTACTAAAGTCGGCATAAAACAATGCGTTGCGTCAGGATCTAACAGCCCGGCCGCCCCCTGTAACGCCAGCTCTGTCGCCAGTTTCGCCATCGACGCAATGGGATAACGTACCGTTGTCAGCTGCGGATCGGTGTAACGGGCAATGGGGATATCATCAAAACCGATCAGCGATAAATGCTGTGGCACCGCAATGCCATTGTCTTTCAGCGCGGTAAGCGCACCTGCCGCCATGCTGTCGTTATAGGCAAACACGGCTGATAGCTGAAGGTTACGCCCCAGCAGTTCAACCATTGCCGCTTCACCGCCCTGCATGTCCGGCGAACCGGTGCCGACCCAGCTCTCCAGGGGCGCAATGCCCTGCTCTTTCAGGGCATTTTGCCAGCCTTCGCGGCGCATCATGTCGTCTTCAATACCGTGGCTGGAAGCCAGGTAGCCAATGCGCTGATGGCCGTTGCTGATGAGCATACGCGTCGCCATCATTGCGCCGCTGACGTTATCCAGACCGACGCAGCGGTGCGCGTAACCGGGGACGATGCGGTTGATCAGCACCATACCGGGGATCTGCTCCATAAACCCGGCCAGCTCCTCATCGCTCAGGGCTTTAGAGTGCACAATCAGGGCGTTACAGCGCTGGCGGATCAGTACCTCAATGGCATAGCGCTCTTTCTCAGCCTCGTGATAGCTGTTGCCAATCAGCACGTATTTCTGGTGCTGCTGGGCAACAACGTCCACCGCTTTGACCAGCGCGCCGAAGAAGGCGTCCGACACGTCCATCACGACTACGCCAATGGTATCGCTGACCTGCGTCGCCAGCGCCTGCGCGTTGGCGTTTGGCCGGTACCCCAGCTGGGCCACGGCTTTCATTACGGTTTCACGCGTTTCAGGGCTGACCAGCGCGCTGTTGTTCAGCACGCGGGAGACGGTAGCAACAGAAACACCCGCCTGGCGGGCGACGTCACGAATGGTGATCATATTCACCATCCTTTAAAGGATTGCAGCAACTCACAGACACCCCCTGTGTTTAGCAAGGTGGCTATTCTGGCAGCGAGAGAGAGGAGACTACGTGAAGAAGCTCACACAGATGAAAACGCTTACATCCGTTTTGTTAATGATTGTGATCCAGATCGTTATCTGGATGTTTTACGTAATGATGTACCCGACGCAAGGGCGGTTAGCTGGCGCCATGCCCACTCCAGCGGGCCCTGGCGGAAATAGCGCAGCCAGACAACGGAAAACACTACGTTAACAATCCAGACCGGAATAACAAACGCCAGCAGCGTCAGGCGGTCGAATTTCATAAACAGGCCGAATCGGTAGAAAAGCGTGGTGCAGATCAGGGTTTGCAGAATGTAATTGCTTAACGCCATCCGTCCAACGCAGGCCACCGCGCTGACGATCCACAGGCGGGAGAGCCGCGGCCAGAAGCCGTAAATCAGCGCCGCATAGCCGATAGTCTGGAACGGCGCGCTCAGCTCGCGCGGTACCTGAAGCAGGAACGCACACCAGCGGTAATCCCAGTGAAGATGCCACTGCATAATCACCGCCGGGAGATTGACGATCACGCCGAGCAGCACCAGCCCTGCGCCCGTTCGACGATAGTGTCGCAGGCTAAACTCCCCTTTCAGCCAGCCGGTGCGCATTAGGGCTGCGCCCATCAGCATCATCCCCGCCAGCTGCCAGCCGTATTGCGCGCCCAGCGCCAGCAGGTTATCGCCGAGCATATCGGCCCGGTTGCCGATCGCCTCCATGCCGCCTTTCAGCTTCCAGAACTGCTCATATTGCAGGTTGGCCGCATCCGGGATCCACGACCGACTGGTAGCGTCATCGGCAATCATGCCGAGCAGCAGCAGCACGGCCAGCCCCATGACATAGAGCATTACGCCGGTGTTAAACAGGCTTTTTACGCCGGGCGCGTCGCGGATCAGCCGCCAGCAAATAAGGCCTACCAGGCCATACGCGAGCAGAATATCGCCGTCCCAGAAAAGCAGCCCGTGAATAAAGCCAAGGATGACCAGCAGCGTTAAGCGCGACTGGATCCAGCGCGTACCGCGTTTGAGGAGAAGCTGAAGCCCGGCGCCAAAAAGAAGCGCAAAGAGGGTCAGGAATTTCACCTGAGCGAAGAGATCGAGAATTGCCCACGTCCAGGCATCGCTGCGCGTGATGTCGCCGTACCACGCAGGATTCAGATAGGCGGCCTTCGGCAGACCGAAGGCGCTGATATTCAGCAGCAGGATACCGAGAATGGCGACGCCGCGAACAAAATCGAGCGTGACGTTTCGCTCCATGGTCCCTGCCCTGTCTGATTAGTTGTGGTGACGCACGGCGCGCAGGAACTCCTGGCGGGTGTTCTGGCTCGATTTGAACAGGCCGCCCAGCGAGGTGGTGGTGGTCGCGCTGGTGGCATCACGCACGCCGCGCGCTTTCACGCAGTAGTGCACCGCGTCGATGGACACCGCCACGTTGTTGGTACCCAGCAGGGTTTGCAGCGCAGTCAGGATCTGCTGCGTCAGACGTTCCTGCACCTGCGGACGCTGGGCGAAGAACTGCACGATGCGGTTGATTTTGGACAGGCCAATAACCGTATCTTTTGGAATATAAGCCACCGTCGCTTTACCGTCGATCGTCACAAAGTGATGCTCGCAGGTGCTGGTCAGCGTGATATCGCGTACCGTCACCATCTCATCAACCTTCATCTTGTTTTCAATGACGGTAATTTTCGGGAAGTTCGCGTAATCCAGGCCGGAGAAAATTTCGTCGACGTACATTTTCGCGATGCGGTGCGGCGTCTCCATCAGGCTGTCGTCGCTCAGATCGAGATTCAGCAGTTGCATGATCTCCGTCATATGGCCGGCGATCAGACTCTTGCGGGTAACATTGTCCAGCTCCTGCACGGTCGGGCGCAGTGGCGTTTCAAGACCGCGCGCAACCAGCGCTTCATGGACAAGGGCTGCTTCTTTACTGAGTGATGGCATTCTTTTCTCCTGCAGGTGTGGCGTCTTTTGCCCTCGTTGTGGCAAAAGTGTGCGCTCATTGTGCGTGAGGCGACGCACATAATCCAGTATTCACGACGATAATTATTGCAATTGCTGTTGCCTTTCAGCCTGACGGTTCCAGACTAACGCCCCGCCAACGAACAGCGCGATCCCCGCCAGCCCCAGCGCAGGTTCCAGCCGGTGCGTGAGCCAGGTCGACAGCGCCGACGTGACCGGCCCCACCAGCTGACCAATGGCATACCCGGTAGTGAGCAGTCCCGCCATATAGCGCGCGTGATCGGGCGCCAGCTCACGACCGTATAGCAGAGAGAGCTGCACGGCGCAGAGGAACCCGCCGCCCACCAGCATCCCTCCCGTCAGCAAACCGCCAATGCCCGGCAGCAGCCAGGCCGCCAGCACACCAATCCCCTGTAGCCAAAGGACAATCGCCAGCCTGCGGTTAGCGCTTGACGTATGCCGCAGGGCAATGCTGAGCGCAATTCCCACCACCGAAGCGGCGCCAAATATCGGCCAGACAAACTGCGCAAACAGGCTGCCGGGAAAACGCACCGCCGCCATTTGCGATAAAAAGGTCGCCGGGAGGATATAGCCGAATCCCGCCAGGCTGTAGCTCCAGACCAGACGCTTTAAATCTGCGGTCAGCCGCAGCGGCTCAGGAGCGGACCCCGGGCGATGGAGCTGACCCGCGCGCGGCAGATACCGCGCTATCAGCGCAATCAGCACCAGCGCCAGGACGCCGTAGATTTGCCATGCCGCCCCGGCGGACAGGGATTTGGCCTGAATATAGACCGCCAGCAGGCCGCTCAGCGCAATGCCGGCGCCAGGTCCGGCAAAGACCGCCGCACTGAGCCCCGGCTTGCCCAGCTGCCCCAGCCGCTCGTTGGTCCAGGCGGCAATCAGCACCATCGACCAGCCGCTCATGCAGCCAATCACGAAGCGCAGCAGGCCGTGAACGACGGCGTTATCTGCCGCTGCGGAGAGCAGCGTCAGCGCCACCGCGCCGACAATCCCCAGCCAGAGACGCGTTTCAACGAAGCGATGGGCGCGCATGGCATCCCATGCGCCGACCAGATAGCCCAGATAGTTCATCGCCGCCACCAGACCCGCGCTGGTAAGCGTGAGTTGCCCGGCGGCAATCATCAGCGGCACCTGAGGCGTGAAGGCAAAGCGCCCTATCCCCATTGCCACGATCAGAACCACAAATCCGCTGAGCGCGATACGCAGCGCCATGATCGCTCCAATTGTTAAAGAAAAGTAAATTTATGATGCAACATCTCGTCGTCCTGCGAAAGTGAAAGTTGCTCACAGGTCAATGAAAACGCTGTATTATGCGTTTTATGAATCGTCTTACCTTTAAGGAGCCCTGCATGGAACTGCTCGAAGAGCATCGTTGTTTTGAAGGTCGACAGCAGCGCTGGCGGCACGACTCCACCACGCTGAATTGTGCAATGACGTTCAGCATTTTCCTGCCCCCTGCGGAAAATCCACCGGTGCTGTACTGGCTTTCAGGCCTGACCTGTAACGACGAAAACTTCACCACCAAAGCGGGAGCACAACGTATTGCCGCTGAGCTGGGCATTGCCCTGGTAATGCCAGACACCAGCCCGCGTGGCGATGACGTGGCCGACGATGCCGGATACGATTTGGGTAAAGGTGCCGGATTCTATCTCAACGCCACCGAACAGCCGTGGGCGAGCCATTACCGCATGTATGACTACATTCGCGACGAACTGCCGGCGCTGGTGCAGTCTCAGTTTGCGGTCAGCGAGCGCTGCGCGATAAGCGGGCATTCGATGGGCGGCCACGGCGCGCTGATCATGGCGCTGAAAAATCCGGGTAAGTACGTCAGCGTGTCGGCATTTGCACCGATTGTGAACCCGACGCAGGTGCCGTGGGGGCAAAAAGCCTTTACGCACTACCTGGGTGACGACAGTCAAAAATGGCAGGAATGGGACAGCTGCGCGCTGATGCTGGCAAGCCGGACGGAAGATGCGATTCCGATGCTTATCGATCAGGGTGATGCGGATCAATTCCTCGCCGGACAGTTACAGCCTGCGGTGCTGGCTGAAGCGGCGCGCCAGAAGGACTGGCCGCTGACGCTGCGCATTCAGCCGGGATACGATCACAGCTATTACTTTATGGCGTCCTTTATTGAAGATCATCTCCGCTTCCATGCGGAACATTTGTTCGGGTAAGTTCAGCCTTTTTGCCCGGTAGCCTCCTGCATACCGGGCCTTTCCCCTCCCCCTCATTTACATAATTCTATCCGCTTGAATCCAGGCTGGTTTCCTTTCATATTCGTCAAACACAAATGATTTCAATTATCATTTGTGTTTACAATTCTACATTCTTTTGTACAATTCCAGGCTCTTCTCCATCTTAAAGAGTTCTTAAAAGACAAAAACATACAGTTCTCAGGGTTATCCCGATGGAGTTTTATTCATTTTTATACGGAATGTACAAATGACAATACCCCGCATTAAGCTCCTGGCCGTCGCCGTTGGCGCTGCCACATTCACCCCTCTCGGTCACGCAGCCGATCAGGACACCGTTGTCGTCACCGCGACGGGTTTTGAACAAAAGATCCAGAATGCCCCCGCCTCCATCTCTGTTATTTCGAAACAGCAGATTGAAGATAAAGCCTACCGTGATGTTACCGATGCCCTGAGAGACGTCCCGGGCGTTGTCGTCACCGGCGGCGGGAGTAGCAGTGATATCAGCATTCGCGGCATGGCATCTCAGTACACCTTGTTCCTCGTGAACGGCAAACGCGTCAGTACGCGAAGCACCCGCCCAAACAGCGACAACTCGGGTATAGAGCAAGGCTGGCTGCCGCCGCTGGAGTCCATTGAGCGCATTGAGGTTATCCGCGGCCCGATGTCCTCACTTTACGGCTCCGATGCGATGGGTGGCGTCATCAACGTCATTACCAAAAAAGTCTCAAACACTAAAGCCTGGACCGGTTCGTTGCACGGCGATGCAACCTTCCAGGAAAACCATGATTCCGGCGATATCTTCCAGACCAACGCCTACGCTTCTGGTCCCCTGATTGACGGTCTGCTTGGCGCAAAAGTGACGGGGCTGTTGTCACGCCGCGCCGAAGATAAAATCGTGAACGGGTATAACGAGCAGAAAATGCGTAACGGTGGCATTACCCTGAACTTCACCCCGGATGAGAAGAACGATTTCGATCTTGATTTTGCTCGCGAGCTTCAGGACAGAAACAGCACGCCAGGGATGTCGAAAGCGGCTGAAACCTGCCGGGGAACGACCTGTAAGCCAAATACCAAAAGCGACTCGCGCTATGAGCACACGACCTACTCCTTAACCCACAGCGGGTATTACGACGACTTCAATACCACCAGCTATATCCAGCAGGAAGAGACCAATAATCCAGGTCGCAAAATGCGCTCGTATAACACCACCTTCAACAACCAGAACCAGATTTTCCTCGGCGATCATACGTTGACCCTCGGCGGACAGTATCGGTATGAGAAACTGCGCGACAAGGGCAATCAGCTGGAAGCGGCGGACGGCCTGAACAAACTGACGCGCTGGAGCTGGGCCCTGTTTGCCGAAGATGAATGGTCAATGACGGAAAGCTTTACGTTGACCGGCGGCCTGCGTATGGACAAAGACCAAAACTACGGAACGAACTGGACGCCGCGCGGTTACGGCGTATGGCACCTGGCCGATCACTGGACGTTGAAAGGCGGGGTTTCGGCTGGCTACCGTGCGCCGGATCTGCGTCAGTCGTCTGCCAGCTGGGGCCAGGTAACGGGTGGCGGCCGTCTTGACGGTATCATCGTCGGCAACCCGGATCTGAAACCAGAGAAGAGCCTGAGCGAAGAGCTCGCCCTACTCTGGGATAACAACGATAACCTGAATGCCGGCGTGACGCTGTTCAATACCGACTTCAAGGACAAGATTACGGAAGTTCGCCGCTGTAATAGCAGCGCCGATCCCGCCTGTACGATTGGCGATCACAGCTATGATTTTGTGAGCGACCGTGTCAACGTGGATAAAGCCAACATGCGCGGCGTGGAGTCCTCCTTCGGGTGGAAAATCTCGCGCGATGTAAACTGGACCGCAAACTATACCTATACCGAATCCGAGCAGAAGAGCGGTCAGTTCTCAGGCAAGCCGCTGAACAAGATGCCGAAGCACATGTTCAACACCACCCTGGACTGGCAGGCGACGCCCGACGTCGGTTTCTGGAGCCGTCTGAACCTTCGCGGTAAAACGTCTGAGTACCTGAGCCGCACGTCAATGTCACAGGGCACACCGTCCTACACTCAGGTTGATGTTGGTCTGCGCTACAACGCGAACAAAAACCTGCTGGTTACCGCCGGTGTGTATAACGTGCTGGATAAGCAGATTGACTACGACACGTATGACACCGTGCTGGACGGGCGTCGCTATACGGTTGGCATGACCTACAGCTTCTGATCTGCCCATAAAAAAGCCCGCTCGGTTGAGCGGGCT
>Ga0209370_1000769_pt1 | contig 35617 bp, 30 predicted proteins | sample AgamicAtPrz_FD_187164 | JGI IMG/M metagenome (GOLD analysis project Ga0209370, IMG submission 187164) | Agave microbial communities from Guanajuato, Mexico - At.P.rz (SPAdes) (version 2) | ecosystem: Host-associated > Plants > Phyllosphere > Phylloplane/Leaf | place: Guanajuato, Mexico...
GAGTCGCGCACGGTATAGCCGGTCAGGACGGACACGCCGTGACAGCCCATGCTCGCCAGGGTCATCAGATCGGCTTGGAGGCCGGAGCCGCCGGTGGGATCGGACAGGCCGAAGGTGAGGACGATCGGAGGGGCGTTGCTGGACATGTAAAAATGGGGCAAGAGAAAAACGGACAAGCGACGGAGATGCGGACGGCGAGGCGAGTGGGCTGGTTCGGCCCCGTGTTGCCCGGCAGGCCGCACTTTTCGACCATTATGCGGTGGAATCCGGCCGGTACGACGGATTTTTTAGCGCAGCGCAACGTAGTTGCCGTCCTCCAGCGCGATTGCTAGGCAGTCCGGCCCCGACACGGTACCATCATGGCTCCCGAATTTACCGACTTTTCCCCGACGCGGCTTAAGATGGAATACAAGAGCTGGATGTGCCTGATTTGTGGCTGGATTTACGACGAAGAAGCCGGGCTGCCGGAAGAGGGCATTGCCCCGGGCACGCGCTGGGAAGACGTCCCGATCAACTGGACGTGTCCCGAATGCGGCGCCCGCAAGGAAGACTTCGAGATGGTCCAGATCTGATCGGACCGCTGGCCCACGGACACTCCGCTCAGGCCTCGCACCGGCCCGGCGCTCGCGCGCCGCGGTTCGCGCGAGCGACTTGACGATGACAGGCGCGCGTGTCCATGACGTCCGATCCGGCGAACGTTCCCCACCCTGACGCATTGCCCAACCCGCGTGGCGGCGCCGTGCGCGCGGCCGACGCGTGGCTGGCGGCCGCCGCCGACGCATTCGAGCGGCGCGACGACGCCGCGGCGCCGCTTGCCGCGGCTGCGGCCGTGTTGGCGGAAGCCGGCTGGCTGCCGGCCGCGCGTTTCGCCGGGCAACTGTCGGCCGCCGCGCCGCTCGTCGCCACCGAGCCGACTTCGGCCGGCTGGCGTGCCGCGCTGCACGACTTTCGTGCGGCCGTCGGGCGCCACAACCTGCGCGAGCTCGCGTGCTCGCCCGTTCTCTTCGAGCATTTCCGTGCGTTGCGCGCACAAAGCGCGGCCGACCTGCGCGCGAGCGCGCCACTCGATGCGCTCGCGCTGGTCGGCCGCGCGGTGCCGCCTGCCACGCTGCGCGCACTGCCCGAGGCATTCGCGGCCCGGATTCGCGCCCGCTACGAGCAGGCGCTGCTCGGCGTGCTGCGGGCCGAACACGGCGCGCCGGGCGCGGCGCTCGACGATGTCGACGCGATGCTGGCCGCGCTCACCGACGACGGGCCATACGATTTCTGGCGGCTCGCGGCCGCGTGCGTACGTGCGCTGCGGGCAAGCGGCGCGCCCGAGCTGAAGCGCTTTCTCGCGCGGACCAACCTGTTGCTCGGCGAACACGCGCAGGGCCGGCGCAGCGCGCCGCCCGAACTGGTGCGCGAGACGGTGGCGCTGCTATGGCGCGATTTCGCGCTGTTCGGCGCCGCGGCCGAGGATGTCGCGCTCGTCGACGTGCTGCACGACTACGGGTTGACGGTCGACTGGCACGTCGCCGGCACGCCCGCCTCCGAAGCGTTGTGGGAGGCCGACGCTGCGCGGGCCGAGCGGGATGCGGTCGCCGTCGCGCCCACTCGCGCGCTCGGCGTCGTGACCGTCAACGCGCATGCCTATGAGGATTTCCTGCAGACCGCCGATGCTTCGATGGCCGACCTGGCGGCCAACCCGGCCACGGCCGACGCCAGCGCCGCATGGCACGCGTCCGCCGCCGCCTACCGGGTCGGCACGGCCGCCTGCGCGCTCGGGCTCGGCCACGCGGCGCTGCTGGCCGATACGCTCGGCCTGGCGTGGCGCCGTGCGGCGCACGGCGTGCCGCTTGCCGACGGCGGCGTCGATGCGCACCGCCACGCGTCCGACATGCTGCGCGCGGCGCTGCTGAAGATCGCGGCCGGCGTCGCGCCGCCGGATCTCACGGCGGCGTCCGAAGCGCTCGGCGCCGCGCTCGGCCGGACCTGACGAACAAGGGGACGGACACGCGACGGCGGCCCTTGCCGCGCGGGCCTGCAACACGCTGCCGACAGCGCCCGCGCGCGTGTTAGAGTGCCGTGTGATCCGCGCGCGCCGTTGCCAGCGCGGCGCGGCGTTGCTTGTTGATCGCGGCCCGGTCAGGTCGCGGCGTCTTTGCTAAAATTCAAACCATGTCAAAGCCTTCCGATCGCATCAATCTCACCAACCAGTTCCTGATCGCCATGCCGAACATGGCCGATCCGACGTTCTCGGGAACGGTGGTCTATCTTTGCGATCACAGCGAGCGCGGTGCGCTCGGCCTCGTCATCAATCGTCCTACCGACATCGACCTCGAGTCGCTGTTCAACCGCATCGACCTGAAGCTCGACATCGAGCCGTTGCTGCACATTCCCGTGTACTTCGGCGGCCCGGTCCAGACCGAGCGCGGCTTCGTGCTGCACGAGCCGGTCGAGGGCGCGAGCTACAACTCGTCGATGTCCGTCGACGGCGGGCTCGAGATGACGACGTCGAAGGACGTGCTCGAGGCGGTCGCAACGGGCACCGGCCCGAAACGCTTCCTGCTGACGCTCGGCCATGCAGGCTGGGGCGCCGGGCAGCTCGAGGAAGAAATTTCCCGCAACGGCTGGCTGACGGTCGCCGCCGATCCGCGCATCGTGTTCGACACGCCGGCCGAAGAGCGCTTCGAAGCCGCGCTCGGCCTGCTCGGCGTCAGCTCGTCGATGCTGTCCGGCGAAGCAGGGCACGCATGAGTGGCGCGAGCGCGCGCGATGCGACGCTCATGGCGTTCGACTACGGCGAAAGACGGATCGGTGTCGCGATCGGCAACGCGCTGACGCGTTCGGCCCGTGCGCTCGTCGTGATCCAGAACCTGAACCGCGAACACCGCTTCAAGGCGGTCGGCGACCTGCTGGCCGAATGGCGGCCGGACGCGCTCGTCGTGGGCCTGCCGATGCATCCGGACGGCACGCCGCACGACATGACGCAGCAGGCGAAGCGCTTCGGCAACCAGCTGAACGGCCGCTTCGGGCTGCCCGTCACGTGGGTCGACGAGCGCTATTCGTCGGTCGAGGCCGAGGCCGGGTTGCGCGAGCGCAACGTGCGCGGCCGCGCACGCACCGACATGCTCGATGCCGAAGCCGCGCGCGTCATCCTTCAACAGTATCTCGATCAATTGTCCGACCATGAGCACCATTGACGCCGAGGCGCTTTACCGCGTCCTGCTCGACCAGATCCGCGCCGCGTACGGTACGGCGTTCGCCGAACCGGGCGGCCCGCGGCTCGCCGGTATTTACAGCGGCGGCGCGTGGCTCGCCGAGCGCCTCGCGCGCGATCTCGGCGCACCGGCGTTCGGCGTCGTCAACGTCGCGCTGCACCGCGACGATTACGCGAAGAAGGGGCTGCACAGCCAGGCCAGCCCGACGTCGCTGCCGTTCGAGATCGACGGCGCGCGCATCGTGCTCGTCGACGACGTGCTGTACACCGGGCGCACCGTGCGCGCGGCGCTCAACGAGCTGTTCGACTACGGCCGTCCGGCCGCGGTCGAGCTCGCGGTGCTCGCCGATCGCGGCGGCCGCGAGCTGCCGGTCGCCGCGCGCTTCGCGGGCGGCACGCTCGACGTGCCGGCCGACGCGACGCTCGTGCTCGCGCGCGACGATGCGCGCTTCACGCTGCGCGTCGAGTCGCACGGCGCCTGAACGACACGCGAACCGTATCCCGGGCCGCTGGTTTGCACCGCGGCCCGTTTGCATAGTTGGAATCACGCACACCATGACCACCGACACCACTGGCCGCACCGGCAATCCCGCGGCGGCCGCGAGCCCCGACCGGTTTCGCTACGGCTTCCTGAAGGGCAACCCGCAGCTCACGAAAAACGGCGAGCTGAAGCACTTGCTGTCGATCGAGGGCCTGCCGCGCTCGATCGTCAATCACATCCTCGATACGGCCGAGCAGTTCGTCAGCGTGACGGACCGTGAAGTGAAGAAGGTGCCGCTCTTGCGCGGCAAGTCCGTGTTCAACCTGTTCTTCGAGAACTCGACGCGCACCCGCACGACCTTCGAGATCGCCGCGACGCGCCTGTCGGCCGACGTGCTGAACCTGAACATCAATGCGTCGTCGACGAGCAAGGGCGAATCCCTGCTCGACACGATCAACAACCTGTCGGCGATGCATGCCGACCTGTTCGTCGTGCGCCACGCATCGAGCGGCGCGCCGTACCTGATCGCCGAGCACTGCGCGCCGCACGTGCACGTGATCAACGCCGGCGACGGCCGCCACGCGCACCCGACGCAGGGCCTGCTCGACATGTACACGATCCGTCACTACAAGCGCGACTTCACGAAGCTGCGCGTGGCGATCGTCGGCGACATCCTGCATTCGCGCGTCGCGCGCTCCGACATCCACGCGCTCACCACGCTCGGCGTGCCGGAAGTGCGTGCGATCGGCCCGCGCACGCTGCTGCCGGGCGGCCTCGAACAGATGGGCGTGAAGGTGTTCCACAACCTCGACGAGGGGCTGAAGGGCGTCGACGTGATCATCATGCTGCGCCTGCAGAACGAACGAATGAGCGGCGCGCTGCTGCCGTCCGCGCAGGAGTACTTCAAGACGTGGGGCCTGACGCCCGAGCGCCTCGCGCTCGCCGCGCCCGACGCGATCGTGATGCACCCGGGGCCGATGAACCGCGGCGTCGAGATCGATTCGCAGGTCGCCGACGGCCCGCAGTCGGTGATCCTCAACCAGGTCACGTTCGGCATCGCCGTGCGGATGGCGGTGATGGGCATCGTCGCCGGCAACAGCGACTGAGCCCGCTTTCGCGCGTCCTCATTCAGGCATTCAACGCAATCAACGCATTTACAGACAGCGCATGAAGATTCATATCCAAGGCGGCACGCTGATCGACCCGGTCGCCGGCACCGAACGGCAGGCCGACGTATTCGTCGCGGACGGCAAGATCGCCGCGCTGGGCAGCGCGCCGGCCGGTTTCAACGCGGACAAGACGATCGACGCATCAGGCCTGATCGTCGCGCCCGGCCTCGTCGACCTGTGCGCGCGGCTGCGCGAGCCCGGTTACGAACACAAGGCGACGCTCGCGTCCGAGATGGCCGCGGCCGTCGCGGGCGGCGTCACGACCCTCGTGTGCCCGCCGGACACCGATCCCGTGCTCGACGAGCCCGGCCTCGTCGAGATGCTCAAGTTCCGCGCGCGCAACCTGCACCAGGCGAACGTGCATCCGCTCGGCGCGCTGACCGTCGGCCTCAAGGGCGAAGTGATCACCGAGATGGTCGCGCTGACCGAATCGGGCTGCGTCGGCTTCACGCACGCCAACGTGCCGGTGCGCGACACGCAGGTGCTGCTGCGCGCGCTGCAATACGCGAGCACCTACGGCTACACGACGTGGCTGCGCCCGCTCGACGCGTTCATCGGCCGCGGCGGCGTGGCCGCGAGCGGCGCGCTCGCGTCGCGGCTCGGGCTGTCCGGCGTGCCGGTCGCGGCCGAGACGATCGCGCTGCACACCATTTTCGAACTGATGCGCGTGACGGGCGCGCGCGTGCACCTCGCGCGGCTGTCGTCGGCGGCCGGGCTTGCGCTCGTGCGTGAAGCGAAGGCCGAGGGGCTGCCCGTGACGTGCGACGTCAGCGTGAACCACGTCCACCTGATCGACGTCGACATCGGCTACTTCGATTCGCAGTTCCGGCTCGACCCGCCGCTGCGCAGCGAGCGCGATCGCGAAGCGATCCGCGTGGCGCTCGCCGACGGCACGATCGACGCGATCTGCTCCGATCACACGCCGGTCGACGACGACGAGAAGCTGCTGCCGTTCGGCGAAGCGACGCCGGGCGCGACGGGGCTCGAGCTGCTGCTGTCGCTGACGCTGAAGTGGGCGGACGAGACGCGCACGCCGCTCGGGCAGGCGCTGCGCCGCATCACGTCCGCGCCGGCCGACGTGCTGCAGCTGCCGGCGGGCCGCCTCGCCGAAGGCGGCGCGGCCGACCTGTGCGTGTTCGATCCGCGCGCGCACTGGCGCGTCGAGCCGCGTGCGCTGAAGAGCCAGGGTCACAACTCGCCGTTCCTCGGCTACGAACTGCCGGCCACCGTGCGCGCGACGCTCGTGGCCGGGCAGGTCGCGTTCGAGCGCCACTGAACCACGCCGGATCTTCGTCATGACCGCTCTTCGCAAGCTGCGTCTCGTCTTTCACCTGCTGCGCGGTATGGCGATCGTCGCGCTGCGCTTTTCGCACGTCACGCCCGCGCGGCGAGCCGAGCTGATACGCCGCTGGTCGGTCAAGATGCTGCGGATCTGCGGGATGCGCCTCGTCGTCCACAACGACGGCGCGCGGCTCGACGCGAGCGCGCTCGTCGTGGGCAACCACGTGTCGTGGCTCGACATCTATGCGGTCAACGCGTGGCGACCGACCCCGTTCGTGTCGAAGGCCGAGGTGCGGCAGTGGCCGGTCGTCGGCTGGCTCGCCGAGAAGCTCGACACCGTGTTCCTGCAGCGCGAGAAGCGCACCGAGGCGATGCGGATCATGCACGAGATGGCCGAGCGGCTGCGCAACGGCGGTGTGATGTGCGTGTTTCCGGAAGGGACGACGTCCGACGGCCAGGATCTGCTGCCGTTCCATGCGAACCTGTTCCAGGCCGCGGTATCGGCCGGCTGCGCGGTGCAGCCGATTTGTCTGATGTACGAGGATGCGCACGGGCGGCAGTCGGTCGCGCCGGCCTACACGGGCGATTTGTCGCTCGGCAAGTCGCTCGACATGGTGTTGCGCGGCGGCCCGCTCGTCGCGCATCTGTACGTGTGCGAACCGATCGCGCCGGGTGGCGACCGGCGGGCGACGTCCGCGGCGGCGCGCGATGCGATCGCGGCCGCGCTGGCGACGCTGCAGCAGAAGGTGGGCAAGCCGACGGCAGAGTCGCTCGCCGAGCTGCAGAAGCATGCGTATCCGGCGACCGAGCTCGGCGCCGACACGGCGGGCGATGCGACGACCGATGCGCCCGTGCCGGGGCGCGAAGGCTGACGCGCCGCCCGGCTGCGCGAATCAGCGTGCCGTCACTCGCCGCCCGGCGAGCGGCACGCTTCGCACTGCACCTGCGTGACCGTGCGCTGCGCCGGATCGGCCGTCAGCCGAACGGCCGACAACTGGTTTCCCCATACGCATCCCGAATCGAGCGCGACGACGTTGTCGCGTAGCATCAGGCCGAGTGCGGCCCAGTGCCCGAACACCACCGTCACGTCGGCAGTGCGGCGCCCCGGCACGTCGAACCACGGCAGGTAGCCTAGCGGTGCGCTGTCAGGGCCGCCGTTCGCCTTGAATTCCATCGCGCCGTCGGGCGTGCAGAAGCGCAGGCGCGTGAACGCGTTGAATGCGACCCGCATTCGGTCGCGTTTTTTCAGGTTCGGATTCCATTGGTTCGGCTCGTTGCCGTACAGGCCTTGCAGCGTGTCGCGCCAGTCGGGGGCGCGGAGTGCGCGCTGGAGTTCGTCGGCGAGTTCGAGTGCGAGCGTGGCGTCCCATTGCGGCAACACGCCGGCGTGGACGAGCAGCTTTTCGTCTTCGACATGCACGAACGGGCGATGGCGGACCCAGTCGAGCAGGGCGTCGGCGTCGGGCGCGTCGAGGATCTCGCCGATCGTGTCGCCGGGGCGTTCGGTGCGCAGGCCGGCGGAGACCGCGAGCAGGTGGAGGTCGTGGTTGCCGAGCACGACGGTCGCGCGCGGGCCGAGGTCGACGACCGCGCGCAGCGCGGCGAGGGAGCCCGGGCCGCGGTTGACGACGTCGCCGGCGATCCAGAGAGGCGCGTCGGCGGGGGCTGAAAGCTTGTCGAGCAGCGACTGGAAAGCGGAATGGCAGCCTTGGATGTCGCCGATGGCGATGGGGGTGTGCGTCATGAAGGGCGGCTGTTACAATTTGTGACGTTCAAGGAAACGATGGCCAAAACACGCCGGAATTGAGAATTTTATTCCGTCATAGCACGCCATCGGGATGAAAAAATTTTTAGTCCGAGAGGGGCGGAGCGCTGTATCAAGTTGTTAGCGGCATGGCTTTTGCCCACTGCGGATCCCTATAATTGCTTCTTTCCCCAACAAAATTAGCACTTCATGACTTTGACGGTAGGGACGACCGGGTAAAATCCTCGGCCTGATGTGACTGTCATTGTCACTTGCGATTCTCAGCGGCAAGCGTCGATTGGCGACTTGCCGCGCTTTACTAGAGGGAGCCTCATGATCCTGGTTACGGGCGGCGCGGGTTTTATCGGTGCCAACTTTGTTCTCGACTGGCTGCGTGAATCCGACGAAGCCGTGCTCAACGTCGACAAGCTCACGTATGCGGGCAACCTTCGTACGCTGCAGTCACTGGATGGCAACCCCAAGCACGTGTTCGCACGCGTCGATATTTGCGACCGCACCGCGCTCGATGCATTGTTCGCTGAGCACAAGCCACGCGCAGTGTTGCACTTTGCTGCCGAAAGCCACGTCGACCGCTCGATCCATGGCCCTGCTGATTTCGTGCAGACCAATGTCGTCGGCACGTTCACCCTCCTGGAGGCGACCCGACAATACTGGAACGGCCTGAACGATGCCGACAAGGCCGCGTTCCGTTTCCTGCACGTTTCGACGGACGAAGTTTTCGGTTCGCTGTCCGTAACGGATCCGCAATTCTCCGAAACGACGCCTTATGCACCGAACAGCCCGTATTCGGCGACGAAGGCCGGCTCGGACCACCTCGTGCGTGCCTACCATCATACGTACGGCCTGCCGGTGCTGACGACGAACTGTTCGAACAACTATGGTCCGTACCAGTTCCCCGAAAAGCTGATTCCGCTAATGATCGCGAATGCGCTCGCCGGTAAGTCGCTGCCCGTGTATGGCGATGGCCAGAACGTGCGCGACTGGCTGTATGTCGGCGACCACTGCAGCGCGATCCGTGAGGTGCTCGCGCGTGGCGTGCCGGGCGAGACATACAACGTCGGCGGCTGGAACGAGAAGAAGAACCTCGAAGTCGTGCATACGCTGTGCGACCTGCTCGACAAGGCCCGTCCCAAGGCGGCAGGTTCGTATCGCGACCAGATCACCTATGTGACGGACAGGCCCGGCCACGATCGCCGCTACGCGATCGATGCACGCAAGCTCGAGCGCGAACTCGGCTGGAAGCCGGCGGAAACGTTCGAGACGGGGCTGGCCAAGACCGTCGACTGGTATCTCGACAACCAGGTATGGGCTGACGAAGTCGCGTCGGGCGAATACCGCAAGTGGGTCGAAACGAATTACGCGGCGCGGAGCTGAGGGCACAATCGATGGCACGTAAAGGCATCATTCTCGCCGGCGGTTCCGGCACGCGGCTGTATCCGATCACGCACGTCGTATCGAAACAGCTGCTGCCCGTGTACGACAAGCCGATGATTTACTACCCGCTGTCAACGTTGATGGTGGCAGGCGTGCGTGACGTGCTGATCATCTCGACGCCACAGGATACGCCTCGCTTCGAGTCAATGCTCGGTGATGGTGGTCAGTGGGGCTTGAACATTCAGTATGCGGTGCAACCGTCGCCGGATGGTCTCGCGCAGGCGTTCATCATCGGCAAAGAGTTCGTCGGCAACGATCCGTCGGCGCTGATTCTTGGCGATAACATCTTTTACGGGCACGATCTGGCGAAGCAACTTGAACGTGCGGATGCGCAGGCGTCAGGTGCGACGGTGTTCGCGTACCACGTGCACGATCCGGAGCGGTATGGAGTTGTCGAATTTGACAAGTCGTTCCGTGCGCTGTCGATCGAAGAGAAGCCTACGAAGCCGCGTTCGAATTATGCGGTGACGGGACTGTACTTCTACGACAATCGCGTATGCGATATTGCCGCCGATATCAAGCCTTCACCGCGAGGTGAGCTTGAAATTACTGACGTTAACTCGCGTTATCTCATGGATGGTGCGCTCAACGTCGAGATTATGGGGCGCGGGTATGCGTGGCTCGATACAGGCACCCACGATTCGCTGATTGAGGCGGCGACTTTCATCGCGACGTTGCAGAAACGACAAGGGCTAGTAGTTGCTTGTCCTGAGGAAATTGCGTATCGAAAGCAGTGGATCGATGCTGAGCAATTGCTTAAGCTCGCGCAGCCGCTCGCCAAGAACGGCTACGGCCAATATCTTAAACACATTCTCACGGACCAAGTGGCATGGCCATCCAGGTAACAGCAACGGCACTTCCCGAAGTCAAGATCATCGAACCGAAGGTGTTTGGTGATGCTCGCGGTTTCTTCTACGAGAGTTTCAACGCCCGCGAATTTTCTGAACTAGTCGAGCCTGGCGTCGAATTTGTGCAAGACAACCACTCACGCTCATCGAAGGGAGTGCTGCGTGGCTTGCACTACCAAATTAAACGCGCACAGGGCAAGCTTGTGCGTGTGGTCGAAGGCGAAGTGTTCGATGTTGCGGTCGACATTCGCAAGCGTTCGCCGAATTTCGGAAAATGGGTTGGTGTCGTGTTGTCGAATGACAATCATCGCCAGCTATGGGTTCCGCCGGGGTTCGCGCATGGATTTGTCGTGTTGTCGGACGCGGCACAATTCCTATACAAGACGACCGATTATTGGTTTCCTGAATACGAACGCAGCATTGTCTGGAACGATTCCGAAATTGGCATCGAATGGCCGATTGACTTTGAGCCGCTGCTTGCTGCGAAGGACGCTGCAGGCAAGCGCCTGAATGAGGCTGATGTCTATGCATGAGGTCAAAGTGAATCCTGAGCCGACGATTCTCGTTACGGGCGTGAATGGGCAGGTTGGATTCGAACTGCTGCGCTCGCTGCAAGGCCTCGGGCGTGTAGTGGCGTGCGATCGTTCGATGCTCGACTTGTCTGATCTCGATCGCGTGCGCGATGTCGTGCGCCAGTTAAAGCCGGCAATCATCGTGAATCCGGCTGCCTATACGGCTGTCGACAAGGCGGAGACGGACGTCGCCGCCGCGCGTCGCCTGAATGTCGAGGTGCCGCGTGTTTTCGCGGAGGAAGCGGCGCGCAGCGGTGCGGCGCTGGTTCATTACTCGACCGATTACGTGTTCGACGGCACCAAAGAGGGTGCCTATGTCGAAACGGATCCGACCAATCCGCAAAACGTCTATGGATTGACCAAGCTTGAAGGCGAGCAGGCTATCGCGGCGACGGGATGTGCGCATCTGCTCCTGCGGACGAGCTGGGTGTACGGGCGTCGCGGCAAGAATTTTCTGCTGACGATGCTAAAGCTGGCGAGCGAGCGCCCCGAACTCAAAATTGTAGCCGATCAGGTTGGTGCTCCTACGTGGGCAAATTCAATCGCTACGCTTACGGCGCACATCGTGGCGCAGGGGCTCTGTGCACAGTCGCATGAGTGGTGGCAATCTCGTTCGGGTGTTTATCATTTCGCGGCGAGTGGAGAGACTTCTTGGCATGGTTTTGCCGAAGCGATCTTTGATATTGCATTCGGTGACAAAGCGCCTGTCGCAATTCCGATCTCGGCGAGCGATTATCCAGTGCCGGCGAAGCGCCCGGCGAATTCGCGGATGTCGTGCGATAAGCTTTCCAAGACTTTTGAGCTACGTATGCCCAATTGGAAGGAAGCGCTTCGGCTCTGCCTGGAAGGTTGAATGAGTGGCGTCTCCGCGACTCAGGAAACAACCGGCTGCGTGGTCGTTTTTTATCATCCGGACAGGCGAAGCGTTGACCGGGCTAATCGCCTATGTGAGTTTGGGCCGTGTGTCGTGGTCGACAATTCCGAGAGGTTTGTGTCAGCTAATGAATTGGGGCTTGATCCGCGGGTAATGTACATCTCGAATGGTGCCAATCTTGGTGTAGGAACCGGATTCAATCGCGGTGTCGCACGACTGATTGAGCAGGGCTGTTCGTTCGCCATTCTGTTTGACCAGGACAGCGAGCCAGACGTTGCGCTGCTGCGTGGATTACCTGCCGTGCTTGCTCGCGAGCTTTCCGAGAACGAGCGGATTGCGTTGGTTGGTCCGGCCTATGAGGATGCCCGATTGGGTGGAGTCGTCCCCTTCGTGCGCTTCGGCTATTTCAAGCTTAAGAGGATCGTACCGCACGGGGAGCGGCCGGTACCTGTGGATTTTCTGATTAGTTCGGGCTCTTGCCTAAACCTGAAGCTATGGTCGGCAATCGGTCCGATGGACGAGGGGCTCTTCATTGACTTCGTCGATTTGGAATGGTGTGTCAGGGCGCACGCAAAGGGCTACGCTATGCTTGGCGTGCCGACGTTGCGGCTAGCTCATGCGCTTGGTGGTGAGCCTGTCCGAGTATTCGGACGCAAGTATCCCGGACATAGTGCGCTGCGTCACTACTACATGTTTAGGAACGCGGTCACACTGTTCAAGCGTGGGTACGTTCCACTGACCTGGAAGTCGACCGAACTGGTAAAACTTCCGTTCCGACTCGTTATCTACGGTGTATTCATGGCTCCCCGTCGGGAACATCTGCGGATGTCTCTGATTGGCATCTGGCATGGTCTTGTCGGCCGCTCCGGAGCTTGGCGGCAGACCGTACGTGTTGACGAGCATTAAATTTCATTCTGACGGGATACGATAACCTCGCATGTTTAGTCTCGCATTTGGTGATCTCACGCAGAGCGTCGCGTCGTGGCGGCTCTGGACGTTATTGGGTTGGCTGGAAGTGCGGCAGCGCTATGCTCGTTCGCGTGTTGGTCCGTTCTGGCTTACGATCAGTATGGGCGTTGTCATTGGGTCGATCGGTGTTGTTTACGGCACGCTATTCGGCCAGAAGATGAGCGAGTATCTACCGTTTTTAGCAACGAGTCTCGTGATGTGGAGTGCGTTTTCGGCGACCGTACAAGAAGGCAGCGTTGCGTACATCAATAGCGGAACCTACATTCGGCAGGCGGCTACGCCCAAGCTGATCTACATTCTACAAGTTGCTTGGCGGAATCTGATCGTTCTTGCTCACAACTTCGCGATCGTTGTGTTGTTGATGGCGATCTTTGGTGTCAAGGACTGGACGACGTTGCCGATGATGATCCCTGGCATCGTTCTGTTCATGCTCAACGCAGTCTGGATCGCGATGATCGCTGGCCTGCTGTCCGCCCGGTTTCGGGATTTGCCGCAAATTATCAGTGCTCTGATGCAAGTTGCGTTTTACGTAACGCCAATCATCTATCGGCCATCGTCACTGAGTCGCTTTTCGTTTATCGTCGAATGGAATCCGCTCGCCTATCTAATGGATGTTGTACGTGATCCGCTGATGGGACAGGTTTCATCATTGTTGACATGGGGTGTGACAATTGGTATGGCGTTATTGGGATGGCCAATTGCACTGGCGCTTACTGGGCGGTTTCTGAAACGTATTCCGTATTGGGTTTGAGGTCGCCAAATGGCATTTGTAGAACTGAAGGGGGCGACGCTGGATTTGCCCATCTATGATGTTCAGGGTCGTTCGCTGAAACGCCAAGTGATGCGCATGGGGCGACGCAACACAATCGCGGAAGACAATGATGGTGTGATCGTCGTTCGTGCGCTTGATAATATCGACCTGCGTCTTGATAGCGGTGACCGGATCGGCTTGATCGGACACAACGGGGCCGGTAAGTCTACGTTGCTTCGAACGATGGCGGGAATCTATCCACCGACATCGGGAACTGTCACACGCAACGGCAAGGTGGTGCCTCTGCTTGATATCAGTCTTGGTATGGATGAGAACTCTACCGGACTACAGAACATCCGGCTACGCGGTTTGCTCCTAGGTATGTCCGATGCTGAAATCCGTGATAAGCAGCGTGAAATAGCTGACTTCTGCGAGCTAGGTGATTATCTCGATCTACCTATTCGAACCTACTCAAACGGCATGCGGGTGCGTCTCGCATTTGCTGTCTCGACGGCGGTCGATGCAGAAATATTGTTGCTCGATGAAGTGATGGGGGTTGGCGATGCCGCATTCATGCACAAGGCGGAACAGCGCCTCGCCGACCTGCACGGTCGTGCTGAAATTGTTGTGCTTGCAATGCACTCGAATCGCGAAATTCGCCGTGTGTGTAATAAAGCCCTCTGGATGGAGCGTGGTCGAGTAAGGGCCTTCGGAGCAGTGGAGGAGGTGGTGTCGGCATACGAGGCAGAGGTGGGTACCTGATTAATGCCAAGTCAATGTGCGCGGCACGGCATGCCTGATTCGCGCCTGAGAACTCGTCTATGTAGTCAGGGAGGACAGGGTCACTATACGTGCCATGAGTTCTTTGAGAACTGGGGAGATTGAAATGAGAAGTACGCTTCAGCATGGAAGCCGTGTGCTTGACGCGATGATAGATCGGGACCTCGAGCCTGTTTTTTGGCGTCCCGTTCGCATCGGTATCACGAGCGCCTGGTGGGAGCACGTGCCGTTTGCGCAATGGCTCGTGGCTTCTGCTCGACCGCGATCGATCGTCGAGCTCGGCACGCATAATGGTGTGTCGTATTCGGCCTTTTGCGAAGCGGTAGTTCGTGCAGGTCTAGATACGCAATGCAGTGCGGTCGATACGTGGCAAGGTGATGAGCACGCTGGACACTACCATGAAAGTGTCTATGCGGAATTCAAGACCTTTCACGACACACGATACGGATCATTTTCAGCGCTTGTGCGTTCAACCTTCGATGAGGCGCTTGACTATTTTCCAGATAATTCGATTGATCTTTTGCATATAGATGGGCTGCATACGTATGCGGCTGTCCGGCATGATTTCGAAAGTTGGCTGCCGAAGTTGACGGGAAAAGCGGTCGTTCTTTTTCACGATATCAACGTGCGTGCCAATGATTTCGGCGTATGGAAATTATGGAACGAGCTGCGTGAGCGTTTTCCGAGTTTTTCGTTTATTCACGGTCACGGACTGGGCGTGCTAGCTGTCGGCGATTTAGTGCCTGATGTCGTTCGGCAGTTATGTTCCATTGACGATGAAGCGCTTGTGAATTCGATTAGAGAGCGTTTTGCTTTAATCGGAGAGAGATGGGGGCTCGAGTTTCGCGATGCGCAACGAATGGCCCAGATTGGCAGCTTTGATGCGACGATCAAGGACTTGACGTTGCAGATTGAAGGTCGAAAGGCTCATGCCGCGCAGCTGGAAAACTATATCGAGGAAATCAAGGCCTCGCACATGGCGGTAGATGCGGTTGTGGCGAAGCAGTATGAGGCGGTGGCAAAACTGCGAGTTGACGTTGCGGAAAGCGAGAAGGAAAAAGCGGCACTTCATGAGGCTCTCCAGAGAGAAATTGAGCGTGGCGACGTACTTACTGCCCGCGTGAATGAGCTGAAAGCTTGGAGTGACGATTTACTTTCGGCCAACCAAATACTTCGTGCGGAAATCGTGGATTTGCGCCGACCGCCTGAGCGCAATGATATGAACCAGATCCGCCAAGAATTGGAGCAACAGAAGCAACAGCAGGAAGCGCTTGGTGCGGAGATATCCGAGCTGCGCGGGCGGGTGCGTGTAAACTAGCCGCCATCAGGGAGGGGGGATGGTGCGCGGCATAGAAAATGATGCTGATATGGGGCTGGAACCGACCGATCAACTGGGGTTCGGGTTTTCGAGCAGACGATAATTTTATTTATTTGTAGATTAAAAATGATGCGCAGGCTTTGTGTATTCTCCTTTTACGACGAGCACGGGATTGTCGATGAATATGTCGTGTTCTTTCTAAAAGAACTTGGCAAGTTTGTCGAGAAAACGATTTTCTATTCAAACGGACCGTTGTCGCGCGATTCGGAGATTGCACTGCGCGGAGTTGTTAGTGAGATTATTCTTCGCCCAAACCAAGGCTACGATGTTCTTGCCTATAAGGAAGGGCTGGAGAAGATTCAATTTGATAAATTAGGACTCTACGACGAAGTCCTGATGGTCAATCATACGTGTTACGGCCCGCTGTATCCGTTTGGTGAGCTGTTTACGGAAATGGAGTCGCGTAAGTGCGATTTCTGGGGCGTCACGGCACATATGGAAATGACGCCGAACCCGCTTACGGGAACCGGTACGCTGCCATATCACTTGAATGCTAACTTTATTGCGGTTAGACGCGAGATGCTTCAGTCGAAGTCATTTCGCCAATATTGGGAACAGATGAGTGGTCGTCTCACGTACGAAGAGGCGATCATGAGTCATGAGGCTCGATTCACAGAGTATTTCACAAGGCTGGGTTACAAGTGCGAAACTTATATTGATTCTCGCAAGTATGGGACTCATTATCCTGCGATCCTAGATGTTGATGAAACGATTATAGATCGTAATCCGATCATCAAGCGCCGTGCTTTTTTTCATGACCCCCGGTTTCTGGAGCATTTCGCAGCTGATTTGCCGCGGGCGCTCAGTATTATTCGGAAAACGTCGGATTACGATCTTGGCCTAATTTGGCGGAATGTCACGCGTCAGGCAGAGTTGCGAACACTGAATACTAATGCTGCGTTGACTCGTATCATTCCCGATGTTCGATTGAAGCAAGATGAGCCTCTCCCTGATTACGGTCGTGTAGCAGTATGCGTACATGTCTATTACACGGACATGCTGGATGAAATCCTCGCATTGACTGATACGATTCCCGGAAAATTTGACTTTATTGCAACAACGGAAACTGCCGAGAAGAAAGCGATTATCGAAAAGACGGTGGCGGGTCGCGCAAACATTGGCCAAGTAATTGTGCGAATTGTCGAGCAGAATCGTGGGCGGGATATGTCTGCTCTTTTCGTTGCATGCCGTGATCTGTTTCTCGATGGACCGTACGATCTTGTTTGTCGGCTTCACACAAAAAAATCCCCACAGGTCGCAGCTGGGCGAGGTAATCTATTCAAGCGGCACATGTTTGAGAATCTCTTGAATAGTCCAGGTTTTACAACGAATGTGCTGGATATGTTCCACGATAATCCATGGATCGGGGTTGCGATTCCGCCGGTCGTGCAGTATTCATACTGGACACTCGGGCATGCATGGTTCGTTAATCGACCAAAGGCTGAAGAAGTTGCGAAGCTACTGGATCTCAAAGTGCATTTTGACCCGGACACGCCGATAGCAGCGTATGGAACAATGTTTTGGTTCCGCCCTAAAGCTCTGCGGAAGCTCTTCGCACATCCATGGAAGTGGACTGACTTCAATGCGGAGCCCCACCATGTCGATGGCGGCCTCGCCCATGTACTGGAGAGATTGATTTGCTACACCGCGCAGGACGCGCGATATACAACGGAACAGATTCTTAGCTCCCATTTGGCTGGTTGGAATTACGCGGTGCTGGAATATAAGCTTCAGAAGCTTGCTGCGGCACTGCCAAATTCCGATTTCAGTCGCCAGAGTAATATGCTCGAGCAATGGAAGACAGCGGGCTACCCCATGAACAGCGGGCAGCAGCAGGGCACCGTGGACAACAATGCACATACGTCGGTACGGCGGTCCTTGGATGGGTTACTGTTTGCCGTCAAGGAATCGATTCTTTTCCGGTCACCCAAAATGTTCAAGATCTTGCGGCCGATGTACAGGCTCGTTGTCCCGCGTCGTTTGGGGGCCTCGCGACGCAACGATATCTGACCTACGAAACTAGTCAATATTTCTAATCGGACTGAGAAAATTATGACGAGAACTTGCCTTGTCACTGGCGGTGCTGGCTTTATCGGTTGTGCAATTTCGTCTGCGCTCGTGCGTGAGTTTGATCGAGTTGTTGCAATTGACAATATGCATCCGCAAATTCACGTTACTCCTGCGCGACCGGCCCGACTCGACCCAGGTGTGGAGCTTACGGTGGGTGACGTTACCGAGAAAGATACATGGGACCGGCTGTTGGCGGATATTAAGCCAGATGTCGTAATCCATCTTGCGGCGGAGACTGGAACCGGCCAATCGCTCACTGAGGGTACGCGTCATGCGACGGTGAACGTCGTAGGCACAACACAGATGCTGGACGCGCTCGTGCGACATCAGGCACTGCCGAAGCGCATTGTTTTGACATCCAGTCGGGCAGTTTACGGCGAAGGGGCATGGCACGACGCAGCCGGTCATATAACGTATCCAGGACAGCGTTCTCGTGAGCAACTCGAAAAAGGAATTTGGGATTTTCCTGGGTTGAAATGCCTTCCGTTCGAAGCGACACGGACACAACCGCGCCCGACGAGTATTTATGGCTCCACGAAGCTGACGCAGGAAATGGTACTGAGTGCTTGGGCGTTGTCGTTTGGGGTTGAGGTTGGACTTCTGCGTCTGCAGAACGTGTATGGTCCAGGTCAATCGCTCAGCAATCCGTATACGGGAATCGTATCGTTGTTTGCGAGACTCGCGCGCGCGGGAAAATCGATTCCTCTTTATGAGGATGGTGAAATAGTCCGTGATTTTGTCTTCATAGATGATGTGGCGGACGCAGTGACTCGAATTGCTACCCAGAAATCTATTATTCCAGGAGCGATTTACGACGTCGGATCGGGCGAGGCAACTACAATTCGTGAACTTGCGACTCTGATTAGCAATATATACGGCGCGCCGATGCCTGAAGTTAATGGGGCATTTCGCAATGGAGACGTGCGGGCTGCGTCTGGCGATATCACTCGAACGTGCAGTGAGCTGGGTTGGCAGCCCCAATGGAGCGTCGAACGCGGCGTAAAAGCACTGTGTGCATGGATCGATCAAAATAACGCAGTGTGATTTTCTCTAAGGCAGCCGAATGAAATATCGACTTCAATATCTTCGGGCGATCGCGGCGTTTCTAGTCGTTGTCTGGCACGCGAGCTACCATTTGTGGGACACGCGTGCGGACGATTCCGTCCTTCGTTATACCTCGGGGATAATGGGGTCTCTCGGCGTCACATTATTCTTTGTTATCTCCGGATATCTCATGGCAACACTGGCCGTGAAGAACACGGCTGGGCAGTTTTTTTTACATCGAGTGATTCGCATTTATCCATTGTACTGGATTGTTGTTCTGCTTTTTTTTGCAGGTAGTGCACTGCTTGGATATGGGTTTACATTCGACCTCGCCTCGTTTTTGCTGCTCCCGGGAGCGGGGCGAGTCTATCCGCTTGGAGTTGAGTGGACGCTTCCATTTGAAATTTCGTTTTATTTGATTATTTTTTTAATTATGTTGTTGCGTGTAGCGCGCGCAATACCAGTTATTGCTGCGTGTTGGGCTTTTGCGATTGTGGTTTTACAGCAACTGATTCCACTCTATCACGGTCAATTTCCGCGACTATCACTTCTAATTGTGTCTCCATGGACCCTGCCATTTGCACTGGGGTTGCTGGTGCCAACGGCGTTACGGTACGGCGTTGTTTCCACGTTCTCGTGGATTCCGGGTTTAGCGCTCGTTACACTGGCGTGGGCTTTCCAGTCGTCCGCGATATATTTGCTGCCAGTGGGCTGCGTCTGCCTTGTGCATTGGGCGGTTGCGCCGCGTGCGGAAGTTACGGATCGAACTCACGAAATTAAATGGCTGACCAAGCTGGGCGACTGGAGCTTTGCACTTTATTTGTGTCACGTCCCCATTATGCTCTGGATGTTTCGACTCGCACCGCCACACTGGACTGGTGTCGCTCTGTGGTGCGGTAGCATAGTTTTGAGCCTCATCGGGGCGGCGATGTTGGGGACGGTAGATCTCCGGCTATATAGGCGGCTCAAGGGCGTTGTAGATGGCTTTAAGACGACCACGTGCGCGAAACTTGGGTTCGGAGCCGCAGCATGCCTCTTTGCTTATAGTGGGCATGCGGAAATGAACGCTTGGGACGATACGCGAATTACTGTTCGGGCCGACGAAATTGGACGAGAGATCGGTCACTCTAGGCCACTCTCGGCTAGCGCTTTAGCTGCGGCTGCTGAAAAGTCCAAGCTTGTCTCCGACGCTGCGCTGGTGGGTTATGCAGATAGTCTGACCTGCGGGGCCGACGGCACCGTTCATGTGCGTGGATGGGCGCTGGATCGTGATAGCGGTTCGAATGGGGTCTCGGTTTTGGTTTTTCAGGACGGTGACTATCGAGGTAGCGCGATGGCTCGCTTTGTTCGGGCGGATGTCGTACAAGCACTTAATATGCCGCGTTTCAACGTGAAACCTGGATTTGATGCGGATTTTGGTAAGCATAGCTGTGCATCTGGTTGTGCGCAGCTTGTATTTGCAGTGGTCAAAGGTAATCGATTCGCATTGTTGCCAGTGGACTCCCATTTGCCGGCTTGCTTACAACAGTAGAATCGAATTGGTGCCTTTCAACCCGCTTGTTGATGACTTAAATCAACGATAACCTGTACGCCATCGTTTGAATCGGAGGCTGTTGGTGGGCTCGGGCGTCATTGTCGGTTAGCGATGACAGGGTAGATGCAAGAGCCGCTCTCGATTATCGCGATGTAGTATCGCGAGTCGATGGGCCTCGCTACTTCGTCTTGGTATCTCGCTTAGAACTCTGCTCATCTAAGTGCGACGGCCCGCGCGGTAATCGCGTTTGAGCATGCGAAGGATACGAGTGCGGCAGGATTGCTCCAGCGTTTGACGTTGGGGACGACACGAGAAGGCGTTGCGCTGTCATGGCGCGACACGTGCGGCTTCGACTAGTGGGTTATGAGGTGAACGCGGTATACATCGGCGCAAGCGAGCCTCCGCAGCCCGTTTCATTGGCACGTGCCAAGCCCCGCCCAGTTGGGCTGTCTATATAATGCTGGGGCTCTGTATGGGCAATCTCATGGTAGATTGACCCGTGGAACTGTTGAGCATGTGAGTTAAACGTTGCGATCATAGCTCGGTACCGCAATAATATTCGAAGTCGCATCACGTGCGACGATTTTTTGCGAACCGTGCATGCTGCAAGTTAAGATTAATATTTTCTTGAATAAGGAGAGGCTCCATGCATCCGTCAGCAATGGAAAATGGGAAGATGTTTTTTGAAACTTATGTTTCAGGCATGAAGGGGGCGAAGCTTGTCGAGATTGGTTCGCAGAATGTCAACGGATCTCTTCGTAGCGTTTGCCCACCGGACATTGATTATGTTGGCATCGATTTTGTTGAAGGTGATGGGGTCGATATAGTACTCGACGATCCCTATAATCTCCCATTGGTAACTGAATCAGTTGATATAGTCGTAAGCTCGTCATGTTTCGAGCATGCAAGCATGTTTTGGCTGACATTCAATGAGGTGATGCGGATATTGAAACCGCACGGACTCTTCTATCTTAATGCGCCGTCGAACGGACTCTTTCATCGCTATCCCGTCGACTGTTGGCGCTTCTATCCCGATGCAGCCCACGCACTTTCTACTTGGGCAAAATATTGTGGATTTAACGCCGCTGTCATTGAGACCTATACCTCTCGACAACAGGTTGATGTGTGGAATGATTTTGTTGCTGTTTTTATTAGGGATGAGGGTAGTATTTCTGCGTACCCGAGGCGAATTCTTGATAATTTTTCGAATTTCTATAATGGTATGATTTATGGAAATGTTGATGTTATAAATCATCAAGATAGTAGCGAGGAAAGTCTGGATAAAGGGGCTGCATTACGCGAGATCGACAAGTTGAGAGAGCGTATTCGTGATTTGGAGGCGAAAATTCCTCATTAAAAAAACGAAGAGCGTCTCTTTATATCAGAGAAGTTCTGTTGAATGACTGAATTTAGCGGGACTACGAGCACGATTCGTGCTGCAACTTAGTATTGCTTGGGAAATGCTGCCGCAAGAAATGGACCGCGGCTCAGCACGGATTGCTTCCCCGGACTTCAGGAGGTATCGCTAGCGGAACTTCGCGCAAGCGATTGTATCGACTGACTTCGTATGCTCATCGAGTGGTCCACACGCTTGTGCAGCGGGATTAGATCAGACCGCAGTCCCACCGATCGCGCAACCCGCGGATCAGGCGCCGCTTCATGAGTGAAGCGTAAGTCATCTTATTCGCCGTGAACCTCATTGGTGTCGATGGCAACGACGGCTCCGAGTGCTCCTCTAACGAAGCTATGCCACCCATTCGCAGCAAATGAAGAGTGGCCACTGCCGCAGTCCGTTATAGTCCAAGTCAATTCACGTGGCGTCCCGATTTTGAGGGCCTACACATTCGCTTAGAGCTAGTCGTAGCCATACACGAAGCATCTATGGAAATCGTCACCTGAATTCTTCACTCGCGACAGATTTGACGCTTGCGGCGTTAGGGTTGGTTAGTGCTTTCAGTCGTCACTGGTTGCCGCGGTTGTTTGCTGAAGGGCCTTCCCGACTAACTGAGCCATCATCCTAATCCAATGGTTTTGGCCGCACAGGCCAAAATCTTCTCGGCGCGATTTCTGTATGTATGTTCTCGACTGGTGCGTTGCTGTGCAGCTGTAGCAATACTCATAGCGAGATTTGCGTCGTCGCGAACCATTTCTATATGATGACGCAGTTCCGTTGGTGAGTCGAACAAGAGGATTTCGCCGTGGCTCTCACTGTAATAGTCGTCGATTTCAAATCCTTCGACGAACATGCATTGAACAGTTCCGGCTGCCGCTGCCTCGAAAGTTCGTGGTCCAGGGGTGGATGCATCGAGTTTAAACCGTTCATTGCCGAGATCTAGCCGACGCCCCATATTCAGCGTGACAAGTGAAGTAGAGTGTAGGTCGGGGAGTTCGGAGTTAGGGACGCGTCGATTGCACGCGAAGTTCAAGTCGTCAGGCCACTCCGCTCCCAGAATTTCGGTATTGAAAAGATTCAAAATATTTGAGCAATCTCGCAATAATTGAATTCTATTTTTAAATCCGACGCCACAAAAAAACACATCTCTAGATTTATTGAGGCTTATATTGCGAAAATGCGCATCGGGATCCGCTGCTAGAGGAAGGTGATGGACGTTCGGATGTGCATAGTGCACCGTGCTCCAGCGATCATTTGAGAAAATAATATCCGCGAGTGGGATTATTTTTTGTGAATAATCGAATTCGTAGGGATCGTCATGAAGCCAAAATGCGATGCAGGCTCCTAGGTCGAGCGCGGTTTCCTTCAAGTCAAGATAGTAGCTGGCTGAAGGCATGCATGAGCCGAATACTAAAATTAAATCAGGGTGTTTGGTGCGGGCTAATTCTGCGGCACTCTCAAGCGAGCACGCATACACATTATCAATTCCATCGAGTGCTCTGAAGCCATTGGCAACATAGCTTCGGAGCGTGGCATTATTATTGATCGCATCAGGCGATGCGCCAGAAACAAGTATGGTCAATGCGGGATTCATCGAAGGGCTCCAATCCGGGCGGCGAGAATGCGAAGTGTCGAACGCAAACCGTTCGCTTTGTAGAAGCGTCCGAGGCGCCGCAGTCGTGTGGCGTAGGTTCTGCCTATAGTCGGTTGCGTTGTGCCGAGCTGCCAATTTGGGGATGCGAGGGTGACCCCCAATTCACTGATCGGCGTATGAACGAGTTCGTCACTCGGGTTCGGTTCGTGTGACAAATATGGATTATAAAATAGGTACTCTTTGCGGAGTAGTTTAATGTGATCCGATATTTTTGAGTACGAGAATTCATTTATTCCGGATCGCAATTTGCCTAGAATATCTGGATAGCCGATGAGTAGCTGGATAATGTCGACGAGCGCTCCTTCGTCGTCGGGCGGAATCTTTAGACCATTTGTCATATGCTTAACTCGCTCGCCTAGTGCCCCTATATTTGTGACGACAGGTACTAATCCGAGCTGCCACGCCTCGGAAAGCGTAAGGCAATAGGTTTCCGGCCAAATTGAAATGTGAAGCGATACTTGGCATTGCTCGAGTTCGACAGGCAGCGCGTCTGGATGATACTGGCCGTGAACGGTAACGTTCGGATATTTTCTCTTGTTTTCGAGGCTGGCATATTTTGCATCGATGCGTCCGAAGATGTGAAATTCGATCGAGTCTGATGCCAGGAGCGGCAGGGCCCGCATCAGTACGTCCCCCCCTTTTTGGAGGGTTACGTTACCAAGAATAGCAATCTTAAGCGGGAAATCCTTATTTAGTTTTTGCTGAACCGTTCCGTCAGGGATCGGTACGGGAAGAACTCGCACTTTGGGATGTTGACGGACGGCTGGGTAGACTCGTTCAAACGTGTGGCGACTATAGTCTGTATTGAAAATGATTAAATCTAGGCGGCTCAGGACATCATTCCAGAATGCGCGGCGTGTCGCTTGGGATCCGGCGGCTATGTGATGCTTTTGCAAAAGACATACATCGCAATGCGAAATCGAGATGTCGGGTGCACCACAAAATTCATCTTTAAACGAAAGCAGATTGAATTCGTGGCAAACTCCAAAGTAATCGTGTGCTGTGAACGCGGTGGGAACGCCTAGATGTTTGGCTACATGCACGAGTGATGGCACGTGACCGATGAAGTGATGAAAGTGAACAAAATCAACACGATGATTGAGTAGTATCTGCCGAAAGGCGTGTTCGCGTTCGGCACATGTTAGAAGAGCAGGTGAGTAGCTATATGTGAAATCATGGCGCTCGATTTCCTGATAATCTACTGATAGAACTTGTGCCGATTTTTGTTGGCCCTTTGTATCAGGGACATAGAATAAAATCTTCCATCCGCTACCGAGCGCATGTTTGAGTCTGTCAAGATACACCTCGACGCCACCAAAATTTCCACGGTTTGCGACGTTGTGTGTGACGAAAATGATAGTTCGTGTTGTTTCTGCGATGGGTGTCGCATGCTTCGCTGGCAGGCTAGCGGTGCGATTCAACAAAGTGCGGATTCGGCAATCATAGGTGTGCTGTTCTAATGCCCGCGCCCGTGCAGCCTCAGCAATTGAATTACGATAGACGCGATCACTTACAAGATGAGTGGCTTTTTCGAGGAAGTCGCGTTCCGACGAAAAGAGAATGATTTCCTTGTTCGGTGTGAATGACCGATCAACTTCTGCCAGTGATTCGTGAATCATCTGCGCACCGCCTGCGAGAGCAGCCTCGAAGAGACGAGGGGGCGGTGTTTCAGCAAATTCTCGTCCTCCGGACGCGGAGAACACACGAGGTAGCATCAATGTGATAGCGCTACGGTTCACGAAGCGCGCAAAATCAATTGGCGACGTTCGCCACGACAAGGTGCTTTCCGGTAGCTCAACTCCGTGCGGAGGTAAAAACTGATTCGTCGGTAGTGCGATCTTGCATTTCCAGTCGGATGGTAAATCCTTTAGAACTGAACGAAAGAAACCACTTCGATTGGGCCAGGCTGTACCTGCAAAAAACAACTCGTATCGAAGCGGTTGATGAACCGGTAAGACGGAAAGTGAATGAAACTCCATTGCGCCAGCCAATGGAAGATGTTCGCCTATTTCGCCATACGCGCTTACGCTTGTTGAATCGTTAGTGAAGACCAGATCAAAATGTTTAGCGTTTCGAGTATTTGCATTGATCTCGTAAGGATCTTCTGTGATCCATAGTACTGACCGTCCGCACGCAGCGGCGAGTCGTGCGCAAAGCGTCGTGTCCAATTCCTCACCATCGAATGCGATCAAGAGGTCGCATCGATTTGCAACGACAACGGACATTGCGTTGATGGGGTCGGCCTTGGCGACAAATTCGACATCCGGATGGCGCCGCAGGGCGCCAAGAACCGCGAGGCAGATGTAATGGTTCGGATTGCGATACTTAGTATCAAGGAGGAGGATGCGAAACTTGACCGGATTCATTTGATACTCTCAGGCGAGGCGGCGATGCAATTTACCTCAATGGGGGCAAGGTCGTCCGACGGGGAAGGAACACCGCGATTTTAACCTACGCGTTTCCCGGCCTTGTCTGGTGAGCGGGAAATGCGGCTGAGGATACATCAGGCCAGTTCCTGGCACGAAGCTGTCCTGACCGGCGCTGACGTGGGTTTGGTAAGGATCCTGGGAGACGTTCGAGCGCCGGTACGAATTTGTGACTGATGTAACACTTTGCAAGCGGTCGTGCGGCAACAGGGCAGGTTGGACTGCTAAGTGCGCGCTGAGTCTCGCCTTACCAAGCCCCCAATGAAGCGAAGCGGGGCCGTAACTTTCCACGAGCGGGAGCCCAGGATTTGTCTCACAGTCGATTCGAGTGCAGCAGCTTTCGTACTCGTTTCGACTGTCTGAATGGCTAGCCGGTGCTCGTACTCAATCTCTAAGTGTTTCGCTTCTGCGCGCGCAGCCTCTATTGCTGCATTCAACTTATGCCGCTCGTCGGCGTGCTCGCGACCAGCCTTTTCCGCTTCCTGGGTTGCTTCGGCATACTCGCGTCGAATGGTTTCCGTCTCCAGGGTTGCCTGACCCAGGTGGTGTCGGAGCTCATTGACTGTTGCTTCATGCGAGTTAACTACATGTCGTAGGCGCATGAGTTCCCGAATCAACGCGTTGCGGTCAAGGGCGTCATGAGAGGGGTAACTGATTCCGAGCGACTCGCCCTGGCCATTGGCTGTTCTCGATAAAGGGGCGCTAGGCCGATCATTGATCTCCTTGCCTGCGCGAACCTTGTCCGGATCTGCAAGTTTGGCATGAACTGCAAGAGCAAATTCCCTGCTGCAGTATTGGGAGAGGACTGGCTCGAGCTTTGACCAAAGATATGCGCCATCTTCGATGAGGAGCGGGAAGTCGAGGAAGATGAGGGGCACATTTTTTCTGACGAGCGCGCGAATAATCTCGTGAAACCCAAGCGCGAGAATTCGAGCTTGATCCATGGGGTTCAGCGAATACACGATCCCGCCGGGGGTGACTCCCCAGTTTTCCCATCGGGCGACCTCCGAGTGCACGTTTGTGTTGCCATAGCGCGCGCGCATGTCTAGGACGACGCGGCTGGTCGCTGCGTCGACGATGTCACGCATTGGAATGATTACGGCGTCGAACGACAGATCCGTGCGTTCGACGATATAGTCAGCAAGTTCGAATAGCCATGGAGACTTGATGACGTACGGGAGGCGGATACCTTCGTACGGTACGTCTTCGAGGCCCGCGTTGGCATTTTCGTCTAGTTGACCGTCGGGATTTGCGGCCAAATGTGTCTCGAGTCCGCAGGCCGCAAGATATTGAACGAGAAAGCTCGTGCCTGCGCGTCCGGTGCCGGTTACGGCGATGTGATTGCTCATATGGTCGTGTTGGAAGGGGCTTGTTGCTGAATACTTGAGCCGATGTCCACAGTACTGCAGTGCCACTTTGAGCTCGGCTCCAGTGTATTCGAAGTTGCGATTGATTGGAGGTCTCGGCTCGAAGGCCAAATCGGCAACTGTGTGTCTTCTGCAGCGGGCGGTGCTCCTATGCGTTTCGTCAAGCGTTAGGGGCAGACTTGGGCTGGTAAATGGTGCCGTCACGCAGCATGCCGAACCGGACATCGCAGCGTCGCCGTGCCAACGCGATGAGTGCTTGGTAGTGGCGCTTACCTTGCTGAATCTTGCGCGAGTAATGGGCCCGGGAGAGGGGGGCCGCAAGGCCGCGAAGGCGGAAACAAGGCGCGTTTGAGCACCTTGTTTCCTCGTCTGGATGGATGTTCACTGCGGATGGATGAGCCTGAGCGCCGGGTGACCGCGGCAAGCCCGGCGTAGGCCGTCAATTGAGTTGCCGAAGCGAACGCTTTATGGGGGAGCCCGGTCAGGGGTCTGGCGGCGGTCCTGACGCCGACTCTCGGCATGCTGGTCAGGACCGGCCAAAGAGGGTGAGCAAGCGCCAGCCGCTCCACTTCGGCAGCGATCTCGTCGCGTTGCTTGCGCAAGGCTGCAAGCTGCTGGGCTAAACGGGGCATGACGATGGTGGCGGCCTCCGTGCCGGTCACGGCTTGTTCGCTCAGTGCCTGAACGATCTCGGCCGCCTGGCCTTTACCCATGCGAGGAGTGAGCTTGGTCAGGTGATTGGCGAGCGTCTTCTCGCTGGTGCGGGCAAGTGCGGCGGGCGACGGAATAGCGCTCAAGCAGATCGAGCACCGTAGGATGGTCGAGACACGGTCCGAGGACGCGCTTGAGCACCGGATGGATCTGAGTAAGCAAGCCGCGAATGCGGTTGCTGGTTTGAGTGGCCTGGGCTGCGAGATCATCATCGAAGCCGCACAGCATGGTGAGTTCGGCGAGCTGCTCGTCGGCCAATCGAGGCGAGCGCTGCGTGTGCGGCATCGAGCGCGCGGTTTCGGCAATAATCGCGGCGTCGCGAGCATCGGTTTTGGCTTCGCCGGCGTGCGGGTCACCGATGCGGCGCGTAGCCAGTCCCGGTAGATAGGCGACGAGTACGCCTTCGGCGCGAGCGATGGCTACAGGAAGCGCACCGATGGTGGACGGCTGATCGACGACGAACAGCGGTCGACCGTGAGTTTTGCGTTCGGCGATGTGGGCTCGCAGCTTGACCTCGTCGTTGAGTAGCGCCCTGTTGTACACGCGCTTGCCGTTCCGATCGAGCGCGACGGCATGATGCTGTCCTTTACCGACATCGACATCGACATCGACATCGACATCGACGCCGACGCCGACGCCGATGAAGACATCGCCGGTGCCATGTTGTTGAGTGTCTTGCATCGAGGTATGAGCAGATTGAACGGATTGGCCTGCAACAACGAGGGCAAGTCTCGGCATCGACGTTACGGACGGTGTCGAGATATTCCGGCCAAACCCCTATTGGCAATCACCAGCGACTCACCAGGCCGGGTGACATCATCTCTCGATCATGACTGCGAGTGGGGGGGGCGAGAATCATGCCGGGCCTGGCTGGCCAAAGCCCAATTATCGGGGCGTGAAGATAGTAACGGGGCGATCGTCAATAGACAGACGAAAAATGTACCGCTATTGTGCTGCGTCTTAGCGCCCGTAGGGTTGCCCGCAGCCTCAGATTTGAGCACACTCGCGAGTCCGGAATTTGCGTGGGCACAGATTTTCGATCTGGCCTCATTATTTGTAGATGAATGTTTTCAGCGAGCAACTGGCCGCGCCAGCACAAGGGGTGACAATTTCGATTGTCGTATACGAGCCCGATGTTGCACATCTCACAACGACTCTGCTAAGCCTCGTGCGGGCCGTTCGCGCTCTGCGCACTCAGCGTAAGGAGATGGCTGCGCATGTTAGGATTGTCGACAATGGTGGCCTGCCCGGCATGTCTGACGTGCTTGCACATTTGAGCTCGGCAGGGGTTTCGTTTGAGATCCTTACTGGACAAGGTAATGTTGGCTATGGGCGAGGACACAATCTCGCTATGGGGACTGATGACTTCGCGTACCATCTTGTGCTTAATCCGGACGTTGATCTAGACAGAGACGCGTTGGTTAACGCGCTAGGTTTCCTTGAGGCGCATGGAAACGTTGGTTTGCTGAGTCCAGCAGTTCACGACGCTGAGGCGCGCATACAATATCTTTGTCGCCGCTACCCTACGCTCGTCGATTTGTTGTGCAGAGGATTTCTACCGCCCCGGATTCGACGCATGTTCAGTAGGCGCCTCGCCCACTACGAAATGCGTGACGTGATCAATGACCACGACATCGTCTTGGATCCACCCATCGTCAGCGGCTGCTTCATGCTGTTCCGCACTGAAGTGCTGAAGAAGCTCGGCGGTTTCGACCCGCGCTATTTTCTCTACTTCGAAGACTACGACCTGAGTCTGCGCACCCACGACGTCGCACGCGTGGCCTACGTTCCGTCCGTCCGCGTAATCCACCACGGCGGAGGCGCGTCACGCAAGGGTTTCGCGCACATCCGCATGTTCGCGGCCTCGGCCTTCAAGTTCTACAACCGCTTCGGCTGGAGGCTTTGGTGAGCCACCTTGTCGTCACCGGCGCAAACGGCTTCGTCGGCCGCGCGGTATGCCGTCGCGCGCTGGAGGCAGGGCATACGGTGACCGCTTTGGTGAGGCGCCCAAGCGGGTCCATCGATGGCGTGCGCGAATGGGTACACGACGCAACCGATTTTGACGGCCTCGATAACAGATGGCCAACCGATCTGGCCGCTGACTGCGTAGTTCACCTCGCCGCGCGCGTGCATGTAATGCGTGACGAGTCGCCCGATCCCGATGCTGCGTTCGATGCTACCAATGTCGCTGGAACATTGCGTCTGGCCGCAGCCGCGCGCCACCACGGGGTGCGCCGTATCGTCTATGCAAGCAGTATCAAGGCCGTTAGCGAGAGCGACGGCGGCGCGCCGCTGTCGGAAGCCGCGAATCCCGACCCACAGGACGCCTACGGTCGCTCGAAGCTGCGCGCGGAGCAGCAGCTTGCGCGGTTCGGTGTGGCAAACGGGTTCGATGTCGTGATCGTGCGCCCGCCGCTGGTTTACGGTCCTGCCGTCCGCGCCAACTTCCTCCGGATGATGGACGCGGTCGCGCGTGGTCTGCCGCTGCCGCTCGGCTCCATCACGGCACGCCGCAGCATCGTCTACGTCGACAACCTGGCCGATGCGCTGCTGCACTGCGCAACTGATCCTCGCGCGGCCGGAGAATGCTTCCACGTCGCAGACGACGATGCGCCGTCAGTCACGGGCCTGTTGCGGCTGGTTGGCGACGCACTCGGCAAGCCGGCGCGGCTGTTCCCGGTCCCGCCCGCGGCACTGTACGCCATCGGCAAGCTGACCGGCCGTAGCGCAGCGCTCGACCGCCTGACTGGCAGCTTGCAACTCGATACGCATCGGATCAGACGCGTGCTCGGCTGGCATCCGCCCTATACGACCCGCCAGGGCCTCGAAGCGACCGCCGCATGGTATCGTTCGCGCGATACACGAAAATAAAAGCCACATGCTTCTCGCGAATCCCACCTGGCTCGCCATGGCCGCGGTGGCCTTGGCCGCCGCATTCGCTTCGACGACGATTCTCCGCGTACTGCTCGCCACCGGATTGGCGTGGCGTCTTGCCACCGACGTTCCGAACGATCGTTCGCTCCATACGCTGCCGACACCGCGCGTCGGTGGATGGGGCATCGTGCCAGTCAGTGTCGTCGCGTTGCTCACGCTGGCGCCGCGACTGTGGCTGATCGCGATCGCCGCTGCGGGGCTCGCTGCGGTGTCGCAGATCGACGATCGGCGCGGGCTGCCGGCCCGTGTACGGTTCTCTGCACACTTGGCGGCGGTCGTCGCACTGATCGTTGTATTTCCCGCCGATGCGCCCTGGTGGTTCCTCGCCGGCGTGGGTTTTGCGATGGTCTGGCTAACGAACCTGTACAACTTCATGGACGGCGCCGACGGCCTAGCCGGCGGCATGGCGCTGTTCGGCTTCGGTGGGTACGCGATCGCGGCGCTTGGCGGCGTGCATGCTCCATCGTCCGATCTCGTCGTCGCCGGCGCGGGGGTCGCCGGCGCGGCGCTCGGCTTTCTTCTGCTCAATTTCCACCCGGCGAGACTATTCCTTGGCGACGCCGGCTCGATTCCTCTCGGCTTTCTGGCCGGCGCGCTTGGCTACTGGGGCTGGCGTACCGATGTCTGGCCGATCTGGTTCCCTGCGATGGTGTTCGCTCCCTTTATTGTCGACGCATCTGTAACACTTTTGAGACGCCTGTTACGCGGAGAAAAGTTCTGGCAGGCGCACCGCGAGCATTATTATCAAAGGATGGTCCGGTCGGGCGTCAATCACGGCCGGACTGCTCTTTATTGGTACCTCATCATGCTCGCAGGCATAATTCTGGCCATGTGGGCAAAGGGGCGCCCCGAACTGCAGCAATGGCTGTTGTTCCTTGCGTGGTATGGCGTCCTGGCATGCTTCGGATGGTTGATCGACATGCGTTGGCGCCGATTTCAAGCGGCCGCCGAAAACAATTCTTGAGGTTTCTCGCCGATGTTGCGATCCAGAGCATCTTGGCTGTCCCTGAGTGCTTTCCTGTTCGACCTGACGGCGGTTGTCGCCGCATGGTTGTTTGCTTATCTCGTTCGTTTCAACGGCAGCGTTCCGCATGATTTCCTGAGCGGCGCGCTGATGGCGCTGACCTGGGCGCTGCCAATCTATGCGCTGATGTTTCGTGGTTTCGGCCTGTATCGCGGACTGTGGGTATTCGCGAGCCTGCCCGACCTGATGCGCATCGCGAAGGCGGTGGGCGGCGGCGGCGTGATCGTGATGATCGGCGCCGTGATGTTCCAGCCGCAGCCGATCATTCCGCGCTCGGTGCTGCTCGTGTCGCCGCTGATGCTGTTCCTGGCGATGGGCGGTGCACGTGCGCTGTATCGCGCGACGAAGGAGTACTACCTGTACGGTGGACTCGTCGGCAAAGGCAAGCCGGTGCTGGTGCTCGGCGCCGGCACGGCCGGCGCGAGTCTCGCGCGCGAATTGTCGCGTTCCGGAGAATGGCGTCTCGTCGGCCTGCTCGACGACGACGTCACGAAGCAAGGTCGCGAAATCTATGGCTACAAGGTGCTAGGCTCGTTCAACGACCTCAAGCACTGGACCGATGCGATGAAGGTCGAGTACGCGATCATCGCGATTCCGTCGGCGTCGGTCGAAACACAGCGTCGCGTCGCGACACTGTGCGTGCGTGCCGGCGTGAAGGCGATGGTGCTGCCTTCGCTGACTGCGCTGATGCCGGGGCAGGGCTTCCTGTCACAGGTACGGAACATCGATCTCGAGGATCTGCTCGGCCGTGATGCCGTGACGATCGACACACCGCACGTCGAGGCGCTGCTCCGCGGCCGCGTCGTAATGGTGACAGGTGCGGGTGGTTCGATCGGCTCCGAGCTGTGCCGGCAAATCCTGCGCTTCGCGCCGGCGCAACTGGTTGCATTCGACCTGTCGGAATACGCAATGTACCGGCTGACTGAAGAGCTACGCGAGCGCTTCCCCGATGTGCCCGTCCTGCCGATCATCGGGGACGCGAAGGACTCGCTGCTGCTCGATCAGGTAATGTCGCGCCATGCACCGCATATCGTGTTTCACGCGGCTGCTTACAAGCACGTGCCGCTGATGGAGGAGCACAACGCGTGGCAGGCGCTGCGCAACAACGTGCTCGGCACGTATCGCGTCGCGCGGGCGGCGATCCGCCACGACGTGCGTCATTTCGTGCTGATCTCCACCGACAAGGCTGTCAATCCGACCAACGTAATGGGCGCGAGCAAGCGCCTTGCCGAAATGGCCTGCCAGGCGTTGCAGCAGACAAGCGGGCGGACGCAGTTCGAGACGGTGCGCTTCGGCAACGTGCTGGGTAGCGCTGGCAGCGTGATTCCGAAGTTCCAGCAGCAAATCGCGAAGGGTGGGCCGGTAACGGTCACGCACCCGGAGATCACGCGTTTCTTCATGACGATCCCGGAAGCGTCGCAATTGGTGCTGCAGGCGTCGAGCATGGGACGTGGCGGCGAGATTTTCATTCTCGACATGGGGGAGCCGGTGAAGATCGTCGATTTGGCGTGCGACCTGATTCGTCTCTACGGCTTCTCGGAAGACCAGATCCGTATCGAATTCACGGGGTTGCGGCCGGGCGAGAAGCTTTACGAAGAACTGCTGGCGGACGACGAAACGACGACACGCACGCCGCACCCGAAGCTGCGGATCGCGCGTGCTCGGGAAGTGCCCGACCATCTGCTTGATGAGTTGTTACCGTGGCTGATGCAGCATCGTGTGCTGAGTGACGACGAAGTGCGGCGCGACCTGCGGCGCTGGGTGCCTGAGTACCAGACCACAGTGACGCCGGTGTTGCAAAGCGTGCCGAGGCGATCCACGCTGAACGCCTGACGCACGCGGGTTCGACGACAGCTGGCACGGCCGGCTTGCCGGTCGCGTGACGCAATGAATTTCCCCGAACGACAACATGCCGTTAGCCGGTTTCATCCGACTTGTCCTGCCGTCCATTCTTGTGACGGCCGCCTTATGTGCACTCGCCGCGATTCTCGCGCAGCGGTCTACCTTTTATCGCCGCGAAGTTGACGCAGAAATGGCCGCCAACCGGTTTCATTCGATCGACGGATTGCGCGGTCTGCTGGCTATTGCCGTTATGTATCACCATGCGGTGATCAGCTACTTTTTCTATTCGACGGGCCGCTGGGACGTGCCACCCTCGAGACTGGCAACGTTGTACGGGCAGGGCGGCGTCGCGATGTTCTTCATGGTGACGGCGCTGCTGTTCTGGAGCCGGGCGCTGGCAAGCGGCGGTCGGCTGAATCTGCAGCAGTTCTTCCGCTCCCGTGTGCGGCGCATCGTGCCTATGTATGTCGTCTCGGCCGGTGCGTTGATCGTTACGGCGTTGGGCCTGACGCATTTCCGGCTCAACAACCCGCCGATGCAGGTCGTCAAGGACATCTCGGCATGGCTGCTGTTCACGTTTCCAGGTACGCCCGACATCAACGGTTTGCCGAACACGGGGCTGATCAATACGGTTTACTGGACGCTCGTTTATGAGTGGAAGTTCTATTTGCTGTTTCCGTTGATGACGTTGTTCGCGACCCGGCGGCTCACCTGGGGCTTGCTGATCGTGTCGACGATCCTGATCGGCTTGTATTCGGCAAGCCGGATCGAATGGTATTTCGTAGGCGGCGCCTTGGCGGCCACGCTTCTTGTTCGGTATCCGGATATCGCGAAACCGTTTCGCGGCGTGTTTGGCACGGTGCTCGTACTCGCGCTGCTCGCGGCCATTCTCGTAAGTGTGCCGACGGCTTACGACCCGATCGCTGTGGCATTGTTTTTCGCGGTATTTTTCATCGTCGCATCCGGGAATGCGTTGTTCGGTGTGCTCACATCGAGGCCCATTCGCCTGCTGGGAATGGTCAGCTATAGCATTTATCTGTCGCACAACTTCGTGCTGTACTTGACATTCCGGTTGGTCAATCATTTCAAGGACGTGGCGACCCTGACCGTGCCTGCCTTCTGGCTGGTCACGGCTACTGCTTCGGTGCTGGTCGTCCTGCTTTCTGCGCTGACGTATCGCTACGTCGAGTTTCCTTTCTTGGCGGGATCGGCGCCGAAACGATTATCGTCCGAGGAAGCCGGATCAGCAGCGCGTGTCTAGCGAAATCGCTGCGCGAGCGATCCGGTATGGCCTGACGCTCAATGCCCCCGCTTCTCCTTCCTCACCACCATCCACCGCGGCGCCCTGAACCTTACGATGCTGAGATAAAGCCACACATAAGTCAGCGCAAACACCACGACGAACACGAACAGATGCACGGTATGCCGCCAGAACAGCGTCGCCGGAATCACCGCGACGAGGCACAGCAGCCACAGATAAGGTGAAGTCAGCGAATTCCGCCGCGTCAGATCGTGCGCATGCTTTGTCCCCACGGCCCACCGCATCAGCCGCTTGTACACGAGCATATGCAGATGCACGCCGTCCGGAATGCCCGGCGACATCCCGCGGATGAACTTCTTCCGGTAGATCGAGAAGCAGGTCTCGAAGATCGGATACATGAACAGCAGCACCGGGTACCACGCGGACACCTCGTGGTTGCGCATCACGAGCATGATCGCGAGCTCCGCGAGCATGAAGCCGATGAAATACGCGCCGCCGTCGCCGAGGAAGATCAACCCGGCCGGGAAATTCCACAGGAAGAAGCCGAGCACCGCGCCCATCATGATGATCGACGCGGACATCACGACCGGGTCGTTGACGTGGAACGCGACATACGCGAGCGACGCGAACATCATGAAGCTGACCATCGATGCGAGCCCGTTGAAGCCGTCGATGATGTTGATCGCGTTCGCGAGCGCCGCCACCGCGAGCACGGTGATGAACGCCGAGATGGCCACGTAGCCGAGCAGGAAATCGAGCGGCGGCACGCTGATGCGCTTGACCGCGATGCCCAGCAGCCAGAACGCCAGCGCGGCCGCGCCCATCGTGCAGAGCAGCCGTGCGCGCGGCGACA
>Ga0209370_1000770_pt1 | contig 35574 bp, 29 predicted proteins | sample AgamicAtPrz_FD_187164 | JGI IMG/M metagenome (GOLD analysis project Ga0209370, IMG submission 187164) | Agave microbial communities from Guanajuato, Mexico - At.P.rz (SPAdes) (version 2) | ecosystem: Host-associated > Plants > Phyllosphere > Phylloplane/Leaf | place: Guanajuato, Mexico...
AGGATCAATCAATAATGCATCAAATCCTTGATTTGCCCAAGAATGATGCGAAAAATCTTTTGTTAAATCTTGTGAAAAGAAGGTTGCTTGCACCAAACTATTGCATTTTGCATTAGCTGTTGCCCGCTCTACCATTTCTTCACTCCCTTCCACACCGACAACCTGACCACTCTCACCAACACATCGTGCTAACGGGAGTGAGAAATTGCCTAAACCGCAAAATAGATCAAGTACCTTTTCACCTGGTTGCAATTGAAGCAATTCACATGCCAATTGAACCATCTGTTCATTTACTGTGGCATTGACTTGAGTAAAATCCAATGGCGAAAAAGCAAAATTTACATTAAATCTTTCTAAGGCATAATGTAAACGTAAAGCACCTTGCTCATCATCAACACGATGAATGCTTTCTGGACCTTTAGGTTGCAAATACAACTGCCAGCCTTTGTGTAACGCAAATTGCTTTAATTGGTTGACATCAGAATTGTTTAATTTTTCTACATGACGAACCAATAAAGAAACTTCATTATCACCTTTTGCTAATTCTACATGACCTATATGCGCTTTGCCTTTTAGACTTTGGAGTAAAGTACGTAACTCAGGCAGACTATTTGATAAATTTTTATCCAAAACACTACAGCTATGGATCGAAGTTAGACGATTACTATGATGTTCGTGAAATCCCATGATTAAGCGATCTGGTTTTGGCAGATAGCGCACGCCTATTCGAGCACGACGACGATAATCACTTTGTAAAGATCGAATCGGTTCTAGCCATTGTTCAGGTTGAATACCTGCAAAATGCCGTAAATGTGACTGGAGTACATTTTGCTTTAAACGAATTTGTTCATCAGGATGGATATGCTGCATGCTACAGCCACCACAAATACCATAATGAGGGCAAACTGCCTCAATACGATGTGCTGAAGGCTCTCCTAACAACTGCAACATCTCAGCCTCTTCAAGGCGCTTCGCTTGATGGGTAATCCGAGCCTTTACAGTTTCTCCGGGCAATGCATAACGAATAAAAACTTTTTTGCCATGCTTATCTGCTGGATGATCAGGATGAGAACCATAATGCGCAATTCCCCGCCCCTCATGAGAAAGTGTTTCAACCTGAAAAATATATTCGGGCTGTTGAAGGTTGCGAGATTTGGCTTGTTGTTTCAAAGGATGAACCTAAAAATCTGAAGAATTAAAATAGTGAGAAGTAAATTCAGTATGTTTCGAAGTACGTTCCCATACTTCAAGAAAATCGGCCTGCTGAGGGATAGTCTGTAAATATTCAATACTCGAACTGATCCAGTGGTTATGTTCATCTACATTCAATTGGCCTTTTAGCACTAACCAACGTAAATAAATAAACCACGTATTGAGCACGTCCCCTTCACAGTAGCTAGTCAATTTTAACCACTGTTTATTACGGACATATTCAGGCACATGATAACCCGACTCACCACGCTTACCTGGCAAACCTAAAATACAGGCAATATCATCAAGCTTTTGAAAATTACGGCCATTAAACATTGCCATCACATCCATTAGATCTATATGGCGATGGTGATAACGGTTTTGGTAATTATTAAAACGCTTTTGGCTATCAATTTCACCTTGATCAAATAGACCCGGTGCAGAAAGCCCATGATACATCGCGCGAAATAGAATGACAGGTAAATCAAATTGTGAGCCATTCCAACTCACTAAAGTCGGATGGCGCTTATCAAAAATAGATAAAAATTTCTGCAAAATTTCGGCTTCAGAATATTGTTCTCGACTAAAAGAAAATAATCTAAAACCAGACTCATCCACCCATAAACCAGAAATACAAACGATTTCATGTAAAGGTAAACGCTGAAAATCCATGCCAGATTCTTGGCGACGGATTTTTGTGAGCGCTTGCCCTACATCGGCTTCAGGTAAATCAAGATGATATAAATGCGCTCCCGCTTTTAAATCAGTTAAAGTTTCAATATCAAAAACTAAGGTAGGGAAATGCATGATTTCTCTCAATTATGAGTTATCGTCCTGTACTGAAAACAGTCCTGTAGATAGGTAGCGGTCACCACGATCACAGATAATGCAAACAATAACAGCATCCGGATTTTCTTCTGCAATTTTTACTGAAGCCCACACTGCCCCACCAGAAGATGTACCTGCACTAATTCCTTCCTGACGTGCTAAACGGCGAGCCGTTTTTTCCGCTTCAATTTGCGGAATATCCATAATTTTATCAACACGCTTTGGATCGAAAATCGTAGGTAAATATTCTTGTGGCCAACGGCGAATACCAGCAATATTTGAACCTTCAGAAGGCTGTAAACCAATAATTTGAATATCTGGGTTTTGTTCTTTTAAATATTTCGAAATTCCCATGATGGTACCGGTTGTACCCATTGAACTCACGAAATGAGTAATCTTCCCACCTGTTTGCTTCCAAATTTCAGGGCCAGTGGTAAGGTAATGAGCTTCGACATTATCTGGATTGCCAAATTGATTAAGGACTAGGCCTAGACCTTCAGCTTGCATTTGCAAAGCCATATCTCGTGCAGCTTCCATATTCGGTGCTTCAATCAATTCTGCGCCATAAGCACGCATTGCATCCTTACGCTCCTGACTTGAATTCCCTGGCATGATTAATTTCATTTTATAGCCACGCATTGCAGCAACCATTGCCAAAGCAATACCCGTGTTTCCACTGGTTGCCTCAATTAAGGTATCTCCTGGCTTAATTTGACCACGTTTTTCTGCCTGCATAATCATGTTATATGCTGGACGGTCTTTTACAGAACCTGCCGGATTATTACCTTCCAATTTTGCTAAAACCGTTGCCTGCGTGTGACACGCCAAACGCTGCAAACGGACTAGAGGTGTGTTACCCACATAGTGATCTAACAAAAATTCGTCGGCTAAAAAATCAGGTTGTGTATTACTCATGATCAACACCTATATCGAGGTGGGCCTATTGTATGAAAAAATGCTTGGTACTGCACCCATTTCAATATGCTTTTTCATAAAAGCGATTAAAGCTCGGTCATTTATAAAATGCCGTCTGTTTTAAAATAAAGCGTGATAAGATGCCGTACAGAGAGATAAATCTGATGTAGCCATGTCTAATTTCAATAAAACCTTATCGAAACGCTTACGTCTGAATCATGCATATGGGCAATTAATTGCTCTGATTTTTGTGCCTATTATGATTTTAACGTGCGTTGGTGCTTTTCTGGTTTTAACTGAAACCTCACATTCAGTAAAACAACAACAGCTACATCATGCCTCTGCAATCTTAGCTCGCTACAATCAAATCGCGATCGATTTATATAAGCTGGTTGAACTAGAGCCCGATGAATATGATCACGCTCAGCACATCATGCAAAGCATGTTTAGTGAAAAAAATCTAAAACGTGCTGCTTTAATTGACAGTAATGGTCAGACCTATTTAAGTATCGGTTATCGCGACAATCGCTACTGGCCGAACTTCAAACAAAACAATAATTTTTTTGGGCCAATCTCTTATAATCACAATAATATTTATGGACAACGGATTAGCGACACACCTGGAAAAGCCCCTGTTTGGCTTGTTATTGAAATGGATAATCAGCCACTAGAACTGGCTCGTTACCGCATTCTGATCGCCCTCGTCATTACTGGGTTAATGACCTTACTCTTACTTTTACTTTGTTTGAATTTTTATTCACGTCGCTGGATTGCGCCGATGTATGAAATTCGCATGCAGTTGCAACGTTTAAATGCTGACACACTAGACCAGCACATGGTGATTAACAGTACTGGTGAATTACGCCTGTTACAGCGAGATATCGCAAATGTCGTTAAACGATTGCACTTTAGCTTTTTAGAGTTAAAAGAACATACTGAACAAACCGAAGAAGACTTACGCAGAACTTTAGATACTTTAGAAGTTCAAAATATTACCTATCGTCAAGCACGTGACCAAGCGATTTCATCGAACCAAGCCAAATCAGTTTTCCTTGCCAATATTAGTCATGAGCTTCGAACCCCTCTAAATAGTATTGATGGCTTTATTCATTTATTACTTCGTCAACAAAACCTAAATAACGAACAAAATCTTTACCTACAAACTATTCGCAAGTCATCAGCCCATTTATTGGCATTAATTAATGATGTATTAGACTTCTCAAAAATTGATGCAGGTAAATTAGAGCTAGAAACAGCACCGTTTGATTTAGAAGAAGCTGTCTTTGATGTCATGGATATGTTATCTCCACTGGCTGCCCAAAAGCATATTGCTATGGCTTTTTACTATGCCGACAACATTCCACAACAAGTGATTGGTGATGCTTTACGCTTTAAACAAATTCTGACTAACTTGATTTCGAATGCGATTAAGTTCACTCCAGACGGCGAAATTATTGTTCGTGTTCGTATGGAACATGATGATATTGGACAATGCCTACTTCATTTTAGTGTGCAAGACAGTGGTATTGGTTTAAGCGGTACAGACCGTAAAAAACTATTTGAATCATTCTCGCAAGGTGATGCATCCGTTACACGTCAATTTGGCGGTACAGGTTTAGGTCTAGCTATTTCGAAACAGCTTGTTCATCTTATGCATGGACAAATTGGCTTTGAAGATAACCAAGAACGTGCTCCAACAGAAAAAGGCTCTACGTTCTGGTTTACCGCACAATTTGTGGTAGATGAAGATTACGAGATTGAACATCCACACTTTGAACATTTACAAGTGGTGTCTTATCTTGCACACCCTGCTACCGCAAGTGTTTTACGTTACTACCTTGAAAACTATCATGTTCCTCACATCGAGACACAATCGATTCTGGATTTATTTAGTCGCTTAAAACATCTTGATCAAAAAGATAATACATGGCTTATTGTTGACCACAGTGGTGACACTGAAGCCTTATTAAAAGAAATTCGCAGCCGCTATCAAGGTAACTTGGCAGTTTATGGTTATCAAATGACGCTTGAGCCAAATATGCTCAATGAATATCGTGCTCGCCCTCTCTATCAACCATTAAGCCGAAGCGGACTCATTCAATTATTAAATGATCAACCTATTTTTGAAGAGGAACAACAAGACTTTAATGGGCAGGGTTTACACATTCTGGCAGTCGACGACCACTTACCTAACTTAATTGTGTTAGAAGCTCTACTAGGTGAACTCAACGTTAGAACAACTAAAGCACTCAGCGGCCAAGAAGCCTTAAACCTCATCCAAGAGCGAATCGATCAAAAGCTCAAACCATTTGATTTAGTGTTCATGGATATTCAAATGCCTGTTATGTCAGGTATTGATACCACTCGCGCTATTCGTTCGCTAGAGTCAACTTTAGACGGCGAAATGCAGCTTCCAATTATTGCATTAACAGCCCACGCCCTTGCTGATGAAAAGCAAAAGCTTCTCAAAGTCGGCATGAATGACTATGTCACCAAGCCAATTCAAATGGAACAAATTATCCAGATTTTAACGCAATGGACTAAAAACAACTTTGCGGCAAAAGCACTAGAGAAAGACCATCATGTCGTTGCAGAAGCTTTAGATCCGCAAATTTTAAATTGGCAACAAAGCTTGCAGCTTGCAGCAAATAAAGAAGACTTAGCTCAAGACTTACTAAAAATGTTAGTTGATAGTTTCCCAATTGAGCTAGATGAAATGCAGCAGCTCATTGAGCTTGAAGACTTCCCTCAACTTGAGCATGTTTTACATCGTCTTTATGGCGCTACTCGCTATGTAGGTACTCCAAAGCTACAACAAGTGACAGGTGACTTTGAGCAGTTTATTTCAACACTACGTAAAGAACGCCGTATAGCAGATGAAGGCTTCATTGAAGAAGTGATGAGACGCTTCGACGAGTTAGGACTTGTTGTAAAAGAAGTAGAAAGTGCAGCCCATCAAATCTTGGTGATTCCTGACTAATATATCTACAAAACAGGCATGACTGGTCTGTCATGTTTCCAAATTACAGCCATGTTATGCTCCGCTTATCTATAAAAAAAGAAGCGGAAATCTCATGGCACTCTTACGTATTGAAAAGAATAATGGCATTGCAACGGTATATTTAAACCGTCCTGACAAACGCAATGCCATGAGTTTTGCCTTATTAAAAGAACTTGTTTCAACAGCAAAAGCCATTAAAAAGGACCGTGATATTCGCTGTGTGATTTTGACAGGTGAAGCACAAGTTTTTAGCGCCGGAATTGATTTATCCGACCTAAACAATCCAAAAAATTCTGCTTTTGCCATTTGGGAGCTTGTAAAACCGGGTCAAAGCCTATTTCAAAAAGCATTTCTTATTTGGCAAAATTTACCTGTACCTGTGATTGCGGCACTAGAAGGATACTGTTTTGGCGCAGGCATGCAACTTGCCTTAGCAGCCGATATTCGGATTTCTCACCCTGACACTAAAATGTCGATTATGGAAAGTCGTTGGGGCTTAGTTCCAGATATGGGACTTACTCGTTCATTGAAAGGTTTAATTGGCGTTGACCTTGCAAAAGAACTCACCTTAACCGCTCGTGTTTTCGATGGAAATTATGCAAAAGAAATTGGTCTTGTCACTCATTTAAGCGACGCTCCACTAGAGAAAGCAAATGAAATTGCAGCTGAAATGTTACAGCGCTCACCAGATGCGCTCACTGCGGCAAAACGTGTACTTGATGCGATGGAGCACCAACCAGAAAAATCATTACGTTTAGAAAAAATCTGGCAACTTAAATTATTACTTGGTAAAAATAGCAAACTTGCTCGTAAAAAAGACAAACATCCGGAAGTTAATTTTTTACCACGCCAATATAAATAAAGAGCTTAGATTATGAATTTTGATCGCAACACCCCTATTGCTTTTTTAGGCATAGGGTTGATGGGAAGCCGCATGGCAACCCGTCTTATTCAGGCAGGTTTTCAAGTTGCTGTTTGGAACCGAACCTCTTCTGCATGTGAAGAACTGATTGATATCGGCGCACAGCCTTTAGATCTTATAAATATTGGCGAATATCCTGTTATTTTAACTTGTCTCGCAGATGACAAAGCCGCACAAAGTGTATTTGAACAAATTCAACCTCACTTAAAAGCTAAACAGGTGATTGTTGATTTCTCAAGCTTATCTGTTGCTGCAACAAAAACACTTGCTCAAGATGCTGCCATGCATGAAGTTACTTGGATTGATTCTCCTGTGTCGGGAGGAACAGCTGGGGCAGAACAAGGCACACTTGTCATTTTTGCAGGCGGTGATGCTCAAACAATTACAGAATTAACGCCTATTTACAATGTTCTATCTCAACGTGTAACACGCATGGGAGACACGGGAACTGGTCAAGCCACCAAAATTTGTAATCAACTCATCGTTGCAGCCAACAGTGCGCTTATTGCAGAAGCTGTCGCGCTTGCAGACCGAGCGGGTGTAGATACAACTTTGCTCGCTCCAGCCTTAGCGGGTGGATTTGCAGACTCTAAACCCTTTCAAATTCTAACCCCACGCATGGCAACTCATACATTTGAGCCTATTCAGTGGAAAGTTCAAACATTATCTAAGGATCTTAACAACGCAGTAACATTGGCTAACAATGTTAATTTAGACATCCCCGTTGCACAAAAAGCTCTATTACAGCTACAAACTCACCAAAAAAATGGCTTTGCCGAGAAAGATTTAGCTACTATGATTCAATTAGTAGAGCAAAAATAAACGGAGTTTGAGTATGAGTCGTCTTGCAGTCAATTTATCCATGATTTTTACCGAAGTTCCTTTAATTGAACGCTTCGCTCTGGCTCATGCACAGGGCTTTGAATATGTAGAAATTCAATTCCCCTATGAATTGACGATTGAAGATATTCAAACTCAACTCGAACGCTACAATCTCAGCCTTTGCTTAATTAATGTACCTGCTGGTGACCTTATGCAAGGTGGGAATGGTTTAGCAGGCATACCCGGCCAAGAAGCAGCTTTTCATGAAGCATTAGAATTGGCTATTCGTTATGCCACTGCTTTAAACGTTCCTCGTGTTAATATTTTAGCGGGTAAACAACCGCTCGATGCTGACTTACTTCCTTGTTTAAAAACGTTAGCAGCTAACCTAAAACTTGCCTGCAATTTACTCGGTGAACATGGTATAGAGCCTGTTTTTGAAATGATTAACGGCACGGATATGCCGCGCTTTTTAGTGCAAAACATTGCACAAGCACAAGAGATGCTAGAAGCGGTCAACCACCCTGCTCTCAAAATGCAGTATGACTGCTATCACATGGCGATGATGGGTGAAGACGTACTTGAAGGTTTACAAGAGAATATTAACTTAATTGGACATATCCAATTTGCAGACTGCCCAGGCCGCCATGAACCTGATACAGCTCAAATCCCATATGAACAAATTTTTTCTTGGTTAAAGCAAAGCTCATATCAGAACTATATTGCAGCAGAATATAAACCTGAAAATGGTTCAAATCAGTCGTTTACATGGAAGAAAAAATACTTTTCTGATGATGTAAATATATAAACTGTTACGACTTCTGTTTGAAATTTAGCGCGAAAACCACTATATTAGATAGTGAGTAATTGTCAGGAAAATATACCCTATATGAATTTAGAACCATCGCCCAGCGTGTCTAATTCTCACGATTTCGCAATGAATACCTCAAATAAAGACGTACAAGCTTGTCTCAAAGTCGTCCACGACGCTTTAGTTGATGTAAAAGCAAAAGATATTCTCCAGTTAGATGTTAGCTCAATTAGCAATGTCGCTGATGCTATTGTAATTGCAAGTGGTACTTCTACTCGCCATGTCAAAGCACTTGCTGACAATGTTGCAGAAGAAGCTCGAAAAGCCGGTTTCCGCCCGATTGGCGTTGAAGGTGAACGAGATGCAGAATGGATCTTAATTGATCTCGGCTTTGTTGTAGTACATGTAATGCTACCAACAGCTCGTAAATTCTATGATTTAGAAAGCTTATGGCGTACCACTCCAGAGTCGGTTGCTTAAAATTTTGCTTTAAAAAAAAGCGGCTCTTTTGAGCCGCTTTTTTATTTCTCTAATAAGAATTTAGACCCTTAAAAAAAACCCACCTTTACCCTTAAGAAAACCAATCATCACTTACAACTAAATTTGACATGACAAATTGTCAGTTTTACCGCACTATACAAATTCTTAAAGTTCTCACCAATAAATAGCATAACCGGAGTACAGAAAGTGAAGATATTAATTACGGGCGCCAACACAGGGATTGGTTTTGCCACAGCAGAACAACTTGTTAAACAAGGGCAACATGTGATTTTGGCATGTCGAAATCCTCAAAAAGCGCAAGAGGCACAAAACAAACTAAGCTCACTCGACCAAGGACAAGTCGATGTCGTTTCTCTCGACTTAAATAGTCTTGAATTAACAAGAAAAGCTGCCGATGAAATTGCTGATCGCTATGGCAGCCTTGACGTACTCATTAATAATGCAGGCTTATTTTCCAAAACGAAGCAATTAACCACAGAGGGTTTTGAGCAACAATTTGGGGTTAATTATCTAGGTCATTTCTTACTCACTCAAAAATTAATTCCAGTTTTACAGCAATCTCCTAAAGCACGCATTATCCATCTTGCATCTATTGCTCATTGGGTTGGCTCAATTAAACCCAATAAATTTCGTGCAGAAGGTTTTTACAACCCCCTGTTCTATTATGGGCAATCAAAACTTGCAAATTTACTGTTTAGCAATGCATTAGCAGAACAACTCGCAGGAAGTTCAATTACCAATAATGCATTACACCCCGGCGGTGTTGCTTCTGATATTTATCGTGAATTACCAAAACCAGTTTATGCAGCGATGAAATTAGGCTTGGTTCCAACCTCAGTTCCAGCAAAGCTCATTACAGAAATGGCAACTGGAGATGCATGGCAAAACCGCAACGGCGAATATGTCAGTGCACATATGCCAGACTGGAAATCCTCACATGCTAAAAATCAGCAACTGGCACGTGACCTGTATCAACAGTCTATGGATCTTGTAGAAAAATTTCTTTAAAAGTAGAGCCAAATAAAAAACCACCCGAAGGTGGTTTTTTATTTCAAAGCAACTTAGTGGCCTGTACCGTTAATTGCTTTCGTCATATCTTCAACAACTTTCTTGGCATCACCAAAGATCATCATTGTTTTTTCGTTATAGAACAAATCATTGTCTAGACCAGCATAACCTGTTGCCATAGAACGTTTAATCACCATGATTGTACGTGCTTTATGAGCTTCAAGAATCGGCATACCATAAATCGGCGAGCTTGGATCATCTTTTGCAGCAGGGTTAACAACGTCGTTTGCACCAATAACAAGTACTACGTCAGTTGCAGGGAAGTCTGAATTAATCTCGTCCATTTCCAAGATGTCTTCATATGCTACATCTGCTTCAGCAAGCAATACGTTCATATGACCAGGCATACGACCTGCAACCGGATGGATTGCGAAACGAACGCGAACACCTTGCTCTTTTAGAATTTCACACAACTCTTTTACAGCATTTTGTGCACGACCTTGCGCCATACCATAACCCGGTACAATCACAACGCTGTCAGCATTTGACATCAAGAAGCCAGCATCATCAGCAGAACCTGAACGGTGGTTACGTTGAACTTGTTCACCTTTATCTGCAGATGCAACTGCTGCACCGCCCATTGCCCCACCAAACAATACATTGATGATCGAACGGTTCATTGCTTTACACATGATGTACGACAGAATCGCACCAGAAGAACCTACAAGCGAACCTGCAACGATCAACATGTTGTTTTCAAGTGTAAAACCAATACCTGCCGCAGCCCAACCAGAGAATGAGTTAAGAAGCGATACCACCACAGGCATATCACCACCGCCTACTGGCGCAATCCAAACCCAACCAAATGCAAGTGCAAGAGCTGTCATTGCCCAGAATGCAGTCATGTTGCCAGTCGTGAAGAAGTAGAAACCACAAGCCAACATCGCAATAAAGATAAGCGCTTGAACAGGTTTAACCCACGCACCAGAAATTGTTTTAGCCCATTTTTTCGCAGCCAATTTACCGTATGCAAACACAGATGCAGTAAAGGTAATCGCACCTACGAAACAACCAACAAACAATTCAAACAAGTGAACCTTGCTCATGTGTGCATGCTGCACGCCAGCTGCTGTTAAAGCCGCTTCATTTTGAGCGAATAGCTCAGTAAGTTGGTTGTTATGTAAAATTGCAGCAATTGCAATGAGAACAGCAGCCAAACCAACCAATGAGTGCATAAGCGCAACAGTTTCTGGCATTTGCGTCATTGGTACGGTACGAGCACGTGCAATACCTACGATTGCACCGAGCACCATTGCACCAACAATCATCCAGATCACTGGATTATTAGCAACAAAGAAAGTCGTTACAACTGCAATCGCCATCGCGATCATACCGTAACGGTTACCTTGAATTGCTGTTTTAGGGCCAGACAAGCCACGAAGCGTCAAGATAAAGAGGATTGCGCCAACAAGGTATAACCAGTTTGCATTTGCTTGAATAAATTCCATGTCAAAGCCCTCTTATTTCTTTTGCTTAGGCTTGAACATTTCCAGCATGCGTGCAGTTACTGCGAAGCCACCGAAAATATTAATGCTTGCCAAAAATACTGCAATCGCACCGAGTACGCTCACCACATTCACACTTTGAAATGCAACGTTAGCATCTACACCCAAAACTGGCAGACCCACAGTTTGCAACATCGCACCCACCACAATAATAGATGACAATGCATTGGTTACTGCCATAAGTGGCGTATGTAAAGCTGGCGTAACGCCCCAAACCACGTAATAACCTACGAAGATGGCAAGGACGAAAATTGTAATAGTTTCAACCATGAGAAATCTCCTTAACCACGCTTAAGCAGTACTTGACCGCCATGAGTGACCAATAGGGCTTTTTGGATCTCGTCTTCTTGATTAATCGCAAAGTTTTTCTCTTTGTCGAATAAAGTCTCTACGAAATTAAAAACGTTACGCGCATACAATGCAGAAGCTTCTGTTGCTACAGTGGCCGGAATATTTGGAACACCCAAAATTTTCACGCCATTTTCAGTAAATACAGTCTCACCCACTTTAGAGCCTTCAACGTTACCACCAGTTTCAACTGCCATATCTAAAATGACAGAGCCCGGTTTCATCTTGGCAACAGTTTCAGCTTTAATCAGACGTGGCGCATCACGACCTGGTAGCAATGCAGTAGTAATCACGATATCTGCGTTAGAAACAGCTTTATCTACAATCGCAGCCTGGTCTTTGATGTACTGCTCACCCGGCATCCATCCATAACCATTTTTAGCGGCATCCGCTGCACGTTGTTGCTCTTCTTCAGACATTGGTACGTCTAACCACTTACCACCTAAAGACTCAACTTGATCTTTTGCTGTAGGACGCAAGTCAGTCGCTTCAACAATTGCACCTAAACGTTTTGCAGTTGCAATCGCCTGAAGACCGGCAACACCAACACCCATGATCACAACACGTGCAGGTTTTACAGTACCCGCAGCAGTCATAAGCATTGGGAACATGCGTTGATATTCAGCAGCAGCAAGTAAAACTGATTTATAACCAGCCAAGTTTGCTTGAGAAGACAACACATCCATGTTTTGTGCACGAGAAAGCGTACGAGGAAGCAGTTCTAGAGCAAAAGCAGACACTTGTTGATTCGCAAACTGATCTAGCTCGGTATTACGATAAGGATCAAACATTGCTACAACAGCGGTATTTGCTGCAAGTTTCTGAATTTCCCCGCCCTGTGGAGCGCGAACTTTCAAAATAATTTGACTACCCGTATAGGCATCATCCGTAATGGTTGCACCGACCTGTTCATAAGCACTGTCAATGTACGCAGCCTTTACACCAGCACCACGTTCAATCACAACGCTATGACCAGCGCTAATCAACTTCTTTACTGTCTCTGGCGTAGCAGCTACACGATTTTCACCGACGACAGTTTCGGTTGGGATTCCGATCTGCATGAGCGTTCCTCAAGCTAATTTCTCATTGTCAAAAACATTGCAAGCTGCAATGTTTCCCCCATGTGTATTCTTTGTACAGAATTTGGATTCTAATTGAACTTTTTTAAAATACCACCCAATATTTATTTAATAAATACCCATATTTTGAACTAATGATTCACGATATTTGATTTGAGGTGTAATATAGGAAGATTTTTCTTTTTTACAGACAATAGTCTCTCTTATACAGTCCTGTATATGAAAATTTCTTTATCATCGTTTCAAATCGGGTCTTTTTTTGCGCTTTGCTCTGCGTTTTTATTCAGTACCAAAGCAATCTTTATTAAACAGACTTATGCCCTTTCTCCATTAGTCGACGGTACAGTCCTGATGGCTTTACGCATGTTAAGCGCTTTACCGTTCTTTCTATTCATTTGCTGGTTTAACAGGCATCATAATCAGGGCATAAAAAAGAAGGATTGGCTAATTTTAATTTTTGCTGGTCTATTAGGCTACTACTTTGCAAGTTGGCTCGATTTCATGGGTCTTATGTTTATTAGCGCCTCTCTAGAACGAATTATTCTATTTTTATACCCGACTCTCACCGTCATTGTTTCGAGTCTACTCTACAAACAAAAATTAGATGTAAAAAGTTTATTTGCCATTTTTCTTAGTTATGGTGGAACGGTGCTGGTTATGCTTCAGGAGCACAACAACGCACCAATTCAGGGCAACTTCTGGTTAGGAACAAGTTTTGTATTTGCAAGTGCTGTGGCTTTCGCCGGCTATCTATTACTAACACCCCCTCTCATTAAGAAATTTGGTTCCTGGAATTTCACAGGGTTAGCTCTAACTGTAGCTTGTGTCGGCACATTAACTCACTATGTATTAAGCACACCTCAACCTATTCAACTTCTATTACAACTCCCCTCTAGTGTAATTTGGTATGGGATTGGATTGGGCTTTTTAGTTACCGTGTTACCCACCGTTATGCTCATGCAAAGCATTGAACGGCTAGGTGCCTCTCAATCAGCAATGATCGCTTCGATTGGACCAGTTTTAACAATTTTACTTGCCGTGGCTTTTTTAAATGAACACCTAAATATGTGGCAATGGGTCGGCTGCCTACTCAATATTGTAGGTGTAATGGTGATTACACTCAGAAAGAAAAGACTAAAGCATTAAATTCTCTTGACCTCAACTTAAGTTGAGGTTGGATACTCATCTAAATTTTAATGAACGGTTGAGTTCCCATGAGTCAAGAAGCTTTTAAAATCATAAATCCATCAACGTTATATGATCCTACCCCAAATGCTTATAGCCATGTTGCTGTGGTAAAAAACTTTAAGAATATTATTCATGTGGCTGGTCAAGGCGGCGAAAATCCCCAAGGTGAATTAAGCCCAAATTTTGAAGAACAAGCGAACCAAGTTTTTGATAATATTCAACATACTTTAAAAGCAGCCAATGCAGAGCTTAGCAATATTGCTGTATTGAGAGTTTTAGTTGTTGACCACTCGGTCGAAAAACATCAAATTTTGATTAAAATTATGCAAAATTTATGGAAAAATCATCCTTTTCCTGCCTGTACACTCATTCCTGTGCCACGCCTTGCACTAGAACATATGCTCATTGAAGTTGAAGCAACGGCATACACCCAATAAAACTGAGAGAACATCATGTCTACCCCTGAAGATATCAGTCAAAATAAACCTTTGCTTTGGTTGATGGCAGCAGCATGTGGCTTATGTGCAGGTGTGAATTATTATTGTCAGCCGCTGATTCACTCTATTCAGCAAGAGTTTGCTGTAACTCAGGCGCAAGCTGCTTTAACAGTGACATTTGCTCAGGTGTCTTATGCCCTCGGCTTGCTCTTTATTGTTCCGATGGGTGATATTGTTAATAAAGCTAAAGCTATTCCGTTTTTGATGGTGCTTTGCGCAATTGGCCTATTTACATCTGCTTTTGCTGTTAACTTGCCCATGCTATGGATTGGTACAATTTTAGCGGGCTTGTTTTCTGTTGCAGCTCAAGTGCTTATTCCACTTGCCACAATGACCGTAAAACCTGAAAAAACAGGCGAAATTATTGGCTTTTTAATGAGTGGCTTATTGGTCGGGATTTTACTCTCTACCAGTCTGGCTGGTTTATTTTCCAATCTATTCCACTGGAAAGTAGTTTATGTAGTCAGTGGTGTGTTAATGCTTCTGTTGGCCTATACCTTAAAAAGTCGCTTGCCTTATGTCATGCGCATGAAAATGAACTATGGGCAAATCTTTGTTTCCATGGCTCAGCTTTTAAAAGAGGAAAAGCGACTATTATTAAGAGCGCTTACAGGTGCTTTCGCCTTTGCAGCAGTGAGTATTCTATATTCTACCATCGCGCTACTTCTCACCTCGGCACATCATTTACCTGATCTATTTATCGGACTAGTCCCGTTAGTCGGTATCTTTGGTGCTTTATCTACACGTTATATTGGTAAATATGCCGACCAAGGATATACACGCCTCCTCACTTGGATGGGCTGTGGGCTGTTTTTGGTAAGTTGGATTTGTTTCTATTTCGGACAAACTCTACTTTCAGCTTATGTTATTGGTTTTGCTCTAATTCAATTGGCACTTGCGCTGGTACACACCAGTAACCAGAGCATTATTTTCCGTTTACGTCCAGATGCCAAATCTCGTATCAATGCTATTTATATGACCACTTACTTTATTGGTGGTGCTGGTGGTTCAGCATTAGGGATTTTTGCATGGAATCGTGGTGGATGGACCATGACCTGCCTTGCAGGTGTAGGCCTCGTTGTATTTTGTATTTTATTTAGCGTGATTGATGCTTTCTTACAAAAAAAGCAAATGCCTTAACTATAAAGTAATTTGTTAAAAATCATCTTTCTATATTTAACATAAGGGTGGTTATAAATTACTCGGTTAAAAGCCACTGTCGATTCAGAGGCAAACCCCGTATAATGCTGCCCTTTCATTAATTTAGCGACTTTTGGGTCTATTGGTTATGCAATCACTTCAATCGTTACAACCTCGTATTTCTGTCGCGCCTATGATGGACTGGACTACAAAGGATTACCGATTCTTTGCACGGTTGTTTAACCCAAACGTTGTGCTCTATACCGAAATGGTGACTACGGGCGCAATCCTATTTGGCGATGCTAAACGCCATTTGGACTACAACGCACAAGAACACCCTATCGTATTACAACTTGGCGGCTCAAACCCACAAGAGCTTGCAACCTGCACAAAAATGGCAGAAGACTGGGGTTACGATGAAGTTAACCTGAATGTAGGCTGTCCAAGTGACCGGGTACAGAACAATAAAATCGGCGCATGTTTAATGGCAGAGCCAGACTTGGTTGCTGAATGCATTCATACCATGCAAAAGGCAGTAAAGATTCCAGTAACGGTAAAGCATCGTATCGGTATTGATGACATGCAGTCTTACGAAGAAATGCTACATTTCGTAGATACTGTTGCGGCAACAGGTTGTACTTATTTCGTTGTACATGCCCGTATTGCTATTTTGAAGGGTTTATCTCCGAAAGAAAACCGAGAAGTACCACCTTTACGCTATGAAGATGTATATCGTTTAAAACAAGAGCGCCCACATCTCACCATTGAAATTAATGGTGGAATTAAAACGTTTGCCGAAACTCAAAAACATTTACAGCATGTTGATGGTGTCATGATTGGTCGTGAAGCCTACCATAACCCTTACCTACTTGCTGAGTTGGGACAGCTGTGGAATCTAGAAGCTCCAGATCGATTCGATATTATGGAACAAATGCTGCCTTATATTGAACAACGTATGGCTGAAGGTGCCCCTCTTTCAATTATTACACGTCATATTTTAGGTTTATTCCAAAACTTGCCGGGCGCTCGTAAATGGCGTCAGGCGCTAAGTGGCGGAAATGCAAAAACTTTAACTGACGTTGAAAGTGCAATTCAAAACATGCAAGCAGCCATGATTCGCACTGAAGAGTATTTAAAAGAGCAGCAAGTTTAAGTGGGTAATGACTTCTTAAATTGTAAGAAAATGTGGCATTTTAAATCAGCGACTTAGATTTTGAGTATATTCGCAAATGTTGAAGCAAAATATTCAAATTTAAGTTCTGATTTATTATTTATTCACAATAATATCAATAATTTAAGTTTTACTGTTTTTAATAAACCTTTTGACGACCATCTTTTTACTTCAAAGCACACGCCTCTGGAAAAAAGATACGTTATTACATAACATAAACAAAACTTTTAAGGTACGCCTATTAGTATCTCTGAACGCCACAGGTAGGTGGTGATTTTTTTAATATGGACATGGGTAGCACGGTAGAGATTTCACGATGATTATTTATGACGGACAAGTAGCTGATAATTACATGTATCAGGATTCAAATCAGGCAGCCATTGTTGTATCGCACAGCACACCAAGCCTCCCTTATCCTTTCACCATGAAACCCAATAACCATCAAACTCAAACCTCAACTAACCCTCCCATTGATGTAGAAAAGTTCGTAGAAAAATTAGAAAGTATTACATCTAGACGCAGTAAAGCGAGATGCGCACGCAGTATCCGTCTTGCGCTCGAATCTGCTGGTGCCGATGTTGAAAACCATCCAATTGCAGCCTCAGATTGGGGCGACACCCTTAAAAAGATTGGTTATAAAGAAATTGATCCAGCCTTCGATGAACCTCAGGAAGGTGATATTTACATCATTCACCGAACGCGCAACCATGTTTATGGACATATCGCTGGATATACAGGAAGTGAGTGGGTTTCTGACTTCAAACAAAGTAGTTATGATGTCTATAAAGACGATAATGTTACTTATACTTATTATAGATTAGCTGCCTAATCAATTTCCTAAAATTGAAAAACTTGATGGAAGCATTCGGCACAATGCTGAATTCTTTCATCATGATCTTTTCTATAGACCAAAACTACTTCCGAAAGTGATAGCTGATCAGTTAAAGGCAATAGTTTTACCTGAGCAGGCAAGATTTGCTGAAATTCTTTAGGCACAATACTTACACCTAAATTTGCAGCCACAAGTTGCAACTGTGAAATCTTACGTGACTGAATTGGAGCTTTTTGTGGAGTAAATCCTGCGGCTAAACATAGATTTAAAACTAAATAGCTTAATCCACCTCTTTTAGAATGTGATGTAGAAACAAAGTATTCCTCTTTTAAATCTTTGACTTCCAACTTCTCTTTATTTGCAAATTTAGTATGATCAATATGCACAGCCACCATTAAAGGTTCTTCATATAATTTAATAACATTGATGTCATCTAATGTATGCCGAACTGGTGGTCTAATTAAACCAATATCAATCTCCCCATTCAGTAAAGCCAAAACCTGATGCTCAGATGACAACGTGTTTATCTCAAAGTTAATTTTTTGCTTTAAGCTAATTTCTTTTAATATTTGAATCTTTTTAGCATCCATAACAATACTGCTCGAGTGAGCAATTTTAATCTGGCGATTTTTTCCTTCTGCAATATTCTTAGAAACGCCAATGATCTCATTTAAATAATGCATATTATCTTTTATTTTTTTATAGAAGATCTCTCCCGCTGTCGTCAGTTTCACTTTCTTATCAGTACGATCAAATAATTTAAAATCAATTTCTTCTTCTAATAATTTAATTTGCCGACTTAAAGCAGACTGAGCTATGAATAGCTTTTCAGAAGCCGCAGTAAAGCTTCCTTCTTCAACGATTTTTATAAAATATTGGAATTGTTTTAACGTGAGCATTTCTATCTCAAAATTAGATCATTAGGTCTATTTTCTATATTAGATTAGATAGACTGCCTTCGCTAGAATTTTATCAAGACCATTCACTTGATTGAATTATTCATGAAGTATTTAAAAGGTTTAGCCATCTTCACCGCTATTGTTCTAATGTTATGGGGCTTTAAATTTTATGATCAACAGCTCCCAACACAGCCCCAACACAACAACATAGAGTTATATGATTAAATCAATTTTAACTTTACTCAAAAAAACAAGAGGCATGCACTCACATAAGTGCATGCCTCTTCAATATTTAAATTATGCTTTCTTTAAATCGAGTTTCTTCAAAACTTCAGCTACAGCAATCATCGCAAAGCTTGACGTCACCACTACCGCCGAACCATATCCACCACAGCGTAACCCTGCCGATGGGCAGACATCAGCACTAGAAAATGGGTTATCGATTGAGTAAATACAGGTAATACCAAATTTCTCTTTTGGCTTTTTACAAATACCTCGAGCACGAAGCTGACTACGGAGCTTCGCTAACATCGGGTCCTGTTCTGTTTTTGATAAATCAGCCACACGGATTTTAAGGGGATCGAGTTTACCACCTGCTCCACCCGAAACAATCAAAGGAATTTTATTAAAACGACAATGAAGCATTAAAGCCAATTTCGCTTTAACGTCATCAATACAGTCCAAGATAATATCGGGTACAGGATTTAAAATCTCGGTGACATTCTCAGGGGTTAAAAAGTCATCAATAATATTAACTTTAATACGTGGGTTAATTTGGCGACAACGCTCCGCCATAATCTCAACTTTTTCACAACCCAGTGTTGATGTCATTGCAGGTAACTGACGGTTCACATTTGATGCTGCAACCACATCCATATCGACTAATGTAATCTCACCAATACCCGTGCGTGCCAAAGCTTCTACCGCCCAACTACCAACACCACCAATCCCAATCACCATCACATGACTTTTTTCATAGTGCTGGAACGATGAATCACCATAAACTTTCGCTACACCTGCAAAACGGCGGTCATATTCATCTTGTGGAAGATCGGTCATGAAACTAGCTTTCTCTTAAAAATCAAACCACATATTTTACTGATTTTTACTTACAACGTCTTGTCGTTCTTACAAATAAAAATACCTATTAAAATTGAAATAATTGAATTCTACCAACTTAATTTTATTTCAAAGTAAAAATGAAGTTGATTTCAACAGATGCATTTTTTGGAAGTTGGTATACGCTGACCGATGTACGTGTATGCCGTCCCGTATCTGAACCCAAAATTTCATAAAGTATTTCGGATGCTCCATCAGCAACTTCGCTTTGCTGTATAAACGATGACGTTGAATGAACAAATACATTCATTTGTAAAACTTTTCCGATAACATCTAAAGTCCCATAGTGCTGTTTTAAAATTGTTAAAGCTCTCATGGTGCTAATACTTGCAGCAAGCTGTGCATTTGATAAATCAACATCTAATCCAACTTTTCCACAAATCTGTACCGTATCACCCACTCTTGGAATTTGACCACTAATAAATACAAGTCCAGCATGTTCAATTAATGAGGTATATTTACCTCCTATTTTTATATCCCCTGAAAAATCATACCCCAATCGAGATTCAACTTTTAAAAATACTGTATCTCTATCCATAATCACTTCTTCTTATAACAAAAATTATTTCTTTTATATTTAGCTTATCCATTAAACAAAGACAATAAAAAAGCCTCATGAATATAAGGCTTTTTTATGTAATTCTTGAAAAGTAGTCATTTATGAAGCAATCAAATTCCGCAGTACATAATGCAAAATACCACCTGCTTTAAAGTACTCGACCTCATTTAACGTATCAATTCGACATAACACATTAAAGTGGCTGGCGACTCCATTTGGCCCTTTTACATCAACTTCAAGAATTTGATGAGGTTCAATCCCATCTGATAAACCTCGAATTGATATCACCTCATGACCAGTTAAGTTGAGAGATTGTCGCGTTTGCCCATCAATAAACTGTAATGGCAACACACCCATACCCACCAAGTTAGAACGGTGAATACGTTCAAAACTTTCAGCAATGACAGCTTTTACACCTAGTAAGTTCGTACCTTTGGCAGCCCAGTCACGTGAAGAACCTGTTCCGTATTCTTTACCAGCAATGATCACAAGCGGTGTGTGTTCTTGTTGGTAACGCATCGCCGCATCATAAATGGCAAGCTTTTCGCCACTTGGCACATGAATAGTATTACCACCCTCTTCACCACCAAGCATCTCGTTTTTAATGCGAATGTTGGCAAAGGTTCCGCGCATCATGACTTCATGATTACCACGTCGAGAACCATAGGAGTTAAAGTCTTTTGGCTCAACACCTTGCTCTTGTAAATATCGACCTGCCGGACTGTCTTTTTTAATATTGCCTGCCGGTGAAATATGATCGGTCGTTACCGAATCACCAAGCACTGCCAGAACACGTGCCTGTTCAATATTTTTAATTGGTTTTGGTGGTTCACCAATGCCTTCAAAGAACGGCGGATGGCGGATATAAGTCGAATCATCGGCCCATTCATAAGTTTTACTTTTCGGGATCTGGATCGCTTGCCAACTTTCATCACCATCAAATACCGCAGCATATTCTTTATGGAACATCTCTGTATTTACTTTCTGCAAGACAGTATCAATTTCTGCCTGACTTGGCCAGATATCTTTCAAATAAACAGGTTGCCCATCTTTACCTTGCCCAATAGGTTGCGTAGTCAAATCGGTACGGATATTACCCACCAAACCATAAGCAACGACCAAAGGTGGCGAAGCAAGCCAGTTTGTTTTAACCAATGGGTGTACGCGTCCTTCAAAGTTACGGTTACCAGAAAGTACAGATGCAACATTCAAATCATGGCATTGAATTGCGTCTTCAACTGGTTCAGGTAATGGACCTGAGTTACCAATACAGGTTGTACAACCATATCCCACCAAGTTATAGCCCAACTCATCTAAATATGGGGTAAGGCCTGCAGCCAATAAATAATCTGTAACAACCTTAGAACCCGGTGCAAGAGAGCTTTTCACCCATGGTTTCCGTTGCAAACCTTTTTCAATGGCTTTTTGAGCAAGTAATCCCGCCGCCAGCATTACACTCGGGTTAGAAGTATTGGTACAAGATGTGATGGCTGAAATAACAACATCACCATGATTTAATGGATAAGTTTGTCCTTCAATCACGCAAGAAGGACTTTCATGTTGAATATTTGCTTTTTTTGCCTCGACAGCAGTACCGCCACCGCCTTCATTTTCTAAACGCTCTTTAGCTTCTTTGGCTGGTTTTAAAGTTAACTCCATCAGCGCATTAAACGTTTTTGGTACTTCTGATAAAAGCACTCGGTCTTGTGGGCGTTTTGGGCCTGCCAAACTTGCCTGAACTGTACTCATATCAAGACTTAAGGTATCTGTAAAAACAGGTTCATCACCAGCATTTCGCCATAAGCCTTGTGCTTTGCTATACGCTTCAACCAATGCAATACGATCACTTTGACGACCAGTTAATTTTAAATATCCTAATGTCACTTCATCAATTGGGAAGAAACCACAAGTCGCACCATATTCTGGTGCCATATTGGCAATAGTTGCACGGTCAGCAAGCGGTAAATCAGCTAAGCCGTCTCCATAGAACTCTACAAATTTACCCACGACACCTTTTTGACGAAGCATTTGAGTAATGGTCAGCACCAAATCAGTTGCAGTAATTCCTTCTGGTAATTTGCCTGTGAGTTTAAAACCAATGACTTCAGGAATCAGCATCGAGATAGGTTGGCCCAGCATAGCTGCTTCGGCCTCAATTCCTCCTACTCCCCAACCTAAAACACCTAAACCATTAATCATGGTGGTATGTGAGTCTGTACCCACTAAAGTATCGGGAAAAGCAAAAGTCTGGCCATTATCTTCGCCTAGCCACACCGCTTGAGCCAAATATTCTAAATTGACCTGATGGCAAATACCCGTGCCTGGTGGCACTACACTAAAGTTATTAAATGCAGACTGTCCCCAACGTAAAAATTGATATCGCTCACCATTACGCTGCATCTCAATTTGTACGTTTTCCTCGAAAGCCTGATCATCGGCAAAATAATCAACCATTACAGAGTGGTCAATCACTAAATCAACAGGAGATAATGGATTAATTTTTTCAGGGTCGCCACCCGCTTGCGCCATCGCTGCTCGCATTGCAGCTAAATCAACCACAGCAGGCACGCCCGTAAAATCTTGCATTAAAACCCTTGCAGGTCGATATTGAATTTCTTGATCTGAGGTGCGGGTTTTTAGCCATTCTGCTAAAGCATGGATGTGTTCAGTTTTGACGCTATGTTGATCTTCAAACCGCAATAAGTTTTCCAATAATACTTTTAAAGATTTCGGCAGTTTGGCAATATCCCCTAGCGTTTTCTCTGCTTGGGCTAAGCTAAAAATCTGATAATTGCTGGAACCTACTGTTAGCGTCTGTAAAGCATTAAAACTATTGATATTGCTATACTTAGCCATTGGGTTATCCTCCCATGTCTGGCAATGTTATTTTTCACGTTTTTACATGTTGTTTTCTTACTTTAAGCTTCTTTTTTAATCACTGTGTTTTGTTTTAGTTAATATTTTTAATCTTTGATTTTTATTACGATAATTTCAGTGCAGTGAGAGAGTTTTTCCACAGCAACTCAGCCAAATCAGACTCTGGCATGTTTAAATTTTCAGCCAAACTTTGTAAAACATACGGCAAATTAACAGGGGTATTACGAGTACGCTGTTCTGTTGAGGTTTGACAGCAAAGCGGTGTCATATCTGGGCAATCTGTTTCAATCACCAAATGCTCGGTACCTATGGCCTGCACAACCGTATGAAGTTTTTTTGCGTTCGGGTTGGTGATCTGCCCCGTGACACCAATCTTAAAACCAAGCTTAATAAGGCCTTTTGCCTCTTCTACCCCACCACTAAAAGCATGCGCAATGCCACCCAATTTAAATTTTTGAGCTTTTAATATAGCAAGCACATCACCATGCGCTTTTCGAATGTGGAGTAACACTGGTTTTTGATATTGGGTTGCCAGCTCTAACTGGTGAGCAAAATATTGTTTTTGCTTGGCATATACATCTGGTTGCTTATGTTCTTTTAAGAAAGTATCTAAGCCAATTTCACCCACAGCCACACAGTCCTGTTGCTGCAAAATTTGCTCAAGGTTAGAAAGATGGTCTGGTTGGTGCTGCTCAATATAAAACGGATGTAAACCAGGTGCTAAATATGAAGTTGGTACATTTTCCCAACTTTTTAACTGATGATGAGTCTGTACCAACTCATCAAAGCGGGACTGTAAAAAGCCAATTAAGACTAATGCATCTACACCCGCTTTTTTAGCATTAAGCGCTAATTGCTGCCGATCTTCATCAAAATCGGCAACATCAAAATGGGTATGTGTATCAAACAGATGCATTAGCCAGCACTTTTTGCAACTGGTGCCGAAGCTGGTTTAGCTTTAGGCTGTGGCAAATAGTCTTCTTTCAATACCTCTTGTAATTGGGCATAAGGAATGACTAATCGAGGGAGTCCAACCACGTATGGTCCAATTTCATACTCACCGTATTGAAGAATTAAACCTTGCTCACCCAACAAGAAGTTATTAGATAACTTAAATGGCCATGCTTGTTCATAGTCAGCAACATTATCGGCAAGTTTGGAATCAGTTACCCAAGTCTTAAAGGCTTCATGTGCTAACTTTTCCAATGCAGCTTTTTTCTGTGGGCGCAACAAATCTTCAAGCTCAATCTGTTTTTGCTCTTTTAAATCGAAATTATAGTAATGCTGTGCAGCGGAGCCATGAGCACCACCTAGATAACTACTACTATTAAGCACTACAGTGACAACTTTGCCTTGAGCTTGCAAAATCTTAGGTTTAACTAAGAGATTGATCTGATGATTACTACTTAAAGCTTTTAGCTCATTATCTAGATCGATAAATGAGTTCGCATAACGCTGTACCTGCGCATCAAAGCTATTTTTTTGCTCTGCACCCGCAGCCGCCGAAGCTTCTGTTTTTTGTTCTGTTTGCGTGCCCTTAGCATCAGGTTCAGCAATTTCTAAAATTTGATTTAATGTATTTAAGATTTGCTGATCTATAATTTTGTCAATAAAAGGAAAATTACTTTGTAAACGTTCTACCGTAAATTCCGGACAATTTTTGCCATCGCAATCAGGTAAAACCACCTTACTAGGAATTGTTTCACCTTTCAAAGTCAACTCTATTGGCTTTTGTTCTTGAACAGCTGATTTCTGCTGCTCTTGAGAATCCTTAGGGTCAGCTTTAGGTTGGCATGCTACCAAAAATATAGCAGAAGCAAGCAAAGTTAATCGCAGTGAAGCTTTAGAAGATAACATCATATTTTGCCTTTTATTCTAAGGAGATTACGCTATACCTTTCTAAGAAATTAGCGCATATAAATAGAGGTTGCAAATTCTGCTACCATCTTAAAACATTTGTTCATAAACCTCGGGTTGTAATATTTTTTTGGTCTGTTCTTTAGATAAATAAATATCGAGCTGTGGCGCCTCTTTAGTAATCTGGTTAGCCTGATAATGTAAGCCAACACCTTCACCATCAAAGAACCAATCTGCCTGTCCCCAATATAAAGTTTTTGGTGCTTCTTTTTTAATTTCAGCAGTCTGCTTTTTTAACCAGTCTTGATATGCCACTTGCACCATTTGATGCACAGCTGTTTGTTGATCCTTTTTTAAAACATCTAACAAAGTTAAGCTTTTATGTAGTTTCCGGTCGGCTACAAAAAAGTAATAACGATCTTTAATTGTGAGCTCTTCTTGCTTGGTATCAAGCCCTAATTGCAATAAAACGTATTGGTTACGCTGCGATGCAATACGGGTATGAAGATGCAATTCATAAGCTCGATTCTTTGAGTATTTATCTTGCCATTCATCCGACTTTTTAACATAGGCATTAATAGCCTGCTGCAAACTCAAGTCTTTTTTCAAATCAATTTGGTCTTGAATCACTTTGGCCTGACTTTTTGCGATCCAGTCATTTAGCCATGCATCTTGAGTCTTTATTGTTTGAACATCGACATCAATACAATTTTTCTTCTCACAAAATGGTAAAGCATAGTCAGCTTTTACTTGTTGTAAGTTAAGAAATGGGAGTACCTCAGCTTTCTCTATATTTTGAGTTTGGGTAGAAGCTGATTTGACCTGAGAGGATGATGAAGGCTGAGTGCTTTTCCAGACAAAAAGACAAATCGCCAAAATTAATATGATTACTGCAACTAAAAGTGCAATAACTGTCTTTCTATTCAAATTCATTTCATCATCCTTTCTTATTTTTCAAAACAAAACAGCTTCTTTTCGAAGCTGTCTGTCAAATCTTAAAGATTAGTGTTCACGTGTATTACGGAACTGAATATCAGGCCAACGCTCTTGCATAATCTGTAAGTTCACACGACTTGGTGCAAGATAAGTTAAGTGACCGCCACCATCGATAGAAAGCTGATCATGCGCTTTTTTCTTAAATTCATTGAGAATCTTGTCATCATCACAATGAATCCAGCGAACTGTATTAACACTTACAGGCTCATAAACACAGTCAACTTTATATTCTTCTTTCAAACGGTAAGCAACGACATCAAACTGAAGCACACCCACTGCACCCACAATCAAATCATTGCTAATTTGTGGCATAAATACCTGAGTTGCGCCTTCTTCAGACAACTCTTTCAAACCTTTTTGCAATTGTTTTGACTTTAATGGATCTTTCAAACGCACACGACGGAACATCTCTGGTGCGAAGTGAGGAATACCTGTGAAATGTAGATTTTCACCACTTGTGAAAGTATCACCAATTTGAATTGTGCCATGGTTATGCAAACCAATAATATCACCTGGCCACGCTTCTTCTAAGTGTTCACGCTCACCCGCAAGGAATGTCAATGCATCACTAATACGAACATCTTTACCGATACGTACATGATTCATTTTCAAACCTTTCTCGTATTTACCTGAACAGATACGCATAAAGGCAATACGGTCACGGTGTTTCGGGTCCATGTTTGCTTGAATTTTAAAGACGAAACCAGAAAACCCTTCTTCTTTCGCATCAACAACACGCTCTTGTGTTGGATGTGCTTTAGGTTCTGGTGCCCAATTCATAAATGCATCTAATACATGGTCAACACCGAAGTTACCTAACGCTGTACCAAATAGAACTGGAGTTTGTTTACCTTGTAAAAATAATTCGCGGTCTAAAGGTTCATTCGCCATTTGTACAAGTTCAAGTGACTCTTCAAAAGATGCCCAAGCCAGCTCACCGACTTTTTCACGGATATCTGCATGGTCATAACCATCGCGCACTTCAATATCTGTAATGGTTGAACCAAAACCTGCTTTGTAAACATACAATTTATTTTCAAGAATATTGTATACACCAGCAAAATCACGTCCCATCCCTAATGGCCATGTAATAGGTACACAGCGAATATTAAGGACATTTTCAATTTCATCGAGTAACTCAAGTGGTTCACGAATCTCACGGTCCATCTTGTTTACGAACGAAATGATAGGAGTGTCACGCATACGACAAACTTCCATCAATTTGATGGTACGTTCTTCAACACCTTTTGCACCATCAATCACCATTAATGCAGAGTCAACTGCTGTTAGGGTACGATAAGTATCTTCAGAGAAGTCTTCATGTCCCGGTGTATCAAGTAAGTTAATGGTATGACCTTTATAAGGAAACTGCATGACAGAAGTGGTAATCGAAATTCCACGCTCTTTTTCCATTTCCATCCAGTCAGATGTAGCTGCGCGATCAGATTTACGGCTTTTTACCATCCCTGCAACCTGAATTGCTTTACCCCATAACAGTAATTTTTCTGTCATGGTGGTTTTACCGGCATCGGGGTGGGAAATGATGGCAAATGTGCGGCGTTGAGCAACCTGTGCCGCTAACTCATCTTTAAAACTCATGAAATACACCTACTGCGGAGATTGCAGTGCCAAAGACCTAAAGTCGATCAAAATAAAAATTGGCGTAATTGTAGCAGATTTATAGAACTGTTTAATGATTGTTGATAAGCCAAGAGCTACTCATGAGCTTTTTTGGGTATGGAGTTTAACTTCTTAGAAATTTTACAGTTAAAAAAACCCACCTGTTGATAGATGGGCTTTGTTAAAAATGAATAGAAGTGTTATGCCAGTTTCTTTTCTTCAATAAATTGAACATCTGCAATTTGTGCATCCCAGAACTCATTCCATAAAGCACAGTAATCAATACATAGCTTGGTTAAGCTCTCATAATCATCTTTTGTAACCGCTTGCGCTAATGCAAACCAAAGGTCATCTTGATGGTCATCATCAGCAGCCTCAGATGTTTCATCAGTAGATACACCATGTACATGGTAATAGCCACCACCTTCAACATCGATATTTACGAATTTGGTTGCTTGACGCAATGGTGGGCTAAAAAGAATGACTTCTTCCTCTGCAACGGCCAATAATGCTACGACCTTGATATAACTATCATAAGAAGACTCTAAGAATGATCTCACCTGATCTGCAAATTTTGACGGCTTATAATTACGACGGTCAAGCTCAGTTAAACCATAATCATTAAGTAGATCCTCATATAAAGGATAATGAGCGTATTCAGGGTTGCCCAAATAGTAATTATCTTTATCGAGTCCAGGACGAAAACCGAATTCATCAAGTATATTTAAACTTAATAACACCCTTGGAAACATTTTGGCTCCTGAATGGAGTTTAGGTTCCAATTGTTTTGTTAAAAACTGTGCTTGTAATAGAGCATCAGTAAAAATCTGCACAATCGCGTGACGATATTCTAAATGAATATGCGTCAACGTTGTCTTATCCAGATATCCACTGTTTAATAACTCGATTGCAGGATGCTTACAAACCGGCAACTCTGCAATTGTTTTTCTTAACTGTTGAAGAAAGTGTAAATTTTCATCCCATTGTTTTGCAGGGATACTGTTTTTCATCCCCTGCAATGCTTTCTCTCTTGGATTATTAAAGTCTTCAAATTTTTTTAACATAATGATTCTCAGTAGAAAGTTGTTCTTATAGTTAAGTTATAGGTTTTCCCTTTATTTCAATTATGCATTCAATTGCTAAAATAAATTCCGCTCACCTATGCTTAACAAGTTGATACTATGTTTATTATCTCAACAAATCAACGGATTAATTAATAATATTTAAAAAAGTAAACTATTGCAAACCAAATATATAATATGTTGTTTTTTAAATTAACCAAGCTATTGAATAAATATAATTTTTTAAATACTATAAAATAAGTTTTATTTAAGCTTCTACACTTTACAATAGCAAAGTTAATCAAAAAACATCCGCGACGGGGAAACCAATGTCAAAAAGAGAAACTATTATAAGAACAGCTACCTCCCTCTTTAACCAAAAAAGCTATACGTCTATTGGTGTTGATCGTATTATTGCTGAATCTGGCGTTGCAAAAATGACTTTTTATAAATACTTTTCTTCTAAAGAAGTCTTAATTGAAGAATGTCTTTATAAAAGAAATTTAGAAATCCAAGATTCAATGTTGGAAAAAATTAATAACATTAACAACCCTTTACTTAGACTAAAAAAAATCTTTACTTGGTATATCGAATGGATCAACACAGATGACTTTAATGGCTGCTTATTTAAGAAAGCGACTATCGAAGTCATGCAATTATATCCTTCTATCAAACATCAAATTAATGAGTACCGAGAGTGGATTTACGCATTAGTTTTTTCAGCCCTTTCAGAGTTGGAGGTTGAAAATACGAAAATTCTAACAGGACTTTTTCTTAACATTGTAGATGGAATTATTATTGATGGCACTATAAACAAAGAAAAGATTAATCCCGAAGAAACATGGTCTTATATAAATAAAATTATTGAGTTTGAAACAATCCGAGATTGTGCAACTATTTAATTTATAAATTAATTAAAATTTTATATTTTAATAAAAATAGAAGTTATTTTTATTTCGGTGGAGTCTACTCTCCAACTCCACCAAAAATCTATTCAACTCCAAAAATTAATGTATTTATATTTTATAAAAATGAATAATTTTATTTAGTCCCATCTTCATTAACTCTAATTATTATATAAACTTCACAATGCTTTATAATAATTCTTTTCGCCTCTTATATTTTATAAAACACAAACATCAATTTATTAGTATTACTTTATACTTACAGTATATATTCATAAATTATTATATGTAAAATACTCAACCAATTGAGAAACTACTACTATTCATTACTACAAATATATAGGTGTGCTTTTAAAAGATAAATTTATTTTAATTAATTGTTCTTCAAAGAAAAAATTAAAAGAAAATATGAGGTTTAAAAACCGATATAGAAAAGATTAAGCGAAATGAGCGCCTTGGGTTTCAATGAGCTGATCAACCTGAACAGGCATACCCAATAAATAACCCTGAAATTGCTGGCAACCTAAACGAGTCAAAATCTCAACCTGCTGTTGAGTTTCTACTCCTTCGGCAGTTACGGTTAAACCCAACTTTTTAGCTAAATGAATAATACTTTCTAGAATCACTTCTTCTTTAGAATCTGGCTTTAAATCGACAATAAAGCCGCGATCAATTTTCAATTCATCTACTGGTAAATCTTTTAAATACAAGAAACTCGAATGCCCAGTTCCAAAATCATCAATGGCAACTCGAATGCCCATGTCTCGCAGCCGATCACAGGCTCGAATACTTAAATCAATATGCCGCATTGCTGTTGATTCAGTAATCTCAACAATTAAATGGTGGGGTTGAATTTGATATTTTTTTAACAATGCTTCGAGTGTACTAAATAACTTTTTATTTTCAAATTGCAGTGCCGACAGGTTCACTGCAACTGGATAAAATGGTGTATTACTACGTTCCCATTCCTGAATTTGCAGGCAAGCTTGCTCAAGCGCCCAGTACCCCATTGGGATGATTAACCCCGTTTTTTCCGCACCCTCAATGAACATATGTGGGGTGAGTATTCCTAAAGCTGGATGATTCCAACGGATTAATGCTTCCACACCGCACACTTCAAGATTCGTATTAAATTTTGGTTGGTAATATAAGATGAATTGCTTTTCTTCTACGGCTTTATAAAGATCATTGATCAGTTTTGACTGACTTCTTGTTTCTTGTTGATGAGTTGAATAACTGAAAATGGTGTAAGTATTCCGGCCTTGCTCTTTAGACATGAGCATCGCGGCATCAGCGTTCATGAGTAAGTCTTGAACATTTTGTCCATGCTCAGGAAAGAGTGCTACTCCTAAACTCGCAGAAATATTAATTTCTTTACCAGAAATTTGATAACTTTCCTGAATCAGCTGTAAAACTTTCTCGGCCAACACAACAGCTTCATCTGAATTTGTATTTTCTGCAATAAGCAAAAACTCATCACCACCAATTCTAAGCAGTTTACATTTCTCATTGAGTTGCCAGTGTAAACGGTTTGCCATTTGAATGAGGAGTTGGTCACCAACATGATGCCCAAATGCATCATTCACTGATTTAAAACGGTCTAAATCAATATATAAAAAAGCAATTTTCTGATCTTTATATCGATGATCTGAAAGCAATACCTCTGCATAATCAACTAAATAAAGGCGATTTGGTAGCTTGGTTAAATTGTCTTGTATAGATAAATTAGCTAATTCTTTATTTGCCTTGCGCAATTCTAAATTTTGTTGCATGAGGCGTTGTTCTAACATTGCCACGATAAAACTTGCTACGAGTACCAAACAGGTGACTAGAATAATTGTAAATAGTAATAAGTCATGTTCAGCCTGATATTGGCTAATAAATTTATCAGTAATATTCGTCGCAATAAGAGCAGTATAGTGCATCCCCATAATGCTTAAGGTCATCATCACCGAAAATGCGATTTTTAAGGTTAAACGATATCGTTCGGTATCTTTTAATTTATAGGCTAGTAAAAACGCTAACCCGGAACCACTCATTGCAATTAATACAGAAAATAAGAGTAAGAACGAAGTGTAATCTTTTTTATAAACATTAATATTCCAGCCCAACATGCTAATGTAATATGAAGCTGAAATTCCAATTCCCATAATAATCGAACTCAAAATGAGTCTAAATAAAGGAAGTGTAAAACGCGAAGTCAACCACATCGCAATGCAAGATAACAATGCACTAATGGCATAAGAAATGACGATTAAAGGAATATTCGAGTTGGCTGTATCAAACAGATGATAAGCTTGTATACCAACAATATGAACAATACTAATTGCTAATGCGAGTAGCAATCCATTAATAAGTAAAATTAAGGATTCAAACTTTTTATAGGCTTGCTTGAATATTAGCTGCTCCATGGAAATTACAATATAGCAAATGAGGCCAGCTGCAATAAAAGAGCCGACGATCAATGTGCTATCGTAATCAACATGACCCATATTGGACTTCCATGATTATTCAATACTTTTTTTTTATTTTGTTCAACTCATTGCCCAAAATACAATTAAACATGTTAAAGAAGTTTTAGTAAATTTGACTTATTCAGTCAGTTATAAACAATAACATTATCTATCTTTTGGTCAAGTATTTTTTACTTTATAAATCAATAAAGTAAATAAAAAATAAGCGGCCAATCCTATGAAAAATATAGAATTTATCTAATCTATTCAAGTCAATCTAATCGCAATTTTAGCCTTCAAATAAAAAACAGTATAAATAAAGAACCCTGCTTAAAGCAGGGTTCTTTTGACGCATTAGAAAAAGAAAATTAGTTCTTTTCTTTATCTACGATTTTGTTTGCTTGGATCCATGGCATCATTGCACGTAACTTATTACCAGTTACTTCAATACCATGTGCAGCATTTTGACGACGACGAGCAGTCATAGATGGGTAGTTTAATGCACCCTCTTGAATGAACATCTTCGCGTATTCGCCAGATTGAATACGTTTTAATGCATTACGCATCGCTTCACGAGACTGCTCGTTAATTACTTCAGTACCAGTTACATATTCGCCGTACTCAGCATTGTTAGATACTGAGTAGTTCATGTCAGCGATACCACCTTCGAACATTAAGTCAACGATCAATTTAAGCTCGTGTAAACATTCGAAGTAAGCCATTTCAGGTGCATAACCAGCTTCAACTAAAGTTTCGAAGCCCATTTTCACGAGTTCAACTGCACCACCACAAAGAACTGCTTGCTCACCGAATAAGTCAGTTTCAGTTTCTTCACGGAATGAAGTTTCGATAATACCTGTACGGCCGCCACCTACGCCAGAAGCATAAGAAAGAGCAACGTTACGTGCATTACCAGAAGCATCTTGATGAATTGCGATTAGATCAGGAACACCTGAACCACGTTGGTATTCAGAACGAACTGTGTGACCAGGTGCTTTAGGAGCAACCATGATTACATCTAAGTCTTTACGTGGAACAACTTGGTTATAAAGAATTGAGAAACCATGAGCAAATGCTAAAGTTGCACCTTCTTTGATGTTTGGCTCAATCACGTCACGGTAAAGTTGTGATTGGAATTCATCTGGAGTCAAAATCATTACGAGGTCAGCTTGCTTAACTGCAGCAGGAACTTCTGCAACTTTAAGACCAGCATTTTCAGCTTTCTTCCAAGAAGCTGAACCTGCACGCAAACCTACAGTTACGTCTACGCCTGAGTCTTTAAGGTTAAGTGCATGAGCATGACCTTGAGAACCGTAACCAATAATCGCTACTTTCTTGCCTTGGATGATTGATAAGTCACAGTCTTTATCGTAAAAAATTTGCATTTGTGTTCTCCGCTAAAATACTTTTTAAAAAATTAAATGGCTAATACTTTTTCGCCACGGGCGATACCAGATACACCTGAACGAACGACTTCTAGAATAGTGTTTTCTGCAAGCGCATCGATAAAACCATCTAATTTTTCAGTTGTCCCTGCTATTTGAATGGTATAGGTAGTTGGGGTCACGTCTACAATTTGCGCACGGAAAATATCCGCTGTACGCTTAATTTCAGCACGTGAAGCACCTAACGCTTTTACTTTGATCAACATCAGTTCACGCTCAATGTGCGAACCTTCTGATAAATCTACTACTTTTACAACTTCAACAAGTTTGTTGAGCTGCTTTGTAATCTGTTCAATCTTATGGTCATCACCATAAGTGGTTAACGTCAAACGTGATAACGTAGGGTCTTCGGTTGGAGCTACATTCAACGTCTCAATGTTGTAGTTACGTTGACTGAATAAGCCCACCAAACGAGAAAGCGCACCAGCTTCGTTTTCAACGAGTACAGAAATAATATGTCTCATTATGTACGCTCCCCTTTACCTAACCACATATCCTTCATAGACTGACCTGCGATCAGCATTGGATAAACATGTTCCGTGCGATCAACCATGACGTTAATGAATACACACTTATCATTAATAGCCATTGCTTCAGCAAGCTTTGACTCTAGTTCATCAGCATGATCAATCTGAATACCCACATGACCATAAGCTTCCATCAATTTGCCAAAATCAGGCAATGATTCAACATATGAGCTTGAGTGACGGCCTTCATAGTTCATATCTTGCCACTGTTTAACCATACCTAAAGCACGGTTATTCAAGCATAAGATCTTCACGTTCATACCGTATTGCTTACAGGTTGAAAGCTCTTGAATACACATTTGTATTGAAGCTTCACCGGTAATACAAACCACTTGCTGGTCCGGGAAAGCAAGCTTCGCAGCCATTGCATAAGGTAAACCTACGCCCATGGTGCCCAATCCGCCTGAGTTAATCCATTGACGAGGACGTTTGTACTTGTAGTACAACGCACCAAACATTTGGTGTTGACCCACATCTGAAGTAATGATGGCATCACCATTGGTCGCTTTATATAAAGCTTCAACAACTTGCTGTGGCTTCATTGTGCCATCAGTCGGTGTTTCGAACTTCAAGCCATGAACTTTACGCCATTCATTAATTTGATCCCACCATGCAGCAATTGCTTCAGGGTTTGGCTTAGACACATTCAATTGTTTCAATTGCGTCAACATTTCCTGAAGTACAGGCTCAACTGCCCCTACAATTGGAATGTGCGCCATAATTGTTTTTGAAATGCTCGCCGGATCAATATCAATATGAATAACTTTGGCATTCAAACAGAATTTTGCAGGGTTATTAGTTACTCGGTCATCAAAACGAGCACCTACAGCAAGAATGACATCAGCATTATGCATAGTCATATTCGCTTCATAAGTCCCATGCATACCTAACATGCCAATGAACTGTGGATCATCGCCAGGGAAGCCACCAAGACCCATAAGTGTGTTAGTCACTGGGTAACCGAGTAAATGAGCAAGTTCAGTCAATAATGCTGATGCATTACCTTGAACAACACCACCACCCGTATAAATTACAGGACGTTTTGCACTTAAAAGCTCATCAATCGCTTTACGAATTTGACCAGAATGACCACGTGAAGGTGGCTGATAAGAACGCATCTTCACTTTTTCAGGATATTCGTACGCAAATTTTTCTGCAGGATTTGTCGCATCTTTCGGAATATCGACGACAACAGGGCCAGGACGACCACTTGATGCGATATAAAATGCTTTTTTGATAATTGCAGGAATTTCACTTGCGTGACGAACTTGGAAACTGTGTTTCACGATCGGACGTGAAATACCTACCATGTCAGTTTCTTGGAAAGCGTCTTCACCAATAAGATGTGATGCAACCTGGCCAGACAAAATCACCATTGGGATTGAGTCCATATAAGCTGTTGCAATTGGAGTCACAGTATTAGTTGCGCCAGGTCCA
>Ga0209370_1000772_pt1 | contig 35534 bp, 34 predicted proteins | sample AgamicAtPrz_FD_187164 | JGI IMG/M metagenome (GOLD analysis project Ga0209370, IMG submission 187164) | Agave microbial communities from Guanajuato, Mexico - At.P.rz (SPAdes) (version 2) | ecosystem: Host-associated > Plants > Phyllosphere > Phylloplane/Leaf | place: Guanajuato, Mexico...
CTGCTGAAGACGTGAAAGAGATCGACTTCAAAGATCTCAACACCCTGAAAGCTTACGTATCCGAAACCGGCAAGATCGTTCCAAGCCGCATCACCGGTACCAAAGCTCGTTATCAGCGTCAGCTGGCTACCGCTATCAAGCGCGCCCGCTTCCTGGCCCTGCTGCCCTACACCGACAGCCACGGCCGCTGAGACCGGGTCGTCGACTTAAGTAGCAAGGGACAAGCATGCGAGCGTTAGCTGGTTTCATCATGCGCGGTCGTGTGCAGGCCACCCTCGTGGTGGTCATCAGCGCGGTACTGCCGCTGCTGTTCTGGTTGAGTGCCGCCGCCGGGAGCCTGGTGTTCCTGCGGCGCGGGTTCAAGGACGCGTCATCGGTCATCGCCTGGGGCCTTTTGCCAGCGTTGATCCTGGCGTACTTCGGCGAACCGAGCACCTTGCTGGTGCTGTTGGGAACGCTGGGTCTGGCCGCCTTGTTGCGGGCCGGGCATTCCTGGACCCGGGTGCTGCTGTCCAGTGTCGCATTAGGCTTGCTGTACAGCCTGATCCTGGACGCGGTGATGCGCGAGACCTTCGAGGTGCTGGCCAAGGCGCTTGAAAAAGCCCTGCCGCAGATCGAGGGCCAACCGGTACTACCTGGTGAGCTGATCGGCCCTTTGCTGGTCGCTTCCAGTGCGGTAATGCTGCAGCTGTTCAGCCTGCTGGCTCTGATGCTGGCGCGCTATTGGCAGGCGGCGTTGTACAACCCTGGTGGTTTCGCCCGCGAGTTTCGCGAGCTGAGGCTGCCGCTGGTGCCAATGTTGGTGCTGGTGTCATTGATGGTGCTGGGCCCGTTCCTCGGGTCGTCGTTCATCGTCCTGGCCACCGCCTCCAGCCTGGTGCTGCTGCTTGCTGGCATCGCCCTGGTTCATGGGCTGGTGGCGCAGCGACGACTGGCCGGTTTCTGGCTGGTGGGGATGTACGTGACGCTGCCGCTGCTCATGCAGCTGATGTATCCGTTGCTCGTGGTTTTGGCCATTGTCGACAGCCTGATTGATTTTCGCGGTCGCAAGTCCCCTTCACAGGGTGACGACTCCGCGAACGGTGAAGGTTAAAAGTTAAGAGGTTTTACCAAATGGAACTGATCCTGCTGGAAAAAGTCGCCAACCTGGGCAACCTGGGCGACAAAGTAAACGTTAAGGCTGGTTACGGCCGTAACTTCCTGCTGCCATTCGGCAAGGCCACCGTTGCCAACGCCGCCAACCTGGCCGCGTTCGAAGAACGCCGCGCCGAGCTGGAAAAAGCCGCAGCAGACAAGAAAGCTTCGGCTGAAAGCCGCGCTGCCCAACTGGCCGAGCTGGAAGTGACCATCACTGCCACCGCTGGCGACGAAGGCAAGCTGTTCGGTTCGATCGGCACCCACGACATCGCTGATGCCCTGACCGCCTCCGGCGTTGAAGTGGCCAAGGCTGAAGTTCGTCTGCCGAACGGCACCATCCGTCAGGTTGGCGAATACGACGTAGCCGTGCACCTGCACAGCGACGTTGAAGCCACCGTACGTGTGGTCGTCGTAGCTGCCTAAGCTGCGCTGACCGGCTGGCTCCCTGTGGGTCAGACGGTTAACATCGGGCACGGTCCTGTGTTGAACAGGCCGTGCCCTTTGTCTTTTTCATCCCCCAGAATTCTTTCGTGGCCATGAACGAGATCACCACCCCCGAACAGCTCGACCTGCAAACCGCCGCCCTGAAGGTGCCGCCGCATTCCATCGAGGCCGAACAGGCCGTGCTCGGTGGCCTGATGCTGGACAACAACGCCTGGGAGCGGGTGCTGGACCAGGTGTCGGACGGCGATTTCTACCGGCATGACCACCGCCTGATCTTCCGCGCCATCCACAAGCTGGTGGACGCGAACCAGCCGTTCGACGTGGTGACCCTGCACGAGCAGCTGGACAAGGAAGGTGTTTCCACCCAGGTCGGCGGCCTGGCGTACTTGGCCGAGCTGGCCAAGAACACCCCGTCGGTGGCCAACATCAAGGCCTACGCGGCGATCATCCGCGAGCGGGCCACGCTGCGTCAGCTGATCAGCATCAGCACCGACATCGCCGACAACGCCTTCAACCCCCAGGGGCGCAACGCCGAGGAGATCCTCGACGACGCCGAACGGCAGATCTTCCAGATTGCCGAGGCGCGGCCGAAGACCGGTGGCCCGGTGGGGGTCAACGAGCTGTTGACCATGGCCATCGACCGCATCGACACGCTGTTCAACTCCGACAGCGACATCACCGGCGTGTCCACCGGTTTCACCGACCTGGACGAGAAGACCAGCGGCCTGCAGGCGGCCGACCTGATCATCGTCGCCGGCCGTCCGTCGATGGGCAAGACCACCTTCGCCATGAACCTGGTGGAGAACGCCGTGTTGCGCAGCGACAAGGTGGTGCTGGTGTTCTCCCTCGAGATGCCCGGTGAATCGCTGATCATGCGTATGCTCTCGTCGCTCGGGCGGATCGACCAGACCAAGGTGCGTTCCGGCCAGCTGGACGACGATGACTGGCCGCGCCTGACCTCGGCGGTGAACCTGCTCAACGACCGCAAGCTGTTCATCGACGATACCGCCGGTATCAGCCCCTCGGAGATGCGTGCGCGTACCCGCCGGCTGGCCCGCGAGCATGGCGAGATCGCCATGATCATGGTCGACTACCTGCAGCTGATGCAGATTCCGGGTTCGGCCGGTGACAACCGGACCAACGAGATTTCCGAGATCTCCCGCTCGCTCAAGGCGCTGGCCAAGGAATTCAACTGCCCGGTGATCGCCCTGTCGCAGCTCAACCGCTCCCTGGAGCAGCGCCCCAACAAGCGCCCGGTCAACTCCGACCTGCGTGAATCGGGAGCGATCGAGCAGGACGCCGACGTGATCATGTTCGTCTACCGCGACGAGGTGTATCACCCCGAGACCGAGCACAAGGGCGTGGCCGAGATCATCATCGGCAAGCAGCGTAACGGCCCGATCGGCTTCGTGCGCCTGGCGTTCATCGGCAAGTACACCCGCTTCGAGAACCTCGCGCCGGGCATGTACAACTTCGACGACGACGAATAACGACTGACCGGGAACTCTGTAGGAGCGGCCTTGTGCCGCGAAAGGGCCGCAAGGCCCCAGCTTTTTTTGCACTACTGCTGAATTGTTGGGGCCGCCATGCGGCCCTTTCGCGGCACAAGGCCGCTCCTACAGAGACCGTGCCCACCACGTTATTCGTCTGCCCCATGAATCCGACCATCACCGTCGGATTTGGTCAAAATTTGTGCTATATTCCGCGCCCGCGATTTTCCTGCACATTAGAACCGGTCACTGACATGCAAGCAGCCAAACCACTCTACGACTATCCCAAGTACTGGGCCGAATGCTTCGGGCCAGCGCCTTTCCTGCCGATGAGCAGGGAGGAGATGGATCAGCTCGGCTGGGATTCCTGCGACATCATCATCGTGACCGGCGACGCCTACGTCGACCATGCGTCGTTCGGCATGGCCATCATCGGCCGCCTGCTGGAAGCCCAGGGCTTTCGCGTAGGCATCATTGCCCAGCCGAACTGGCAGTCGAAGGACGACTTCATGAAGCTCGGCGAGCCGAACCTGTTCTTCGGTGTCGCGGCAGGCAACATGGACTCGATGATCAACCGCTACACCGCGGACAAGAAGATCCGTTCCGATGACGCCTACACCCCCGGCGGCATGGCCGGCAAGCGTCCGGACCGCGCCAGCCTGGTGTACAGCCAGCGCTGCAAGGAAGCCTACAAGCACGTGCCGATCGTGCTCGGCGGCATCGAGGCTTCGCTGCGCCGCATCGCCCACTATGACTACTGGCAGGACAAGGTCCGCCACTCGATCCTGGTCGATGCCAGCGCCGACATCCTGCTGTACGGCAACGCCGAGCGGGCGATCGTCGAGGTCGCCCAGCGCCTGTCCCAGGGTGAAAGCATCGAGCACATCACCGACGTGCGCGGCACCGCGTTCATTCGCCGTGACACGCCGCAGGGCTGGTTCGAGATTGACTCCACCCGTATCGACCGTCCGGGCCGGGTCGACAAGATCATCAATCCGTACGTGAACACCCAGGACACCCAGGCCTGTGCCATCGAGCAGGCCAAGGGCGAGCAGGAAGACCCGAACGAAGCCAAGGTCGTGCAGATCCTCGACAGCCCGAGCGTCACCCGCGAGAAGTCGGTGATCCGCCTGCCGTCGTTCGAGAAGGTACGCAACGACCCGGTGCTCTATGCCCACGCCAACCGCGTGCTGCACCTGGAGACCAACCCCGGCAACGCCCGTGCCCTGGTGCAGAAGCATGGCGACGTGGATGTGTGGTTCAACCCGCCACCCATTCCCATGACCACCGAGGAAATGGACTATGTGTTCGGCATGCCCTACGCACGCGTCCCGCACCCGGCCTATGGCAAGGAGCGCATCCCGGCCTACGAGATGATCCGCTTCTCGGTGAACATCATGCGTGGCTGCTTCGGTGGCTGCACCTTCTGCTCGATCACCGAGCACGAAGGCCGGATCATCCAGAACCGCTCCCACGAGTCGATCCTGCACGAGATCGAGGAGATGCGCGACAAGGTGCCGGGCTTCACCGGCGTGGTCTCCGACCTCGGCGGCCCGACTGCCAACATGTACCGCATCGCCTGCAAGAGCCACGATATCGAGAAGCACTGCCGCAAGCCGTCGTGCGTGTTCCCGGGCATCTGCGAGAACCTCAACACCGACCACAGCTCGTTGATCGAGCTGTACCGCAAGGCCCGCGCCTTGCCGGGGGTGAAGAAGATCCTGATCGCCTCGGGCCTGCGCTACGACCTGGCGGTCGAGTCGCCGGAATACGTGCGCGAGCTGGTCACCCACCACGTCGGCGGCTACCTGAAGATCGCCCCGGAACACACCGAGCGTGGCCCGCTGGACAAGATGATGAAGCCGGGCATCGGCACCTACGACCGCTTCAAGCGCATGTTCGAGAAGTTCTCGAAGGAAGCGGGCAAGGAGCAGTATCTGATCCCGTACTTCATCGCTGCGCACCCGGGCACCACCGACGAAGACATGATGAACCTGGCCCTGTGGCTCAAGGGCAACGGCTTCCGCGCCGACCAGGTGCAGGCGTTCTACCCCTCGCCGATGGCCTCGGCCACGGCCATGTACCACTCGGGCAAGAACCCGCTGCGCAAGGTCACCTACAAGAGCGAAGGGGTGGAGATCGTCAAGAGCGAGGAGCAGCGCCGGTTGCACAAGGCGTTCCTGCGCTACCACGATCCGAAGGGCTGGCCAATGCTGCGTGAAGCGCTGCAGCGCATGGACCGCGCCGACCTGATCGGACCGGGCAAGCACCAGCTGATCCCGCTGCACCAGCCGCAGACCGACAGCTACCAGAGCGCGCGGCGCAAGAACTCGACGCCGGCCGGCAGCCACAAGGTGGGCAAGGACCAGAAGATCCTCACCCAGCACACCGGCCTGCCACCGCGCGCCAGCGACGGCAGCAAGCCGTGGGACAAGCGCGAGAAGGCCAAGGCCGAGGCATTCGCCCGCAACCAGCAGGCGGCCAAGGAGCGTAAAGAGGCAGCCAAGGGCGGCAAGGGCAAGAAGCCGCGCCAGCCGGTCATTCCGCGCTAACTGGTCCATTTTGGGGCTGCTGTGCAGCCCTTTCGCGGCACAAGGCCGCTCCTACAGGGGATCGCATTCACCTGTAGGAGCGGCCTTGTGCCGCGAAAGGGCCGCAACGCGGTCCCTGGCTCTCAGTCTTCAATCCGGCTGCTTGTCGACCCACTTCGGCAACACCGGCGACTCGAACCGATCCATCCCCTCCAGCAGCGCCTCCGGCTGCTGCCCAAGCAACAGCATCGCCCGATGCTGCGGCCGCACGAAGCCCTCTTCGACGATATGGTCGAGGAACCCGCCCAGCTTTTCATAGAACCCGTTCACATCCAGCAGCCCCAGCGGCTTGGCGTGATAGCCCAGTTGTCCCCAGGTCCACACCTCGAACAGCTCCTCCAGCGTGCCCAGGCCACCCGGCAGGGCGATGAAGGCATCGCTGAGCTCGGCCATGCGCGCCTTGCGCGCATGCATGCCGTCCACCACTTCCAGGCGGGTCAGGCCCTTGTGGCCGATCTCGGCGTTCATCAGGCTTTGCGGAATGATGCCGATGACTTCGCCACCGGCGGCCAGCGCGGCATCGGCGACTGTGCCCATCAGGCCGACCGCGCCACCGCCGTAGACCAGGGTCAGGCCACGGCGGGCGATGGCCTGGCCCAGGGCCACGGCGGCTTCACGATAGGCGGGGTTGGCACCGATACTGGCGCCGCAGAAGACACAAACGGAACGTACAGGCATTGCTTATCTCCCTTTACATGCGCGCACAGGGTAAGGCGCATGCCTGTCGCTTCCAAGGGGGAGATCACTCGGGGCGGGCGAACTCGCAGATGGCGCCACTGGCACCGTGGGCATAGGCGGCGAGCAGGCTGTTCATGAAGCTGGAAAGGGACATTTCATTCAACTCCTAAATGAGAGGTTGTCCCATCGTCTATCAAGAGGGCATGATGTGCACTTTGATTGGTTGTATACAATCCATTGAACAAATCTACTGCCTGGCCACTTGACACCCCTTGACCCACATCAGGTACGGGCGTCCTGTTTTCAGGCAATCTCGCAATTGATAAAACCCTGCCAAGGAGATTCATGATGTTTGCGAAAGCTGTAGCGGTATCCCTGCTGACCCTCGCCAGCGCCTCTGTCTTTGCCGCCGACTGCAAGGTGACTGTCGACTCGACCGACCAGATGTCGTTCAACACCAAGGAATTCACCATCGACAAGAGCTGCAAGACCGTCGAGATCGAACTGACCCACGGTGGCAGCCTGCCGAAGAACGTCATGGGCCATAACCTGGTCATCAGCAAGACCGCCGACATGCAGGCCATCGCCACCGAAGGCATGTCGCAAGGCCTGGACAAGGACTACATCAAGGCCGACAACGCCGCGATCATCGGCCACACCAAGATGATCGGTGCCGGCGAGAAAGACACCATCAAGCTCGACACCTCGAAGCTGGAAGCCGGTGGCGACTACAGCTTCTTCTGCACCTTCCCGGGCCACATCTCGATGATGAAGGGCAAGGTCGTCGTCAAGTAATCAAAACCTGACGCAGTACCCTGTGGGAGCGGGTTTACCCGCGAATGCAATGGTGAAGCCACCACCGCATTCGCGGGTGAACCCGCTCCCACAGGTCCTTTTAGCGTCTGGTCAAGGCGCGAACGGCAGCTCACGCTTGTGCTGGGTCTTGCGGTAGGTGGCGACGATGATGTCGAACGCTGCCTGGTCGACCGGCAGCCCATGCAGGAACGCATCGATCTGCTGGTAGGTCACGCCGTGTGACGCCTCGTCCGGCTTGCCCGGCTCGAGGTCTTCCAGGTCCGCGGTCGGCACCTTCTCCACCAGCGACTCTGGCGCGCCGAAGCTGCGCGCGATGGCCCGCACCTGGTTCTTCACCAGCCCGCTCAGCGGCGCCAGGTCGCACGCCCCGTCCCCGAACTTGGTAAAGAACCCCATCACCGCCTCGGCGGCGTGGTCGGTGCCGATCACCAGGCCCGCGCGGGCACCGGCGACGGTGTACTGGGCGACCATGCGCGTGCGCGCCTTGACGTTGCCGACGACGAAGTCCACCAGGGTCGGCGAGCCATTTTTCAGCGCCTGAACTTCCGCGGCCAGGGCCTTCACCGCCGGGGCGATGTCGATGGTGTGCACCTCGTCGGCCTTGATCACTTCCAGGCAGGCCTGGGCGTCGTGCTCGTCGTGCTGCACCTGGTACGGCAGGCGCACGGCGATGAAGGTGTAGGCCTGGTCACCGGTCTCGCTGCGCAGCTCGTTGATGGCACGCTGGGCGAGCAGGGCGGCGGTCAGCGAGTCGACGCCGCCGCTGATGCCCAGTACCAGGGTCTTGAGCCGGGCATTGGCCAGGCAGTCCTTGATGAAGGCCACGCGCCGGGCGACTTCCCGCTCGAGCGCGGCGGCGTCTGCGAACGGCGGCTGCACCTTGAGCGCCCGGGCAATCTCTTGCTGAACGGCTTGCATGGGTTACTCCTTGCTGGGGACTTTGAATACGTGACGCAGGTAGGCGACGAAGTTCGCGTCGCGGCACTGGGTCTTGGCGGCTTCGTCGGAAATTTTCGCCACCGGCGAGCCATTGCAGTCGGTCATTTTAAGCACGATGTTCATCGGCGCCACACCGGGGATGTCGCAGGTCAGGTTGGTACCGATACCGAAGCTGACATTGATGCGCCCGCGCAGGGCCCGGAAGATCTCCAGCGAGCGGGTCAGGTTCAGGCCGTCGGAGAACACCAGGGTCTTGGTCATCGGGTCGATCCCCAGCTTCTGGTAGTGGGCGATGGCCTTCTCGGCCCAGGCCACCGGCTCGCCCGAGTCGTGGCGCAGGCCGTCGAACAGCTTGGCGAAGTACAGGTCGAAGTCCTGGAGGAAGGCATCCATGGTGATGCAGTCGGTCAGGGCGATACCGAGCAATCCACGGTATTCGCGAACCCAGCAGTCCAGCGCGGCGATCTGGCTGTCGATCAGCCGCGGGCCGAGCTGCTGGTGGGCCATGATCCACTCGTGGGCCATGGTGCCCAGGGGCTTGATATCCAGTTTCCATGCCAGGTCGACGTTGCTGGTGCCGACGAAACGGCCCGGAAACTCGTCGCGCAGCACCCGCACCACCTCTTCCTGCACGCGGCTGGAGAAACGCCGGCGGGTGCCGAAGTCGGCCACCTGCAGGTGGGCCAGTTCATCGTCGCTGGCGTGGGCGCGCAGCCAGTCGAACTTGCGGTAAAGCTGGTCGCGGGCTTCGGCCAGGCGCATGCGCGGGTGCAGGTAGCGGTTGCGCACCTCGCTGATGATCGCCAGCAACGGCACCTCGAACAGGATCACATGCAGCCAGGGGCCGCGCAGGCGCAGGAACAGCTGATCGTTTTCGATACCGATGCGCACATAACGCAGGTTGAAGCGGAACAGGCGCAGGAAGCGCAGGAAGTCCGGCTTGAGGAAGCTGATGCGCTCGAGGAAGGCCAGTTGGCCGTCATCCAGGGTCAGTTCGCTGAGCAGTTCGAGCTGGCTGAGGATTTCGCCCAGGTAGGGCCGCAGGTCCTCGCCGTTGCGGCAGCGAAACTCCCATTCGACATCGGCGTCCGGGTAGTTGTGCAGGACGCCCTGCATCATCGTCAGTTTGTAGAAGTCGGTGTCGAGCAGGTTGTGCACGATGCGCTCGGCGAATGCGCTCTCGCTCATCAGGGGGAAGCTCCAAGGCGGGCAATGGCGACCATTGTGCCAGATCGCGGGGCAAGCCCGCTCCCACGCCGCCCGCGATCTTGGCCTCGACAGGTAATTTTCCGTGCGCCAGCTAGCCTTCAAACGGTGCTGCCTGTAGCAGTCACGCACCAGCGGTGTGCAGTTCGGTGACGTCCGCTGTTACAGGTCGGTTGCACGTTAACACTCGCAAGGGTTGCAATGATGGCGCTCGATGGTTGCTCCTTGTCTAGGCGTGTCGGTAGCGCTGGCTGCGCAATAGACGGTTGCACGCTCAATAAAGAAAAGGCCGCCGGTCGCCTCTGTTCACCCCCTGTCGTGTGTTTTCCCGGAAGACAAAACCACTGGCACGGCCCTTGCTCGGAGCACAGGGCTGAGAAGTTGTAGTGCCAACCAAAAAAAATATTCTAGGAGCACCACCTCATGTCGCAGACGTTTTACAAGAAAGGTTTCCTGGCACTGGCCGTAGCCACGGCACTGGGTGTTTCTTCGTATGTTCAGGCCGACATCAAGATCGGCGTCGCGGGTCCCATGACCGGGGCCAACGCAGCGTTTGGCGAGCAGTACATGAAAGGTGCGCAGGCAGCGGCCGATGTGATCAACAAGGCCGGTGGCGTGAACGGCGAGAAGATCGTCCTGGTCAAGGGCGATGACGCCTGCGAGCCGAAACAGGCCGTGGCCGTGGCCAACCGCCTGGTCGACCAGGACAAGGTGGCGGGCGTGGTCGGTCACTTCTGCTCCTCCAACACCATCCCCGCTTCCGAGGTCTACGACGAGGCCGGCGTGATCGCCATCACCCCAGGCTCCACCAACCCACAGGTGACCGAGCGCGGCCTGTCCGCGATGTTCCGCATGTGCGGCCGTGACGACCAGCAGGGCATCGTCGCCGGCAACTACATCGTCGATGTGCTCAAGGGCAAGAAGGTCGTCGTGCTGCACGACAAGGACACCTACGGCCAGGGCCTGGCCGACGCGACCAAGGCGCAACTGGAAAAGCGTGGCGTCAAACCGGTGCTGTATGAAGGCCTGACCCGTGGCGAGAAGGACTTCAGCGCCGTGGTCACCAAGATCCGCGCCGCCGGTGCCGACGTCGTCTACTTCGGCGGCCTGCACCCCGAGGCCGGCCCGCTGGTGCGCCAGCTGCGCGAGCAGGGCCTGAAGGATGTGGCGTTCATGTCCGACGACGGCATCGTCACCGACGAACTGGTGGCCACCGCTGGCGGCGCCCAGTACACCAACGGCGTGTACATGACCTTCGGCGCCGACCCGCGCCTGCTGCCCGACAGCAAGACCGTGGTCGAGGAGTTCCGCAAGAACGGCACCGAGCCTGAGGGCTACACCCTGTACGCCTACGCTTCGGTCCAGGCCCTGGCCGCCGCCTTCAACGGCGCCAAGTCGAACAAGGGCGAGGACGCCGCCAAGTGGCTCAAGGCCAACCCGGTCAAGACCGTCATGGGCGAGAAGAAGTGGGACAGCAAGGGCGACCTGACCGTCTCCGACTACGTGGTCTACCAGTGGGATGCCAACGGCAAGTACCACCAGCTGGAAAAACAAAAATAACAATGGCCAACGGCCCGCGTGCGATTCGCACCGGGCCGTAGCCCCGCGGTACCTGTCATTGTCAGTAGATCTGCACAGTTCTGCGCTGCGAGGGCCGTTGCATCCGGATCCTGCGTGGTCGGCGCTCGTGCAATCTCAATCAGGTGAGATTGCGTTATGGATGGTATTTTCCTGCAGCAACTGGTCAACGGCCTGACCCTCGGGTCGGTCTACGGCCTGATCGCCATCGGCTACACAATGGTCTATGGCATCATCGGCATGATCAACTTCGCGCACGGCGAGGTGTACATGATCTCCGCGTACCTCGCGGCGATCAGCCTGGCATTGCTGGCCTACTTCGGTATCGAGTCGTTTCCGCTGCTGATGCTGGGCACCCTGTTGTTCACCATCGTCGTCACCGGCGTCTATGGCTTCACCATCGAACGCATCGCCTACAAACCCCTGCGCAACTCCACCCGCCTGGCACCGCTGATCAGCGCCATCGGCATCTCGCTGATCCTGCAGAACTACGCACAGATCAGCCAGGGCGCCCGCCAGCAAGGCGTGCCGACCCTGCTCGAAGGCGCCATGCGCATCGAGGTGGGCACCGGCTTCGTGCAGCTGACCTACACCAAGATCTTCATCCTGGTGGCCGCCTTCGTCGGCATGGCGTTGCTCACCTACGTCATCAAGTACACCAAGCTCGGTCGGATGTGCCGGGCCACGCAGCAGGATCGCAAGATGGCCTCGATCCTGGGCATCAACACCGACCGGGTGATCTCCTACGTGTTCGTCATCGGCGCGGTGATGGCTGCGCTGGCCGGCGTGCTGATCACCATGAACTACGGCACCTTCGACTTCTACGCCGGCTTCATCATCGGCATCAAGGCGTTCACCGCCGCGGTGCTTGGCGGCATCGGCTCGCTGCCGGGGGCGATGCTCGGCGGCATCATCCTGGGGATCTCCGAGTCGTTGTTCTCCGGCCTGATCAACTCCGACTACAAGGACGTGTTCAGCTTCTCGCTGCTGGTGATGATCCTCATCTTCCGTCCCCAAGGCCTGCTGGGTCGCCCGCTCGTGGCTAAGGTGTGAACATGTCCGCTGCCAATTCTGCCTCTGTTGCCCAAACCAAGGGTTTCGACCTCAAACGCAGCCTGCTGGAGACGATCGTCGCCGGCCTGCTGGCCCTCATCGTCTTCGGTCCGGTCGTCGGCGTGGTGCTCGACGGCTACAGCTTCAACGCCGAGCCGGCCCGCGTGGCCTGGCTGGTCGGCGGCGTGATGGTCGGGCGCTTCATCCTCAGCCTGTTCCTGCAGACACCGACCGGCCAGCGCATGCTCCAGGGCTTCGACAGCGGTGGCTCGGGCGTGCATGTGCTGGCGCCGGACTACAAGTCGCGGTTGCGCTACATCATCCCGGCGCTGATCGTCATCGCCATCGTGTTCCCGGTGTTCGCCAACAAGTACCTGCTGACCGTGGTCATCCTCGGGCTGATCTACGTGCTGCTGGGCCTGGGCCTGAACATCGTGGTGGGCCTGGCGGGTCTGCTCGACCTGGGCTACGTGGCGTTCTACGCCATCGGCGCCTACGGCCTGGCCCTCGGCTACCAGTACCTGGGCCTGGGCTTCTGGAGCGTGCTGCCGCTGGCGGCGATCGCCGCGGCGCTGGCCGGGTGCATCCTCGGCTTCCCGGTGTTGCGCATGCACGGCGACTACCTGGCCATCGTCACCCTGGGCTTCGGCGAGATCATTCGCCTGGTGCTGAACAACTGGCTGTCGTTCACCGGCGGCCCGAACGGCATGCCGGCGCCGTCGCCGACCTTCCTGGGCCTCGAGTTTGGCCGGCGGGCCAAGGACGGCGGAGTGCCGATCCATGAGTTCTTCGGCTTCGATTACAACCCTAACCTCAAGTTCGTGTTCATCTACGCCGTGCTGTTCCTGGTGGTGCTGGCGGTGCTGTACATCAAGCACCGGCTGACCCGCATGCCGGTCGGGCGCGCCTGGGAGGCCCTGCGCGAGGACGAGATCGCCTGCCGCTCCATGGGCCTGAACCATGTGCTGGTCAAGCTCTCGGCGTTCACCCTGGGCGCTTCCACCGCCGGTTTGGCCGGGGTGTTCTTCGCCACTTACCAAGGCTTCGTCAACCCGTCGTCGTTCACCTTCTTCGAGTCGGCGCTGATCCTCGCCATCGTCGTGCTTGGCGGCATGGGCTCGACCGTGGGCGTGGTGATCGCGGCATTCGTGCTGACCGTGGCGCCGGAACTGCTGCGCAGCTTCTCCGAGTACCGGGTGCTGCTGTTCGGCGTGCTGATGGTGCTGATGATGATCTGGCGACCGCGGGGGCTGATCCGCATCAGCCGTACCGGCGTGGTCCCGCGTAAAGGAGTGGCGCCATGAGCGACGAAATCATACTGTCGGTCGACAACCTGATGATGCAGTTCGGCGGCATCAAGGCGCTCAGCGATGTCAGCCTGAAGGTCAAGCGCAACCAGATCTTCGCCTTGATCGGTCCCAACGGCGCCGGCAAGACCACCGTGTTCAACTGCCTCACCGGCTTCTACAAGGCCAGCGGCGGGCGTATCGAACTGAACGTGCGCGGCAGCCACACCAACGTCATCCAGCTGCTCGGCGAGCGCTTCCAGGCGGCGGACTTCGTCTCGCCGGCGCGCTTCGCCAACCGCCTGTACTACAAGATGTTCGGCGGGACCCACCTGGTCAACCGCGCGGGGCTGGCGCGCACCTTCCAGAACATTCGCCTGTTCAAGGAAATGTCGGTGGTGGAGAACCTGCTGGTGGCCCAGCACATGTGGGTCAACCGCAACCTGCTGGCCGGCGTGCTCAACACCCCGGGCTACCGCAAGGCCGAGAGCGACGCGCTGGACCATGCGTTCTACTGGCTGGAGGTGGTCGACCTGGTCGATTGCGCCAACCGCCTGGCTGGTGAGTTGTCGTACGGCCAGCAGCGCCGTCTGGAAATCGCCCGGGCCATGTGCACGCGGCCGAAGATCATCTGCCTGGACGAGCCGGCCGCCGGCCTCAACCCGCAGGAGACAGAGGCCCTGAGCCGCATGATCCGCGTGCTGCGCGACGAGCACGACATCACCGTGGTGCTGATCGAGCACGACATGGGCATGGTCATGAGCATCTCCGACCATATCGTCGTGCTCGACCATGGCAACGTGATCGCCGAAGGCACGCCGCAGGACATCCGCCACAACCCGACGGTGATCGCCGCCTACCTGGGTGCAGACGAAGAGGAGCTGATATGAGTGCGCCCATTCTCGAGTTGAAGGACCTGGATGTGTTCTACGGGCCGATCCAGGCCCTGAAGAAAGTCTCGATGCATATCAACGAAGGCGAGACGGTGAGCCTGATCGGCGCCAACGGCGCGGGCAAGTCGACGCTGCTGATGTCGATCTTCGGCCAGCCGCGGGCGGCCTCCGGGCAGATCGTCTATCGCGGCACCGACATCACCCGCAAGTCGTCGCACTACATTGCCTCCAACGGCATTGCCCAGTCACCGGAGGGGCGCCGGGTGTTCCCCGACATGACCGTCGAGGAGAACCTGATGATGGGCACCATTCCGATTGGCGACAAACATGCCGGTGAAGACATGCAGCGCATGTTCGAGCTGTTCCCACGGCTCAAGGAGCGGCGCAACCAGCGCGCCATGACCATGTCCGGCGGCGAGCAGCAGATGCTCGCCATCGCCCGGGCGCTGATGAGCAGGCCCAAGCTGCTGCTGCTCGATGAGCCCTCGCTGGGGCTGGCGCCGATCGTGGTCAAGCAGATCTTCTCCACCCTGCGCGAGCTGGCGCAGACCGGCATGACCATCTTCCTGGTGGAGCAGAACGCCAACCATGCGCTGAAGCTGTCGGACCGGGCCTATGTGATGGTCAACGGGCAGATCCGCATGACCGGGACGGGGCAGGAGCTGTTGGTCAACGAGGAGGTGCGTAACGCCTATCTGGGCGGGCACTGATTTACGTTCCACAGATCGCGGGGCAAGCCCGCTTCAACAGGTACCGGTTGGGTCTGTGGGAGCGGGCTTGCCCCGCGATGCGTTTTATGCCAGACGGCAGATGTGGACAACTTGTCGCATATCTTTCTTGAGACACTCCACAACCCCACTGCAACCCCTTGTTTCCACAGGTGGAAAACTTTCCACGGATTATGTGGAACCGCCTGTGGAAAACATGGTGGCACCTCGCTCCAGCCCAGATAAATCAGTGCGTACAAGCATTTGGTTGTTTTTTGACCAAGTGCTGCTTGTGCATGATTTTGCATGTGTTTTGCGCAGCCAATGGATCCGCCTATAGTGTGGGGCTTTCTGTGGATAACTCTGTGGGAAAACCTTGGACAGACCGCCAGAAGCGGCATGGTTGAAAGCGTTGCGCCATCATGCAGCGATGTCCACAACCCACAGAGGTTCCCTTTACCCGACGAGTTGCCCCCAATCCATGGGGAAAGGCTTGTGGATAAGATGCGTATAGCCCGACGCAGCCCTTCTATCATGGGCCTCAGCGGGGTTAGTACGTTTTTTGACCAGTGGCGATGACGGTTGTGGTCGAGCCCTGCGCCGGGCATGCTGCGAGGCCTGTCGACGACAATCCAACGCTGAGGAGAAGAGCATGACATCCACCGTATTCATCACTGGCGCGACGTCCGGTTTTGGCGAGGCCACCGCCCGCCGTTTCGCCGACGCCGGCTGGAAGCTGGTGCTCACCGGCCGGCGCAAGGAGCGCCTGGATGCGTTGTGCCATGAACTGTCGGCCAAGACCGAGGTGCACGGCCTGGTGGTCGACGTGCGTGACCGCCAGGCGATGGAGGCCGCCATCGCCAGCCTGCCGCCGACGTTCGACAAGCTGCAGGGCCTGGTCAACAACGCCGGGTTGGCGCTGGGCGTCGACGCCGCGCAGAACTGCAGCCTGGACGACTGGGAAACCATGGTCGACACCAACATCAAGGGGTTGATGTACACCACCCGTTTGCTGCTGCCACGACTGATCGCCCATGGGCGCGGCGCGTCGATCCTCAACGTCGGTTCGGTGGCGGGCAACTACCCGTACCCGGGTGCGAACGTGTATGGCGGCACCAAGGCGTTCGTCGGCCAGTTCTCCCTGAGCCTGCGCTGCGACCTGCGAGGCACCGGCGTGCGGGTGAGCAATATCGAGCCGGGGCTGTGCGAGAGCGAATTCTCGCTGGTGCGTTTCGGTGGGGACCAGGCGAAGTATGATGCGACCTACGCCGGTGCCAATCCGATCCAGCCCCAGGATATCGCCGAGACCATCTTCTGGATCCTCAACCAGCCGGCGCATATCAACATCAACAGCCTGGAGCTGATGCCGGTGAGCCAGGACTGGGCTGGCTTCTCGATCGACCGATCGGCCAAGGGTTGAATCATGGTGCGGGGTTGTCAGGCAGCCCCGCAGACACGAGGTGTCCACGCTTGAAGAAAATCGCCCTGTTCGCCGATGTGCAGAACCTCTACTACACGGTTCGCCAAGGCCATGGCTGCCATTTCAACTACGCCGCGCTGTGGGCCGAGGTCAGTCGTGAAGGGCAGATCGTCGAGGCGGTGGCCTATGCTATCGACCGTGGCGACAGCAAGCAGCAGCAGTTCCAGCAGATCCTGCGCAACCTCGGCTTCGAGGTGCGCCTCAAGCCCTTCATCCAGCGCGCCGATGGCTCCGCCAAGGGCGACTGGGACGTGGGGATCACCCTCGATGTCATCGAGGCGGCGGCGCGGGTCGACCAGGTGGTGCTGGCTTCTGGTGACGGCGATTTCGACTTGCTGCTGGAGCGGGCGATGCAGCGCCATGGCGTCGAAACGGTGGTCTACGGTGTACCCGGACTGACAGCCCTGGCGCTGATCCGCGCGGCCAGCCGTTATGTGCCCATCGAAGGCAAGTTGCTGTTGCGCCACTGACCTGTTCACTAGTTCCGGGCTGGAGTGGTGCGTGAGGCTTCAGCCCTTTTTGCCATTGCCCTCCAGATGCCCCAGCGGCACCCGTCGCGCCACCGCGCTCGACAGGATGATCGACGTCTTGGTGAAGCCCAGCTGCGACACACGGTTGATCAGCGCCTCCAGCTCGCCCATCGAGGTGACGGCCGCCTGCATGATCACGCATGGGTCGCCGGTCACCCGATGGCATTCGGTGAGTTCAGGGATTTTCTCCAGGGCCTCGTAGGCCTGCTGGTTGCCATGGCTGGCCAGGCGCAATTCCATCACGCACTGGATCGGCAGCCCGATCTTCTCCAGGTCGACCTTGGCCGTGTAGCCGCTGATCACGCCGCTGGCCTCCAGCTTGGCCACCCGCTCGGCCACTGCCGGGGCCGAGAGATTGACCTGGCGCGCCAGCTGCGCGTAGGTGGCCCGCCCGTTTTCCAGCAGGGCGGCGAGGAGCATGCGGTCGTACTTGTCCATGGTGACTCCTGCTGACTTTGTAATCGATTGGAAAGGCGCTGCATAACCATGCATTCCAAAGTGTTTCGGTGTTTTAAACGTGTTTTGTAACTTAAGTTTGCGCCTGGGCCTTTCTAAACTAATCCACCCGTCAACGGATTTCGAGCCCTTGCCATGTCCACTGCCCGTCGCTTCCCGTTATTGCTTGTCGGCGCTTTTCTTGCCCTGTACCTGGTCTGGGGCTCGACCTACCTGTTCATCCGCATCGGCGTGGAGTCCTGGCCGCCGATGCTGATGGCCGGGGTGCGTTTCTTGATTGCCGGCAGCCTGCTGTATGGCTTCCTGCGCTGGCGCGGTGTGCCGGCGCCGACCTGGCCCCAGTGGCGGGCGGCCGGGGCGATCGGTTTCCTGCTGCTCAGTTGCGGCAACGGCGGGGTGACCCTGGCCGAGCATGCCGGGGTCGCCTCGGGCGTGGCGGCGCTGGCGGTGGCCACGGTGCCACTGTTCACCCTGGTGTTCGGCCTGTTCTTCGGCCATCGCAACTCGCGCCTGGAGTGGGCGGGCATCGCCTTGGGGCTGGTCGGCATCGGCATGCTCAACATGGGTTCGAACCTGCAGGCCAGCCCGATGGGCGCGGCGCTGATCCTGTTCGCCGCGGCGGCCTGGGCCTTCGGTTCGGTATGGAGCAAGAGCCTGCCGCTGCCCCAGGGGGCGATGGCCAGTGCCGCGGAAATGCTGGTGGGTGGCGCCGCGCTGCTGATCGGCAGCGCCGTCAGTGGCGAGCGCCTGACCCAGATGCCCACCGCCGCCGGTTGGGGCGCGCTGGCCTACCTGGTGTTCTTCGGTTCGATCCTGGCGTTCAGTTCCTACATGTACCTGCTCAAGCACGTGCGCCCGGCGGCGGCCACCAGCTATGCCTACGTCAACCCGGCGGTGGCGGTGCTGCTGGGGATCGTCTTCGCCGGCGAGCAGATCGGCGCCGAGGAGTGCGTGGCCATGGCGGTGATCATCGGCGCGGTGGTGCTGATCGGCCTGCCGCAGTGGCGCAAGGCGCCGGAGCAACCAGTGCCGCTAAAAGGCGAAATGTGCAAGTAGGGCAGGGCGTTGCGGTAAACTTGCCGCCTTCGCTGAACCCCCTGACGGTATTGCCATGAATTTCGCCCAACTCGGCCTGATCGAACCGCTGCTGCGCACCCTGCAGACGCTGGACTACACCACGCCCACCCCGGTCCAGGCCAAGGCCATCCCTGCGGTGCTCGCCGGCCGCGACCTGATGGCCGCCGCCCAGACCGGCACCGGCAAGACCGCCGGCTTCGCCCTGCCGGTTCTGCAGCGCCTGGCGCTGGAAGGGGAGAAGGTGGCCAGCAACTCGGTGCGCGCGCTGGTGCTGGTGCCGACCCGCGAGCTGGCCGAGCAGGTCCACGCCAACGTGCGTGAGTACGCCGAGAACCTGCCGCTGTCCACCTACGCGGTGTACGGCGGTGTCAGCATCAACCCGCAGATGATGCGCCTGCGTCGCGGCGTCGACCTGCTGGTGGCCACCCCGGGCCGTCTGCTCGACCTGTTCCGCCAGAACGCCATCAAGTTCGGCCAGGTGCAGACCCTGGTGCTCGACGAAGCCGACCGCATGCTCGACCTGGGTTTCGCCGAAGAGCTGCAGGCGGTGTATGCGGCGTTGCCGCGCAAGCGCCAGACACTGCTGTTCTCCGCCACCTTCTCCGACCAGATCCGCATGCTCGCGGGCCTGGCGCTGAACGACCCGCTGAGCATCGAAGTCAGCCCGCGCAATGCCGCTGCCAACACGGTCAAGCAATGGCTGGTGCCGGTGGACAAGAAGCGCAAGGCCGACCTGTTCTGCCACCTGCTGCGCAAGCAGCGCTGGAAGCAGGTGCTGGTGTTCGCCAAGACCCGCAATGGCGTGGACCAGTTGGTCGAGCGTCTGCTGGCCGAGGGCGTGAACGCCGACGGTATCCACGGCGACCGCCCGCAAGCCACCCGCCAGCGCGCCCTGGACAGCTTCAAGGCGCGTGAGGTCCAGGTGCTGGTGGCTACCGACGTGGCCGCCCGCGGCCTGGATATCGATGACTTGCCGCTGGTGGTCAACCTCGACTTGCCGATCGTCGCCGAGGACTATGTGCACCGTATCGGCCGTACCGGTCGCGCGGGCAACAAGGGCGAGGCGATCTCGCTGGTGTGCGCCGACGAGGTGCAACTGCTGGCGTCGATCGAGACGCTGATCCGCCAGATGCTGCCGCGCCACGAGGAGCCGGACTTCATCCCCGACCACCGGGTGCCGGTGACCGACGCCAGTGGTCAGGTGCTGAAGAAGCCGAAGAAGCCCAAGAAGCCGAAAGAGAACAGCGCCAAGCGTGGCCTGGGGCGCTGGATGGACAGCGAGGAGGCGGGGGCTTCGGCGCCGGCGGTCAAGGCCGTGCGCAAGGTGCCGAGCTTTGGGGGCAAGCCGGGCAAGCGTAAGCCTTGAGATTTTGTGCGGCCCATTCGCGGCACAAGGCCGCTCCTACAGAGATCGCGCATCACCCTGTAGGAGCGGCCTTGTGCCGCGAATGGGCTGCAAAGCAGCCCCGGCAATCTTAGGCCAGGCGCGCCAGCCAATCCGCCGCCGCGCTCCCAGCCCGGAATCCACTGGCGAAACACGCCGTCAGCAAGTACCCGCCAGTCGGTGCCTCCCAATCCAGCATCTCTCCCGCGCAGAACACCCCAGGTAGGTTGGGCACCATCAGCCCCTCATCCAACCCTTCGAAGCGCACGCCACCGGCACTGCTGATCGCCTCGTCCAGCGGCCGGGTCCGCACCAGCACGATCGGCAATGACTTGACCGCCGCCGCCAGGCGCTCGGGGTCGGCAAAGGTCGCCTGGTCGGTCAGCTCGCGCAACAAGGCCGCCTTCACTCCGTCGAGCCCGAGCTGGCCGTGCAGGTGCTTGGCCATCGAGCGCGATCCCCTGGGCTTGGCCAGGGCCCGGGCAATCTTGTCCACAGGCCGGTCCGGCAGCAGGTCGAGCAGCAACGTCGCCCGCCCGTCGCGGTCGATCGCTTCACGCAGCGCCGCCGACCAGGCGTACACCAGGCTGCCCTCCACCCCTTGGGCGGTGAGGATGAATTCGCCCTTGCGCGACGCGGCGCCAGGCATGCCGAGGGCAATGTTCTTCAGTGGGGCGCCGGCGAACTTGTCCTTGAGCAGATCGCTCCAGCCCTCGACCTCGAAGCCGCAGTTGCTCGCCCGCAGCGTAGAGATATCCACACCCCGTTCGGCCAGCAGCGCTACCCAGGCGCCGTCCGAACCCAGGCGCGCCCAGCTGCCGCCACCCAGGGCCAGCACCACGGCGTCGGCCCGTACCTGCAGCTCGCCTTGTGGATAACTGATCCGCAGGGCGCCTTCGGCTGTCCAGCCCAGCCAACGGTGCCGGGTGTGGATAACCACGCCGGACTCGCGCAGGCGCTTGAGCCAGGCGCGCAGCAGCGGCGCGGCCTTCATGTCGCGGGGGAACACGCGGCCCGAGGTACCGACGAAGGTTTCGATGCCCAGGCCGTGAATCCACTGGCGCAGGGCCTCGCCATCGAAGTCGCGCAGCAGCGTGTCGATCTCGCCCTGGCGTGCGCCGTAACGGCCGATGAAGGCGGGGTAGGGCTCGGAATGGGTGATGTTCATGCCGCCGACGCCGGCCAGCAGGAACTTGCGGCCCACCGAAGGCATGGCGTCGAACACTTCGACCGCCATCCCGCGCCGGGCCAGGGTCTCGGCGGCCATAAGGCCGGCGGGGCCGCCGCCGATCACGGCGACGAGGGGGCGGGAGGCGGGGCGGGGATCGTTCATGGCGGGCGACAGGCTGTGGAAAAGACCGCGCATTCTACCTCAGCGGGGCCTGCCACGACACTGCTCAAAAAACGATCAACTCTTTGCAGCTCAGGCAGTTAAAGGGCTGGAGCGGCTTTCCCGCAGGTTATCCACAAGCGGTTCCACAGTCATTGTGAACAACCGAGCACCCGCGCCGCGCTGTGGTGGAGGATGCCGTGGCGCCGGGCCAGGGCTTCGCGGTCCTTGCTGTAGCCGCCGCCGATCACGCCCACCACCGGGATGTCGCGGCCCAGGCACTGGCGCAACACCTGCTCGTCGCGGGCGGCCAGGCCTGCGTCGGTCAGTTGCAGGTAGCCCAGGGCGTCGTCCTTGTGCACATCGACGCCGGCGTCGTACAGCACCAGGTCGGGCTGGTACAGCGGCAGCAGGTAATTCAGCGCGTCTTCGACCACCTTGAGGTAGGCGTCGTCGTGCATGCCGCGGGGCAGGGGGATGTCCCAGTCGCTCTGGGCCTTGCGTGCCGGGAAGTTCTGCTCGCAGTGCAGCGACACGGTGATCGCTTCCGGGGTGTCGTGGAGCATGCGCGCGGTGCCATCGCCCTGATGTACGTCGCAGTCGAAGATCAGCACCCGGTGCACGCGACCGGCCTCCAGCAGGTAGCGGCTGATCACCGCCAGGTCGTTGAAGATGCAGAAACCGGCCGGGTGATCGTAGTGGGCGTGATGGGTGCCGCCGGCCAGGTGACAGGCGATACCGTGTTGCAGGGCCTGCTCGGCGGTCAGCAGCGAACCGCCCACGGCGCGCACGGTGCGCCGGGCCAGGGCCTCGCTCCAGGGCAGGCCGAGGCGGCGCTGGTCCTCGCGGGACAGTTCGCCGTTCATGTAGCGCTCGATGTAGTCGCGGTCATGGGCCAGGGCGAGGATGTCGTTGGGGCAGATCTCGGGGCGCAGCAGGGCGGCGTCGGTGGTCAGGCCGCTGTCCACCAGGTGATCGCGCAACAGGCGGAACTTGTCCATCGGGAAACGATGGTCCGATGGGAACTCGGGGCTGTAGTCGTCGTGGTAGATCAGTGGCAGGGGCATGGTGTCGGCGCGGTGGGGGCGAGTAGCGATCTTGCCAGCTTTGGTGGCTTCTGTGGGAGCGGGTTCACCCGCGATCACCCGCGTATCGGGTGCCAGAGACCGCGCTGGCTGCTTCGCGGGTAAACCCGCTCCCACAGGGGCTGGCGAATTGCCGATAGCCGATCACTTGTCGGCCGAGGCCAGTACCCTTTGCCAGTCCGGCTCGTTCATCCGCCCAAGGATCCGTGCCTTGCCGTTGCCATCCACCGACACGAACAGCGCGCTGGCATAACCGCTCTCGCGCTCGCCGCCCGGTACATGCTGCTGGCGCGCGAAGTGATCGATGCAACCGTTGTGGGTCACCAGCACCAGGTTGTGCCCGGGCCGCTTGCGGGCCATGGCCTCGGCCGGGAACGGGCGGTCGCAGCGCTCCAGCCAGTCTTCACTGGTCACGGCCTGGCCGAGGATGAAGTGCGCGGTCTGGCGGGTGCGCAGCTTCGGGCTGCTGATCAGGTCGGCGCCGGCCAGCCCCAGTTGCTGCAGGCCCTGGCCGACCCGTTGCGCCGCCTGGCTGCCGGCCAGGGTGATGCCGGTCGGATCGTCCAGGCACGGCCCGGGGGCACTGTCGCAGCGTTCGGCGTGGCGAATCATCACGATCACCGCCCCTTCCTTCCAGTCCTGCAGCAGGCCGCTGTCGCTCAACTGTTGCTCGTTGCCAAGGTTCACGATGTGTGTCCTCGTCGCTAGCCAGCTGCTGGCCCCGGCCAGGGCCAGGAGCAGGCCGATGGCGGCGCCGACCACGGTGCGCGAGCGGCGGCGTTTGAGGGGGGATAGCAGGGCTGGGTTGTGCAGGGTGTTGCTGGGGTGCATGCGTCACTCCGATGGCAGTGCGGCGTCGACGAAGGCCGCGGTAGTGTCGGCATTGTGCGAAGTGGCCTGTCGGGGGGCGGTGAAGCCGATGTGAAAAAAGCATCGGCTGGCCGATGCGCGCGGCCTACGCTGTACACTGCCAGACCGTGATTTCGGAGCCGTGCCGATGACCCCCCTCCTCGAACTGGAAAGCCCGCGCCTGGTGTTGCGCCAATGGCAGGACGACGACCTGCGCGAGTTCGCCGCCCTGTGCGCCGACCCGCAGGTGATGCGCTACTTCCCCGCGCCGATGACCCGGGTCGAGGCGGCGGCGCTGATCGGCCGCATCCGTGGCCATTTCAACGAGTACGGCTTCGGCTTGTGGGCCCTGGAGCGTAAGGACAGCGGCGCCTTCATCGGCATGACCGGCCTGCTCAACGTCAACTTCGACGCCCCGTTCGGCCCGGCGGTGGAGATCGGCTGGCGCCTGGCCCGTCGCCACTGGGGGCTGGGCTTCGCCAGCGAGGCGGCCTGGGCCTGCCTGCGCTGTGCCTTCGCCCAGCTGCACCTGGACGAGGTGGTGTCGTTCACCACCGAGGGCAACCTGCCGTCGCAGAAGGTGATGCAGGCCATCGGCATGGTCCAGGACCTGGCGGGCAGCTTCGAGCACCCGCGCCTGCCCGTCGGCGATCCGCTGCGCCCCCATGTGCTGTACCGCATCGACCGCGAGCGCTGGCAACAGAACCTGCGCGGCTGAATAGGTCGCCATTCGTACGACGGGACGAACGGCAAAACCCTGTATCATTCGCCGGTATAACCGCGCCGTATTGCCTTGCCAGGAGAACCCCATGAGCCACGTACTCGACGATCTGGTCGACTTGCTGAGCCTCGAGTCCATCGAGGAGAACCTGTTCCGCGGACGCAGCCAGGACCTGGGCTTCCGCCAGCTGTACGGCGGCCAGGTGCTCGGCCAGTCGCTGTCGGCGGCCAGCCAGACGGTCGAGGACGCCCGCCACGTGCATTCGCTGCACGGTTACTTCCTGCGTCCGGGCGATGCCAGCATGCCGGTGGTCTATTCGGTGGACCGTGTGCGTGACGGCGGCAGCTTTAGCACCCGGCGGGTCACGGCGATCCAGAAGGGCCAGCCGATCTTCACCTGCAGCGCGTCGTTCCAGTACGACGAGGATGGTTTCGAGCACCAGGCGCAGATGCCGGACGTGGTCGGCCCGGAAAACCTGCCCAGTGAAGTCGAGCTGGCCAGTGCCATGGCCGACAAGCTGCCCGAGCGCATCCGCGAGAAGGTGCTGTGCGCCAAGCCCATCGAGATCCGCCCGATCACCGAGCGTGATCCGTTCGACCCCAAGCCGGGCGAGCCAATCAAGTACGCCTGGTTCCGCGCCGACGGCAACCTCCCGGACATCCCGGCGCTGCACAAGTACCTGCTGGCCTATGCCTCGGACTTCGGCCTGCTGACCACCTCCTTGCTGCCCCATGGCAAGTCGGTGTGGCGCAAGGACATGCAGATCGCCAGCCTCGACCATTCGCTGTGGTTCCACCGCGACCTGCGCGCCGACGAGTGGCTGCTGTACGCCACCGACAGCCCCTGGGCCGGCAACGCCCGCGGCTTCTGCCGTGGCAGCATCTTCAACCGCGCCGGGCAGTTGGTGGCCTCGTCCACCCAGGAAGGCCTGATCCGCCATCGCAAGGACTGGGCATGAGCCTGGGGGACATTCGCCATTGGGTGTTCGACATGGATGGCACCCTGACGGTCGCCGTGCATGACTTCGCGGCCATCCGCGAGGTGCTCGACATTCCGTCGGAACACGACATCCTCACCCACCTGGCCGCCTTGCCGGCGGCGGAAGCGGCGGCCAAGCACGCCTGGCTGCTGGAGCACGAGCGCGACCTGGCGATCGCCTCCAAGGCCGCGGACGGCGCGGTGGAGCTGGTGCGTGAGCTGGCCGGGCGTGAATGCCGGCTGGCCATCCTCACCCGAAATGCCCGCGAACTGGCCCATGTCACCCTCGAGGCCATCGGCCTGGCCGACTGCTTCCCGGTCGAGCACATCCTCGGGCGCGACGAGGCGGCGCCCAAGCCCAGCCCTGACGGGCTGCTGCAGATCGCCCGGGCCTGGGACGTGAGCCCAGCTGAAATGGTGATGGTCGGTGACTACCGCTTCGACCTCGACTGTGGCCGGGCCGCAGGCACCCGCACCGTATTGGTCAACCTGCCGGACAACCCATGGCCGCATCTGGCCGACTGGCATGCGGCCGATTGCCGGGCGTTGAGGAAGCTGCTCGGCTGATGCCTCTCATGCCCTGCACAATCCCCTTGTAGGAGCGGCCTTGCGTCGCGAAAGGGGTGCGAAGCGCCCCCAGATCTGCGCATCAAGCTGATATTGCCGGGGCCGCTATGCGGCCCTTTCGCGACACAAGGCCGCTCCTACAGGGGAATGGTGTCACCTTGGCGATGGCATGCCCCGCGATCACCCAGACCTGTCTAAGCTGCACTGCACCTTTTCCCACGATGGAGACCCACCCATGACCACCAAGGCCCTCTACGTCCTGCCCGGTGGCGGCTACGACAAGGTCCAGGCCGGCACCTGCGAAACCGCCGCGCCCAAGGCCGGCGAGATCACCGTGCGCCTGCACGCCAGTTCCCTCAACTACCACGATTTCGCCGTGGTCAGCGGCATGTGGGGGCCGAGCGAGCGGCGCATCCCCATGGCCGACGGCGCTGGCGAGGTGATTGCGGTGGGCGCCGGTGTCAGCGAGTTCCTGGTCGGTGATGCGGTGGTCAGCACCTTCTTCCCCGACTGGCTCGATGGCCAGGCCCAGGTCGAGGGCTTTGCCAGCGTGCCGGGTGATGGCATCGACGGCTATGCCCGTGAACAGGTAACCGCCCGGGCCACCTCCTTCACCCTCGCGCCCAAGGGCTACAGCCATGCCGAGTCGGCGACCCTGACCACCGCCGGCCTCACTGCCTGGCGCGCCCTGATGAGCGATGACCACCTCAAGCCCGGCGACAGCGTGCTGGTGCAGGGCACCGGTGGCGTGTCGATCTTTGCCCTGCAGTTCGCCAAGCTGGCCGGCGCCACTGTGATCGCCACTTCATCCAGCGATGCCAAGCTGGAGCGTCTCAAGGCGCTTGGCGCGGATCACCTGATCAACTACAAGACCACGCCCGCCTGGGGCGAAAAGGTCCGTGCACTGACCGACGGACGCGGCGTGGACCATGTGATCGAAGTCGGTGGCCCGGCCACGCTGGAGCAGTCGATGATCGCCGCGCGTATCGGCGGGCATGTGTCGCTGATCGGCATCCTCACCGGCGTGGCCGGGCAGCTGCCGCTGGTGCAGGCGCTGGTGCGGCAGATCCGTCTGCAGGGCGTGCTGGTGGGCAGCCGCGCCCAGCAGCAGGCGATGGTCCGCGCCATCGACGCCAATGGCCTGCGGCCGGTGGTGGACAAGCATTTCGAGCTGGAACAGATGGTCGAGGCCTTCAAGTACCAGGAGAGCAACAAGCATTTCGGCAAGATCTGCCTGACCTGGTGACGTGGGAGCAGGCTTGCCCCGCGATTCAGGTATGCGAGAGCGATGGAAACATCAGCACCTGCCCATCGACACGGGTAGGTGCCGCTCCCCAGACGAACAGCGCATCATCGTTATCCACAACCCGTGTCGCGAAGCCTTCGCAGTTCAGCGGCGCGAACCCCAGCACCACCTCCCGCGTGGTTGAAGTGACCAGTTCGGCCAGCACATCGGCCAGCGCCAGTTCGCGTTCGCAGAACACGTCCACCAGCACCATCCGCTCGCCATCCTGTTCCATCACCACATACGCCTCATGCTTCGAGGAATGGAACACGGCCTCCCGGTAGGGCCCATCGCAATAGAACATCGTCAGCGGCACATTCGGCACCAGGCTCAATCGCGCCTGCGGGCAACTCTTTTCCACTGCCTCGATGAAGCGTTGCCGTTGATCGCCATCATCCAGGTTCACCGGGTGGAAGGTCGTGGCCCGTGGTTGCGCCGACCAGGGCTGGTAGTACTCGTGTTCTACCACTCGGCGAAAACCGAACTTGGGATAGAGATCAAGTACGGTGCTGTTGGCGAACAGGTACAGCAAGTCGCATTGGCCTGCCCAGCGCTCCACCAGCACCTCCATCAGGTAACGGCTGTAGCCACGGCCTTGTGCCTGCGGCGCGGTCATTACCGTACCGATCTGGACGCAACGCAGGAGCTGGCCATCCAGGGTGAAGTCGAGCAGGTTGGCCGAGGCGTTGGCCAGCATCATCCCATCGCGAACCAGCGAGCACGGCTGGTTGTCGGCTTGCCAGAAGCCGGCTTGGTACCAGGCTTCGAAATCGAAGCCATAGGTCTGCTGGGTGAGGGCGTTGAGTTCGGCGCGCAGGTGCGGGTCGTCGCGGTAGTGCTCGACCTGCTTGATAGCGGGAACCTTTGGGATGACTGTCACGGCATCCACTCCTGTTCGTAAAGGATCAGGTAATTTAAACGGGGGCGCGGAGGGTGTGTGTAAAAAATTGTTTGTTGTGACAGATGGGAACATACGGATACGGATTTGAGTTTTGATTCAATGGGAAGTTTTGTCAGTCTTTTGTTTTTCTTATTTCTAACTGATCTAAATTTGGATAGGTGAAAACGGTTGGGCTGTGTTTTTTGGCGGCTTGTAATTTGCTCGACATTATTTGTGCTTTCTGCAGTTCCTTGCCTATTTTGATTTTGTTTTCTCTTGTGGGGTTAGCGTTGTACTGATTATTATTTTTTGTGAGCTTTTCCTGGCTGTCTTTGAGTTTTTTTTCGTATAATGGTATGTTTGGGTCAATTAAAATGACTTCATATGTTGTTGTGGTAGTGGTCTGAGAGAACTGCACACTTTTCTTTCTCTTGGCAGGAGAGAGCGGTACTGTCGTCCCCAAGGCCTCTTGGCCGGAGTTGGTAGAACTGTTCGAGCTAGTCGAACTTACTGAGCCTACAGGGCTGAGTGAGCGGCTGCGAACCTGCCCCGACTCATCCTGCCAGTTCACCGGATCACCCTCACAGTAACCATACGCGTTGAGCCCCCCGGCTTCGAAAGGGCTTAGTGCATCCGGGGATTGGAATCGCATCAACATGGGGCTGTAGACCCGTCGACCGTTGCCCAACAGATAGCAGCCAGTAGAAAGCTCAAGCGGCTGTGCATTGAAAGCCAGCAGTACGGATAGCCCATGATCGGCGGGTAGGTAACCGAAGCAGGAATATGAAAATGGCTTTACCAGCAGATTCAGCGCGGAACCACTGCGGTCAATGGTCAGCAGATGGCTGCTGGAGTAGTTAGCCAGATGTTTATAATTTTTCATGAGGCTGAACTCTACAGTTGGGCTGGTATCTGTATGACTGCTATGTGGCTTTGTTCAAGGGGCGGTGCTGGGATTTATCATGCTCGAGTATTTGAGGTTGTTGAATTTAATCAAGGTTGTCAAGGTTGATGTTGTTTTCTGTGCGTACGTTGTCGAATCCAAAGAGGAAATTGGATATATTCTTCATGTTTTCTCTGAATCCGGGTGTGGACAGAGTGTTCGTAGACGAACGAGCACTGTTGCTGGGGGACTGTTGAACTACTGATATGGCTCTATCCCCTATCACCCTGACGCTGGATTGCCTAGAAGAGGCAGTCGAGAGGTTTCTTCTAGTGTCCTCGGATTGCATTAACGGTGACGATGCAAGATGTTGCTCTGCAAGGCCTATAAATTTTGCATCTTTTGTGGTTTTGTAGAATGCGCCAATTGCGAGTACGGCTGCCGTGTTCATAATCGTGGTGCCTGAATCTTCCAGTATGGCGCCTACATTCTCGTCATACGTATGTCTCACTATTTTTCCTGAGGCATATGTAATTGCACCGGAAGCTCCAGTAAGCAAAAGAGCTTTGTCGGCCAGGGAAATATCCGCTTTGTTTATCTTGCTGATAGCGAAGAATGCGAGTGCGGTTAAGGCAGGCATGACGCCTGCTGTGGTATTTGTTCCTTCGCTGAAATTCTGATACGCGGGCGTGCTTACTGTGGCATTTGCCCAGCTTTTGATTCGGCCACTTCGATCATGGAAGTTAATTGGATCTCCCTGGCAGTAGGCATAACTGTTGACGCCCCCTCCGCTCCACGGACTGTTGGTCAAATCAGGAGAGTGGAAGCGCATCAGCACGGGGCTATAGCACCTGTGGCCATTGCCTAGCAGGTACCAGCCCAGTCCGGTCTCGCGCCATTGTCCGGTAAATCCTGTATCCGGAGCGCCAGTCGGTGCGCTGCGGTGACCGTAAGGTGCATGGCTGCAAGGCAAGCGCAGCGCTCCGCTTTGCGCAACTTGTGGCGTCTGCATCCAGTCGGACGCGAGTATCTTTGTGGCTATCATGGTGACCTCTTGTCCAATTGCCAACATATCTTCAGGAAGTTGATCCATCGAGCCAGCCACTTTCCCATTACTTTTTACCGTCGTGTGAAATCAAGCTAGCACGAGGACAATGCCCGGTTAACTGGCAAAAATGTCAGGTCCATCGGGTGCGCATGACGAGTCACCCCGGCGCGCATCATCTCTGACCCAAGGCGCTTTCACGCTCGTACACCACCACCGCCGCCCGCAACTTGCGCCCGCCGAAAAGGCTCATGCGCTGGAACTCCTGGTGGCTCACCGGCAGGTGCTGGCAGTCCAGCGCCTGCCGGTGGCGGGCGTGGTCGGTGTCGGGGTCGTGCAGGTAGACGAACTCGTCGTCGCAGGCGGTGACCAGCACCCAATGCGGCGCCTTGCTGCCGGTCAGCCGGTAGTTGCTGATCAGCACCAGCGCCAGGCCGCCTTCGGCCAGCACCCGGGGCAGATTGGGCGCCTGCCGCGCGATGATCACGTCGCTGTCCTGCAATTCGGCGCAGAAGTCCTCATGGACCAGGCGCATGACCTCCTTCTTGCCGGGCTGGCGCACGCCATCGAGAAACAGCGGTCCCTCGGTATTGAGCAGCAGCCTTACGCGAAAGCCCCGGCGCCAGGCGGCCAGCGCCAGGCCATGGGGGCTGCAGCCGCCATGACCGGAGGTCATGAACACAGTGGTCGCCTCGCGCCACAGGCGCAGTTCCTCGCGACGGCTCGGCGGGCGCTGTGGTTGCAGCGCGGCCATGGCCATCAGCAGGCAGGCCGGGCCGCAGGTGAAGTCGGTGGTCTGGGCGTAGTAGGGGACCGGTCGCGTCTCGTCCGTCGGGTGCTGGAGGATGCGCTTCTCGTAACGCAGGGCAGTGGTGTGGTCCTCGTAGTAGTCCTCGACCTGGGCGAAGCGCCGGTAGCCATGGCGTTCGTAAAGGGCAATGGCCTTGGGATTGTCGGTGCGCACCTCAAGCCGCAGGTAGGCGCGCTCGTGCTCCAGGGCGCAGCGTTCGGCCTGTTCCAGCAGGCGGGCGCCAAGGCCATGGCCACGGGCCTGCTCGGCAATGGCGATGGAATACAGCCGGGCCAGCGAGGTGCCGCGGTGGAACAGCAGCAGTGCATAGCCCATCAGCTGGCCGTCGCGTTGCGCCACCAGCAGGCTGGCATTGGCGTGGGACAGCATCCAGCGAAAGCTGCGTGGGGTCAGCCGGTCGAGGGCGAAGCACTGGTTCTCCAGCGCCAGCAAGGCCGGCAGGTCGTCAACAGTTGCCAGGCGAAATTCGATGTGCATAGGGCCGCCGTAAAAGTTGCGTAATGAAACGGGACATTCGAAAAAGTTCGTGCTTAATAGAAACCGTGTCTACCCAACACAGGGCTTCAAACATGTCTTCGTTTCAGGAACCCTTACCTGGCTGGCCCGGGGAAAGTTCACACTCAAGTACAACTGGCGTTATTTATCCACTGACCCTGGATAACAAGTCAAGTCAGCTGGTGATCATCGTGGAGCGGCGTGAGGACTGGGCTTCGTACCTGCCCAGCGAGGATGTCGTGACGGCCCAGGAATACCTGGAAGAGCCACGCGAGGCCGATAACGGCAAGCGTGTCCAGGTAATAAACCTATGTCGTAATTACAAGTATCTAGGTCACGGTTATTATTGTTCGTTGTTGGCCGAGGCGCGCGGGCATAAAGTCATTCCCTCGGTCAGAAGTATCAGTGAGTTGACCCGCAAGTCGTTATACGGATTGGCCCTCGACGACATGGCGCGCAGCCTCGAGAGTGCCCTGGCCAATCACCCCTACGGCGAAACCGAAGGGTTCACCCTGACCCTGTATTTCGGCCGTACCGATCTGGAACCGCTGCAGGACATCGCCCGCCAGCTGTTCGAAAGTTTCCCGTGCCCGATCCTGCTGGTGGAGTTCCGCAAGACCAGCACCTGGCATATCGCCGGGGTCAAGGCCGGCGCGCTGCACAAGTTACGTGAAGACCAGCAGGATCCCTTCGCCAACGCCCTCGATGGCTTCAGCCGCCGGATCTGGCGCCAGCCTCGCTCGCGGCGGGTGGCGCGTTACGACCTGGCGATCCTCCACGACCCCGATGAGGCGTTGCCGCCATCCAACCACAAGGCGCTGGAGCACTTCATTCGTGCCGGACGCCAGTTGGGGGTAGACGTCGAGCTGATCGGCAAGAAGGACTACGCCCGCCTGGCCGAATACGACGCGCTGCTGATCCGCGAGACCACCAGCGTCGACAACCACACCTACCGCTTTGCCAAGAAGGCCGAGAGCGAAGGGCTGGTGGTGATGGACGACCCGGCGTCGATCCTGCGCTGCACCAACAAGGTCTACCTGACCGACCTGCTGCGCAGTCATCGCCTGGCCATGCCGGCCAGCGAGATCCTTTACCGCGACAACCCCCAGGCGCTAGAAGGCATCGGCGAGCGGCTGGGCTTTCCGTTGGTGCTGAAGATTCCCGACGGCTGTTTCTCCCCGGGCGTGATCAAGGTCAAGGACCCCGGCGAACTCCAGGCCGCCAGCGCCGAACTGTTCGAGCACTCGGTGCTGCTGCTGGCCCAGGAGTACCTCTACACCGAATACGACTGGCGCATCGGCGTGCTCAATCGCAAGCCGATCTTCGCCTGCCAGTACTTCATGTCCAAGGGCCACTGGCAGATCTTCAACCACCAGGCCCAGCGCGACGAGGTCAACGGCGAGTGCCGCACCCTGGCCGTGCATGAGGCGCCGCGTGCGGTGGTGGAGCTGGCGGTGAAGGCCGCCAACCTGATCGGCGATGGCCTGTATGGCGTCGACCTCAAGCAGGTCGGTGATCGGGTGGTGGTGATCGAGGTCAACGACAACCCCAACCTCGACGCCGGTATCGAAGACGCCTACCTGCACGACGACCTCTACACCCTGGTGCTGGAGGAGTTCATCCGCCGCCTGGAGCAGAAGCGCCGGGGGCAAGCCTGGTAACGAGGTGCTGGCATGATCGAAAGCTACAGCCTGGCCCATGGTCAGTTGCGCAAGCGCGAGGGGCTCGATTGCGAGGTGCTGCTGTTCGTCGAACCGGACAGTGCCGAGCGCGAACTGTTGCAGGCGTGGTTCCACCTGGATGCCCACGCCCTGGCTTCGGCGCTGGACCCGGACGAGGTGTCGCGCATCGAACTGCACCGCGATGGCCTGTTCCTGATCTGGAAGCGCCCGGAGAGCTACACCGGGGGAGACAGCTTCGCCTTCCAGGTGTCTTCGTTCGGCATGCTGATGGTCGACGGCCACCTGGTGCTGATCGCCCCGGACGCCTCCCTGCTCGACGGCCTCGGGCAGCGCCATGCGCTGCACGATCCGATGGATGTGTTGTTGGCCATCCTGCTGGACAACCTGCACCACTACCTGGGGCACCTGAAGGTGATAAAGATGGTCGCCCGCGAACTGCAGCAACGTTTCGAGCAGTCGCTGGAGAACCACCACCTGATGCAGATGTTCAACCTCAGCGAGAGCCTGATCCACTACATCAACGCCATCCACAGCAATGGCGCGGTGCTCTCGCGCCTGCGTGCCCATGGCGAGAAGCGCCATTTCAACCCCGAAGTGCTGGCGCTGATCGACGACCTGGTCATCGAGAACAACCAGTGCCACAAGCAGGCCGAGATCTACTCGACGGTGTTCGCCGGCTTGATGGATGCCCGCGGCAACCTGGCCAACAACGCGATGAACGAGACCCTGCGCAAGCTTACCCTGATCAACGTGGTGTTCCTGCCGCTGAACCTGATCGCCAGCATTGGCGGCATGTCCGAGTTCAGCATGATGACCGCGGGCGTGCCGTGGTGGCTGGCGTATGCCTTGCTGGTGCTGGCGATGATGCTGCTGGGCGTGCTCATGGTGCTGGCGCTCAAGCGCCTGGCCCGTGGGCGTCGTCCTGTCGTGACCCCTGCGCAAACCGAGCGCCCCGTTGCGCGGCCGACCCCCTCATTCCCTGGTATCGCCAACTGGAGAACGCCATGAGCAACCTGCAGATCGGCCTGATGATCGTCACGGTGATCGTGGTGTTCGCGGTGGTGAACTTCTACTGGGACTACCTGCGTGACCGCGACTGACGCAAACAGGCATGCCGAGGGGCTTGACTGACGTGCATGGGCACGCGGTGTCGTGATCGAACAGTTGTCTGACGTTTTCGAGCATTTTGCTGGCGCCGCACCCGGCTTAAAGTGAAGCCCGCATCCCCACGGTGCGTTGCCCGGGCGCTTGAGAAGGCCGTAACAGAGCGTGCGCAACGTACTCAGCCCTTAGCCGAGGAGACCGTTTCGCCCGCGCCTGCCCGTCCCTTCCTTGTGTCAGCAAAAAGAGAACAAGACCAATGAACACCGTGGGAACTGATGGCAACCTTGCTCAAGGTTTCAAGCCACGTCACGTAACGATGCTGTCCATCGCCGGCATCATCGGCGCGGGGCTCTTCGTCGGCTCCGGGCACGCCATCGCGGCGGCCGGCCCGGCCACCATCCTCTCCTATTTCGTGGCCGGCACCCTGGTGGTGCTGGTCATGCGCATGCTCGGCGAAATGGCCGTGGCCCACCCCGACACCGGCTCGTTTTCCACCTACGCCGACCAGGCCATCGGTCGCTGGGCCGGCTATACCATCGGCTGGCTGTACTGGTGGTTCTGGGTACTGGTGATCCCCATCGAGGCACTGGCTGCCGGGCATGTGCTCAACGCCTGGTTCCCCCAGGTGGACAGCTGGATATTCGCCCTGGCCTCGGTACTGCTGCTGGCCTGCACCAATTTGTTCAGCGTGGCCAAGTACGGTGAATTCGAGTTCTGGTTCGCCATTCTCAAGGTCACCGCCATTCTCGGTTTCATCGGCCTGGGCTTCGCCGCGCTGGCAGGCTGGTTGCCGGAGCGCGAGGTCAGTGGGCTGAGTACGCTGGTGGACGAGCACGGCGGCTTCGCGCCCAAGGGCTGGTCGGCGGTGGTCGGCGCCTTCATCACCGTTATGTTCAGCTTCATCGGCACCGAGGCAGTGACCATCGCCGCCTCCGAGTCCAGCGATCCGGCGCGCAATATCGCCAAGGCCACCCGCTCGGTGATCTGGCGCATCAGCACCTTCTATATATTGTCGATCTTCGTGATCATCTCGGTGGTGCCGTGGAACGACCCGCAGTTGGCGGTGGTGGGTTCCTACCAGCGCGCGCTGGAAATCATGAACATCCCCAACGCGGCGCTGATGGTCGACTTCGTGGTGCTGATCGCGGTAACCAGCTGCATGAACTCTTCTATCTATATCGCCTCGCGGATGATGTACTCGCTGGCCAAGCGGGGTGATGCGCCGGCCTTGCTGAAGAACACTTCCAAGGTGGGTGTACCGCGCGCCGCGGTGTTCGGCAGCACCCTGATCGGCGCGGCCATCGCCATCCTCAACTACTTCGCGCCCAAGGGCGTGTTCGAGTTCCTGCTCGCCAGCTCCGGCGCCATCGCGCTGTTGGTGTACCTGGTGATCGCCATTTCGCAGCTGCGCATGCGTGGGCGGCTGGAGCGCGAGAACGCCAACCTCAAGTTCCGCATGTGGCTGTTCCCCTGGCTGACCTGGGCGGTGATCCTGTTCATCAGTGGCGCCCTGGCGGTGATGATGTTCACCGAGGAGCACCGCGCCGAGGTAACCGCGACCCTGAGCCTGGCGATCGTGATCTCGTTCCTGGGAATCGTCACCACGCGCGGCCATTCCCGCAGGGCAGTAGAGGTGCGTTCGGCTGGATAACCAGGGGTGCCCACGCCGAAACCGCGTCAGGCCAACAAGGCGGACCAGGTGATGGCCCAGGATTGACTGGCCCGAAACAGATGTAGGAGCGGCCTTGTGCCGCGATGCGCCGCGCGGGCGGCGCTCGATCTGATAGGCGCTGCAAGGGCTGTGGCGAGCACCTGGCGGCCCTGACGCGGTCTTTTCTCCCGATATTTCACTTTAATGAAATTAACGGTTGACGCCCTGTCAGATCCCCTTATAATGCGCCCCACTTCCAGCGACATCGGAACGAAAAACTTCTTGAATATCAAAGGGTTGATTGTTGAAGAGGGTTGCGGAAGTGCTTCGATCGTCTGATCGACGGCGGTGAAAAAGGCAGTTGACAGCAGGTTGTAACGCTGTATGATTCGCCTCCCGCTACGAGAGATCGCAGCGAGTCAA
>Ga0209370_1000773_pt1 | contig 35511 bp, 29 predicted proteins | sample AgamicAtPrz_FD_187164 | JGI IMG/M metagenome (GOLD analysis project Ga0209370, IMG submission 187164) | Agave microbial communities from Guanajuato, Mexico - At.P.rz (SPAdes) (version 2) | ecosystem: Host-associated > Plants > Phyllosphere > Phylloplane/Leaf | place: Guanajuato, Mexico...
AGACCAGCACGGCCTTGCCGCGTCCGCGCGCGCTGGTGCGCTGGCAGAACTCCACGGCATCGCGCATGGCTTCCACGCGGATTTCCTTGCTGGGCTTGCGCTTTTTGTCGTCGATGTCGGCCTGGGCTTTTTCCGGCAGCGGCCAGCCCAGCTCCATCATCTGCACCTCGGGCATGAGCACGCACAGATCGGCATGGGCACGCACCTCGATGGCATGGCAGCTGGCGCAGTGGCCGCAAGCGCCTTGCGCAGACGGCTGCTCGCAAAGCCAGGCGCGCACCAGCGACAGTCCCAGAGCATACTGACCCAGACCCGAAGGCCCTTGCAGCAGCCAGGCATGACCACGCTGGGCCAGCAGGCGGCCACGCTGCGCGGCGATCCAGGGCGCTTCAACGTCGCCGGCACTCATGGCTTGCTGCCCACCATGATGGCCAGCCAGCCCTTGCGCACCACGGCCTGGGTGATCTGCTGCCACACGGCGTGGCGGCTGGCATGGGCATCGATGCGCACAAAGCGCTGAGGCGCAGTCCGGGCTCGCTCCGCATAGCCTTGGGCCACGCGAGCAAAGAACTCGCCGGGCTGGGCTTCGAAGCGGTCGGGAACACGGGCCGTGGCCAGGCGCTCGGCCGCCACTTCGGCGGGCAGGTCAAACCACAGCGTCATGTCGGGCTCGCGCATGAAGTCCGAGTCCGGACCGGCATGCAGCGCGGTACCGGTCTGAGCCATGCGCTCCAGAGCCGACAACTGCTCCCAGCTGAAGCCGCGGCCCGCGCCCTGGTAGGCGAAAGTGGCATCGGTGAAGCGGTCGCTGATGACCACCTCGCCACGCGCCAGCGCCGGCTCTATGACTTGCACCAGATGGTCGCGCCGGGCCGCGAAGGCAATCAGCGCCTCGGTCAGCGGGTCCATGGCGTCATGCAGCATCAGGGCGCGCAGCTTTTCGGCCAGTGGCGTGCCGCCGGGCTCGCGCGTGAGCGTGACCACCCGGCCCTGATCGCGAAAAGCCTGGGCCAGTGCCTCGATATGCGAGGACTTGCCCGCGCCATCGATGCCCTCAAAACTGATGAACAGACCCTTGGGTAAAGCTGTACTCACTGATATTTCCTCTAGTGCGGCGCATGGCGGCACCAGTTGTTTGATTCGACACAGGGCACAGACCACGGCCTGCCGCCCTCAAGGATTGCTTATTGACCGCGTTGGTAGCGGTTGACGGCCCTATTGTGCTCGTCCAGCGAGGCACTGAAATGGCTGGTGCCATCGCCCTTGGCCACGAAGTACAGAGCCTTGGTCTGATCGGGCTGCACGGCCGCCATCAGCGCAGCCTTGCCGGGCATGGCGATCGGCGTGACGGGCAGGCCCGCACGGGTATAGGTGTTCCAGGGCGTGTCCTCCAGCAGATCACGCTTGCGCAGATTGCCGTCAAAGCTGGCCCCCACGCCATAGATGACCGAAGGATCGGTCTGCAGACGCATGCCTATGCGCAGGCGGTTGGAGAAAACGCCGGCAATCTGCGCCCGGTCTGCAGCGCGGCCGGTTTCCTTTTCCACGATGCTGGCCAGAATCAGGGCTTCATCGGCAGACTTGAGCGGGGTATTGGCCGCCCGCATGGCCCAGGCATCGGCCAGACGTCGATCCATGGCGTGCAGCGCGCGGCGCAGCACGGCCATGTCCGAGCTGCCCTTGGCGTAGGTATAGGTGTCGGGGAAGAAGCGGCCTTCGGGCGGCACGCCCGCGCGCTCCAGTGCCGTCATCACGGCCTCGTCACTGAGCCCTGCGCTGTCCTGCTTGAGGAATTCCTCACGCGCCAGCGCCGCACGCACCTGACGCCAGTTCCAGCCTTCGACAAGAGTCAGCGCACGCAGGCTTTCCTCGCCGCGCGCCAGCTTTTGCAGCAGCACATAGGGCGTGAGCCCCGTGCTCAGTTCGTAGTTGCCGGCCTTGATGGCGCGGTCCTTGCCAGAGAAGCGAAACCACGCATAGAGCAGGCGCGCATCGGTTTGCACCCCGGCCTTGACCACGTTCTGCGCCACGCCACGCGGCGTGGTGCCGGGCTCTATCTCCAGCTCCAGACTGGGCTCAGACAATTGCAGCGGCTGGTTCAGCCACCACCAGGCGCCGCCGGCCGCGAGGGCAGCCAGAAGCAGCAAAAATATCAGTGCTCGAATAAGGGCACGCACAAGCTAGATCCATCAGTACACAGAGCGACGATCATAATTCAGCCATGACCCAGCCCAAGACGCTGCCCCTGAACGGCATTACCCCCATTTCCCACCTTGGTGTCATCCGCGCCGTTGGCGCCGACGCAGCCAGCTTTCTCCATGGCCAGTTGAGCAACGATTTCGCGCTGCTCAAGTTCGATCAGGCCCGCCTTGCGGCTTTTTGTACGGCCAAGGGCCGCATGCTGGCCAGCTTTATCGGCTTCAGGCGCAGCGCTGATGAAATTGTGCTGATCTGTGACCGCAGCCTGCTGGCCCCCACGCTCAAGCGCCTGTCCATGTTTGTGCTGCGCGCCCAGTGCAAGCTCAGCGATGCAACAGCCGACTTTGCTCTCTACGGCCTGGCCGGCCAGGCCGCCGAGCAGCTTGCCGGCAAGAATGCGGCGGCCTGGGCGCTCAAGCAGCAAGGCGATGCCCATGTGATCGCGCTCTACCCCGCTGCAGGCAACCAGCGTGCGCTGTGGATAGGCCCTGCGGGTCAGGCCCCAGAAGGGCAGTTGCTGAGCGAAGACCTCTGGCAATGGTCCGAAGTCCAGAGCGGCGTGGCCACACTATCGGCTCCCGTGGTCGATGCCTTCGTGCCCCAGATGCTGAACTACGAATCCCTGGGTGGCATCAACTTCAAGAAGGGCTGCTACCCCGGACAGGAAGTGGTGGCTCGCAGCCAGTTCCGCGGCACGCTCAAGCGCCGCGCCTATCTGGTTCATGCCGAGCAGGCTCTGAGCGTCGGCCAGGAAGTCTTCAGCGCCGAAGACCTCGAGCAGGCAACCGGCACCGTGGTGCAGGCAGCAGCAGCTGTGCAAGGCGGCTGGGATGCCATCGTCTCGATGCAGATTGCCTCTTCCTGCCGCGACGATCTGTTTGCCCATGCTGCGCTGGCCGAAGGCCAGAGCGCCGATGCGGGCAAGGGCATTGCGCTGCAGCCCCTGCCCCTGCCCTACGAGCTGCTGGCGGATATCTGAACGTCTCGGGCCCGCACTGCCGCAGGCCTGGCAGTGCGGGCCCGGCCACCGCTAAACTTTACTTGCACCTGGGTCATTATCTTTTCCTCAAAAAGATAGCAGACCCCGAAGGCTGACTCTGCGTTCGCATTGATTCCTCCCACTTGCTGGACGACAAAGTCCTGCCAGATGGCAGTGGGCTGCGACGCCTCAACGGCCAGACTTTGCTGGAGCCCGCAGCGCAGCTGCAGCGACCGCCTCCACCCGCAGCATTGCCAGCACCAGCGCCGTGCAGCTGGCCCAGCAGACCGTGGCGGCCTGCAGCGCCGACGGCTACAACGTCAGCGCCTCGGTGTGGACCGCTTTGGCGTGCTGCTGGCCATGGTGCTGGGCGGCGTGCCCCTGAAGACCGGCAATGAAACCCTTGGTGCGATTGGCGTGGCCGGTGCGCCTGGCGGCCATCTGGACGAGGCCTGCGCCCAGAAGGCCATCACCGCGCTGAAGGATCAGCTGCAGCAATGCCGCCGGCACGCAGCGGAGAAAGGGCTGGGCTCGAGCCTGCGTGCGGCAAGGCCTGCGAAGCAGGCCGCCGCAGAGCGCTCTCGCCAGCGGGTGGCCCCCACCTTCAGCCGCCCGCTCACCTCTGTCCCGGACCTCGGCCGAACGGAATCAGAAGACCCCGTAGCGATAAGCCACATAGGCGGCCACCGCCACCCCGATCAGGCTGAGGACGGTCATGATTCTTGCCATGGGTGCTCCTTCACATCAAGCATCAAATCGGGCTTGAACGCCTACAGATAAAGCGTAATAAGCTATCAAAAAAGATGTATCAAAGCACTTTGCACATGGTGATGTGGGGAATGCCGGCCTCCTCATAAGGCTCGCCTACCGGCGTAAAGCCTGCGCGCAAATAGAAGGCTTCAGCATGGCGCTGCGCGTGCAGCACGATTTCCTTGTCGCCGCGATCGCGCGCCGCATCCATCAGGCTCTCGAGCACCATGCGCCCCCAGCGGCCGCCGCGCACGCTGCGATCCACGGCCATGCGGCCGATACGCCCCACGCCCGGCGCATCGCTGACCAGCCGGCCCGTGGCCACGGGCTGGTTCAAGCCGTTGAACAAGACCACATGACGCGCCACAGGGTCGAGCTCGTCGATCTCGATCTCGCGCGGCACGCCCTGCTCGCGCACAAACACGGCCAGGCGCAGGCGCTCGGCATCGCGCCCCAAATCGTTCCAGCTGCCCGAGCGCAGCGTGACGACCTCCTGCCCTGCTTCATAGGCCGTGAGCAGATCCCGCATGGCCTGGGGTACGGGCCTGGGGGTCTGCGTCGCCGCGTCGGCAAACACATAGACCAGCTCCACGGTGTTGAGCAGCTCCATGCCCCGGAAGATTCCTGCCTCGAACTGCAGCGAGGTATTGCCTTGTTTGACGCAGCGGATGCCGACATCCAGCACATCGCCCAAAGTGGCCGATCCGTGATAGACCGTGCTGGCCTTTTTCACAAACAGCTCGCCGCCCAGCGATGCAAAGCCTGCCTCGTAAGGAATGGCCAGCTGGCGCCAGTAGTTGGTGATGGCCACATCGGCATACATCAGATAGTGGGCATTGAAGACGATCTTCTGCGCGTCCACTTCGGCCCAGCGCACCTCGATACGGGTAAAGCTGCGAAAGTCCTGTCGATTCATGGTTCTCACTCTGGTTTCAATTCAATCCAAACGCGCCGCGCAAGGCCTGCGCCATGTCCCGGTGCGCCTGACGCGCCTCGGCAATCACGCGGCCCATCTTGACGAACTCATGGGTCACGCCCTTGTAGATTTCCAGATCCACAGGCACGCCTGCCATGCGCAACTTGTCAGCATATTCCACGCCCTCGTCCACAAGGGGATCGCACTCGGCCAGGCCGATCCAGGCGGGTGCGACATCGTCGACATCGGGAGCCAGCAAAGGAGCGAAGCGCCAATCCTCGCGATCCTGGCGTCTGGCGATATATTGCGCAAAAAACCAGGTGATGGAAGCTTCTTCAAGAACCAGTCCATGGGCAAAGCGGCGATGGGAGTCGGTATCCTGGTGCGCCGTGGTTCCCGGATAGATCAGCAGCTGCAAGGCAAGCTTGAGGCCTGTGTTGCGCGCTTCGATGGCACAGGCTGCCGCCAGCGTACCGCCGGCGCTGTCGCCGCCGACAGCCATGCGGCTGCCATCCGCCCCCAGGCTCGCCGCATGGGTCGTCAGCCACTGCAGCGCATCCCAGGCATCGTTATGTGCAACGGGGAACTGGAACTGCGGCGCCAGGCGGTAGTCCAGCGACACAACCATGCAACCCGCCAGGTGTGCGAGCTGGCGGCAAAGCTGGTCATGCGTGGCCACGCTGCCTACCGTAAAGCCGCCACCATGCAGATACAGCAGCACAGGCAGGCCCGCAGCGGGGGCTTCATCGCGGGTCACAGGAGCATAGAGACGGGCCGGCAGATTCGCTCCGTCGCGTGCGGGAATCTGCAGGTCCTCCACACGGGGCAAGGCCTGCTTGGGGATCTCAAGCACGCCGGCGCCAGCTTCATAAGCCGCCTTGGCAGCTTCCGCACCGAGCTGATGCATGGGAGTGCGCGCGGCCCGCTCCATGCGGCGCAGCACATCGCGCATGGATGGTGTCAGACTGGCTGGCAAAGCCGCAGAAGAATCGGACATGATCACGACGGTAAAAAAACACAGGATGGCATTGTGCGTTGCAACTCCGAAGTCTGCAGGCCAATGCCGACAATTATTGGTAATCGATACCGTCGCAGACGTTCCAGGGAGCCAGCCCATGACAAGCAGCAGCACGGCGGCAGCCGCGGGATCCCGGTGAAGCAGGACCTGCGGCAGGAGCATCCAGACCATCAGTCCGTAGAGCAGGCCCGACATGCCGACATCGTCGCTCACCTGAGTCGAGGTGAACCACAACAGCAAAGAGACCAGAACGGCCAGAGAGCCCATGCAGGGCCTGTGCATCGCGGCTGCCCATTCCGCCCGCCAACACAGCGGCAAAAAAGCACGCTCCTGCAATTCCTGCGAGTACTGCCTGAGAAGACGCATGAAGGTGTCCTGTGCCAGATCCTAAACATCCTGCACACAATGCACTCCCCGCTTCAGCCAGTTCAACTGCCATCCGTGGTGGTCGCAATAGAGCGTGTGCAAAAGAGAAGAAGAACTAGCTTGCGCACCAGGTAGGGCTGAGGGGAATACCGGTCTGCCCCGGCGATGAGTCGCCCACCGCTCCAGGAAGGGCCTTCAGGCGTCCGCCAGGCAGGCAATGGCCCAATGATGGGAAGAACTTCAGATGTCGCTTTTTAGGCCCTGTAAGCCGAATAATAAATAAATAACAATCATTCTCAATTACATCTATACTCGGCTTTACATTTCTTCGCACGCCAGCATGATTTCTTGACGCAAGCCAGCCAGCGAATCGACTGCATCGTTTGGTTGTCTGTCATGCTGAGCTCTCCGTATACCTGCTTTTCCTCATCAAGGGTGATTCACCCGCGCTTTGTCGTTGCAGCTCCTGTCTGCGGCAATCCTTGCCGCCCAGCTCCAGCGCATCAGGAGGCGGTATGAAAGCCACATCGCCCCTTATTCACTACCGCCTTGCGATTGCCTCGCGCAGTTTGGCTGCCGTCTTTGGAGGCTATGCGCTGGCCGCATTCAGTACTGCTGCCCTGAGTCTGCTGCTGAGTTCCCTGATGAGCCGCGTGGAGGCGGTGATGACCGCCACCTTGCTGTCCTGGGTCATCTACGCCATGGCTATTGCCTGGACCTTCTATGCACGCACGGCTTGGCTTGCCTGGGCCGGTGTACTCCTTCCTGCCCTAGCCCTAAGCGCAGCGCTGTATGGGCCATTGTGGTTGGGGGTGGAAGCATGACCGCTCCTCAAACCAAGACAAGCGCCAGAACCACGCGTCAGCCCGAGCAGGAGGGTTTTCGCCAGGCCATGTCCTGGCTGCATACATGGTCGGGACTGATTCTGGGCTGGCTTCTGTTTGCGATTTTCGTCACCGGCACGCTGAGCTTCTTCAAGAACGAATTCAATCTGTGGATGCGACCCGAGCTGCATGGCCTGCCACTACCCGACAGCGACGTTGCGCAACGCGCCCAGGCGGCGCTGCACGAGCACGCGCCGGGCGTCAGCAACTTCATCATGCGTCTGCCCGATGAACGTACGCCGGCCGTCAATGTACTGTGGCGCGACAAGCCCAACAGCCGCTTCGAGACTTTGCTGCTGCACCCGCAAACCGGGGCCGCACTGCAGGCCCGAGAGACCGCTGGCGGAGAATTTTTCTACCGCTTCCATTTCGAGCTTCGCACCGCTCACAAGGGCCGCTGGACGATCCAGGGCCGCTGGGTGGTGGGCGCGGCGACGCTGATGATGTTCATTGCCTTGCTGACCGGCGTGGTCACGCATCGCCGAATCTTCAAGGACTTCTTCACCTTTCGCCCGCGCAAGGGCGGACAGCGCGCCTGGCTGGACGCACACAACGTCTCGGGGGTACTGGTGCTGCCGTTCTATCTGATGATTACGTTCAGCGGTCTGATAATCTTTCACGCCATGTATATGCCGGCCGGCATAGCCGCCGCCTACCCTGGCGCAAAAGGAACAGATTCGCAAAGCTATTTCTCCGAGTTGCAGGGCGATGTTCCCGGTGCGCGCAGCGCCAGGCGTGGCAGCAACGCACAGGCCGAACCCCTGCCCATGCTGGATCTGGGCCCCATGCTGAGCCAGGCCAGTCAGCTGTGGCGGGGCGGTCGTGTCGGCAGCATCACCGTGCGCAGCGACAGCCAGGGCCCGCTGGTGGAAATCACCCGCCACGACGGCGACAGGCTGCAATACGGACCAGCGCGGCTGCGTTTCGATGGCCGCACCGGCCAGCTGCAAACCCAGGTCGATCCGCAAAGCCCGGCCATCAAAACCTATGGCGTGCTCTACGGCCTGCATCTGGGACGTTTCGCCGACATCGGGATGCGCTGGGTGCTGTTTGGCTTTGGCGTCATGGGGTCGCTGATGATTGCCTCGGGCCTGATACTGTGGTCGGTCAAGCGCCGCGCCCAGGCCCTGCGCAAGACACCTGCCGCCCCCCTGCCCTTTGGCGAACGGCTGGTGGCAAGTTTCAATATCGGCCTCATGGGCGGTCTGCCGCTGGCGATCGCGGCCTATCTGCTGGCCAACCGGCTGCTGCCATTGGAGATGCCAGGCCGCCCCGATGCCGAACTGTCCTGCTTCTTCGGCACCTGGGCGCTGGCCTTGCTGCTGGGCCTGATCCGGCCCACACGCCAAGGATGGGCACTGGTGCTGGGCATGGCCTCCACCGCATACCTGCTATTGCCTTTGGTCAATGCCTTGACCACTTCAACTCATCTGGGCATCAGCCTGCCGGCCATGGACTGGAGCTGGGCCGGCATGGACCTGAGTTTTGCGGCCATGGGGCTGATGCTTGCCGCCCTCACCCGACATCTGCTGCAACGCAAATCCCAGCCTGCAGCCAGACATGCGCTCCCCGCCAAGGCTGCGGCAGCCCCGGGACGCCAGCCCGGCTCCCAAGGGATCCCTGGCGACAACACCGCGCAGGAGGCATAGCAATGCTGCTCGACTTTCTGTTGTGCTTTGCCGCCTGGACGGCTCTTGCCCTGGCCATGGACCGACACCATGAAGACGCCTGGCCGGATATCGATAGTGAAGCTCCCGCCACAGTACTGCGCCGCCAGCGCCTGTTCCAAGCCGGCTGGATCCTGCTGGCCTTGTCACTGGGCATTGCTCTGGGCTTTCCGGGCGCAACCACCGCAGCCATGTCGGCCACCGTGTGGACGGCCGCTCTTTGCCTGGCGGCTCTGGCCGCCACCAGCATGGCGACCTGGCAAGCGCAGCGCCTGCCTCTGTTTGGCTTGATGGCACTGGCACTGGGAATACTGGTTTTTACCTTCGACCGCCTCGGTCCTTGACGGACTGCACTCGGAACCCGCAGGGGCCACGAATCAGAGAGTCGCTGAGCATCAATGACTGAGAACCCAGGCAGCTATTGATGCAACAGAAATCCCGATCACGACCGGGCAAGGACATTGCATGCGCATCGCGATACAGCAGCCGCCTCGGCCCTTGCATGGCTGGCCGTGGCCAATCGATTGAACAAGAGGTGCAAGGAAAGAGCACAGGGCCATACAAGAGATCAACAGGCTCTCTTTTCTTGGAATCCAGACCGGTGCTTGAGTCTGGATATCGGGCAGAAGACCTTCACTCGTGCAGAGCAATTCATTCACCTATCCAGCATCCAAGGAGATTTTCATGCGCAATTTTCATCATCCCATTGCTCTCGCCACTCTGCTGCTTGCCAGTCTGGGCACAGCCCATGCTCATCAAGTCTGGCTGGAGAACGATGGCGGCCAGGCCCAGTTGTTTTTTGGTGAGTTCAATGACAACCTGCGCGAGACCTCGCCCGGTGCATTGGACAAATTTCTGGCCACACCCACGCTGGCCCAGCAAACAGCCAGCGGCACGCTGCAACTGCGCGGCCAGCGAAATGCCACGGGTTTCAGCTACAACACGGCAAGCCAGGCCCAAACTCTTTTTGCCAGCACCTCCTATCCCTTGATCGACCGCAGCAAGCGCAATGAGCCAGCTTTGCTGTGGGTACCTGCGGCCCGCTGGGTAGCAACGCCGACACAGGCCGTGGCCGTCAATGCCCAGGCCCTGGATTTGGTGCCCACGGGCCAGCCGGGCCAATTCATGGTGAGCTTCAACGGTCAGGTCCTGCCCAAGGCCAAGGTGCAAATCGTCGCCCCCTCGGGCTGGTCGCGCGAGGCGCAAAGCGACGAGCAGGGCCGGGTCAACTTTGCCTTGCCCTGGAAGGGCCTGTACGTGGCCGAAGTGCATCACAGCGACAAGCAAGGCGGCGAAGCGCAGGGCAAGCACTATGGCGAAGCCAGCTATGTGACCACGTTGAGCTTCAGCGTCAAGGACGGCATGCCATCCCCCGCCCTGCCGTCCGCCATCAAGCCCTGACGCAGAGCCTCCCATTCACTCCAGCAACCGCTCCAACCAACCCTGATGGTCATTGTCCGTGACCATCCATTTGACAGCAGCATCATGAACCACCCATTCCCCGGCGTACCCAGCCGACCATCGCTGACCTTGCTCAGCGCCCTGGCCTGCCTGAGCCTGGGCACTCAGGCACAGACCTCGCTTCCCGCACCCAGCGCAGACGGCAGTGCCGAAGTCATGCTGGCCCCCGTTACCGTGCAAGACAGCCTGGCCGGCGAAACTGCCACAGGTCCGGTCAGCGGCTTTGTCGCCCGGCGTGCGATCTCGGCCACCAAGACAGATACACCCTTGATCGAAACGCCGCAATCGATCAGCGTGGTCACGCGCGACCAGTTCGAAGCCCAGGGCGTGACCACACTGCGCGAAACCACACGCTACACGGCGGGCATCAACTCCAGCTATTTCGACAACCGCGTGGACTCTTTCAAGGCCCGCGGCGGTGATGTCAGTCAGTACCAGGACGGGTTGCTGCGCACTTACGGCACCTACAACAACATCAAAGTCGAGCCCTACACGCTGGAGCGCGTGGAATTCCTGCGCGGCCCCTCCTCCGTGCTTTATGGCCAGGGCAGCGTGGGCGGTGTGCTCAACCTGACCAGCAAACGCCCCCAGGCCGAGCGCATGCGTGAGGTGCAGATACAGCTGGGCAGCCACGGCCGCAAACAGATTGCCAGCGACATGACGGGCGCCATGGACGACGAAGGAAAGTGGCTCTACCGACTGGTGGCCGTTGGCCGCGACAGCAACACCCAGGTCGATCATGTCAAGGACGACCGCGTGGTGATTGCGCCTTCGCTGACCTATCGTCCCAGCACCGATACTTCGCTGACGCTGCAAGCCCTGTACCAAAAGGACAAGAGCGGCTCCATCACCCAGTTCTTTCCCTGGCAGGGCACGCGCCTGCCCAGCCCCTATGGGCAGATTCCGACAAACACCTTTATCAGCGAACCGGGCTGGGACAAGTACGACTCCGAAAACAAGTCCTTTGGCTATCTGTTCAGCCATCGTCTGAGCCCTCAATGGACACTGCGTCAGAACCTGCGCCGCACCATCAGCGAGGTGGACTACCGCACGCTCTACACCAGCTTTGCAGCCAACGCAGCCACGGGCCGTCCGGCACGTCCGGTGTTTGACGCCAACGGCCGCACCGTACAGCGCGATGCCGTATGGCAGATCAATGGCGGACGCATGCTGCTGGTCGACACGCAGCTCGAAGGCCTGCTGCAAACCGGTGAGGTTCAGCACCAGCTGCTTGCAGGCATGGACTGGCAGCGCAACACCAGCAACCAATCCAACTGGCGCGGGCCAGGCACGGCGCTGGATGTCTACAACCCCGTGTATGGCACGTTCACGCCTCCCTCGGCCTCCCGGCTGGTACGTGCGCCCAACGTGTCACAGCGCCAGCTCGGTTTCTATCTGCAGGACCAGTTGCGTTGGGGCCCCTGGACCGCAACAGTAGGCTTGCGTCACGACAAGGCCAAAACCGAGACCGAAGGTCGCCCGGCAGCGGCTGCCGACGACTCTGCCACCACCAAGCGCCTGGGTATGACCTACCAGGCCGGTGGCGGCTGGGCTCCGTATGTCAGCTACACCGAGTCTTTCCAGCCACTGGGCGGCGTGGACTTCTACGGCACGCCGTTCAAGCCCCAGCGCGGCAAGCAGTTGGAAGCCGGCGTGAAATGGATTCCCGAGGGCAAAGGCATATCTGGCTATGCCGCGGTTTACGGCCTGCGTGAACAGAATCGCAAGACCAATGATCCGGGCAACCCGCTCAACAGCCTGCAACTGGGCGAGGTCAAAACCCAGGGCTTTGAAGCCGAGCTGATCGCAAGCCTGGCCAAAAACTGGGACTGGACGCTGGCCTACGCCTATACCGACGCAAAAATCAGCCGCAGCAACGCTGGCGACCAGGGGCAGCGCGTGGCATCGGTATCGCGCCATATGGCCTCCAGTTGGCTGATGCATCGATTTGCCGCTCAGGGCCGCGGAGGCTGGAGTCTCGGCGCCGGTCTGCGCTATATCGGACCGCAGTGGAGCGGCACCTCTGCCATCGACACGCCCTCATCCCTGCTGGCAGACGCGATGGTGGCCTATGACGCCGGCGACTGGCGCCTTGCCCTGCATGCCAACAATATCGGCGACAAGGTGGTGATCACCCAATGCCTGTCGCGCGGCGACTGCTTCTACGGCGAACGCCGCAACTTTCTGCTGACTGCCACCTATCGTTACTGAACGGGCAGGCAATGCGAACAATGTCCAGCCGCCACTATGAAATCCGAGGCGAAGGCGTCAAAGACACCTTCTCTTCAGTTTGTGAGGTCGGCTGGCAAGGCAGGCTGCGTTTGATTGAAGTGCTGCACGCAAGCGGCTGGAGAACCTCATTTCAGCGCAGCAAATTCGTTTCTGAGCGCCTTGGCGCTGCGCTGATAGGCGCGCGGTGGCAAACCGCACCAGCGCTTGAAGGCGCGGGCAAAAACACGCTCTGACTCGTAGCCGCAATCCTCGGCGATCTGGGCCAGCGGCAAACCCGATTCCAGTTGCTGGGCTGCATGGGCCATACGCTGCTGCTGCAGATAGGCCATGGGCGATTCTCCAACCAGCGCCTTGAATTTTTCGGCAAAGAGCGAGCGCGACATGGCCGCCTCCCTGGCCAGGGCCTGCAAGGTCCAGCCATGGCTGGGGCGGCCGTGGATGGCGGCCATGGCCCTGGCAATCTGCACATCGGCCAGGCCGCGCACCCAGCCTTGACCGCGCTGCTGCTGTGCGGCGAAATGGTTGCTGAGCACGTGGATCAGGACCAACTCACCCAGGCGCGCGGCTGCCAAACGCCAGCCGGCGCGTCGCGCCAGCGAGTCCTCTATCAGAGTCTGCAGCATGTTGCCCAGCATGGCCGGTGGAGCGGCCTGCGCTGCAGGTATGTGCAGCAGCGGCGGCAGCAGAGTCAATATGGAGTGCCGGCAGTAGGCCGATATCCAGAGCAGCACCGAATCGATGCGGGTCTGGGCCCCGCCTCCGCCATGCTCGAACGTCAGAGGATTCTCGTCCTTCGGCCCCTGGGCAAAGCGTTCGATCATGCGTGCGAACGGAACCGGTGCCAGCGCGAGGTCCGACGCAATTACGTGCGGACTGCCCAGCGGCAACACCACCAGATCGCCAGGCAAGACCTGCAACGGTGACTGGCCTTGTACTTGCAGCCAGTACGGCTGCCCCTGGGCGATGCGGATCATGGTCCCCGGCACTCCCTCGGACGCCAGCGCCCAAGGCTCACCCAATGAAAAGCTGGCCGTCACCGCGCGCTCGGCTCGGCAGATGGCCAGCACGTCGCTTAAATGGTCGCTGCTTTGTTTCATGGAGGATTCCGGACGATTTGTGTCATTTTATGGATGCTTTGCGCTTCACGTGACAGGCGGCCTTGTCGACACTGGCTGGCACCGTATGCGGGCTGCCTGCGCAGCCGGAACGAGCAAACCATACCCATATCAAGGAGCAAACATGTCCAAGACACGATTGAAAATAGGCATTGTGGGCGGCGGCATTGGTGGCCTGGCCGCCGCCAACGCGCTGCACCGCAGCGGACACGAGGTGACGGTGTTCGAGCAGAGCCGGCAATACCTGCGCGTGGGCGCCGATATCAATCTGACGCCCAATGCTGTGCGCGCACTAGACGGACTGGGCGATGCCATTGCGGCTGCCGTACGGGCTTCGGCAGCCCGCCCAACGCACCGTATCAGCCGCACCTGGGACAACGGCGAGGAAACATCGCGCCTGACCATGGGCAATGAGGCCGAGCGTCAATACGGTGCGCCACAACTCACCATCCATCGCGCCGACCTGCTGGCTGCGCTGGCCGACGCCTTTCCCCATGAGCAGGTGAAGTTCGCCAAACGCGTCAACCGGATTGTGCAAACCGATGCCGGTGTTGCCGTGGAATTTTCCGACGGCGCGCGAGTCGATGGACTGGATGCGCTGATAGGCTCGGACGGAATTCATTCGGTGGTGCGCACATCCCTGTTTGGCGCAGAGAGCCCACGCTTTACCGGAGTGGTGGCATTTCGCACCGTGGTGCCCACCGAGCGTGTGCGCCATGTTCCCGATACCGGGGCCTTCACCAAATGGTGGGGACCGACTCCTGACAGCCAGATCGTGACCTTTCCGCTCAATCAGGGCCGCGACACCTTTATCTTCGCCACCACGGCGCAGGAATCCTGGCATGAGGAATCCTGGACCACCGAGGGCAGCGTGACCGAACTGCGCAGCTTTTATGCCGGCTTTCATCCACATGCACGAGCCTTGCTGGATGCGTGTGACAGCGTGCTCAAGACGGCTTTGTATGAACGCGACCCGCTGCCGCACTGGTCGCAGGGACGAGTGTCGCTGCTCGGCGATGCCAGCCATCCCATGATGCCGTTCATGGCCCAGGGCGCCGGCATGGCTATCGAAGATGCCGTGGTGCTGGCCCGCAACCTTGATGCAGTGCAGGATGCCGAAGGCGTTGCGCAAACCTTGCAGAACTACGAGGCCATGCGCAAGCAGCGCACCAGCCAGATCCAGATAGGCTCGCGAGGCAATAACTGGCTGCGTGCCGGAGGCAATGCCGACTGGGTCTATGGCTATGACGCGTGGCAAGTTGCTTTGACGGCCGAGCCGGTTGCCTGCTCTACCTAAACGACAGTACACCCCGGCAGTGTTGCCCTGCGCAGCGCCTTCGGGGGTTGATGGTGCGGTCTTGAACGGGCATCGTGGCGCTGTCGGCATCTGGCGAAAAGCCACGGTGCATGGCTGGCAGGCGCCCATGCCTTGCTTGGCCCATTGCATGAGCCTGCCTCTGCCCATGAGCAAGAAAACAGGCATCTGCGGGAGCGCATCTTGCCATGGCGGATCCGGATTTCGCCAAGCGCTGCTGACTTGCGAGACATGTCAGAGGACGGTGACGAGCGGCCTCGGAAGCCAGGCGAGAAAGTACTGGCCTGTGACTTCCGGCCGCTGCTTTGGAAGTTGCGGACCCCGGCCCTCATCCTCAAATGACGCATCAACCGGCGAAGCACATGTAATGTGCGGATGACCCCGCCTGCAGCATGCGGAAATTCGTGCGTCTATATGTGTTGCAACAGCATTCTGGCGGTTGTCCAACACAGGGACACAGGAACTATTCCAGACCTGCTTCATCCTCGCCGGACAAAGCGCCTGCTTTCTCGCAATGTGCACGCAAGCGCATCAGCGCGTTGTACATGGCATTGCGCTCATCTTCAGGCAATGCCCGAATGGCGGCAGCCTGGCTGGCACGCGCCAAGGGCATGACCTGTGCATGCAGGGCCTCGCCCTGTTCGGTGACCTGACAAAAAATCTTCTTGCGCGGCGTATTGCCTTCACCCTGCAGATCCACCAGGCCTTTGGCTTGCAGCCGCTTGAGAGCGCGGCTCACCAAGGCCTTGTCCGAGGTGGACTGAATGACCAGATCCGAGAAGGCCAACCGCTTCGAGTGAGCAATCAAGGCCAGCAAGCGCCACTCAGAGACCGTCAGATCGTGTTTCTCGGCATAGGGCACGGTAATCGTGCGCCGCAGAGCATTTCCCACCTGGCTCATCAAGGTGGTGATGAAGTCGTCCACTGTCAGTCCGTCGCCTTGCGCATTGAGCTGCGACCAGGGCGTTTCGCATGTTTTCTTGTTCATGCGCCATTGTTCCATCTGAATTAACAAATTCATATGTCAATAGTGAAAACAGCAATTTGATCGATCAACTATAAGCGTATAACTCCGTTTATTGTTTCTTTTGCGATTCAGTGTTTCACTTATGAATCATTAAAGATCGCACGCCAGATTTATACCCACGGCCCAAGGAGAGGCGACCATGTCAGTTGATAGACGCCAGTTTTGCTTTACCGCTCTTGCCTGCGGCACGCTGCTTGCGCAGCCGGTGCTTGCCGAAGAAAGTTATCCGAGCAAGCCCATCACGGTGATCGTGTCCTACCCGCCGGGCGGGGATACCGATGCAATCGCCCGCCTCTTTGCCGACAAGCTCAGCCACAGGCTCAAGCAGACCGTGCTGATCGACAACCGCCCGGGTGCCGGCGGGGCGATAGGCAACGGCATGGTGGGGCGTGCACGCTCCGATGGCTACACATTGCTGTTCACTCCCAACCCCTTCACCACCGCCCCCCTGGTCATGAAGCTGTCGGGCGCTGCAGCCTACGACGTACTCAACGGCTACGAAGCCATCATCAACACCGCCACCCAGCCCCTGGTGCTGGTCACGAGCCCCAAGCTCGGTGTCAAAAACCTGCCCGAACTGATTGCCAGGGCCAAGAGTGGCGCCACCGTCTCTTATGCCAGCCCCGGCGCCGGCTCGCCCATGCACATCGCCGGCGAATGGCTGAACAAAGCCGCTGGCGTCAAGTTGTCCCATGTTCCATACCGCGGCGTCGGCCCGTCGGTAACCGATGTCGTGGCCGGCCATGTCGATACTGCCTGGGTCACTTTCGGGCCTGTGCGCCAGTATCTGGACTCCGGCAAGCTAGTGGCGCTGGCCATCGGCGATACCAGGCGTTCATCGCTGGCACCTGCCGTTCCGACATTGACCGAGCTGGGCTACAAGGATGTGGTGGTCAGCGCCTGGAACGGCTTCTTCGCGCCGAAAAAGACTCCGGCAGCGGTAATCAATCTGCTCAACGAGCACCTGAATGCCATTTTGCGTGAGCCCGAAGTCGTGGAAAAGCTGGCTGTCTTCGGCGCCCTGCCTGCGGGCGGGTCGCCCAAGGTGCTCAGCGATCTCAATCAACGCGAGTACATGGTGATGGGCAAAGCCATCAAGGAACTCGGCATCGTGGCCGAGTGACACCAATGAATCGTTCAGGCCCAGTCCTGGGCGATTCCAACAGACCTCTATATGACTGAAGTGGCACAAGCCTCTGGTCCGCAGCGACCCCGGGCCTTCCGCTGCGAGGTACGGATATGACATCTGCTCTTTCATCTCGATCCACGCTGGGCATGGACACTCCACAGGTGACGGCCAAGGCAAAAGTGCTTGGTCGGGCCATCTACGCAGGAGATCTCAAGCTTGCCGGCATGCTGCATGGCAAGGTTCTGCGCAGCCCTTACCCGCATGCGCGCATCGCTCGCATAGACACCACCGAGGCGCGCGCGCTGCCTGGCGTCAAGGCGGTCCTGACCGGCGAGGATGCGCCCGCCAATCTTTGGGGGGCGCATCACAAGGAGCGCGCCGTCCTGGCCAAAGGCGTGGTGCGTTATTGCGGCGAAGAGGTGGCCGCCGTGGCCGCTGTTTCCGAAGAGATCGCACGCGACGCGCTGGATCTGATTCGGGTGGAATACGAAGAACTGCCCGCCATTCTGACGCCCGAGGAAGCCATGGACGAGGAAGCCTTCGGCATCCATCCAGGGCGCAACAATGTGGCCCAGCATATCCAGTTCGAGCGCGGTGACGTGGAGGCAGGCTTTGCCGCCGCGGATCTGATTCACGAAGCCACCTACACCACGCATTCTCAATACCCCGGCTATATGGAGCCCATGGCCACGGTGGCCTCGCTGGACCCCGATGGCCGGCTTGTGCTCTATACCTCGACCCAGGCAGTGAATCTGGTGCGCATGCAGGTGGCCATGACCCTGGGTCTGCCCATTTCCCACGTGCGCGTGATTCAGGCCGCGACCGGAGGTGGCTTCGGCGGCAAGATCGTGGAGGACGACAACCAGTTGCTTGCCGGCCTGCTGGCTCTGCATACCCGACGTCCGGTGCGGCTGGTCAACAACCGCCTGGAGGACTTCCAGGCCGCATGTGCCAGCGTGCCCGAGCGCATCACCCTCAAGCTGGGCATGCTCAAGGACGGCAGCATTGTCGCCAAGCAGGTTCGCATCATTGCCGAATGCGGTGCATATGCAGGCCTTGCCGGTGATGTGATGCACGTCAGTGCCATGCGCAGCGACAACATGCACCGCAATCCCAATGTGCGTTCTGAAGCGACGCTGTACTACACCAACAATCCGCCACGCGGTGCCTTCCGGGGCTTTGGCGGAACCCAGATGCAGTTTGCGCTCAACAGCCATATCCACACCATGGCGGAGAAACTGGGCCTGGACCCGGTGCAGGTGCACAAGCTCAACGCGCTCAAGGCCGGTGATGTCTCGATTCACGGCTGGCATATCGGCAGCACAGGACTGCTGGAGTGCATAGACATGGCAACCGAGGCCATAGGGTGGGCAAGCAAACGCCAACGCGTCAAGGCCAGTGGCATCAAGCGCCGCGGCGTGGGCATGGCAGCGGCCATGCATGTGAGCGGCAACCGCACCATAGGCAACTGGGATGGATCGACGCTGGTCATCAAGATCAATGAGGACGGTCGAGTTTTCCTCATCAGCGGTGAATGCGATATGGGCCAGGGAGCGAGCACCATGCTCAGCCAGATCGTGGCCCATGAACTGGACCTGCCTCTGGCCGATATTCATGTGCTTGCGCCCGACACCGATGTCGCACCGGTGGCCGTGGGCACTCTGGCTTCACGCGTCACCATGTCGGGCGGCAACGCGGCCATCATCGCCGCGCGCAAGGCGCGGCAAGAGTTGCTGAGCCTGGCTGCCGAGCGCCTGGGTGCATCGCACGACGCGCTGACGCTGAAAGGCGGTGCCGTCTATGTGAGCGCGGCGCCTGAACGCCGCAGCACCGTGGCCGAGCTGGCGCGCCAGCATATCTGGCGCCATGGTGGAGGTGGTATCCAGGTCGCCGGAACCTGGGACCCAAAGACCGTCATGCATGACGACAAGCTCTACGGCAATATCGCCGCTGCCTACTCCTACGCCGCCCAGGCCGTTGAAGTCGAAGTGGATATCGAGACCGGCCAGGTCAGCGTCATCGACAGCTATGTCGCCGACGACTGCGGCAAGGCGCTCAACCCCACTGCGATTCACGGCCAGACCAATGGCGCCACCGTTCAGGCCATAGGCTGGACGCTGTATGAGCAGTTGCACTACGAGGGCGGGCGCCTGGCGAACGGCAATTTCGCGGACTACAACATGGCCACCGCCGATGCGGTTCCCATGCTGCGCGGCGGCCTTGTGGAATCCAACGATCCCAACGGCCCCTATGGCGCCAAGGGTGCCAGCGAAACAGCCATCCTGCCCGGCGCGCCAGCCATAGCCAACGCCGTCTATGACGCGATTGGCGTGCGCATCACCGATCTGCCCATCACCCCGGAAAAAGTGCTGGCTGCATTGCGCGACAAGCAGCAGCAAGGAGCAAGCCATGCGTGAATTTGATTTTGCGGAGCCCCGCTCGGTTGCGGAGGCCAGCCAGATGCTTGCCGAGTACGGTGACGATGCACGCATCATCGCGGGCGGGTCTGCGCTGATGCTGGCCATGCGCCAACGCATGCTTGCGCCCACGCACCTGATCTCGGTGGCGAGGCTGCCCCGGCTGCATGGCATCGATTTCGATCCGCACCAAGGTCTGCGTATCGGGGCCATGAGCCGCCATATCGATGTGGCTCGCTCCGAGCTCGTGAAAGCGCATGCCCCGGTGCTGGCCCGGATGGCCGCCCAGGTGGCCAATCCGCAGGTGCGTAACCAGGGCACGATTGGCGGCAATCTCTGTTATGCCGACCCATCCACGGACCCGCCCGGCTGTCTGATGGCCCTCGACGCCTCGGTCGTGCTGGGCAGCACACGCGGAGAACGCGTGTTGTCGATGGAAGAGTTCCTGGTCGACTACTACACCACGGCCATGGAGAGCGATGAGCTACTGCTGGAGATCCGGGTGCCGCTGCAGGCGCCTGGCACCCTGGGGGAATACACGCGCTTTCTGCGCACGGCAGCAGAGCACCGTCCCCTGGTCAGCGTGGCCCTGGTCGTGCAAAGAGAAGGGCAGATATGTCACCAGGCACGTCTGGCTATTGGGGCATCCACGCCCATTCCCACCAGGCTGCGCCGTGCCGAAGACTGCTTGCGCGGCAAGACCGTGAATGCGCAGCTCGCTTCAGAGGTCGCAAGCATCGTGGCCGAGGACATTCAGCCGGTCTCCGACCTGCGGGGCAGCAGCGAGTTTCGCCGCGCCATGGTGCGCACGGTGACCCGCCGCACGGTGGCCACGTTGTTCGGAATTGATATCAATGAAGGAGTTGCCGCATGAGCACGCATCGCATCGAATGCCAGGTCAACGGCGAATCGCACAGCGCCGAAGTCGCATCACGGCGACTGCTATCGGATTTCCTGCGGGACGACCTGCACCTGACCGGCACCAAGCGGGGTTGCGAGACCGGCACCTGCGGCGCCTGCTCGGTGCTGCTGGACGGTGAAGTCATCAAATCCTGTCTGATGCTGGCCGTGCAGGTTCAGGGGCGCAGCATCACCACCATCGAAGGGCTGGCCGCCAACGAGCAGCTGCACCCCCTGCAGAAGAACTTCATGCAGTGCGGCGGCCTGCAATGCGGCTACTGCACGCCGGGTTTCATCATGGCCTCCTGCGACCTGCTCAAGAACACGCCCCAGCCCAACTGCGAGGAAGTGCGCCACGGCCTCAACGGCAATCTCTGCCGTTGCACCGGCTACACCCAAATCGTCGAATCCGTGCTGCATGCAGCACAGGAGATGCATCATGGAAATTGAAAAAACCCTGACCGTTTCAGCCCCTCCCCAGCAGGTCTGGGATCTGCTCCTCAATCCCCAGATCATGGCCGGCGCCGTGCCCGGAATGAAGTCCATCGATGTCATCAGCCCCACGGAATACGTGGCGGAGATGCACCAGAAGATTTCCTTCATCAGCGCCAAGTTCAAGCTCAAGACCAAGATCGTCGAGCAGAAGGCTCCGGAATACATGCGCGTGGAAGGCACCGGCGAGGATGCCTCGGTGGCCAGTTCGCTCAAGCAGACCAGCGAAGTGTTCCTGACGCCTGCTGCCAACGGCGGCACTGATCTACGGATCAAGGTCAATGTCGACGTGCTGGGCCGCCTGGGCGCCTTCGGCCTGTCGGTCATGAAAACCAAGGCCGACCGTCTCTGGGAAGAGTTTGGCAGCAATCTGGCTGCTCGCATCGAGGCTGGTAGCTTGATCGTTGATGCAGCACCACATTCCTCCGCCAGCCCCTCGACAGCGCCCGCCATGCCTTCATTGGCCGAGCAAGCTGTCGCGAGCCCTGAGATCAAGCCTGTCGCCGCATCGACCGTCTCCTCTAGCGCAGTACCGCAGGGACAGATGGAAGCAGCCATCACAGCCTCGACACAGGACACATACAGCGAAGCCGGCTGGTGGGCCCGCATCTTCGGAGGTGCCCGCAATGCACGCCGCGGCGGCCAGGTCATACGCGTAGAAGTGCGTCAGATGGACAAGACGATCTGTGTCGAATGGCCTGCCACAGCTGCATCCGAATGCCGGGAATGGCTCCAGTCTCTGCACAAGTAAGCACTGTTTTTGCTCCGACCAGCAAGGAGGCTCACGACTCAACAGCTCAATCACATCAAGCCACGCATGCAAAAAATACTGAACGACATTAAAAATTGGAGACATTCATGCTGAAGAAGGTAGCGAGCGCCATTGCGCTTCTGGGGGTGGGAGGATTGGCACATGCACAATCGTCCGTACAGATTTACGGCATCATGGACACGGCCGTCGAAACCATGAACAACGTGGGCGCAACCAAGTCCAGCCTCACACGCATGCCTAATCTGACGGGCAGCGTTCCATCGCGCCTGGGCTTTCGCGGCCGCGAGGATCTGGGAGGCGGATTGAGCGCATCCTTCACGCTGGAGATGGGTATCGGCCCCGACAGCGGAGCTCTCAACCAGGGCGGTCGTGGTTTCGGCCGCCAGTCCTTCGTCAGCCTCAACGGCCCCTGGGGATCGCTGGGGCTGGGCCGTCAATACACCATGCTGTTCTGGTCCGTGCTCGACGCTGACGTGATCGGTCCGAGCCTGCACAGCATGGCCAGTCTGGACAACTACTTTCCCAATGCACGTGCCGACAATGCGATCTCCTACAAGGGCACGTTCTCGGGCCTGACGGTCGGCGCAACCTATAGCTTCGGCCGCGATGCCGTCAATGCGGGCCCCAGCCCCGGCGGTACCAACTGCGCGGGTGAAAGCAGCACCGACTCCAAGACCTGTCGCGAGTGGTCGGCCATGCTCAAGTACGACACAGCGACATGGGGGGCAGCGCTGGCGCATGACGAGCTGCGCGGCGGCCCCGGTGCTTTCGCGGGGCTGACCAGCAGCGACAAAGTCGACAAGCGCACCATGCTCAACGGCTATGTGAAGCTTGGTGGCGCCAAGATTGGTGGTGGCTATATGCGTCGCAAGAATGACGGCTATATCGCATCGCCGCGCAACGACCTGTGGTTTGTGGGCGTGACCTACCCCATTGGGCAATGGAGCGTGGACGCCCAGTACAACCAGCTCAAGTACAAGGACAACGCGGACAAGGGTCAGCTGCTGGTACTGCGCGGTACCTACAACCTGTCCAAGCGCACTGCGGCCTATGCCTCGCTGGGCTATATGAAGAACAGCGGCAATGCAGCCTTTGGAGCAAGCAGCGCTCAAGCTGGTGGAACACCGCTGCCTGGCGTCAACCAGACTGGCTTTGGCATGGGCTTGCGCCATACGTTCTAAAGCCGGTGCCAATACAGCGGGTGCGGGTAGCCTGGTGGCCTGCACCCGCTTTTCAGAAGAAGTGACAGTCCCCCAGGCGGGGCTCGTTCAACAACATAGACCGGACATGTCTACCAGCCCAAAGGCAGTCCAGGTCGGCATGAGAAGAAGCTGACAACAATGTCACCGCGCTGTCCCGCTTCTGTTGGGGTCGGATTTCTAAGATCCACACATCTCCTCCTTACCTTTATCAAGGCCTGGGAGATTGTGTTTCACCGACTTTCTTAGGAGCTCCCACCATGTCTCAACGTCGTCTCTCCATCGCGTCCGTATTTGCAAGCGCAGCAGCAGTAGCTGTACTAGCCATGCCGGGGATGGCTTCGGCAGCCTATGAACACCCAGCCAATAACGAGCAAGGCGTGACTGTTCACCCCGAACATTTCGTAAGCCAGAAGACGCGTGATCAAGTCAGGGCCGAAACTGCAGATGCGATGAAGAACGGTCGTCTGTCGTATGGAGAAAGCAACTTCCCCAACTTTGCACCCCCTGCAGGTCCCGGTAAAACACGCGAAGAAGTGATTAACGAATTGCTGCGCGAATCTCCAGCAGCTCGGGAAGCTCGTTTGCAGTCCATCGCTCGCTGAGGTCAATAGAGGCCTTGTTGGGCCCCCGGTCTTACTTGACCAGCATTGCGCGATGCGATGACCGGCATGCTTGATCTGACCACCGGCAGCAACTGCCCCATGCTGCCGGCCGAGTGGCGATGATCAATGCTTGGATTGCTGGCATCACCCAATCCAAGCCTTTATCCGCTTCCTTCAATTGATCATCGCCCCACAGACGCCGCCCCCTGAGCCGTTCCTGAAGACCAACCAACGGGGGGCGGGCGAGCAGCAGACAGTGCCCGTCAATTGGCAAAGCGCAGTTCACATGTAGCTTCATCGCTCACAGATAGCTTACGTGCGCAACCTTTGGCAAACGTGCGAAGGCTGGAATTAGGGCTGCAGCCATCGCCACAGTTCTTTGTTAACGGATTGTCTTGCCATGAAGGTATGAAACATCAGTGCTTCAGGTTGGCATCTAAAGGGGTGGCGTGATCGAATCTGCCCAGAACACCCCCTGTCCCCTGGGAGACGATTTTTCCACCCCCCTAGGGTTTGCTGTCTTTGCGTGGCCGCATTCGGCTTCTAGGCTTCTAGATTGCCAAGACTCCCTTTTTACTGAGCAAACAGAACATGGCCTTCATCAATTACGTGACTCAGATCCAGTTTGACTTTGGCGCCGTTCAAATGCTGCGCCAGGAATGCGAGCGTGTCGGTATCAGCAAGCCGCTGATCGTGACCGACCCCGGCGTCAAGGCGGCAGGAATCTTGCAAAAAGCCATAAATGCACTGGGCGGCCTGCCTCATGCAGTATTTGACCAGACTCCTTCCAACCCCACTGAAGCGGCGGTGCGCGCTGCGGCTGAAATCTACAGATCCCAGAACTGCGATGGATTGATCGCTGTGGGCGGAGGCAGTGCCATTGACTGCGCCAAAGGCGTGGCAATTGCAGCTACGCATGAAGGCCCGCTCTCGTACTACGCGACGATTGAAGGCGGCTCGCCTCGTATTACGGAGCGAGTTGCTCCGCTGATTGCCGTGCCCACCACCAGCGGCACGGGCAGCGAGGTGGCGCGTGGTGCCATCATCATCGTGGACGACCATCGCAAACTGGGTTTTCACAGCTGGCATCTGGTGCCCAAGGCTGCCATCTGCGACCCCGAGCTCACCTTCGGCCTCCCCCCCATGCTGACGGCAGCAACCGGCATGGATGCCATAGCCCATTGCATGGAAACCTTTATGGCCTCGGCCTTCAATCCACCGGCTGACGGCATTGGCCTGGACGGGCTGACCCGGGGCTGGGCGCATATCGAGCGGGCCATGCTCAATGGCAACGACGCGGAAGCCCGCCGCCAATTGATGAGCGCAAGCATGCAAGGGGCCATGGCTTTTCAGAAAGGGCTGGGCTGCGTGCATAGCCTCAGTCACAGCCTGGGCGGCATCAACCCGCGCCTGCACCACGGCACGCTCAACGCCATGTTCCTGCCCGCAGTCGTGCGCTTCAATGCCGAAGCCGAAAGCGTTCAGCGCGAGGACCGCCTCAACCGCATGGCACATGCCATGGGTCTCAGCAGCGGAAGCGATATCCCCGACGCTATTCGAGATATGAATGCCCGCCTGAACCTGCCATCGGGTCTGGCTGCCATGGGCGTGGAGCGCGCGCAGTTTGATGCAATCATCAGCGGTGCACTCAAGGACCACTGCCACGCCACCAATCCACGGCTGGCATCCGCACAGGACTATGAGCAGATGCTCAGCACCTCGCTCTGACAGCACTGCACACAGTGCTCAAGCCTCAACGACAGGGCCCGGCTTGAGCGCTTCGCGCACATCGTCCATCAATTGCCTCGCCATGCTGCTGAGCACCTCGAGCTCATCGTCGGACATGTTTCGAGGCTCGTCATCAAGTATGGAAAGGCAGCCCAGCACATTGCCTTTTTTGTCCACCAGAGGCACACCCGCGTAAAAGCGCAGCTTAAGGCTATGCACCACCGAGTCGCTTGCAAATCGGGGGTCTCGCGCCAAGTCTCCGACCACAATGGCCTCTTCTTCATACACGACATACGAGCACACCGAGCCATCACGAGGGACGCCTTGTTGAGCGCCCTCTTGCGCTGACAGCGGAAGCAGACTGCCCGGCGCAAAGACACGTTCAGCATCCACCCAGGAAACTTGAGCCCACTTGGTGTTGAAAGCGTTGACGGCCTTCTTGGCCGTATCGCGATATAGCGCTGTCAATGCTGATGCCAGCACTCCGCTTTCATGCAGCATTCTGACGCGCTGCTCATCGTCATCGGGAATCGGAGCAGCAATCACACACTCGCCGGGATCTCCAACCTGCATGGCCTCTACCCACAGATGCAACTCACGCAGACTGGTAACGCAGGCCTGCGCTCCTGTCTGTCGGGCAAACTCGGGGTCAGCTGCCACGGCTGGAGCATTCCACAGGCACAGCACCACTCGTGCACCCGGCCAATGGCGGCGAATGCGCCGCACAATGCGTCTCGCCATGCTTTGTGGCTGGTGATTGAAAATCGACAGCACCAATAGATCCGATTGCTTTACGGCCTGAACCCACTCGCGATCCGCCAACAAGCCATTGGCGTCAAACTGCAAGGACTTCGAGTCCGGGGCAAGTGCCCATCCGGAGCAGCTAACCTCATGACCATGCAAACTCTCTGCATGGGCCACCATGGCTGCGCCCAGGGCATCCACCTCCCAGCGCACACCCGCGCAATGAATGCGCAGGCATCGACGCTGATCACCTTCACCGGGAGCCGCCTGGGCATGCTCGCCACTGCTTCTGAATGCATATTGGTCCTGCAACTCATCAAGCAAGGCTGCCATGCCATTGGACAGCCGCAAGCGATGTTCGGCCGTTGCCGACTCCAGATGCTGCTGGGTTGCAATACGCAGAGCAGGAATGGCAACCTCATCATAAAACCCGCTGACGGCACTGGCTCTGTCATCCTGGCCGGACTTCGAGAGCAGGCGCTCCTCCACGGACTGTACGGCCATGCTGATGGCATCATCAGCATCATCGGCCAGCAGACGCTGGTACAGCCGTTGCTGCGGCCCGAGAACAGGCTCGCTGCCCAGCAATACCTCCATGAATTTGAGCGAAGGGATGTAGCGCCCCAGCACCAGCAGGCACACCGTCAAAGGTGTGGAAAGAATCAGGCCGATCGGCCCCCAAAGCGCTGTCCAGAAGGTTGCGGCAACAATGATTGACAAGGTCGACAAACCTGTACTTGAGCCATATAGCCACGGCTCGATCACATTGTTGCTGATCAACTCCAGCAGCAGAATCAGGCCCAGAGTCATCAAAAACATATCCCAGCTGGGATCGACCGCAAAGGCCAGCGCCAGCGGAAATACCGCAGACATCATCGGACCCACATAAGGCACAAATCGCATGATGGCGCCCAGCACCCCCCAGAGAATCGCCCCTGGCACACCAATGAGCAACAATCCCATGGCGAGTGGCACGCCATAGCTGACATTGACGATGAACTGCATGCGCAGATATTTGCCAATGCGCTGCGAGGCCTCATCCAGCGCATCGGTGGCCACATTGAGGTTGCCCCCCACCAGCCTAAGCAACCGATCCCTCAGCTCGTCCCTGTCAAGCAGAATCAATATGACAAACAGCAACACGATGCCTGCGGTCGTCACCGGCTCGGCAATACGCCCCAGCCACTGCAGCATCCGTGTAGTGGGCTTGGATTCGGGAGGCTGAACCTCCACTTTCTGCACCCGCGCCCTGGCGTTGTCCACGCTGGCAATCTCTTTCTCAACGGTGTTGTAGGTCTTGAAAACGCCATCCCAGGCGCTGGGCATGTTTGCGCTCTTGCGCAGGCTGCGCAATTTGTCGCGAATCGTCGATTGATAGGTCGGCAGATCGGCGCTGAGTTGCTGCACCTGACTGCCCAGATACATGCCCAAGCCGCCGAGTGCTGCCAGAGAAAAAGCCACGACCACAATGGCCGAAGCCATTCGCGGCAGCCCCCAGCGCTTGAGCTTGCTGACAGCAGGGTCGAGCAAGAAGCCGAACAGCATTGCCAGGGCCAGTGGAATCAGCATGTCCCGCCCGAAATAGAGGGCAAGAATCACGATGGAAGCAATCATCAGCCCGATGAGCAAACGCAGGGCCGGCAGCATTTCTGCCAGATGCACAAGCCCCGGAACCACGTTGGCCCTGGCTCGTCTGTCCATGCCCTCCCACAAACCGGGAGCTGGCTGCCGGCCCTCTCCGGCCGAACCCGCCTCTCGCGAGAAAGTCTCGATTTCGACCGGCGCCCCCGCATACGGCTTGGTTGGCGCAACCGCGCCAAAGTTGACCTCGGGGGTTGCAGACGACTCATCGGACGGGGAATTCTCGTTTCGGTTCTCTGACATTGGCATCCTTGATGGACTGTTGTCTATGATTTTCTGAGACAAAGTGCGCTCATCCAGAATTCCAACTGGCTCTGCCCCCCTCTGCTGTCAGGCTTTGTCGTAATTTGCAAAAAAGCGCTATAGAGCCTCGACTCGACCCGGATCAGGTGCATGCAGCCACTGCGCAAACTCATCGGCCAGTTGCTGACTGGCCGCCGCCGCGGTATTCCAGGCCTTGGCGCGCGCATCATGGTCTGTGCCATAGCTCAGAAAATCGTGCCGATCCGGCAACTTGGCGTTCGGCAGGCAAGCCACCCAGGCGGGATCAGGGGCCAGCACAATCATCGAGTCCAGATACGAACTCGGTCCATGACGCCATTTCAGCCCCTTGTCCAGCCATCCGGGAATCACCGCCTTCTGGAAATGAGGATATAGCACCACCCCATCGCCGTTACGAGAGGCCAGATAATCCAGATGCATGTGATAGTCGGTAATACCGCCATCCCAGTAGGCACCCTTGGGAGCATCTGAAATGTCTTGCACGGCATCCAGCACGAAAGGGATGGAGCAACTGGCTCGCAAGGCTTCCATGAAATTACTCTCTGTCAGCCGGGTCTGTGCAGACCGAATGTCCGCAACACCAAAGGGAAGAGCATGCACGGCATCGCTTGCAGAAGAGGAAAAGATCACACGCTCCAGCAAGCAGCCCAATGCCGACCGATGCAATGCATTGCCTGCAAACGCGGCCGCATAGCCCAATGGAGTGCGCCAGGGCGATGCACGTGACAGCAGGCCGCGCCCGCGGGCGGCGATCACATGCAGCCTATAGCGCGGATTCGCCAGAACCTCACTCACACGCCCCCCGTAAAAATCCTGCAGCGACTGCGCAAACCGCTCACTGACCAGCGACGACGGCGTGCGCCTCTGCCCTTCGGGGGGATCGAAGCGCTGTGCAATATAGTCACGCTCCAGTCGCTCAAAGGCTTCCACTGGTGCGTCCAGGCAAGCCGTCGCCATGCGCCAGGCACCAATGGAGGCTCCGATCAGATCCACCGGCTGCGCGCTGGCCTGCAACCACTGTCCAAAGATGAAGCGATCCAGAGGTCCGAGAATCAAGCCCTTGGGACCGCCTGCAGCCGCCGGTATGACTCTGACCATATCCGGCTGCAAGCCCCGCCGCTCTATAGATTGCCGCGCCTTGAGACCGGCATAGATTCGCAATGCTCTTGTGGATGACGTCATGTGGGCATTGTGCTTGCAAGCCTCGTTGCTCGCGATCAGCTCGGCGACTTCACCAGTTGAGCGTGACCGAGGTACCGCCACCGGGTCGAGCGGAGATGCTCAGTTTCGCCCCCATGACAAGAGCTCTGCGGCGCATATTGACCCACCCCATGCCAGCAGATGCTACGCCCGGGATTTGCCTGCCATCAGCCGGTCTGACAGGCCCCGCATCCTCAATGCTCAGGCGAGCATGCACAAAGGAGGCATCTGAAACATTTGAAGCACTTTTCCACTGTTCGTCGGCAGCCAGCGTGATCCAGAGTTCAAGCGCGTCAGTGTGCTGCAGCACATTGCTCACGGCCTCCTTCACCACTGCCATGATTTCCTCGGCCATGGCGCCGCACGGCAGACTGCCGGCATCGCCAGACATCTCCGGGTCCCAAACATCCCAGTGCAGATTCATGCCTCGATGATCCAGCACAGGTTGCAGCCTGTGCCTGAAACGTGCAAGAAGGACACCCAAGGGTTCATTTCGGCTATCCATGGAATCAACAATCAGCCTTAGATCGAGCAGGCATTGTTCTGCGTTGCTGCGAATCGCCGGGTCCGTGCCGAGCCCTGTCAGGCTGATCAGTTGCACCAGTTGGCTGCCGACATCGTCATGCAATGCCTCCGCTATGCGCCTGCGCTCCAGCTGTACCTCTCTCGATGGACGTGCGCTTTTACGTCTGCGCCACAGCACGCTGCGATATGCCAGAGGCAACAGCCAGACGACAGCCGCCATGCTGCCCGCCGCGCCTAGCGCAGCAGTCCACCAGGGAGCTGAATTGAACACCGCTCCAGGCTGCAAAAGCCAGGGCAGCCACAGCAGCAGCTGAACACTCCACAGAAGCAGCTGCCAGACGTAGGACATGGTGAATGCGTTCGCAGATACTGGCGCCTAGAACCAGCCACGCAAGTAGGCGAAACGCACGGCTTGTGCTCGGGTGCGCACCTGGAGCTTTCGATAGATGTTCTTGATGTGCGTGTTGACCGTCATGGTGCTGATCTCCAACTGCACGCCGATCTCTGCACTGGTATTGCCACTGGCAACCATGCGCAAGACCTCGCATTCGCGACTTGAGAGCCTGTCGGACATATCGGACCCTGGCACGGCCCCGCTGGCCGGCCGCTTGTCATACCGCTGCAACAGCCGCCTGGCGAGACTGGGAGTGATGGATGCACCGCCATTGACGACCTGCAGCACCGCTTGAGGATAGTTGCCAAACCAGGAGTTCTTGACCAGATAGCCGGTTGCTCCCAGCTCGAAAGCGTGCAACACCTGCTCCTCCGTCTCCACCACCGAAACCACAATGACCTCGGCCTGCGGGCGGTGGCTTTTCATCACCTCGATCAACTCAAGACCATCGTCAGCCCCCAGCTTCAGGTCCAGCAACATGACATCAAACTCATGTTGACGAATGGCTTTTCTTGCATCCTTGAGGTTGTCCGCCTGAGCAACCACCATGGTGCGCCGATCATTCATGATTTCCTGTGCGATCACCATGCGCAGATGCGCATCATCGTCCACCAACAGCACTCTGACGGGCTTGTCGGGCTGCCCCACCATATGATCGGGCCACATGGAAGGACTACCGAGCTCCACAGCCATGGGTCGGAGCATCAAGGCATCACCAGAGTTGTTTGCACCGTTCGGGGTCATTTCTCTCTCCTGGCCAGAGTTGCCTGCCGGGGACTCAGGATGGTGCTCAAGACACCATATAGATAAAAACTCCCCAGCGCGTCATTAGATAGTTTTTAGCAATTAAAACTGCAACTCAGCGTAAGAAAAAATGCAATTTGAGTAATCACGGTTTTCTGACGACACCTACTCAAAACCGCCAACTCCTCATCACAGGGGCCCAGGTGCACTAAAACTGAACATCCAGAGAACCTGCCGCGTGCCAGTCGATGGATGCCTGACGCAGCACCATGTCGATGTCCATGCTCAGCGCCAGTCCAGTTTCAGCAGGGAAAGTCACTGCCAGTTGGCGCTCACCCCAGTTAAGCGCGCGGGTCGATGCCCGCCAGATGGCCAGATGCAGCACCCCCGTCAAAGGCTCGAATACAGGCTGCTCCATCGGCGCATGCATGAACTGAAAGGCATCGCTGATCTGCTCCGGAAAATTCCACTGCCGCGCCAGATGGGCCGTAATCTGGCCCGAGCAATAGCCCATCAGCTGCATTTCCACCTGGGGGCGCTTGGGATGCATGGGCTCCAGCAACTCGGAAAGTCGGAAGAAAGTGTCAGGGTCGGCAGCCTGCAGCAACAACTCTCCCAGGCCATGCAGCAGTCCCAACGCATAGGCCTGCGAGGCGTTGGCCTGAACCGACATTGCAAGCGCGCGCGCCATGCGTGCCGTGTCCAGGCTGTAGCGCCAGAAATTCGCCAGACTCCAGCCTGCCGAAACATGAGATGCGCTGACTGGAGCCGCCTTCTGCACCAATTGCCGCAACTGAACCGGCGCCAGCAGCACCAGTGCTTCGGGAATGTTGTGCACGCGCTGCCCCAGCAGATGCGCTGGCCCATTGGCCGCAGCCAGCAGACGAGCGGTCAGAACCGGATCGCTGGAAAACAATTGCACCAGGCTGCGCATGCCGGGCTCCGGCTTGCGCAGTTCACTCGACAGCAGCGCAACGACGCGCGGCTGGCTTGGCAGCAATACATGCTGCTCCAGCAACGTTGACAGGCTCAATGGTTTGACGCGGCTCATCTGGATCAAAGGCAGTGGCAAGGCTGTCGCCACCACGAAATGAACACGAGTGGGCCCATAGGAAGGTCAGAGCTTTTCATCTCTATTCAGTTGCACTGGCTGACCCATGACCAGCTGGCTGGCAAGCTTGCGTGTCAGGGGTTGTAACACGGAAAAGTGATCAGCCCCCTGAACCGAGACACAGTGCAGCTGATTCGATTTTCGTGCGGCGCACATATTGTCAAGACTGTTGATATTGCCGGGGCTCTTGCTGCCCTCGATGATCCACGTCGGGCTCTTTATGGCATGCAGCCAGTAGACGGGCGAACGCAAGCGCTTTTCATCCGCCGAGAGCGAGCCCCATTTCACGGGCCAGCCATAGCCGCCGATCTCGTCCACCGGACCAAAAGCGAACACCCCCTGAACGGGCAAGCCAGCCGTCGCCGTCAGCAAGGCCAGCGTGGCTCCGGTGCTGTGCCCACCGAGATAGATGCGTGCCGGATCGACATAAGGCAGCTGTGCAGCCTGCAGGATGGCTGCTGCCACGTCCTGCACTTCTCCCCAGAAATACTCACGCTGGCCGGGATTGTCATTGCCGCCGCGCAATGCGGGAAACAGCATCGCCATGCCAGCCTTGCGAAAAGCGCTGGCGCTTTGATCATTGGCGGCTGGCCCTTCGCTCCAGAAATCGTCCAGGCTATTGGTATCTCCCCCCGTCAGCCAGACCATCAAAGGCTGCTTCCTCCCATCTCTGGGATCCGGGGTGACAAAGGCATTGAGTTTCAGATCCCCGCTCCGATAGCTCATGGGAACAAACAGCTGAGAAGGCGGTGTCGGCATCGGCTGGATAGGCTTATGGGCCGCCGGCAACAAGGCTGTCGCAATCTGTGTTGTCTTGCCGGCGCGAGCCTGCATCAGGTTCTGCAGAGCGATTTCGCCAGAGGCGATCTGTTGATCCACCACCTGCTCGATCTGCACCTGCTCCGCGCGCTGGCTCGCGTGCTGCTTGCGAGCGGCAGCGTGACGCACTTTGGCCACCTCATGCTCTGCCATCGCTGCACGCGTGATGCAGCGCCGCTGCTGATCTATGTTGATGCCCTCTTCCTGGGCCTTGTCAACCTGGGCAAGATTGAGCTTGACGGTATGACAAAAGTCATCGTTCTCTGGCGCCAGGGCTGGTGGCCAGACCAGGGGTGCAGGCTGCTGGGCATGGGCCTTGTTTTTGATTCTGTCCAACGATATCCAGCCGCGCGATGCCATCTTGGCGCCGATAAAGACCACCAAGATTGCCACCCCTATGGCCGGCAGTATTACCCGCCCTCTCGCTTTGCGCATTGATGTGCTCCCACAAAAAAGGCCGCCTGTAATATGAATTAAGTGGCGGCCCGGTAGGAGATTATTTCTTCAGTCCCTGCAACTTCGCAAAGGCTGATGCCATGGCGTTTTGCTGTGTGGGCTGGCTGCCACGCTGGGGTTGCGCATAGCCACCACGGTTGCCGGCGCCGTAACTGTTGCCACGACCAGCGCCTTCAAAGCGGTTGTCGCGCGGGCCATCGCGGCGCGCAGGCGCTGCGTCCAGCTTCATGGTCAGGCTGATGCGCTTGCGGTCCACATCGACTTCCAGCACCTTGACCTTGACGATCTGGCCGGTCTTTACCACTTCACGCGCATCTTCGATGAACTTGTGACTCATCTGGCTCACGTGCACCAGCCCGTCCTGATGCACGCCCAAGTCCACAAACGCGCCGAACTGGGCCACGTTGCTGACCGTACCCTCCAGCGTCATGCCTTCCTTCAGGTCCTTGATGTCTTCCACACCATCATTGAAGCGGGCGACGACAAAGTCGGGGCGCGGGTCACGGCCGGGCTTCTCCAGCTCGCCAAGAATGTCCTTGATGGTCACAGCACCAAATTTGTCATTGGCAAACTGCTCAGGCTTCAGAGACTTGAGCACCTCGCCACGACCCATGATCTGGTCCACGGGTTTGCCGGTAGAGACAATGATCTGCTCCACCACGGGATAGGTTTCGGGGTGAACGCCTGTCATATCGAGCGGATTGTCGCCACCGCGAATGCGCAGAAAGCCTGCGGCCTGCTCGAAGGTCTTGGCCCCCAGACCGGCCACTTCCATCAGTTGCTTGCGGTTCTTGAACGAGCCATTGGCATCGCGCCAACGCACCACCGACTTGGCGACCGAACCCGACAGGCCCGAGACGCGCGTCAGCAGCGGAGCCGAAGCGGTGTTCAAGTCCACACCCACGGAGTTCACGCAATCCTCGACCACGGCATCCAGCTGGCGCGCCAGCTCGCTCTGGTTCACATCGTGCTGGTACTGGCCCACGCCAATGCTCTTGGGGTCGATCTTGACCAGTTCGGCCAGCGGATCCTGCAGGCGGCGGGCAATCGATGCCGCACCACGCAGGCTCACATCGATGTCCGGCATTTCCTGCGCCGCAAACTCGCTGGCCGAATAGACCGAGGCACCTGCCTCGCTCACCACCACCTTGTCGATCTTCTTGTCGGCCTTGGAGGCTATCTTGATCAGGTCCGCCGCCAGCTTGTCCGTCTCGCGGCTGGCCGTGCCGTTGCCGATGGCAATCAGATTGATATCGTGCTTTTCCACCAGACGGGCGAGCACGGCCAAAGAACCATCCCAGTCGCGGCGCGGCTCGTGCGGGTAGATGGTGGTGGTGTCCACCAGCTTGCCCGTGCTGTCCACCACGGCCACCTTGACGCCGGTGCGAATGCCGGGGTCCAGGCCGATCACGGCACGCTGGCCGGCGGGCGCCGCCAGCAGCAGGTCACGCAGATTGTCGCCAAACACCTTGATGGCCACCTTCTCGGCATCTTCGCGCAGGCGGCTGAACAGGTCGCGCTCGGTGGACAGGCTCAGCTTCACACGCCATGTCCAGGCGACGCATTTGCGAATCAGATCGTCAGCGGCGCGCTTGGCATGGCTCCAGCCCAGGTGCAGCGCGATCTTGCCTTCAGCAAGGCTGGGTTGGCCCGGTTCAGGCTCGACCGGTTGCACCAGCTTCGCTTCGAGAACCTCCAGTGCACGGCCACGGAACACGGCCAGGGCACGGTGCGAGGGCACGCGGCCAATGGGCTCGTCGTATTCGAAGTAGTCGCGAAACTTGGCGACCTCGGGGTCATTCTCGTTCTTGCTCTCGACCTTCTTGGACTTGAGCAGGCCCTCATCCCACAGCCATTCGCGCAGCTTCTGCACCAGTGCCGGGTCTTCGGCCCAGCGCTCGGACAGGATGTCGCGTACGCCGTCCAGCACGGCAAAGGTGGTGCTGAAGTCGGGGCCGGGCTTGCCATCGTCCAGGGTCGTCGCGGGCTTGCAGAAAGCCTCGGCTTCCTTGTGCGGATCCAGTGTGGGGTCGGCAAACAGCTTGTCGGCCAGCGGCTCGATGCCGAACTCCTTGGCAATCTGGCCCTTGGTACGGCGCTTTTGTTTGAAGGGCAGGTAAATGTCCTCCAGCTCCTGCTTGGTCGGCGCACTGGCAATCGCCAGACGCAGCGCATCGGTCAGCTTGCCTTGCTCGTCAATGGCCTTGAGCACCGTCTCACGGCGGTCGTCCAGCTCACGCAGATAGGTCAGGCGCTCGTCCAGCGTGCGCAGTTGCGTATCGTCCAGACCGCCCGTAGCCTCCTTGCGGTAGCGGGCCACAAACGGAACCGTGGCGCCGCCATCGAGCAACTCCACAGCCGCGCTCACCTGCTGCGGCTTGACATTCAGTTCTTGAGCAATCTGACCAATGATTTTTTGCATTC
>Ga0209370_1000774_pt1 | contig 35487 bp, 29 predicted proteins | sample AgamicAtPrz_FD_187164 | JGI IMG/M metagenome (GOLD analysis project Ga0209370, IMG submission 187164) | Agave microbial communities from Guanajuato, Mexico - At.P.rz (SPAdes) (version 2) | ecosystem: Host-associated > Plants > Phyllosphere > Phylloplane/Leaf | place: Guanajuato, Mexico...
ACGAGCCGGCCGCGGGGCCGATCGTCGCGCCGTCGATCGCCGCGCTGTACTGCGCGGGCAGCGACGGCGCCGCGCCGACGCGCACGTGCACGCCGTCCGCATCGAGCAGCAGGATCGTGCACGACGCGCCGTCGCCGAGCAACGCCTCGGCACGCCGGCAAACTTCGACCAACAGTTCCGGTAGCGGCGTGTTGCGCGTGATCAGCCTCAGTACGCTCTGCTCGGATGCGAGCACTTCCGCGGCGAGCCCGAGGCTGTAGCGAGAACTTTGCGGTTCGGTATTCAAGATGAATCCTGCCGTCTGTCCGACCGGGTCTGATGCGCCCGATTCGTTATCGATATTTCGTGCCTGTTCCGCTCCGGGTTTACGCCGATCCCCAGGTGCGCCCCGTTTGCGCGCCGAGCGAGGGCGCGTCGAAATGTATTTAACACCAATCCGTGACGATCGGCATACCTGCTTCCATCAGGGGATACGCTCGGTTGCCGCGCGGCGCGCCAGCGGCAGCCGGTGCGCCGGAAGGTTGCTGCAGCGCACGAAGGCCGCGTCGCGAGAGCCACGCACCTCGCGGTCTCCCGGGCCGCGTTTTCGTATCCGTGATTCAATGTCGAACGAGCCGGCGCCATGCCATCCGGCGGCACGGCGATGTGACCCCTCATCGAACGACCTTCACTGAACCACCATGACGAACCCTGCCGAAATCAAGGCGCTCGTTTTCGATGTCTTCGGAACGATCGTCGACTGGAGAAGCGGTGTCGCACGCGGCGCCGCCGCGTTCCTGGACCGCCACGCGCCGACGCTCGACCCGTTCGCGTTCGCCGATGCGTGGCGCGACGAATATTCGCCGTCGATGGAAGAAATCCGCAGCGGGCGCCGCCGCTACGTGCGGCTCGACGTGCTGCATCGCGAGAACCTCGTCCGCACGCTCGACCGTTTCGGGATCGTCGACGTGCCCGATGCCGACATCGACACGCTCAATCTCGCATGGCACCGGCTCGATCCGTGGCCCGATGCCGTCGCGGGGCTGCACCGGCTGAAGCAGCGCTACATCATCGCGCCGCTGTCGAACGGCAACATCCGGCTGATGGTCGACGTCGCGAAACACGGCGGCCTGCCGTGGGACGCGATCCTCGGCGCCGAGGTGGCCCGCGCGTACAAGCCGTCGCCGGCCGTCTATACCGAAGCGGTCGAGATTCTCGGCCTCGCGCCAGCCGAGCTGTGCCTGGTGGCCGCGCACAACGGCGATCTGGCGGCCGCGCGGCGGCTCGGGCTGTCGACCGCGTTCGTACTGCGCCCGACCGAGCACGGGCCCGGCCAGACGACCGACCTGCAAGCCGACGATGCGTGGGATTTCGACGTCAGGGATCTGAACGAACTCGCGGATCGGCTGGGCTGCCCGGGTTGAGTGCCGGCGGCGCGGCCTGCCCCCGCGCTGCGATCGCGCGGCGCGGCGCCGGCATGCCGGGCCTCCGCTACTTCACCGCCGCCCGCCATGCGGTCCGCGCGTAAATGAGCAGCAACGGCAGCAGCGCCAGCGCGAACAGCAGGCACAACGCGAGCACCCATACCGGCCATTGCTGCGGATTCCCGTGCGCCCAGTAGCGGTACGGCACGCTCAGGAAAGCGAGTTCCATCAGCAGCGCGCCGAGCGGCACGAGCCCGTTCAGCACCGCCGCCATGCCGAAGCGGGCCGCGCCGTCGATCTTCTTCCCGGCCCCATACGCCGCGATCAGATAGACGAAATACCCGATGATCGCGACCATCACCGCGCCGCCGGCCAGCAGGCCGATACTGCGCACGCTGCGCTCGTGCAGCTGATGCGCCCCCGGCGGCAACACGACATCGACCTTCTCGCCGATTTCGGGCACGGCGCCCGAGCGAATGTTGCCTGGTAGCGTGATACGTTCGCCATCCGGCATCACGGCTTCCAGGATCGACGTGTACTTGATGCACCGGTACGACGAGGTTCGCCCCGAACTGTCGCGACGCTCGCAGGTGTCCCACCCGGACTCGTAGGACACGACGGTCGCCTCGTATTTCGGCGACACCGTCAGTGTGTAAAGCTCGTCGCCGATCCAGTACGCGAACGGAAAAAACAGCGACACCAGGCAAAAACACACGAGCCACCAGAACGCGACCGCGCCGCCGGAGCCGCGCTTGCCGCCCGTCTGGCGGCGCACCATGCGCGATGCGAGCCAATAAGCGACCACGCCGAATACGACCACGCACACCACGAAAACCTTGCCCGCATGCGTCAAAGCCATTTGCCCTCTCCCCGATAGCCGGTCGAATCGCCGCCGGCCGTGTTGTCATCCGGATCGATCATCACGTCGCCATCGCGCCCCGCCCGTCGACCGCTATGCCGGCTCGCCGACGAATCGCAGCGTGCCCGACTCCCCCGCCAGCAACGCGCGGTTCGCATCCGCCGCCGCACGCAGGTAATCCCACAGCGCGGTCACGCGCCGCAGCTTGCGCAGATCCTCGCGGCACGTCAGCCAGAAGCATCGCGTGACGACCACGTCGTTCGGCAGCACGGGCACCAGCGCCGGCTGCGTGGCCGCGATGAAGCACGGCAGGATCGCCAGGCCGCCGCCCTGCAGCGCCGCGAAAACCTGCGCGATCACGCTCGTCGTGCGCAACCCGGCCGTCGCGCCGGGCACCGCGCGATCGAGGTACAGCAGTTCGTTGCTGAACGCGAGATCGTCGACGTAGCTGATGAACGCGTGCCGCGCGAGATCGTCCGTGCACGTGATCGGCGCGTGGTTCACCAAGTAATCGCGCGTCGCATAGAGCCGCAACTGGTAGTCGCACAGCTTCGTGACCACGTAAGGCCCGCGCTCGGGGCGCTCGAGTGTAATCGCGAGATCGGCCTCGCGCTTCGGCAGGTTGACGAAATGCGGCACCGGCAGCAGGTCGACCGTCACGTGCGGATGCGCGGCGCGGAACCGCGCGAGTTGCGGCGCGAGGAAAAAGCAGCCGAACCCTTCGGTCGAGCCGATCCGCACGTGGCCCGACAGCGCCTCGCCGGTGTTAGCGACCTGATCGCACGCGGATTGCACGGTCGTCTCCATCGCGTCCGCATACGCGACGAGTCGCTGCCCTTCGGCCGTCAGCGTGAAGCCGCCGGAGCGCGACTTGTCGAACAGCAGCGTGCCCATCGCGGCTTCGAGCGCGCGAATGCGCCGCGCGACGGTCGTGTAATCGACGCCGAGCCGCTTCGCCGCGCCGCTCGCGCGCTGCGTGCGCGCGACTTCGAGGAAAAAGCGCAGGTCGTCCCAGTTCAGGTTGCCGGAAACCGGCTCGGTGGCATGTCGCATCGGCGAGGGAAAAAGGCGGGCATCTCCGGGCCGGCCGTCGATATGCATAAATGCACATCCAACCGGTTTCTTTATCGGTACATCATGAATCTGCGCATAACTATACTCGTCCGTGACCTGCGGACCATGAGCCGCGGGCAATAAAACCGGAGACACCATGCAGACCCGATCCACCCTCGATGAGCATGCGACCATCGCGACACCGGCGCCCGAGCGCACCGCGAAGCACTACCTGCTGGCCGGCTGGGCCAGCATGGCCGGCACCACGATCGAGTGGTACGACTTCTTCCTGTACGGCACGGCCGCCGCGCTCGTGTTCAACCGCATCTTCTTCCCGTCGCTGGACCCGGTCGTCGGCACGCTCGCCGCGTTCGGCACGTTCGCGGTCGGCTTCATCGGGCGGCCGATGGGCGGCATCGTGTTCGGCCACTTCGGCGACCGCATCGGCCGCAAGTCGATGCTGATGATCACGCTGCTGCTGATGGGCGTGCCGAGCATGATCATCGGGCTGATCCCGTCGTACGACAGCATCGGCTACTGGGCCGCCGCGCTGTTGATCGCGATGCGCTTCCTGCAGGGGATGGCCGTCGGCGGCGAATGGGGCGGCGCGGTGCTGATGGCCGTCGAGCACGCGCCGAAGGGCCGCAAGGGCCTGTTCGGCAGCCTGCCGCAAACGGGCGTCGGGCTCGGCCTGATCCTGTCGTCGGTCGCGATGGCCGCGGTGGCCGCGTTGCCGGAAGCCGACATGCTGTCGTGGGGCTGGCGCGTGCCGTTCCTCGCGAGCATCGCGCTCGTCGGCCTCGGCTGGTTCATCCGCGCGAAGGTGCCGGAATCGCCCGACTTCGAGAAGATCCGCAAGCAGGGCAAGGCCGAGAAATCGCCGGTAACGGCGGCGCTGCGCCGCCATCCGCGCGAAGTGCTGACGATCGTCGGCGCGCGCGCCGCCGAGAACACCTGGTTCTACATGGTCGTCACGTTCGCGCTCGCTTACGCGACGCAGCAGCTGCATCTGCCGAAGGCCGAGATGCTGCACGCGATCACGGCAGGCGCGGCGCTGTCGCTCGTCACGATGCCGCTGTGCGGGCATCTGAGCGACCGCATCGGCCAGCGCCGGATGTTCGCGATCGGCCTCGTGCTGATGTGCGCGTTCGCCGCGCCGTTCTTCATGATGCTCGGCACGCAGCAGACGTCGACCGCATGGTGGGCGATCGTACTCGGCCTCGGCGTCGTGTTCCCGATTCTCTATGCGCCGGAATCGCTGCTGTTCGCGCAGCAGTTTCCCGCGGAGATCCGCTACAGCGGCATCTCGCTGTCGGTGCAGTTGGCCGGCGTGATCGGCGGCGGCTTCGCGCCGATGATCGCGACGTCGCTGCTGAAGGCCGGCGGCGGTCAGCCGCACTACGTGATCGCGTATCTCGTCGGCTTCGGCGTGTTCGCACTCATGTGTACCGCGTTGATGCGCCCGGCGCGCGCCTGAGCACGCCCGCCGGCATTCGATCTTCAGTTCGTCCTGCTACCCGCCGCGCACGCGCGGCGCAAGCAGGCCCCCCTTTGTCATCGCCACACCATTTCCCCGGAGACTTCCATGAACGCCGCAGTTCCCCAGACCACCCTCGCCCTGCCCACCGCCAAGCTGCTGATCGACGGTGCGTTCGTCGATTCGCAAAGCGCCGAATGGGGCGACATCGTCAACCCCGCGACGCAGGAAGTGATCGGCCGCGTGCCGTATGCGACGCTCGACGAGGTCGATGCCGCGATCGCGTCCGCGCAGCGCGCGTTCCAGACCTGGAAGACGACGCCGATCGGCGCGCGGCTGCGCATCATGCTGAAGTTCCAGGATCTCGTGCGCCGCAATCTCGAACGGATCGCGCACACGCTGACGGCCGAACAAGGCAAGACGCTGCCCGATGCGCAGGGCGACATCTTCCGCGGCCTCGAAGTGGTCGAGCACGCGTGCTCGATCGGCACGCTGCAGCAAGGCGAATTCGCGGAGAACGTCGCGGGCGGCGTCGATACCTACACGCTGCGCCAGCCGATCGGCGTCTGCGCGGGCATCACGCCGTTCAACTTCCCCGGCATGATTCCGCTGTGGATGTTCCCGATGGCGATCGTGTGCGGCAACACGTTCGTGCTGAAGCCGTCGGAGCAGGACCCGCTGTCGACGATGCAGCTCGTCGAACTCGCGATCGAGGCCGGCGTGCCGCAAGGCGTGCTGAACGTCGTGCACGGCGGCAAGACGGTGGTCGACCGCCTGTGCACGCACCCGGACATCAAGGCGATCTCGTTCGTCGGCTCGACACGCGTCGGCACGCACGTGTACAACCTCGGCAGCCAGCACGGCAAGCGCGTGCAGTCGATGATGGGCGCGAAGAACCACGCGGTCGTGCTGCCAGATGCGCACCGCGAACAGTCGATCAACGCGCTCGTCGGCGCGGGCTTCGGCGCGGCCGGCCAGCGCTGCATGGCGACCTCCGTCGTCGTACTGGTCGGCCGCGCGCGCGACTGGCTGCCCGATCTCGTCGAAAAGGCGAAGGCGCTGAAGGTCAATGCCGGCGCCGAAGCCGGCACGGACGTCGGTCCGGTCGTGTCGAAGGCGGCGAAGGCGCGCATCCTGTCGCTGATCGACGCCGGCGTGAAGGAAGGCGCGACGCTGCTGCTCGACGGCCGCGACGTGAAGGTGCCCGGCTACGAGCAGGGCAACTTCGTCGGCCCGACGATCTTCTCGGGCGTGACGACCGACATGTCGATCTACAAGGAGGAAATCTTCGGGCCGGTGGTGGTCGTGATGGAAGCCGACACGCTCGACGAAGCGATCGCGCTCGTCAACCGCAACCCGATGGGCAACGGCGTGGGTCTGTTCACGCAGAGCGGCGCGGCCGCGCGCAAGTTCCAGAGCGAGATCGACGTCGGCCAGGTCGGCATCAACATTCCGATCCCGGTGCCGGTGCCCTACTTCAGCTTCACCGGCTCGCGCGGCTCGAAGCTCGGCGATCTCGGCCCGTACGGCAAGCAGGTGGTGCAGTTCTACACGCAGACGAAGACGGTCACCGCGCGCTGGTTCGACGGCGACGCGACGGCCGGCGGCGTGAACACGACGATCGCGCTGCGCTGACCCGACGGAGCCCGACCATGGAAATCGCCTTCATCGGACTCGGCAACATGGGCGGCCCGATGGCCGCCAACCTGCTCAAGGCCGGCCACGCGCTGACGGTGTTCGACCTCGACGCGCACGCGGTCGACGCCGCGGTGCGCGCCGGCGCGACGGCAGCGGCGTCGCCGCGTGACGCCGCCGCGCGCGGCGCGGTGATCGTCACGATGCTGCCGGCCGCGCAGCACGTGCGCGCCGTCTACCTCGGCGACGACGGCGTGCTGGCCGGCGCACGCGCCGGCGCGACGCTGATCGACTGCAGCACGATCGATCCCGGCACCGTGCGCGCGGTGGCCGACGCCGCCGCGCAGCGCGACTTCCCGCTCGCCGACGCGCCCGTGTCGGGCGGCACGGGTGGCGCGCAGGCCGGCACGCTGACCTTCATGGTCGGCGCGGACGGTCCGCTGTTCGAGCGCATCCGCCCGGTACTGCTCGACATGGGCAAGAACGTCGTGCACTGCGGCGGCACCGGCACCGGGCAGATCGCGAAGATCTGCAACAACCTGCTGCTCGGCATCTCGATGATGGGTGTCGCGGAAGCGATGGCGCTGGGCGCCGCGCTCGGCATCGAGCCGCCCGTGCTGGCCGGCATCATCAACACGTCGACCGGCCGCTGCTGGAGTTCGGACGCGTACAACCCGTATCCGGGCGTCAGCGACACGGCGCCGGCCGCGCGCGGCTATGCGGGCGGCTTCGCGGCGAACCTGATGCTGAAGGATCTCGGGCTCGCGACCGAAGCCGCGCGCGGCGCGCATCAGCCGGTGTGGATGGGCGCGCTCGCGCAGCAGCTGTATCAGTCGATGAATCAGCAGGGGCTCGGCACGCTCGACTTCTCCGCGTGCGTGAAGCTGTACGAGGCGCAGCCGGCCTGACCCGCCCGGCGCGACGCCGGACGTGCGCCGACCCGCGATGTGCCGAAACGGCATCGCGGGTCGGTTTGCATGCGGGGGAAGGACAACGCGGGCGGCGCGATCACGCCGCCGGTCGGGGTCAACCGCGCGGGTTCGACGCCGTCTCGAAGGTCGGATGGCACTCGAACGCGAGTTCGGAGCGCGCATCGACGCGGCGGCCGCTGGTCAGCGATTCCTGCTTCATGCTCGCGCGCATCCCGCGCTGCGTGCAATAGTTGGTGGCTTCGTTGACGGCCTTCTCGTGGGCGTCGGCCCACGTCGTCGACACGCCGACCGTGCGCGTCGACACGGTGAACACGTTCGGGTTCGACGTCGCGGTCACGTCGGAAGCAGTCGAACACGCGGCGAGCAAGCATGCAGCAGCCGCAATGGTCAACCATCGCAAGTTTCGAAAAGAGACTGGAATGGACATGGAAGGCAAGCGCGCGCCGGTCGACGCGCATTGAGCAACATAGGCGACAGTATGCCTGCTCGATCGCCGGAGATCATGCCCCTTTCGGTGAACACATTGTTTCCAATGGTTAAACGATAGCCGAATCAGGCAAGATTTACGGCCGTCGCCGGCCGCCATTTCAGCCCGATCAGTCATTTCGCCCGGTCGGCCCGCCGGGCCGGAACGCTCACGCCGGCGTGACGGTCAATGCGCGCCCGCGTGGCGAATGCGCGCGGACGCTTCCGCGAGATTGCGCCACGCCGGCTGCCCCGGTGCATAGCGCGCACGGATGTAGGCGGCAAGCTCGGCCATCTGGCGATCGTCGAACGCATCGCCGAAGCCCGGCATGTAGCCGAGCCCATCCGTGGCCGGCTGGTCGATCCCGTGATGCAGCACGCGCAGCAGGTTGTCCGCCGTCGCCTGGCTGACGCTCGTGTTGAGCCCCATCAGCGGACGCACGCCGAAATGCCCGACGCCGCCCGATTCCGCATGACAGACCGCGCACGCCGCGTCGAACGCGCGGCGGCCGTTCTCGAGGCCGAGCGTCGCGACGGTTTCCGCGCCGCGCGCGTGGCGGGCGGCCGCGTCCGCGGCGACTGCCGCATCGATGGGCGGCGACAGCGACGCCAGATAATGCGCGATCGCCCGCACGTCGGACTCGGGCAGCGCCGCGAGCCCCGCGACGACGGGCGCCATCGGGCCGGCCGCGACGCCGTGCTCGGCCGAGAACCCCGTGCGCAGATAGTCGAACAGCGCGCCTTCGGTCCATGGCACGGGCGAAGGCGGCGACGCGACGAGCGGCGGCGCGACCCACCCTTCCGCTTCGCCGCCGGACAGGTAGGCAAGGCCGCCCTTCTCCGCACCGAGCGCGTTGCGCGGCGTGTGGCATGCGCCGCAGTGTCCGGCGCCGTCGACCAGATACTTGCCGCGATTCCACATGACCGAGCGCGCCGGGTCCGGCGCAAACGCGCGCGCGTCGTGATACAGCCCGTTCCAGCCGGCCACGAGACGCCGCTGGTCGAGCGGGAACGGCAGCTTCGTCTTCGGCGGCACGTGCTTCACCGGCGGCTGCGACATCAGGTATGCATAGAGCGCGAGCAGGTCGGGCTCGCTCAGTTTCGCGAATGCGGTGTACGGAAACGCCGGGTACAGGTGCGAGCCGTCGCGCGAGATGCCTTCGCGCATCGCGCGGGCGAACGCCGGATATGACCACGTCCCGATGCCGGTTTCCGGATCGGGCGTGAGGTTCGTCGTGTAGATCGTGCCGAACGGCGTATCGAGCGCGCGCCCGCCCGCGTTGGTCGCGCCGCCTGGCGCCGTGTGGCACACCGCGCAATCGCCGGCGAGCGCGACCTGGCGGCCGCGTTCGAGCGTCGCCGCGCTCCACGTCGCGCCGTCCACGCCGCCGGGCGCCATGGACGCAACGGGGGCGATCGGCGCGGGGCCCGGCAGGATCGCGCACGCCAGCCCGATCAGCCCGCCGACCACGCCGCCCGCGCCGCCGCCGGCCAGCCAGCGGCGCCAGCGCGACGCGCGGCGGGGGGCCGCCTGCGGCCCGTCGCCGGCATCGGCCGGCACCGGTTGCGCGAGCGCGGCGCGAATGTGCGCGGCATCGAACGGCGGTGCACGAAAACGCACGCCCGTTGCGTCGTACAGCGCGTTGGCGATTGCAGCAGCGGCCGGTGCGGCCGCCTGTTCGATCCGCCGCGCATCGTGTACGGACAGGTCGCCGTGCGCGCGATGCGCGGCTGCGTCGACGGCAACCAGCTCGTGCGCGATCGCATCGGGCCGCGCGCCGGCGTCGGTCTCGTCGTGCGCGGGCCGCGCGGACAACCGTGCGCCCATCACGCGGGAAATCGCGGCCTCGATCTGCCACGCGGGCAGGCCGGCCATCGCCGCGTCGCCCGGCTCGCCCGCGCCCTGCCCGGCCACGACGCGCCGCACCGAAACGTCGCCCGTCGCGCAATCGACGTCGAGATCGACGACCCACGCGGACCAGCGCGGATCGCCGTGGCGGTCGGCCCCGTCACCGGATGCGGCTGCGTGCGCATCGCCACGCTCGCCATCGAATGCGAAACCGCGACCGCTGACGCGCGACGCCGTGTTCGCCCGTGCCGCGGCCGGCACGCCCCATGCGGCGCGTTCGCTGACCATCCGGATCGTCTCGCGCGGCCCCGCATCCCGCTCGGTATCGAGATGCTGCAACCGCAACGCGACCGGGTCGCGCCGCAACGCGCCCGCGAGTTCGTCGACGAAGGATTCGCGGGCAAACACGTGCGCGTGACCGGGGATCGCGCCGTCGGCATCGGCCAGCTCGATCGACGTCTGCGCGTGCCGGTAGATGAAGGGCGACGCGGGGCCTGGATCTGCACGTTCCGCTGCGCCGCGAGAATCGCTCGTGCCTGCGCCGGCCGCCTGCGCGCGATAGCGCCAGGTCGTGATCCGGCCGTCGGGCGCGGTCCGCGTTTCGATGTCGAACGATGCATGCGTGCGCGCATCGCCGATCGGCCAGGCATAGCGCGCGCGGTGCGGGCGCGATGCGTCGGCGGCCGGGTCGTCGTGCGGCTCGGGTTCCGTCACGCGCGCCGGCTCCACCGGCAGACCCGCGTCATGCTTCATCGCCGCCTCGCAGATAGCGTGCGGCGCGATGCACCGCGCGGATGATCTCCAGATGCGTGCCGCAGCGGCACAGATTGAAGCGCAATGCGTCGCGGATCGCCGCGTCGTCCGGCGCAGGATTGCGGTCGAGCAGCGCCTTCGTGCTCATGATCATCCCGTTCAGGCAGTAACCGCATTGCGCGGCCTGCTCGTCGATGAACGCGCGCTGGATCGGATGCGGCGCATCGCACGACCCGAGCCCTTCCAGCGTCGTGACGTCGCGCCCGTGCGCGGCGGTGGCCGGCACGACGCACGAACGTGTGGCCTGCCCGTCGACGAGCACCGTGCACGCGCCGCACTGCCCGAGCCCGCAGCCGTATTTCGGACCGTTGAGCGCGCAATCGTTGCGCAGGACCAGCAGCAGCGGCGCGTCGGGCGCGGCGTCGGCGACGGTGTGCGGCGTGCCGTTCACGCGAAACGCGAGCGGCCGCGACGGAGAAGCAGGATGAGACATGAACGGATCCGGAATACGGCGTGCGGGCCGGCGGCGGCCGGCGGCGGCGGACACGGGCCGCCGGCTGGCGCCTGCCGGCGCGCGCCGGCTGACATATAACACGCCGAAATGCGCGCGTTGCGGCACATCGATCCCGCACCGGCGAAGCGGCTACACAATGCCGGCCGGCGCGGGCACCGCGCGCGTCAGGCCGCGGCCGCCACGTTGCCGCACGACGGCGCGTCGAGCGGCACGTCGAACACGTCGTAACCGAACACCCACGACGGATCCTCGTTGGTGCGCAGCCATGTGTTGTTGTGCGACACGAGTTGCACCTTCGACGCGCGCGCCGCGCGGTTCGCCTCGTACAGCGCGAACGCGCCCGCATGGTCGCCGATGCCGACTTCGTCGAGACAGCGCGCGAGCATCGCCGCATCCTCGATCGCCATCGCCGCGCCCTGCGCCATGTGCGGCTTCATCGGATGGCACGCATCGCCGAGCAGCACGAGACGGCCGCGGCTCCACAACGGCAGCGGATCGCGTTCGAGCAGCGGCCATTTGCTGATCGACGGCGATACGTCGATCAGGTGCTGGATGTCCGCGTGAAACCCCGCGAACGCTTCGCGCATCTCGTCGCGGCTGCTGTCGACCATCGACACGCCTTCGGGCCACTCGGCCTGCGGCACGCCCGTCACGTAGTAGTACTCGTCGCGCTTCTCGGTCACGTAATAAACCATCATGTGGCGATCCTCCGACCACCACTTCACGCACATGTCGTACGGCTTGTTGCCGAGCAGCGATGCCGGGAATACCGCGCGGTGCGCGACATACCCCGTGTAGCGCGGCGGTTCCGCGCCGAGCAGGTGCTCGCGGATCCGCGAATTCACGCCGTCCGCGCCGATCGCGATGTCGGCCGTCTCGACGCTGCCGTCGGCAAACGTCAGGCGCACGTCGCTGCCCGTGTCCTCCACCGCCGCGAGCTTCTTGCCGAAGCGGATCGTGCCGGGCGTCACGGCCTGCGTCATCAGCGCATGGAAATCGCCGCGATGCACGGTCAGGTAGCTCGCGCCGTAAGCCTTGCGCGCGTAGTCGCCGAGGGGAATCCGCGACAGCACGTCGGCCGTGCGCCAGTCGCGGCTGTACCAGCAATCCGGATGCGAACCCATCGTCTCCAGCGCGTCCTCGCAACCGATGCGCCGCATGATCTTCATCACGTTCGGGCCGAGATGGATACCCGCGCCGAGACGCGAGAACGCGGGCGCCTGCTCGTACAGCGCGACGTCGTAGCCGCGCCGCTGCAGCAAGGCTGCCGCGGCCGTGCCGCCGAGACCGGCGCCGATGATTGCGATACGGGGTTTGCTCATGCGGATCTCCTGATCGTGGGCCCATTGCCGAACGCGGCGCGACGACGGGCGGATTGAATGGCGTTTATGTAGCGTACACACTCAATTTATTCAGGACAAGCAGATTGTTGAACGCCGCCAACGCGTTCGGGTAAATACCAATAAATCGTCGAAATCCCGTGCACACTAACGCTCAAGCCGTGCCGAACGTCATTTTGATCCATTGCCATTTTCAAATGTACACACTAGACTTTGCCCAACATCCGGCGATCCCGCGCCAGCGTGCCGCCCCATCCTTACCGACACGGAGCCTCCCGTCATGAGCAAGACCTACCGCATCGGCCAGATCGTGCCGAGTTCCAACACGACGATGGAAACCGAGATTCCCGCGATGCTGCGGCTGCGCGAAGCGATCCGCCCCGAGCGCTTCACGTATCACTCGAGCCGGATGCGGATGAAGAAGGTCGTCAAGGAAGAACTGGCGGCGATGGATGCCGAATCCGACCGTTGCGCGGTGGAGCTGAGCGATGCGCGCGTCGACGTGCTCGGCTATGCCTGCCTCGTCGCGATCATGGCGATGGGTCATGGTTATCACCGCGTGTCGCAGGCACGCCTCACGAAGCACACGGCCGACAACGGCGCGCAGGCGCCGGTGCTGACCAGCGCGGGCGCGCTCATCGACGCGCTGAAGGTGATCGGCGCGAAGCGCATCGTCGTCGTCGCGCCGTACATGCTGCCGCTCACCGAGCTGGTGGTCGACTACATCCGCAACGAAGGCTTCGACGTGCTCGCCTTCCGCGCGCTGGAAATCCCCGACAACCTCGACGTCGGCCGCCACGATCCGGCGCGCCTGCCCGACATCGTGAAGACGCTGCCGTACCAGGACGCCGACGCGATCGTGCTGTCCGCATGCGTGCAAATGCCGTCGCTGCCGGCCGTCGCGAAGGTTGAAGCAATGACGGGCAAGCCGGTGATCACCGCCGCGATCGCGACCACCTACGCGATGCTGCGCGAACTCGATCTGGAACCGGTCGTGCCCGGCGCCGGCGCGCTGCTGTCCGGCGCGTACTGAACGTCGCCGCTACTTCGGAGTATCTCCATGACCTCGACTTTCCTGTACGGCGCGAACGTTCGCGCCAACGGCATCCGCCAGCACTATCTGCGCTACGGCGGCGCGACCGGCGCACGCGCGTCGCGACCGGCGATCGTGCTGATTCCCGGCATCACGAGCCCCGCGATCACGTGGGGCTTCGTCGGCGAAACCTTCGGCGCGGCGTTCGACACCTACGTGCTCGACGTGCGCGGCCGCGGGCTGTCGGACGCGTCGCCGTCGCTCGACTACAGCCTCGATGCGCAGGCGGACGACGTCGCGGCGCTCGTCGCCGCGCTCGATTTGCCGCGCACGAGCCTCGTCGGCCATTCGATGGGCGCGCGGATCGCCGCGCGCGCGGCCCGGCGCGGCATCCGCGGGCTCGCATCGGTCGTGCTCGTCGATCCGCCCGTGTCGGGCCCGGACCGCCGCGACTATCCGGGCAAGCTGCCGTGGTACATCGACTCAATGGCGCTCGCGCGCGCCGGCACCGACGCCGAAGGCATGCGCGCGTTCTGCCCGACCTGGACCGATGCCGAGCTGCAGTTGCGCGCCGAATGGCTGCACACCTGCGACGAACGCGCGGTGCGTGCGTCGTACGAAGGCTTCCACACCGACGATTTCCACGCGGACGCCGCGCAACTGGCCGTGCCGTCGCTGCTGATCACCGCCGAGCGCGGCGACGTGGTGCGCGACGACGACGTCGCCGAACTGCAGCGCGCGACGCCGACGATGCGGCACGTGCGCGTGCCCGACGCCGGCCACATGATTCCGTGGGACAACGCGGCAGGCTTCTACGCAGCCTTCGGCGACTTCCTCGGCGCGCCGCTCGCCACCTGAGCGCAGCGCCCGCCTCTTTCCTTCACGCCTTTACCGGAGCCGACGATGCCAGTCAGCGATACCCAACTGATCGACGCGTGGAAGCAGGTCCTCACGCTGTCGCGCCTCGAACCGGGCCAGACCGTCACGATCCTGACGAGCGCGGCCACCCACCCGCAGACGCTGTCGTGCGCGCTGATCGCGACGCAGTCGCTGGGCGCGATCGTCAACCGGCTCGACCTGCCGCCCGTCAACGGCGACAAGGCGTTCAGCCGCGACCCGCTCGCGTACCTCGGCACCACGCCGCTGACCGGCAACAAGGCCGCGATCGCCGCGCTGCGCGAGAGCGACCTCGTGCTCGACCTGATGACGCTGCTGTTCTCGCCCGAGCAGCACGAGATCCTGAAATCGGGCACGAAGATCCTGCTCGCGGTCGAGCCGCCCGAAGTGCTCGTGCGGATGGTGCCGACGCTGGCCGACCGCACGCGCGTGCTCGCCGCGTCGAAGCAAATCGCCGCCGCCCGCGAAATGCGCGTGAGCTCGGCGGCCGGCACCGCGCTCGTGTGCCCGCTCGGCGAATTTCCGCCGACCGCCGAATACGGCTTCGTCGACGCGCCGGGCCGCTGGGACCACTGGCCGAGCGGCTTCGCGCTGACCTACCCGAACGATCGCACCGCACGCGGCACGATCGTGATCGATCGCGGCGACATCCTGCTGCCGCAAAAGCACTACGTGCGCGAACCGATCGCGCTGACCGTCGAAGGCGGGTATGCGACGCGCATCGAAGGCGGCGTCGACGCCGACCTGCTGCGCGACTACATGGAAACGTTCGCCGACCCCGAAGGCTATGCGATCTCGCATATCGGCTGGGGGCTGCAGCCGCGCGCCCGCTGGTCGACGCTCGGGCTGTACGACCGCGAGGCGACGATCGGGATGGACGCGCGCGCGTTCGAGGGCAACTTCCTGTTCTCGCTCGGCCCGAACAACGAAGGCGGCGGCAGCCGCACGACCACCTGCCACATCGACATTCCGCTGCGCCGCTGCACGGTCGAACTCGACGGCGAGACCGTCGTGCGCGACGGCCGCGTGACCGATCGCCCCGATCAACCCGCCTGACCGACGAGTGCCGACACCATGAACGATCTTTCCCGTCACGCCGAAGCGAACGTGTATCGCCAGCAGGGTTTCGGCACGCCGCTGCCGCCGCACGGCAACCTCGGCCTGCTGATCGTCGATTTCGTGGTCGGCTTCGCCGATCCCGCGACGTTCGGCGGCGGCAACATCGCGCCGGCGATCGCGCGCACGACGCGTGCGCTCGCGCTCGCCCGCGAACGCGGCTGGCCGGTCGCGCACAGCCGCATCGTGTATGCGGACGACGGCAGCGACGACAACGTGTTCTCGCTGAAGGTGCCCGGCATGGCGACGCTGACCGAGCACCATCCGAACAGCGCGATCGTGCCCGAGCTCACGCCCGCGCCGGGCGAACTCGTCGTGCGCAAGACCGTCCCGTCCGCGTTCTTCGGCACGCAGCTCGCGCCGTGGCTCGCGCAGCGCGCGGTGCAGACGCTGCTCGTCGCGGGGGCCGTGACCAGCGGCTGCGTGCGCGCGAGCGTCGTCGACGCGATGTCGCATGGGTTCCGCCCGCTCGTGCTCGCCGATTGCGTCGGCGATCGCGCGATCGCGCCGCACGACGCGAACCTGTTCGACATGCAGCAGAAATATGCGGCCGTGATGCCGCTCGACGATGCGATCGCGGTGATCGATGCCGTGCACGCGCGCTGAGCTGCCGCGTCGCGCGGATGGCTCCGGCCATTCGGGCGGTTCGGGCAGCGCGTGCGGCGGCTGCGCCAGCACCCGCGCGCAATTGACGCTGCGGTTTTGGCGACCTAGATTGACCGCATGCGCCGCCGCGCCGCGGCCACCCGCCGCATCGAGCGCGCCGCGCGCTGCACGCACGCCGCATCCGTCGCGACCGGGCGCCGGCCGCACCTTCCCCGACAGGATCCTTCCCCCGTGAACCGCTCCGAACTGCTCGCGCGCACCGGCTGCCTGACCGTGATCCGGCCGCCCGCACCGCCCGTGAAGCCGGCGCCCGGCCAGCCGGGCAGCCTGTCGTCGTACGTGCCGGCGCTGCCCGACGTGTTCGTCGCGATTCTCGACGACGGCCGCATCCTCGCGTTCAACGGGCACGTCGACCTCGGCACCGGCATTCGCACGTCGCTCGCGCAGATCGTCGCCGAGGAACTCGACGTGCCGGCCGCGCGCGTGACGATGGTGCTCGGCGACACGGCCGCGACGCCGAACCAGGGCCCGACCATCGCGAGCGCGACGATCCAGATTTCCGCGGCGCCGCTGCGCTGCGCGGCCGCGCAGGCGCGTCACGCGCTGCTCGCGCTCGCAGCCGAGCGGTTCGGTGTCGAGGCCGCACGGCTGAACATCGACGATGGAACGATTTCAGCCGACGGACAGGCGATTACGTTCGCCGCGCTCGTCGCCGCGCAGCGGATCGCGCTGACGCTCGACCTGAACACCCGTACGAAGGACCCCGCGCGCTACCGGATCGTCGGCCGCTCGTCGCCACGCGTCGACCTGCCCGCGAAGGCGACCGGCCAGCTCACGTTCGTGCACGACATGCGTGTGCCGGGCATGCTGCACGGCCGCGTCGTCCGGCCGCCGTATGCGGGCCACGACAGCGGCCCGTTCGTCGGCACGTCGCTCGTGGATATCGATCGCGCGTCGGTGGCCGACGTGCCGGGGCTCGTGGCCGTCGTCGCGATCGGCGATTTCGTCGGGGTGGTCGCCGAACGCGAGGAGCACGCGATCCGAGCCGCGCGCCAGTTGCGCGTGACGTGGCGGCCGCTTCCCGCGCTGCCGCCGCTCGACGCGCCGGCCGCCGCGATCGCCGCCGCGCCGGCCACGCGCCGCGTGCTGCTCGACGAAGGCGACGTCGACGCCGCGCGAACGGAACCGGACACGCTCACGCTGTCGCGCACCTACACGTGGCCGTTCCAGATGCACGGCTCGATCGGCCCATCCTGCGCGCTCGCCGACTACCGCTCGCCGGGCGACGGGAGAATCACCGTGTGGTCCGGCACGCAGAACCCCGTATCGCTGCGCTGCGACCTCGCGACGCTCGTCGCACGTGACGAGGCCGATGTCGATGTCGTGCGGATGGAAGCGGCCGGCTGCTACGGCCGCAACGGCGCGGACGACGTGTGCGGCGACGCGCTGCTGCTGTCGCGCGCGGTCGGCCGCCCGGTGCGCGTGCAGTTGTCGCGCGCGGACGAACATCTATGGGAACCGAAGGGCGCGGGCCAGTCGATGCAGGTGACGGGCACCGTCACGCGCGACGGCCGCCTGCTCGGCTACGATTTCACGACGCGCTACCCGTCGAACGACGCGCCGCTGCTCGCGGCGCTGCTGACCGGCGCGATCGCGCCCGAGCCGCGCGTGTTCGAGATGGGCGACCGCACGGCCGTGTCGCCGTATGCGAGCCCGCATCGTCGCTTCGTCTGCGAGGATCTTGCGCCGCTCGTGCGGGCGTCGTGGCTGCGTGGCGTGTCGGCGTTGCCGAACTCGTTCGCGCACGATGCGTTCGCCGACGAATGCGCGGCGCTGACCGGCGTCGATCCGCTCGCGTTCCGCATTCGCCATCTGCAGGACACGCGTGCGATCGAATTGCTGCACGCCGTGGCCGAGCGCGCGGGCTGGACGCCGCGCGCGCCGCGCCCGCTGAACGAATGCGACGAATCGAGGCTCGTGCGCGGCCGCGGGATCGCGTATGCGCGCTACGTGCACAGCCGCTTTCCCGGCTTCGGCGCGGCGTGGTCGGCCTGGATCGTCGAGCTGAGCGTCGATCGCGTGTCGGGCGAGATCCGTATCGAACGTGTGACGGTCGGCCAGGACACGGGCACGATGATCAACCCGGACGGCGTGCGCCATCAGATCCACGGCAACGTGATCCAGGTATTGAGCCGCACGCTGAAGGAGCGCGTGCGGTTCGCGAACGGCAAGGTCGCGTCGCGCGAATGGGCGAGCTATCCGATCCTGACGTTCGACGAAGTGCCGGACGTCGATGTCGTGTTGATGCCGAGGCAAGGCGAACCGCCGCTCGGTGCGGGCGAATCGGCATCGGTGCCGGGCCCGGCCGCGGTCGCGAACGCGCTGTTCGACGCGACCGGCGTACGCTTCTACGCGCCGCCGTTCACGCCGGAAGCCGTCCGTGCGGCGCTGCGCGACGCCGGCCGGCTGATGCGCGCTAACGCGGCCCGCGCATCGGTCACGGCAGGCGCGACGTAGGGTGGCCTGCGCCGCGCGTCACCCGTCACGCGTCGCCGTCTTCTTCCATCATCTTGCGCAGCAGGAACTGCAGCGCCACGCGTTCGCCGGGATTGAGCGTGCCATACGTGCGCTCCGTCACCTGCCGCGCGAACGGCACCGTGCGCTCGATCAGCGCGAGGCCGGCCGCGGTCGCACGCACGATCAGCTTGCGGCCGTCGTTCGGGTCGGGCAACACCTCGATCAGCGCGCGCGTCTTCAGGCGCTCGACGACGCCGCGAATCGTCGCCTGGTCGATCGCGGTCGCCTTGACGATGTCGTTCAGCGAACAGCCCTGCCGTTCCTTGACCGCGCACAGCGTCACGAACTGCGCGGCGGTAAGATCCGAATCGGGGATCGCTTCCTGGAAAATCGAAACGTGCCGCTGGTACGCGCGGCGCAGCAGATGCCCGACCTGGTCGTGAAAATCGTACGAATCCTTGGAAGACGCCATGAGAGTGCAGGCCCGCGCCCGCGTGCAAATGAAAGACAAGCAGTGTACACCCTCAAATCGGTGCAGCCGGAGGCCGGACGGACGCGTCATTGCGGTGCATCAGGATGCGGGGGTTCGCATGCAGGTTGCGCGTGACGATCGTCCGACCGCAGCGGTTCTCCCCACCATCGCGGGTGCGCGCAGGCCCGGTCGCGCACCGTCCCAGCGGTACCGCACGTGTATGGCATACGCGGCGGCAAGCTTCCACGCACACACTTCAATTTTGAGCGCATACGCACGAATTTCGTGCATGCGGACAGGGGTTCACCGATCTTTTCAGCGCATGCTCCATATCATCCAAAACCCCTTTGCAAACACGGCCTTTTCCAGCGAAAACGCCTGCCTCAAGGCGACCGGATTCATGCCTGTGCGCTTCGGTATTTTCTAGTGTGTACGCTACGTATTTGACGTGATATACAGATTCCAGTGCGCAGCGGAGCGTCCGCTCGCGTCGATCGAGCCACCCATTCATCCGTCACACTCGAACAGGGGCAGTCCCATGTCTACCGCACACCCGAGCGCCGCCGTTTCCCCCGACGACGCGCCCCACGGCCCTCTCTATCGCAAGGTCACGCTGCGCCTCATCACCCTCTTCTGCCTGTGCTACTTCGCGGCCTATCTCGACCGCATCAACATCGGGCTCGCGAAGCTCCAGATGCTCGATGCGCTCAAGTTCAGCGACACCGTGTACGGCCTCGGCGCCGGCCTGTTCTTCGCCGGCTACATCCTGTTCGAAGTCCCAAGCAACCTGGTGCTGCAACGCGTCGGCGCGAAGCTGTGGATCGCACGCATCATGATCACGTGGGGCCTGCTGTCGGGCGCGACGATGTTCGTGCACACGCCGATGCAGTTCTACATCGTGCGCTTCCTGCTCGGCGCCGCCGAAGCCGGTTTCCTGCCGGGCGTGCTGCTGTACCTGACGCAGTGGTATCCCGATGCGCGGCGCGCGCGCATCGTCGCGCTGTTCATGGTGGGCCTGCCGCTGTCGAGCATGATCGGCAGCCCGATCTCCGGCTGGATCATGCGCGCGTTCGACGGCGCGCACGGGCTCGGCGGCTGGCAGTGGCTGTTCCTGCTCGAAGCGCTGCCGTCGGTGCTGCTCGGCTTCGCGGTGCTGCGCTGGCTGCCCAACGGTATCGAATCGACGCAATGGCTGAACGCCGACGAGAAGCGCGTGCTGCGCGCGAATCTCGACGCCGATCCGTCTGGCAACAAGAGCCACGCGCTCGGCAAGGCGTTCTCCGATCCGAAGGTGTGGGCGCTCGGCCTGATCGACCTGTGCGTGCTGCTCGGCCTGTACGCGGTGAGCTTCTGGCTGCCGACGATCCTGCGCGACACCGGCGTGAAGGACGCGTATCACATCGGCTGGCTGATGGTGATCCCGAACGCCGCCGCCGTGCTCGCCACGCTGTACTGCGGGGCCAGCTCCGATCGCGCACGCGAGCGCCGCTGGCATATCGTCGTACCGTTCATGGTGTCGGCGGTCGCGCTGGCGATCGCGGCTTCGTCGTCGCACGGCACGCTCGGCACGGTGGTGCTGTTCTCGCTGATCAATGCAGGCGCGGCCGCCGCGATGCCGGTCGTGTGGGCGCTGCCGTCGACGTTCCTGAAGGGCTCGGCCGCCGCCGGCGGCATCGCGTTCGCGTGCTCGATCGCGAACCTCGGCGGGTTCGGCAGCACCTATTTCATCGGCTGGCTGCGCGATACGTTCCATTCGCAGAGCGCCGGGTTGTACGGTTTCGCCGCATGCATGCTGGTGGGCTGCGCACTCGCGCTCGCGTATCCGGCCCGGCTCGTGAACCGCTGATGAACCGCTGAGCATCGCGCCGCACGCGCAACGCTGCCTTTTTACAACCACGCCGCGCGCGCGGTCCGCCCTCCCAGGTCCCCCGCATCATCCCGCGCACGCCGCCACATCGGCGCGTGCGCGCTTCCCGCCCCGCCGCGCCGTCGTTCGCCGGTTTCTTGTTCGCACAGGCACATCGCTTGCGTCATCCTCGCGCCCGCCATCCGGCGGACAGCCATCTTCCTTCCAACCGGCGCTGCGCCCCGCGCGATTCCTTGCGCGGCGGTCCCGCATCGCAAGGCAGGTTTCCTGAACGAGAGGACGACATGAAATCAATACGAACGATAGTGGCCCTGTGCTCGGTCATTTCCGTGCTCGCGGCATGCGGCGGCGGCGACGACGCCGGGACCGAACTCGGCATCTCGAAGCCGCAGGCGCGCTTCATCAACGCGGTGCCGGCCGGCCCGAACCTCGACTACTACCTGAATGCGAAGATCGACCAGTCGGGCGTCGCGTACAAGGGCGTGACGCGCTATCACGACGTCGATTCGGGCACGCAGACCGCGAGCTACGACGTGTCGGGCACGACCGCGACCGTCGCCTCCCAATCGTTCAGCACCGCGAATGGCCACCACTACACGACGATCGCGCTGCCGAGCACGACGTCGCTGATCTCCGTCATCGACGATCCGTACGCCAAGGGCCTGCTGTCGGACAAGGCGCGCGTGCGCAGCTTCAACGCATCGCCGAATGCGCAGAACGTGGACGTGTACGTCGTGCCGCCGGGCACCGACATCACCACGCAAAGCCCGACGATGGCGGGTGCGGCCTACCAGAACGCCGTGCCGGCAACGACGCAGGATTCGGTCTACCTGAACGGCGGCACCTACCAGGTGATCGTCACGACGGCCGGCAGCAAGTCGCCGATCCTCAAGACCGCGCCGGTCAGCATCGGCAACAACGCGGACTGGCTGCTGCTGACGATTCCGTCCGGCGGCGTCGGCGACGTGACGCCGAACGACATCCACGTGCTCGTCGCGCAGGGCAACAACGCCGACACGTCCGCGCAGGAACTGGGTCCGCAGTAACGCAGCAAAGGTTCCGAAAACAGTCGCGGCGGCCGGTGCACTTGCACCGGCCGCCGCGTGTCGTATACCGGCATCACCCGTCGGTATCAGTGCCCGATATCAGTCGTCGGCCCGTTCGAGGCAGATCACATGCTCGGCGCGCGTCCCGTCGCCGTGCTCGATATCGACGTCGCCGACATGGCGCACGCGCCAGCCCGCCCGCGTCGCGATCTGCGGCATGTTGCCGGACGGCCGGCTCTCGATTCCGGCGAGCCCTTCGTCGGGCGTATCGACCGCTTCGTCGAGCGACGCGTTCGAATAGATCACGTTGTCCTGCAGTTCCGACGCGCCGGCGCGCGCCTCCATGCCCTTGCCGTCGACGTCGACCGTGTTGTCGGTCATCGCCATGTTCGCGTTGTCGAGCGTGACGATCCGGCCGGCCGCCCGGCGCACCGGATCGCCGCTGTCGACCGCATGCGCGTCGACGTCGATCGCCGGCAGGCCGGTCGGCATCTTGCCGGCGACCGCCTCCGGCGTCAGCGGACGCTGCGCCGCCTGCGCGGCCTGGGTCGCCGCGTCGGGCATGTCGCCGGCCGCCGGCGTCTTCACCGGGCTCTTTTCGATCTGTTCCCGCTGCTTTTCCGGGGTAGGGTTCGATTCCGCGTTCTGCATCGCGCCTCCTTGCCCGGCCGGCGGACGCCGGCGTCACGCCGTCGCCGCCGGGCCGGAATTCGCTACAACGGTCCTTGCAAATCTTTCATGCGCACCGCTACGCACGCGCGCCGTCCGGCGCACGTGCCGACGGGCACGGCACCCGGCCGGGCGGCCGGCGGCACGCTGGCGCGCCGCCCGCCCGGCCGCGCGCACGCGGATCAGCCGCCGCTCGCGCCGGCCGGCGCGGAGGCCGCGCCCGGCGGGCTCATGCCGGCCGCGCCGCTGCTCGGCGTGCCCGACGGTGCGGTGGAAGGCGCGGCCGACATGCCGCTCGCCGCGCCGCCCGAGTCGGAACTGGCTGCGCCGTTGTCGCCCTTCTTCTGGCAACCCGCGCCCGCCGCCAGGCCCGCGATCAGGAGGCCGGCGAAGACGGCTCGCGATACGTGACGAAATGAATATCGCTGCATGACACCTCCGCTGATGTCGATGTGGATGGAACCCGCTGACCCGCAATTTGCGTGCCGTCGCCCCGCGGCCGCAGCCGCGCGCGCTCCATTCGTTTTTCAAATGACGCCCAGCCGAATATTTAATTTCCCATCGCCGGGCCCGCCGCCCATACTCGCGAACAAATCCGAGACATAACGTCCACCGGGGCCCGGCCTGCGCTGCGTACGACACGCGGCCGGTTTCGCGCCCCGCACATGGAAGGAGACAACGGCGTGCAACTGGAAGCCATCCACCGCGCGGGCATCGGCCTCGGCGCGGACGACGCATCGCATCGAACCGACACGGCCGCGCGCGATCCCGCTCTGAGCCCGCGGCTGCACAACGCCGATCTCGCGCCGACCCAGGCCGAGGGCCGGACGTGGGGCCCCTACAGCATCTTCGCGCTGTGGACCAACGACGTGCACAACATCGCGAACTACTCGTTCGCGATCGGGCTGTTCGCGCTCGGCCTGTCGGGCTGGCAGATGCTCGCGTCGCTCGCGATCGGCGCAGTGCTCGTGTACTGTTTCATGAACCTCACCGGCTACATGGGCCAGAAGACCGGCGTGCCGTTCCCGGTGATCAGCCGGATGAGCTTCGGCATCTACGGCGCGCTGCTGCCCGCGATGATCCGCGCGGTGATCGCGATCGCATGGTTCGGTATCCAGACCTATCTCGCGTCGGTCGTGCTGCGCGTGCTGCTCACCGCGATCTGGCCGGCCCTCGTCGCGTTCGACCAGAACGCGATCCTCGGGCTGTCGACGCTCGGCTGGATCACGTTCGTCGCGATCTGGCTCGTGCAGATCGGCATCCTCACGTACGGAATGGAAATGGTCCGCAAGTACGAGGGGCTCGCCGGCCCGGTGATCCTCGTCACGACGCTGTCGCTCGCCGCGTGGATGTTCAGCCGCACCGGCGGCCAGCTCGCGATGTCGATCGGCAAGCCGATGACCGGCCTGAAGATGTGGACGGAAATCTTCGCGGGCGGCGCGCTGTGGCTCGCGATCTACGGCACGCTGGTGCTCAACTTCTGCGATTTCGCCCGTTCGTCGCCGAGCGCGAAGACGGTGCGCGTGGGCAACTTCTGGGGCCTGCCGGTCAACATCCTCGTGTTCGCGACGATCAGCTTCGTGCTGGCCGGCGCGCAGTTCAAGCTGAACGGCCACATCATCCACAGCCCGACGGAAATCATCGCGACGGTGCCGAACAAGCTGTTCCTCGTGCTCGGCTGCCTCGCCTTCCTGATCGTGACGGTGGCCGTGAACATCATGGCGAACTTCGTCGCGCCGGCCTTCGTGCTGACGAGCCTCGCGCCGCACCGCCTGTCGTTCCGCCGCGCGGGCCTGATCAGCGCGACGATCGCCGTGCTGATCCTGCCGTGGAACCTGTACAACAGCCCGATCGTGATCGTCTATTTCCTGTCCGGCCTCGGTGCGCTGCTCGGCCCGCTGTACGGGATCATCACGGTCGACTACTGGCTCGTGCGCAAGCAGCGCGTGAACGTGCCCGACCTCTATACCGAAGCGCCGGCCGGCGCCTACTTCTACACGCGCGGCGTGAACCGCAAGGCGCTCGCGGCGCTCGTGCCGTCCGCGCTGATCTCGATCACGCTCGCCGTCGTGCCGGCCTTCAGCGCGATGACGCCGTTCTCGTGGCTGCTCGGCGCGGCGATCGCGGGCAGCGTGTACTGGCTGCTGGCCGATCGCAACCGGCACTACGAAGCGCGCTCGGGCGAACACATCGCGGTCGCCTGCGCGCAACACTGACACACACGCATATGGAGTCGCCGATGAGGATCCTGGTAGTCAACGTCAACACGACCGAGTCGATCACCGACGCGATCGCCGCGCAGGCGCAGGCCGCCGCGTCGCCCGGCACGGAGATCGTCGGGCTGACGCCGCGCTTCGGCGCGGCGTCGGTCGAAGGCAACTTCGAGAGCTACCTCGCGGCGATCGCCGTGATGGATCGCGTGTTGAGCTACGACGAGCCGTACGACGCGGTGATCCAGGCCGGCTACGGCGAACACGGCCGCGAAGGGCTGCAGGAACTGCTGACGGTGCCCGTCGTCGACATCACCGAAGCAGCCGCGAGCGTCGCGATGCTGCTCGGCCATCGCTACTCGGTCGTCACGACGCTCGACCGCACGGTGCCGCTGATCGAGGATCGCCTGAAGCTCGCCGGGCTCGATGCGCGCTGCGCGTCGGTGCGCGCGAGCGGCCTCGCGGTGCTCGAACTCGAGGAGCACCCGGCCCGCGCGATCGAATCGATCGTCGGCGAGGCGCAGCGCGCGGTGAAGGACGATCGCGCGGAAGTGATCTGCCTCGGCTGCGGCGGGATGGCCGGCCTCGACCGGCAGATCGAGGAATGCACGGGCGTGCCGGTCGTCGACGGCGTGTCGGCCGCGGTCGCGCTCGCCGAGTCGCTGGTGCGCCTGAAGCTGAAGACGTCGAAGGTCCGCACGTATGCGCCCCCGCGCCCGAAGCGGATCGTCGGCTGGCCGGGAACCTTCGCAAAATGAAGGCCCGCCGGCCGGCTGCCGTGTGGCGCGCACGTGCTGTCTCGTCGGGACGCGTATCGGCATGCGGAACCCGCTAGACCCGACCGCCCTGCCCCGCGACACCTGCGACGCCGCGGGCGCGCTCGACGTGCTCGATGCACGGCTGATGCGCATCCTGCTCGTGCTGCTGACCGAGCGCACCGTGTCGCGTGCGGCCGTGCGCCTGAACATGTCGCAGCCGGCGACGAGCGCCGCGCTCAAGCGCCTGCGCACGCTGCTCGGCGATCCGCTGCTGGTGCGCAGCCGCTACGGGATGGTGCCGACCGAGTTCGGCGCGCGACTGATCGAGCCGCTGCGCAACGCGCTGCGCGTGATCGACTTCATCCGCGTCCAGCAGCCGACGTTCGATGCGCGCACGTCGGTACGCGTCTACCGGATCGGCTGCCCCGACTACCTGAACGTGCTGTTCGTGCCAAAGCTCGTCGCACTGTTCCGCGAGCGTGCGCCGAACGCGCAACTGGTGTTTCATCCGCTCGGCGACGGGTTCGACGACGAGCGCGCGCTGGCCGACGGCGAGCTCGACGTCGTGATCGACAACCGGCCCGCACGCCGGTCGCGTTTCCGGCAGGACGACCTGTTCGACGATCGCGTCGTGTGCCTGATGCGCGCGACGCATCCCCTCGCGCGGCGCGGTGCGATGACGGCCGCCGCGTTCGCGGCGGCGCCGCAGCTGTGCCCGACGCCGTCATGGCTCGAAGCATCCGGCGCGATCGACCGGCAGCTCGAACGCGTGGGCCTGCCACGGCGCATCGTCGTCACGCTGCCGCACTTCGAACTCGCCGCGCATGCGCTGGTGCGCAGCGACCTGATCCTCACCACCACGTACCGGCTCGCGCGGCACTACGCGAAGCTGCTGCCGCTCGCCGCGGTCGCGCTGCCGGCCGAGCCGCCGGACATCGCGTACCGGATGACGTGGAACGAATCGGGCTCGTGCGTGGAAGGCGGCCGGTGGCTGCGCGGACTGATCGCGGAAGCGACGCGCGCGTGGCTCGACACCGACGCGATGCTGCCGGCGGTCGCCGCGGTCGCCGCTTCCGGGGTCGATGCGGACACCGCGAAAACCGCGCCGGCCGTCGCCGATCCGCCCGAGCCCGCCCGGCGCACGCGTCGCGGACAGGCCACGCATTGTCATGCGTCGCATCCGGCGCGCGTCGCGCAGGCGGCACGCATCCATCGCATCGCGACGAAATCGCAGTGACCGCCCCGAACGTCGACAGCAGGATCGTGCATCACGTCACGCGCCTCCGCGCATCGGTTGCGCAAGCAATTTGTATGCAACGACGGCTGAACCGAGCGCCAGCACGCCGCTTACCGTGAGCGCATCGGCGAACCCGCTCGCGAACGCGACGGGCGCCGCCTGCGCGAGCGCGCCGGCAGCCGACGGCGGCACGCGGCCGAGCGCCTGTGCGAGGTCGCCAGCCAGCAGGCTCGACATGAACGGCGCATCGACGAATGCGCGCAGGCCGGGCGTCGCGGACAGCAGCCCGTCGAGCCGCGCACGCGTACTCGCCGCCAGCACCGCGCCGAGCACGCCGACGGCCGTGACGATCGCCGAGAAGCGCGTCGTCGTGCTGATGCCCGACGCCATGCCCGTGCGATCCGGCGGCACGCACGCCATGATCGCCTTCTGCGTGTCGCCGTTCATGATGCCGGCGCCGCACCCCGTCACGAACATGCCGAGCGCGACGAGCCGGTAGTCGCCGCTGGCCGTCAGCGCCGCGGTCGCGAGGTTGCCGGCGCCGATCAGCGCGAGCCCGCCCGCCAGCACGCCGCCGGACGACACGCGCGCGGCGAGCGCCGCGCCGAGCGACGGGCCGGCGATCATCGCGAACGCGAACGGCAGCATCCCGAGCCCCGCATCGATCGCCGACATCCCGAACGCGTTCTGCAGGTACAGCGGCAGGAACGTCATCATCACCTGCGCGCACGCCGCGTAACCGAACATCGCGAGCACCGCGCCGACGAAGCGTGGCTGGCGAAACAGCGCGAGATCGATCATCGGCCGCGCCTGCCAGCGCTCCGCGCCGACGAACGCCGCCAGCAGCGCCGCCGCGAGCGCGAGCAGGCCAAGCGTCGCGATGGACAGCCAGCCGTGCGACGGCGCGCCGATCAGCGCCGCGATCGCACCGGCGAGCGCCGCGCCGAACAGCAGGCTGCCGGCCGCGTCCACGCGCTTGGCATGCGGATCGTTCGATTCGTCGATCGCGACGCGCGCACCGGCCGCCAGCAGCAGGCAAACGGGCAGGTTCAGCAGGAACACCCAGCGCCACCCGATCCATTGCGTGATCGCGCCGCCGACGAGCGGCGCGATGGCTGTCGCGATTCCCATGCACATGCCCCAGATCGCCCACGCGCGTGCCCGTTCGCGTCCGTCCGGGAAACGGTTCGCGATCACCGCGAGCGCCGCGGTCAGCAGCAGCGCGGCGCCGCCGCCCTTCACCGCACGTGCGGCGATCAGCCAGCCGGCCGACGGCGCGATGCCGCAGCCGAGCGACGCGACAAAGAAAAGCGCGAGCCCCGCGAAGAGCATCCGCTTGCGCCCGAAGCGGTCGGCGAGCCCGCCGGCCGGCAGCAGGCACGCGGCGAACGCGGTCATGTACGCGCTCACGACCCACTCGATATCGGCGAAGCTCGCGTGAAAGCCGCGCGCGATGCTCGGCAGCGAAACCGCCACCACGTTGGTGTCGAGCACGATCAGCGAACAGGTCGCGGACGCGACGGCGAGCGTCGCGGCGGCAGGCAGGCGGGCGCCGGCGCGCGGGGCGGCGGCCGCGCTTGCGCCCGACGCCGGTGAAGACTGGGACATCGGCCACTCCGGAACAGGATGAACGAGCCGTATGCTAGGCTTGCCCGCTATTGCCTGTCATTGATACTTTAATGCTGTTTCATTGACGAAAATTGCAACCATGAGCCAGCTCGAATTCCGTCATCTGCGCGCGTTCCTGAGCGTCGCGCAACATCTGCATTTCGCACGCGCGGCCGAGGCGCTCGACATGGCGCCGCCCGCGCTCACGCGGCAGATCCAGGAAGCCGAGCGCGTGCTCGGCGTGCGGCTCTTTCACCGGTCGCGCCGCGCGGTCACGCTGAGCGCGGCCGGCGAGGCCTATCTCGCGGAAGCGAGGGCCGCGGTCGACCACCTGCAGCGCGGCCGCGAACTCGCCGTGCTGGCCGAACGCGGCGAACTCGGCCGGATCGAGATCGGCTATGTGTCGTCGGCCGTCTATTCGGGCACACTGCAGCGCAGCGTCGGCGCGTTCCGCACCGCGCACCCGCGCATCGAGCTGAACCTGCGCGAAGTGCCGATGGACGACGTCGCGAACCAGCTCGACGCGGGCCGGCTCGATCTCGCGTACGTGCGCCCGCCGCTGGCGCTGCCCGGCGGCCTGCGGATCGTCCCGCTGCAGCGCGACGTGTTCGTCGCGGCCGTGCCGGCCGGTTCGCGTTATGCGGCGATGGCGACCGTGCGCGCGGCGGACCTCGCCGACGCGCGCTTCGCTGTGCCCGAACAGGCGCTTGGCACGCTCGAAGTCGCACGCCGCGGCCGCTTCGCGCCGGTCGTCGCCGCGCGGCCGGGCGGCCTGCTCGCGGTGCTCGCGTGCGTGTCGGTGAACGGCTGGGTCGCGGTGATTCCAGATGCGCTCGCCGGTTGCGTGTCGCTGCCGGGCGTCGTGTACCGGCCGATCGCCGGCAAGCCGATCATGTCGGAACTGGCGCTGGCGCACCGGCGGTTCGAAAAGGCGCCGGCCGTGCGGGCATTCCTGCGGACAATCCGGCCGGCCGCGTAAGGCGTGCGCGCTCGGGCGTCGGGTCGGGCGCCGGCCGCACCGGCCAAACTGGCCGCCCCCGCGCGAATATGTATTTCACGATTCGATGTTTGTCGGCCGGAAACCGATTCCGTAACCTGCCCGGCAGCCGCGCCGCCCGCGCGCGGATCACCGAGGACACGCCGCCGATGACCCACTCTTTCGCCACAGCGCGCCGCCGCACGCTGCAGCGCCTTGCCGCCCTCGCCGCCGCGCCGCTCGCGGGCGGCCTCGCACTGCCCGCCCGCGCGGCCGGCGACGACCTGTCGGGCGTCACGCTCGTCCTCGGCGACCAGGCCGGCGGCCTGCGGGCACTGGCCGAAGCGGCGCGCGTGCTCGACGGCACGCCGTACCGGTTCCGCTGGGCCAACTTCCAGGGCGCCGCGCCGCTGTTCGAAGCGCAGCGCGCGGGCGCGATCGACCTCGCGCCGGCCGGCGACCTGCCCGTCCTGACGGCCGCGCTCGGCGATCCGTCGTTGCGGATCGTCGCGACGCGCGTCGGCTCGCCGGCGTCGCTCGGCATCGTCGTGCAGCCCGACTCGCCGGTTCGCACGGTGGCCGACCTGAAAGGGCAAACCGTCGTCGTGTCGTCGGCGCGCGGCAGCATCTCGCAATACCAGTTGTACGGCGCGCTGCGCGAACACGGGCTCGCGCCGCGCGACGTCGACGTGCGCTTCGTGCTGCCGGTCGACGCGTTCGCCGCGTTCGAGGCGAAGCGGATCGGCATCTGGGCCACGTTCGATCCGTACTACGGGCATGCGGTGCGACGCGGCGCGCGCATCGTCCGCGACGGCAGCGGCATCAATTCGGGGCTCGCGTTCCTCACGTCGCCGGTCGAAACGCTCGACGATCGCGGCAAGCGCGCGGCGCTCGCGGACGTGCTCGCCCGGCTCGCCCGCGCAGGCCAATGGGCGCTCGCGCACCCGGCCGACTACGCGAGCGTCTATGCGTCGCTCACGCGCCTGCCGCCCGACGCGGCCACCGACATCGCGCGCCGGGCCGCGCTCGCGCAGCGCAGCCTCAGCGACGCCGACATCGCCGTACTGCAGCGCGTCGCCGATCGCGCGGCGGCGGACGCGATCCTGCCGCGCCGCGTCGACGTCGCGTCGATCGCCATCCGGAACGTGCCGGCCTGAGTGAAGCCACGCGGGGGGGGGCGTAACCGGCCCGAACGGCGCCACCGCGCCCCCGGGGCAAACGGCTGCATCGCGGAAACCCTGCCCCCGAACAAACCCGCGCACGCTGTCACCTGCGTGTCATTCGTGCGTAGAATGATCCGATGGCTTGTCGCACGGCCCGCGGCACGCCACCGAGGCCATCACAAACACAACACGCGCGCCGATCCGGACCCGTTTCCGTACGTTCGGCGGCGGCAGAACCCGACAATGCGGCGCAGACCAGACCTCACGGGGGGACGTATGTCCAGGCACACCCTGAAGCCGTTGGTATCGCTCGTCGTGCCGTTTCACGACGAAGCGGAAGCGATCGATGCGTTCTTCGCGACCACCGTTCCGATACTGGAAGCGATCGGCACCGCGCGCTTCGAAATCGTTTGCGTGAACGACGGCAGCCGCGACGGCACGCTGGACAAGCTGATCGACATCGCGGTCGCCGATCCGCGGGTGCGCATCGTCGATCTGACGCGGCGCTTCGGCAAGGAGGCCGCGCTCACCGCGGGCATCGACGAAGCGGCCGGCGCGGCCGTGATCCTGATCGACGCCGACCTGCAAGACCCACCGGCCCTGATCCCCGCGATGCTCGAACGCTGGCACGCGGGCGCCGAGGTCGTCGCCGCGAAGCGCACCGACCGCCTGTGCGATCCGCTGATGCAGCGCGTGGCCGCCGCGCTCTACTACCGCGTGCACAACCAGCTCTCCGAGGTCGAGATGCCGGAGAACGTCGGCGATTTCCGGCTGATGGACCGCGAGGTCGTCGACGCGCTGCGCGCATTGCCCGAGCGGCGGCGCTTCATGAAAGGCCTGTTCGCGTGGGTCGGCTACCGGACCGAGATCATCGAATACACGCGCGCGGCGCGCAGCGGCGGCCGCTCGAAATTCTCCGGGTGGCGGCGCTGGAATTTCGCGCTCGAGGGCATCACGAGCTTCAGCACGGTGCCGTTGCGCGTGTGGACCTACGTCGGCCTCGCGTTCGCCGCGCTGTCGTTCGTCTACGGCGCGTACATCGTGATGCGCACGCTGCTGTTCGGCAATCCGGTGCACGGCTACGCGTCGCTGATTTCCGTCATGCTGTTCGTCGGCGGCGTCCAGTTGATCGGCATCGGCGTGATCGGCGAATACCTCGGCCGCATCTATCACGAATCGAAGCAGCGCCCGGTCTATCTCGTGCGGCGCCGCTACCGCGCCGATGCCCACGCCGGCCAGCAACCTGCGCGGCACGCCGCGTCGCCGGACAGCCCGACGCTGCTGCAGTTTCCGGTCCGGCGCATCGCAATGGCCCGGCGCCGGCAGACGGCCCTGGCGGGCGCGCACGCGCCGCGCAATCTGTCGGTCAAGTAGCGCCGCATGGATATTTCCGGCTCGTCGATACCGCGCGACGCACGCGCTGTCCGCATCTGGCTCACCCCCGGGCGCATCGCGCTGTACAGCGCGGTCATGCTGGCGATCGGCATGCTGCTGGCGTCGATCCTGCTCTGGATCGGCTTGCACTCGACCGACTCGGACACGTTCCGCCCCGGCTCGAGTTACATGGTGTTCTGGTCCGCGTCCCATCTGACGCTCCACGGCTCGCCGTGGCAGGCCTACGACATCCCTGCGTTCTCGCGCGCGCTCGCCGCACTATTCCCGGTGGCGGGCCGGCATGCGTTCCTGCCGTGGCTGTACCCGCCGTCGTATCTGCTCGCGGTGACACCGCTCGCGCTGCTGCCCTACGCGATCAGCTACCCGCTGTTCGTCGTACTCGGCATCGTGCTGCTCGGCCTCGCGGTGTGGCGCGTGTCGGGGCTCGGCGCGGTGCCCGGCGCGACGCGCATCGGCTGGCTCGCGCTGGTCGCCTGCCCGGGCGTGCTCGTCACCGCGCTGCACGGACAGAACGCGATGCTGACCGCGGCGTGCGCGGCGCTCGCCGTGTATTTCGTCGACCGGCGGCCGATGCTGGCCGGCTTGTGTATCGGACTCCTGTCGGTCAAGCCGCAGGTGGCGGCGCTGTTCCCGTTCGTGCTGATTGCCGCGCGCGCGTGGCGCGCATTCGCGTGGGCCACGGCATGGGCGGCCGCGATCACCGCCCTGGGGATCGCGGCGGGCGGCCTGGAGCCGCTGCGCCTGCTCCTGCAAAATGCCGGCGCGCTGCGTTCGCTGATCATCGAGCATGGCGTGCCGTTCTGGTTTGCGTCGCCGACGCCGTTCGCGGCGTTTCGGCTCGCCGGCCTGTCGCCCGCCCTTGCGTTCGCCGGCCAGGCCGCCGTCGCGGCGATCGCGCTCGCGGCAGCGTGCTACGTCTGGCGCCGTAGCCGGGACGCGCGGCTGCGCGGTGCGGTACTGATCGTCGCGACGCTGGTCGCCAATCCGTATGCCTGGCACTACGAACTGTCGTGGCTGTGCATCCCGATCGCGTGCATGATCGCGATCGGCGCGCAGTACGGCTGGCGACGCGGCGAGCAAGGCCTCGTCGCCGTCATGTGGGCGCTGCCGCTGTACGAGTTCCTGAATCCGTGGATGACGCTGCCGCAGATCGGGCCCGCCGTCACGTCGATCGCGCTGCTCGTGCTGGTGCAGCGCGCACGCTCGCTGCCGCGATCCCCCGCGCGGCGATAAGCATAGTTCAAATCGTTGCTTGTCCGGCCCCGGGGCGTCATCGAGAATGACCCGACGGGCTGCGGCCCGGCCTCGTTCCCCAACGTTCCGGATCCATCGATTCATGCTCCCACTGCGCCTGCTGCGATCGCTGCTGATCGCGTCCCTTTTTGCGTTGCCGGCCGCCGCCGCGCACGCGGACAAACCCACCACCCTGCGTATCGGCGTCGCCCAGCAAGGCGCCGGCGATCCACCGACGTTCGGCGGATCGAGCGCCGCCACCGTGCAGTTGCAGCAGCTCGTCGAAAAGGAATTCGCCGCCGACGGCATCAAGGTGGAATGGCTGTTCTTCAAGGGTGCCGGCCCGGCCGTCAACGAGGCCATCGCCAACAAGGCGCTCGACTTCGCGTACCAGGGCGACCTGCCCGCCGTACTCGCGCGCTCGAACGGGATCAAGACGCGCCTGCTGCTCGCCGCGAGCGTGCGCTCGGGCATCAAGATCGCGGTGCCGCCCGACTCCACGATCCGCTCGATCAAGGACCTGAAGGACCGCCGCGTGTCGATCTTCCGCGGCACCAACCTGCAGCTCGTCGCCGACAACGCGCTCGCGAAGAACGGCCTCGGCGAACGCGACCTGCGCGTGATCAACCTCGACGCCGCCAGCTCGCTCGCCGCGCTCGCGTCGAAAGGCATCGACGCGTCGGTGGGCGATTACGCGCTATACAAGCTGCGCGACGCGGGCCTCGCGAAGATCATCTACGAATCGCAGAACGACGGCCCGCAGCTGACGCGTCAGACCCACCTGCTCGTGCTCGACGATTTCGAACGCGCGCACCCGGACATCGTGCAGCGCGTCGTCACCGCGTTCGTGAAGGGCGCGCAATGGTCGTCCGACGAGGCGAACCGCGATGCGCTGTTCAAGCTGTGGGCGAAAAGCGGCGTGCCGTATTCGTCGTGGCAGGCCGACTATGCGAACCAGCGCCTGAAGGAGCGCCTGTCCCCGCTGATCGACCCGTTTGTCGTCGCGCGCTACAAGGCCGTCGCCCAGGATGCGCTGAACCTGAAGCTGATCCGCCAGCCGGTCGACGTCGACGGCTGGTTCGAGCCGAAGTATCTCGACAATGCATTGCGCACGTTGAAGCTCGAAAACTACTGGCCGCGTTATGACGCCGCCGGCAAGCCTCTCTCCTGACCCAGGCCCACCCCGATGAGCGACACCGCGTTTCCCGTCCCGTCGTCCGAACCGCACACGCGCGCCGTGCCGCCGCGCCGCGTGGCGGCGCTGAGACGGCTTGCGTGGCAGCTCGCCCCGTGGGTGCTCCCCGCGCTGCTGTTCGCGCTGTGGAGCGTCGGCAGCGCGCGCGGCTGGATCGCGCCGCAAATCCTGCCGCCGCCCGAACGCGTGGTCGACACGCTGGCCGAGCTCGCGTCGAGCGGCGATCTCGTGCGCCACACGCTGATCAGCCTGCAGCGCGTGCTCGTCGGCTTCGCGGCCGGCACGCTGCTCGGTGTATCGATCGGCGTCGCACTCGGGCTGTCGCGCACGCTGGAAGCCTACGTGCTGCCGAGCTTCAACGCGCTCGTGCAGATTCCGGTGCTCGGCTGGCTGCCGTTCCTGCTGCTGCTCGTCGGCGTCGGCGAGCCGCTGAAGTACCTGCTGATCGCGCATGCGGCGCTCGTCCCCGTCACGCTGAGCACGTTGCAGGGGTTTCGCCAGACGCCACCCGCGCTCGACGAAGTCGCGCGCGGGTTCGGCTACACGCGCCGGCAACGCATCGTCCACGTCGTGCTGCCGGCCGCGATCCCGACGCTCGCGACCGGCGTGCGGCTCGCGTTCACGAAATCGTGGCTCGCGCTCGTCGTGGTTGAACTCGTCGCGTCGTCCGAAGGGCTCGGCTATCTGATCGTGTACGGGCGGCAACTGTTCCAGCTCGATCTCGTGATGGCGGCCGTGGTCGTGGTCGGCGCGGTCGGCCTGCTGATCAACCGGGCGCTCGACGCACTCGAAGCGCGCCTGCGCCGCGGCGTGCCGTCCGCGTTTCGCGGCTGAACCGGGCCACCCAACCAACCGAAGGAGAGTCGCCCGTGCCGCATGCCGCCACATCGTCAGCCACACCGCCCGCCACGACCGCCCGCCACCTGCATGCACCCGACTGGCGCGGCTTCGTGCTGCCGCTCGCCGCGTTTGCTTGCTGGTGGGCCCTCGCTGCCACCCACCTCATGAAAAGCGGGTTGTTCGTCGGCCCGGCCGACGTGCTGCACACCGCGTGGGTGCAGGCCACGAGCGGCGCGCTCGGCCGTGCGTTGTCGGCGTCGCTCGCGCGCGAAGCGTGCGGGTTCGCGATCGGCGCGACGGGCGGGCTGTTGCTCGGCGCCGTGCTCGGGCTGTCGCGCGTCGCCGCGCGGATGGTCGGCCCGAGCTTCG
>Ga0209370_1000775_pt1 | contig 35446 bp, 32 predicted proteins | sample AgamicAtPrz_FD_187164 | JGI IMG/M metagenome (GOLD analysis project Ga0209370, IMG submission 187164) | Agave microbial communities from Guanajuato, Mexico - At.P.rz (SPAdes) (version 2) | ecosystem: Host-associated > Plants > Phyllosphere > Phylloplane/Leaf | place: Guanajuato, Mexico...
AACTGCTGCGCATCACCGTGGAAGCCTGGGGCCCGCTGCGTGAGAGCGATGCAGTGCCCATGCCGCTGGAGACGCGCAAGCAGTGGGCCACCCTGCGCAAGGAATACCGCAAGCAATCCGGCCGTGGCTACATCGATGCAGAGAACCAGGAGTGGTTCAGCCTGCCCGAAGAGTTGCGCATGGTCATCCTGCTGCTGGCCCAGGTGAGCGGCAACCTGCCTGACCTTGTTGGCAGGGACTGGCGCGAAACGCCACCGCCCGAGCGCGCAGCCATCAAGGCTGCTACACGCTCGCTCAAACGACATTCCGGCCGCCTCGTCGCGCTGGCCAGCCTCTGGTAGTTCCCCATGGCTGTCTCTCTCATTCCGCGCAAGCGCGTCACCACTAACTTTAGGGAGTGGCTGCGCCATCTGCCCAAGCAGGCGCACGTCAATCAGCACCTGCAGCGGATCATCGAGTCCGCGCCAAAGGAGTGGCAAGGGGCCATTCGTGCGCGTTTCGTCAAGACCGCCCCCTGCCCGCCTGCCGGTGTGGCGCTAGACGCTGAGGCCTATGCACGCTGGGAGATGGGGCAGCCCACCGAAACGCAACAGGCCTGGGCCGCCCTGCAGGAGCTGGCGGACTATGAAGACCGCTATGGAGATGCGCTGCGCCTGAACCTGAGCGATGACGAAATCTGCACCTGGGCCAAAAAGCTGGCCGAGGATGTGGAAGAGTTTGACAACCGCCTGCAGGCACATGCGCGCACTACGCTGAGCTTTCCCAAGCTGCAGCCGGCTGACCCGCAAGTCACTTTGCAGGCCCGCGTCAATGCGGTGCGCCGCATTGTGGACATGCTGGGCGTGGAGGTCAGCAAGCCCATCAAGGGCGAATCAGACATTGCCCGCGCCAAGTGCGCGCGCTGGTGGCGCCGCCGTCTGCGCCGCCATATCGCCCGCGTGGTGGAGGCCGGTGCCATCCATATGGGGCTGGTGCATCTGAACAGCGGCGGGTATGTGAGCCACAGCGGGCTACATCGCCGCAAGGGCCAGTTGGCACGCAATGCCGATGCCTTGGGCCGCACGTATTACAAGAATGAAGCGGGCCAGCATTACAGCCTGGCTGAGCTGTCGGCGCTGTCGCCATCCAACCCGGCCATTCGTGGCGGCGAGTTGATGACGCGCATCCGCGGTGCCGAGGAATATGCCGACGCCCATGGCCATGTGGGCCTGTTCCTGACGCTGACACTGCCCAGCAAGTACCACGCCATGCGGCTGGTGGGCAGCGGTGAAAAGCGCTGGGCCGAGCGCAACCCCAAGTTCAACGGCGCCGACCCACGCGAGGGCCAGCAATGGATGCTTGCGCTGTGGAAGCGTGTTCTGGCCAAGCTGGATCGTCTGCACATCAAGCGCTATGGCCTGCGAGTTGTGGAGCCGCACCATGACGGGACGCCCCACTGGCACATGCTGGTTTGGACAGAAGACAAGGCCCAGGCGCGCGCCCTGGTGGCCACCATTCGCAAATACTGGCTGAGCGAAGACGGCAACGAACGCGGCGCCAAGGAAAACCGCGTGGATGTGAAGCGCATGGAGCGCGGTGGTGCAGCGGGCTATGTGGCCAAGTACATCGCCAAGAACGTGGGCCACATCGCACTGGCCGAGCATATGGACGTGGCCATGGGCCAGGAAATCCAGATGCGCCTGGGCCTTGACCAGCCCGACCAGCCTGCGCCCACCGACACCCATGGCATGGCCGCCCAGCGCCGTGTGGATGCATGGGCTGCAACCTGGGGCATTCGCCAGTTCCAGGCCTTTGGCATGCCCAGCGTGACGGTGTGGCGCGAGCTGCGCCGCGTGAGCAAAGACCAGCCGCAGCAGCTTGACCTGTTCTGCCCCGAAACCCAGCACAACATTCAGCGCGCCTATCAGGCCTGCCACCGCCATGGCGACGGAGAGAACGCCATACGCGCGGACTGGCGCATGTTCATGGAGTGCATGGGCGGCCACAGCTGCAAGCGCTACGACTGGCTGCTGCGCCCCGCCCGCCGCGCCGCAAAGGCCGGGGCCACCAATATGTACGGCGACCCGCTCACCGTGGGCACGGTGCGCGGCGTAGAGATTCAGCGAGGCCGTGGGCGCGGCCACTGGCTGGTGAGCCGCCGCATTGCGTGGACGCACTGCACAGATAAGCCCCAGGCAGCGCACGCCGCCGGCGTGGCTGCAGACGCCGATGGCGTCATCAACAGCGCAGGCCAAGAGGCGCAGACACGGCCGGCTTTGCCGGCCGCTTGGACTGGTTTCAATAACTTCACGGGCCGCCTTCAAGGCGCCGCCGCTGAGCAGATTTCCATCAGCGGCAACCGTGAATCTGAGGTCAAAACCAATTACCTCACCCCGGATTCACCGGCCTACCAGCGCCAAGCACTGGCCAACCGCTTTCAGCAAGCCGCGCACTTCTTCAAAAACGCCCATTGATCCATCACAGGAGGAACCGCCATGCCCGCAAAACGCACCGAACCCAGCCGCGCTGCCGTCAATCCGGCCGCTGGCTTCAAGTACACGCGCGCCGAGAGCACCGATCTGGCCAAGCGCTTCGCCGCCATCCGCCGCGAGCAGGCCAAGGCCCAGCGCGAAGCCGCTGCCGCCGAGTTCGCCCAGGCCCAGCAGTCGCTCGAGCTGGAGCCGACCGCCCAGGTTGTCCCACTTTTCAAGCAAGCCGTTTAACCCAACCCACATCAGGAGGTAACACCATGGACCAGAACATCACAGCACTGCATAGCTATCGCGCCATCCTCATTCCTGCCGACGCTTCCGGCAACGTGGAAGCCCTGGCCGACGCGGGCCTGCTGCCCACCATCCGCGTCAAGGCAGGCAATGCCACCCAGGCCGAAGTCAACGCGCATGTGGCCAGCGGCCAGGGTGTGCTGCGCGTTGAGCGCGTGGAGGGTTGAGCAATGAACACGCTGAACCTCATTCGGCTGATCGTCCTCAAGCTGGCTCTGCTCGGCGGCGGCGCCATGGGCTGGGCCTTCGCGCGCCACTACATCGCAGACAGGGTGCGCCACATGGGCCAGATACTGCTGGGCAAGCAAGACCTGCGCTGCATCTTCTCCATGCTGGAGGTCATGCAGGCCCGCCAGAGCGCAAAGCGTGTGTATCTGTCCGGCCCGATGAGTGGACTGCCAGAGCTGAACTATCCGACCTTCAACGACAAGGCCACCGAGCTGCGTGCGCGCGGCTGGCATGTGGAGAACCCGGCAGAGAACCCGCCACCGCCCTGCGGCTCCTGGCGCGGCTATATGCGGATGGCCCTGTGGCAGCTGGTGAGCTGCGAAGCCATCTACTTGCTGCCCGGCTGGGAAAACAGCAAGGGCGCTCGTCTGGAATACAGCATTGCCCAGTCCCTGGGCCTGGAAGTGATCGAGGCCGCAATCAGCATTCACATCAACAGCACGAACAAGGCCGCAGCCTGAGAGCGGGAGACATGAACATGAATCAATCCAATTGGGTCACCATCGCAAAGGCAGGCGCAGAAACAGGGCTGCCGGAATCCTTTTTCAACGAGCGCACCGGGCTTTCCGGCATCTGGCCAGAGGGGCCAGTCTGGAAGTGGTTTGAAGGCCGCAAGCTCATCAACATGAACGGGTTCTATTCACTGGTCGACAAGACGCCCAGCGTGCGCAGCAACCGAGGCCGCAAGAAGGCGAAGACATGCCAAGAGCAGTAGCCAAAACCACGGGCGTGATTGTTCGGGAGTCACACCTGCAGATCGACCTGCGCGCCCAAGGCTTTGGGCGCGAGCGCCTGGACTTGGCCCCGACGCCAGCAAACATCCAGTACGCAGCCCGGCTGCGGCTGGAGATTCTGGCCAAGATCGAGCGCGGGGCATTTGCCCTGGCGGACTACTTCCCTGACTCGCCGCGCGCCGTCAAGGATGCGCAGTCCCTCACCTTCAAACAGTTGGCCGGTGAGTGGCTGCGCGTGAAAAAGCCGCAAGTGCAGCACAGCACTTTCCACCACTATGAGCAGACCTTGACCAGCTACCACTACAACGAGCTGATGGAAATGCGGCTGGCCAGCCTGGACTACCGCGCGTTGATGAAGCTGCTGGCGGACTTCCCAACCAATGGCAAGACCTTCAACAACGTGGCCACCGTGTTGCGCCAAGTGCTGGAATACGGGTTCAAGGCCAAGCTCCTGGCAGAGCCTTTGCATGACCATGTGCAGATGCGCCGCCATCAGAAGCCAGGGCCGGACCCGTTTCCGCTGCATGAGGTCAATCAGATCATTCAGTCCATGCCAGCCGGTCAGGCTCGCAACTATTTCGAGCTGGCTTTCTTCTCGGGCATGCGGCCGTCCGAGCAGATTGCAATGCAGTGGAGCAAGGTGGACCTGAAGGCCGGAAAAATGCTGGTCGATGCCGCCAGGACGCGCGGCGAGGAAAAGGGAACCAAGACCGGAAACACTCGCACCGTGGAGCTGACTGCCAATGCCCTGGAGGCATTGCGCCGTCAAAAAGCGAGCAGCCACAGGAATGCCGTCTATGTGTTTGAGACTGAGCAGGGCAAGCCCTTTGGATCCACTGACATCCCGCTGGATTCATGGTGGCGCCCAACCGTCAGCGCGCTGGGTCTCCGCTACCGGGATGCCCGGCAGACCCGCCACACCTTTGCGACCATGTGCCTGATGGCAGGCATCACGCCGGGCTGGGTGGCCATGCAGATGGGGCACTCCATAGAGATGTTTTTCCGCGTGTACAGTCGATGGATAGAGGGAGCGGACAACGGAGCAGAACGGCGTAAGCTGGATAGATTCCTCTCCGTGAGTTAGTAATTTTCCAGTATCTATAAACCAAGTATTTTTTATGAGCAACTCAAAAGACAATGATGCTTACATTTCAGCTATAAAAAAGACTGGATTTATACTAGAAAACAAAATAGCAGAAATATTAAAGAATAATAGCTGGTCAGTAATCAGCAATAAATACTATGAAGATGATCACTCTAACTCTGTAAGAGAAGTAGATCTTGTAGCATATAAAGTTCAAGAAATTTTCAACTGTAGCTTATATACAGTATTAATTATAAGTTGTAAGAAAAGCGAAGAGAATATTTGGGCTTTACTTGCAAGAAATTTAAATGCATCAGACCCAAACTCAAACTGGTGGCCGCTTCACGCCTGGAGTAATAAACCAAGCATCCATTACCAAATTTCAAAGAGTGATATTGGAAAATCATACCATTCATCAATAAATAAAATCGGCGTAGGCGATGCACTAAAGATGCCGGACTATGAAGTATTTGCCTTCCAAGAACTTTCTAAAGCCATCTCTCAGAAATCAAAGAATAATAATGAACAGGTTATAAGTGCACCTCGAAATGATACTGCAATATTTAACTCAATAACATCATTAATGAAAGCGCAAGCCTATGAGATAGGCTCTCTACCCAACAGAAAAAAATCACATGCAATTTATCAATTCAACTTAGTTACAGTTGCAGAAACTCAGTTGCTGCGCATGGTACTAAACGATGATGAAATTTCCTGTGAAACAATAAATAGTGATCACTACATTGGAAGATACATAATAAATAGAAAAGACTATTTTTCAAGAATTCGTTTCATTGAATCAAATAATTTTGAGAATTGCATCGAAGACTACAATAAACTACACAAGGCAAATCAAGACTGGTTTAAGGAGCAAGAAATCAGCTTTTATAGCGACATATTAACTGATGCTAAAAGATCGAATGTTTTACTGCCAGAATTCAAGAAAAGTCTAGGCTACCTCTTCAAGTATCATTACAACAGAGAAACAGATAAGGAATTGAACAACGACAATATATCTGTTGGCTATAGTGATGAGAAAAAGATGGCTTACGTTTACTTGGATTTTGATTTTTCCGACCTTGAAAAGATCAACAACTCCACTAAAATGAAAGAGATTGCAAAGAAAGCATTGGCTAGCGTATACCGCTATACAGGCCCATTCGAATTTGATTTCGAAATAATGTTTTAAAAATCAATAGTTAATATTATATTCACAATATGTCAAGCATCATTTGATATTCATAACGCTCAATGACTTCGCGGCCATTTCTGGACTGCCTCGTTTATATTTATATTGTGACTGCCAATGTGGTGCGTTCGCCTGTGGTGTTTTGGGCAACCTGTGCAAGAGTGAAAACGATGCACCGTTTGAGTCCGAAAGCGTCACTTTAAGCATAATTGATACTACATAATTCTTTTATGACCCAACTATCTGATGCGTTTGAAGACCTTTCCCAATCACTCCGCGTACTGATGGAAGCGAATCACCGTGCGCACAGGGAAGGGCTCCTGCAAATTGACAGGGCGGAAGCTGTGGGAAACATCGAAATTGCCCTGGCGTCAGTTCTGAACTCGTTCCACAGTTTGTATGACGCTTTGGAGAAAGAGGGGCATGGAGCGCTCATCAAATGGTATGAGACACCTGAGCTGGTGACTATTCTCGCGCTGAGAAATGCTAGACATCACAACCTTGCCCGCAAGGTCCGTACCATGTACAGCTTTTATGCTCAAGAAGCCGAGAAAATTGGACGCATGGAAATGTACGTCCTTGTGGATTTTCCCTCGGAAGAAGAAGGGGGAGATACGTTTGATGTGTACTTGTCTTGGTCAGACCTCAAAGACCTTCTCCAGATGCCACAGCAACAATCCAAGCTACGCCCGGCAGCGACAGCAGCAATTGCTGATTACATTGGATCAAAAAAATTCAAGGAATACGCCGACTATTACGAGCGTCCAGAGGAACATGTTTTCTTCAATTTCGTTCCTCTTGCGGTTAACGCAGCGATCAAAGTTGTTCCAAAAATTCGACATTTGGTTAAGCCGCGCTCTAGCGAATCAGAGCTGGTTCGAGATTTATTCAATACCCTGTTGCCAACAAATACAAAGCAGCCAGAGGTGAGCTGTGGTCCCATCGCGTTCACAAAGTGATTTTTCGCATGTCGCGGTAGCCATCAACGTGGGACATGACCTGGGACATAGCGGCTAAAAAACGCGGCAACAGGCTTAGATTGGCTACCTGCACACGGGGCAAGACAGGGCTAAATTTTGCGGAAAATGGATCTAACGGGTTCGATTCCTGTCGGGGGGACCAAATTCAAGGCCGCGAAGGTGCATAACCTTCCGGCCTTTTTCTTTTCCCTTTGCAGACTTCAGTTGGAAGTACGCTGAAGCCCGTAGACAGTGCCTCAATCCGAGGACTTCCTGGGGCACATTTGGGGCATATCTCATTCGCCCATGCATTCCAGTCATCAGGCGCTTAGCCCGGATTCGCCTGATCTTTGGCGTTTGCCTGCGCCGGTTCTCACTACCCAGCGCCCTCCCTGCTGTTCGGTGGAAACACGCTTCACTTGACTCCCCCTCAGGCAGCTCATCAAACAGTCCGACAACTTGGCTGAAGTGCCCTCTTCCAGTCCAAGCCGGAAGGACCCGTGCTCGACCGATGGGGTCGCAATTGCAACTGCACGAAGCATCAGGCGTGGCAAGGACGAAAGGTGGTCAAGCGAAAACCGTGAAATAAAAATCGTTCGTATTTCACAGCAATGTTAGAGTCTCGCCTACATTGAACACAACTATCGAAAATCAATACTTATTGCATCGATCAACTACGCTTCATTCACCCGACGTCCGAGCTAGAGAGACCATATGCCGAGGAAAAGCACGTTACGTTCCACCAAGCATGTCATTCCCATGGATGAGGTTCTGGCACGGACAGCACTTTCCAAGTCAACGCTCTACAAGCTTTTGCGGCAGGACAAGTTTCCCCATCCCACGCCGATGAGCAACAGAAGCATTGGCTGGTTCGAGGTTGATGTCGAAAACTGGCTGCAGACAAGCAAAGCAAATCGTCAAGCGAACCTCGCGCTTCCAGTCATCTACATGGCAGGCAAAATGGGAGGGCCTGAAGGCAATCAGAAGCCAGACAGCAATTTCTCTTGCTGGCGAATCTTCGACGTTTCCAGATCCAGTGCTCGCGGAAATCTGGGAACTGAAAGTTCGGAAACCGATGTGCTGATTGCTCCGCCGCGAGAAATGGTCTTTCACGGAACGCGTACGAGGTTCATGTATTCAGGTCCCTGGAAAGCTCAGAGCATCGACCACGGATACCCGAATGGCGCCAGCTCATCTTCGCCCGATAGAGCTCAGAATGCCGCATACCGTGGAGCTCTTCAAGGCATCTCACGGGCCGATGTCGTTGTGGCCTATCTCGAAGACCTCGAAGCCTATGGCACCATGGTTGAGATCGGCTACGCACGTGCGACAAACAAGAGGGTGATTGTGATTACTTCACCAGCACTTCATAAGCCACCGCTCAACAACGGCTGGGGCAGCGGGCTCTGGTTTGCGATCAGGGCGGCCGACCGGCATATTGAATTACCCGATCGGCCCGGCAGCACTCCAAAGGATCACTGGCGATTGGCCCATGCACATGCAGCAATGACCATTTCGGAGTGGTATCCGAACACCATAGCCCACGCATCCTGAGCGCCTGTTTTCCACAGATCCTCAAGAGACAAAAGCTGTGCCGCATAGGCCGCCGATGAGCTTGAAACCTCGCATGCTTCATGCTCTGCCTGCCACTTCTTGAAGGTCTCAAACGTGCCAGCAACGGCAGAGTCTCGCCCCCATAGAACGTGACCGAAATCGCCAATACCTGCCCGATGCCTGGCAGGCGTTGCAGCAGCGATGCGCGGCAACAGATTGCTCTTGCAGGCTATTGCCAAGAGTGAGGGCTCTGATGTCGTTTTGTGCCGCAAGCTCGCAGACGGACATCCGCTTGAGCCGTCCGGTTTGCCGCTCAAGGCATGGGATGCTCCAAGGCAATGCTCAGCCACTCCAATGCATTCAATCGCCTGCCCCACAGCAGTCTGTGGCTGACTGGCTCAGGGCTTGAGAGATCGAGTACCTGGATGCCCACCGAATCGCTCCGCCTCCCACCTAACCTAGAGAAGGCGCCAACAGCGGATGCGGCACAGGCGTGCAATAGCAGCGCGATGCCGGTCACAAAAAGGCAGCTGAAAAGCTGCCTTGCATTGCGAGGTTGAAGTTGCCGATCAAAGGCCCTCGTCGGCCTTCTCACCCTTGCGGTAAGTCGAATAAATGATCACCGGGATGCCCGCCTCACCAAGGTACTGAGAAATAAGAGGTTTCACATCCTCCCATTCCAAGCCACCCACACCGGTTGCAAGACGGGGCAATGCAACGCTTTGGATCTTCTCTTCCTTGATATATCTCGACAGGTTCTGCAGTGCGCGGCGCACGTTCTCCACGCTCGCTTTGCCGGGCTTGGCGCCAGGCCCCTGCCCCATCGTGTTCTGTGTGACCAGATTGATGATCTTGCGCACACCGCCACCTTCCTGCACGCCCGTCCAGCCCCAGACATCGCCGGGAACAATGGACTTGTTGCGCGTGTCGTGACGGTAATCCTTCACCAGAGAGGGCCAGCGCTCACGCAAGGCCAGAGCCAGGCCGCTGTCAAAGGGATCGAACGCCGAGATACCGTGCCCCAGCAAATCTGCATTGCTCAAGAGAATATCGCCGCTAACTTCCTTGATCATCAATTACTCCTTTGTCGGTGACATAATAATTATCTGCATTCACAATTGCATATATTTAAATGGAGGTCTCCAAATGGAAAACTGACTGCAGGCAATTCGATGAAATAATCATGAACGACTTAATAATAAAGTTAACCACTCCCATTGGAAACAACTTTTCACTTGATTTTATTGATTTAAATCAGAATCAGATCAAAGAAAATACTAATACAAAATCTCTTTTTCATATGCTCATCCAGTCTGCCACTCGCGCCGCAAGATGTGACGCCGTAACTGCAGATGTCTCTCTGCAGAGGTCCCTGCACACCTGAACAGCAGAGACCGAGCCGGCCAGTTCATGCTGCACACCAGAAGCTTATGCTGAAAATAAAACTGCCGAGCAGCTTTATCTCACATAAATACCAATGAAGATGCAGTCGAATAATATTGCTGGGTATTCAATAAGCATTGAAAAATAGCGAACCAGCTTTGAAAATAGGGTATTGGCGCCACGCTCATTCATCGCTTTAACAATGACGAATGCGGACACGCGTCCAAGGCTTTCATTGCGTTTAATGAAAAGAACTGGCTATGTTCTCTTTTTTACCGAACCAAAGAATCAGCCGTCAGAGTTCTATTTCCATCATGCCGTCGACTTCAGCGGCCGGCCTCCAGGCGAACCATCTCGTCCGAAGCCAGAACGACCAGCCCCAGTGCCACCGGTACGGTATGCAACAGCGCCAAAGCGACTGCCCGCGCACGGACTGGTCGGTACTTGCCGGGGAGCAGCGGAGCCAACAGCCTGGCGATTGGAATTGCAAACCGCTCGCCAAGGCGCGGAGGTTGCTGCAGGCCATCACGTTTATCGAGAAGCAGCGATGGCTGGGCGATCACCAGCGTCAGGAGATCCAGCGCCTTCAACGCATCCTCCAACTCGCCCTTGACGCGGTTGTAGAACGTCGAAGAGCGTGCGCTGGCCCCCACGGCACTGACTAGACCCACTCGCCGGGCTCCCGCAGCCACCGCCGCCCTGGCCACGGCCAGATTTGCGTCCAGGTCGACGGCACGGAATGCATCTTGGCTGCCCGCCACCTTGATGGTCGTTCCCAAAGCCAGATAGACCTCATCGACCTCAGGCAGCGCGGGAAGGTGGCTGAAATCGACGATATGCACCTGGAGCTTGGGATGGTGGATGTTCAGCGTCCGACGACTCAGCGCATGTATCTGCTCGACCTGTGCGTCGGCCAGCAAGGCTTGAAGCATCATGCTGCCGACCAGGCCCGTCGCGCCCGCCAGCAACACTCTTCTTCCATTGGACTGTGTGGTCATGACAGTAGCTCTCAACTCAAACGCATCGTATGGCGGCGGTTCGGGCGCCTGTCCACTCCAGCCGTAAAACCGCGGATAGACAAGCGCAGCAATTCTCAGCGTCGAATAGAAGGCGACCGCTCGTCCTTGCATCGCCAGTACTCTCCAGTAGTGGCGAGCTGAGCTATCACCTTTCATTATCCAGGAAAGAGCAACTGCTCATGCCCCGTCGCCCAGACTGGCGCGCGGACATGCCCTAGGACTGAAGACCGACTTGCAGATGCGCAGACATCCATTCTGCCGCTCAATATGAGTTTGCTTGAGCCAGACACTCGCACTTGCTGCTGGCGCCAAGTTTCTCTAGCCCGAGATGGACCGCAGGCGCGCCTCTCGCGCGGACGGCGATTCGTCACGCAATTCCTGAATCACTTGCTCGCGGGTTTTGCTGGACCCGCTGCGGGGAATCTCTCTCGGAAAACTGCTTTCGCCAAACGACAGACCTCCCTGCTTGAGGGCTGCTTCGGTCTCGGCTTTGACCTGTGCCCGGGTTTTCTGGCTCACGAAATGGTCCGGATGAACGGTCACGCCTTGTTCATTGTTTGCCGGATGCTCATAGGCGGCAGAGGCTGTACCCGGAAGAGCAAGTGTGACGGCTGTGGCCACACCGGCCAGTGCAAGGGACAGTGAAATGCGATGTTGAGACATGGTTGGCTCCAAAAAAAGTCTAGGGAACACAACTCCTTGGCCTGCTTCAAGCTGAGGAGAAGATGTGTTGATGCTAGAGATCGGAGCCCATCAAAATCAGGACAGCGCGATGACATTCCTGTCAGCTCTGCCGCAGCCTTGGCGCATGACTCGGAGGCTTGGCCACCGCCGCCCGAGCACGGGCAGCTCAACGCCCAAAACAAGGGCGTACACGTGTCGCGCCATCAAGCCTTGGGGTGGGGTTTGAAGATATGGATGGCCTCACCGCGAGCAAGCATCGCCACCAACTGCTCGATGCGCCTGGCACGTGTCTCGGCCTTGGCGGCCGTCTGGATACGCCACAGTATCGCGTAGCGATTGGAGGCGTTGAGGCCGGCAAAAAAAGCCTTGGCCAAAGGCTCGGCTTCCAGCGCAGCCTGCAGGTCCTCGGGTACGGTGGAGGTACGCGCACCGTCATAGGCGCGCGCCCAGCGCCCGTCAGCCTTGGCTGCCTCTATCTGGGCCTGACCCGGTGCCTGCATGCGGCCCGCCTCAATGAGTCCCTGCACCTTCTCGACATTGATCTTTGACCAGACGCTGCGCGCGCGCCGCGGCGTGAAGCGCTGAAGATAGTGCTGGTCGTCGAGACTTTTCTTCTGTCCATCAATCCAGCCCCAGCACAGCGCAATCTCCACCGCCTCGGGATAGGTGACACTGGGCTCATTGGCTCCTCGCTTGGCGATCTTGAGCCAGAGCCCTTCGGAAGCAGCGTGATTCTTCTTCAGCCAGGCCTCGAAGGCTTTGGCGCTCTTGAACAAGGTCGGAGCCAATTCGAGCGGGATGACTGATTTGACGGAAGGCATCACCTGAACCTATGCGGCATGAGTACCAGCGCGGCTCGTGGCAAGGAGACTGGCGTCTGGTGGATGGTACGGGAGGTCAAGTTTAACCAGAGCTCCCGGCCAATGGCAGTCGTTGGACACCCATGACTTCCCCCAGTGCAAGGTCTTGGCCTATCTCCACAATTGCATGAGCAGCCCCATCATCCCGGCAGCGATGATGACGTAGATGACATTGATCTTGAAGCGGAGCAAGGCGATGCCTGCTGCCAGCCCGATGGCAATCGAGGGCCACTCCATGTGCCCTGCAAAGCCTTGGGGCCAAATGACGTGGTAGGCAAAGAAGACGGCCAAATTCAGGATGACTCCCACGACCGCAGCGGTGATGCCGACCAGTGGCGCAGTGAACTTCAGCTTGCCGTGGGTGGACTCTATGAAGGGGCCGCCCAACAAAATGAAAAAGAACGACGGTAGAAAAGTAAAGAAGGTCGCGATCACTGCCGCGACGACTCCGGCCAGCAGCAGCGAATCTGCACCGAAGATTGCTTTGGTCCAGCCACCTACAAAGGCCACAAAGGACACCACCATGATGAGAGGGCCTGGAGTGGTCTCTCCCAAAGCCAGGCCATCGATCATTTGCGTTGCAGTCAACCAATGGAAGTTCTCCACCGCGCCCTGGTAAACATAGGGCAGCACCGCATATGCGCCCCCAAAGGTCATCAGCGCGGCCTTGGTGAAGAACCACCCCATTTGCACCAAGGCAGACTCCAGGCCAAACGCCGTGGCGAGCACGCCCATCACGCCGGCCCACAGCGTCAGGCAGACCAGCAATACCCGCCAGAATCCTCGCCAGGAAAATCGCGCATGCGGCGGAGTGGGAGTGTCGTCATCGATCAATGCAGCCCCTGGTGACTGATGCGCATTGCCTTTTTCATGGCTGGAGCCACCAAAGACCTCGGGACGCAATTTACCCCCTATGAAGCCGATGGCTGCAGCCGCAATGACGATGAACGGAAACGGAATATTGAGTGTGAATATGGCGAGAAAGGCAGCTGCCGCAATGCCCCAATGCCAGCTGCTCTTGAGCGATCTGGAACCCACCCGGTAGGCGGCCTGTGCCACAAGCGCCGTCACCGCAGGTTTGATGCCGTAGAAAAAGCCCGCAATCAGCGGTATGTCGCCATGGGCCATATACAGCCATGCCAGAGCCATGATGATGAACAGCGACGGCAGGACAAAGAGAACCCCTGCCAGAATGCCGCCCCATGTCCGGTGCAGCAACCACCCCAGGTAGGTGGCAAGCTGCTGCGCCTCGGGCCCCGGCAGCAGCATGCAGTAGTTCAGGGCGTGAAGAAATCGCTTCTCGGAAATCCATCGACGCCGATCTACCAGCTCCTCATGCATGAGTGCTATTTGACCTGCGGGGCCGCCAAAGCTGATGAAGCCCAGCTTCAACCAGAAACGCAGCGCTTCTGAAAGCGAAAGAGAGACGGGCGCAACCGGATCGGTGGGCCTGGGCAAAGCGGTGTCCATAAAAGCTCCATAGGGAATATCCAGCTCTTGGACGGGACACCGTCTACCCTTGCGGGACGGGAGGCTGCTTTCCCGATGCAGAAATTCTAGCCCAGTCGCCCGGGCGCTCGTACATGCCGAGAACAAAGTCTGCAGTCACCGGGAGCAGCGCCAGCACATGGAACACAGCCGCACTTGCTGTGTTCCAGCGAAAAAAGCATGTCAGCCCTCTACGACCAGGGCTGCTTCGCCTTAGCTATCTCCTGCAGACGAAGCCATCATGCGCCAGAGTTTTCGCACAGTGCAGCTCGGATCGCCAAAATCTCATCATCGATAGAGCTGCTTTCAGTCTTCAGGCTGCATCCACAATCGACGAGACATCCAGCACATACATCTGGCGTTGGCCCTCGTGCACCGAGTCAATGCAGACCTGCTTGCCATCCCGACTCCAGCGTGGGTGCAGGTCACAGCGGTTTTCCTTGCTCAGTTCCGGAGTGGCATAGAAGCTGCCCAGATTGCGACGCTGGCCGGTCTGCATGTCGAACAGGAACAGAAAGCGCTCGTGCGTGCTGTCGTCGGGATAGGTATCACTGAGCATCCAGCGGGTGCTGACCGGAGAGAAGGTCATATGGCCGTTTTCCACCAGCACATCCCGGCCGATCACCTGTACCTCGCCTTCATCGACATCGTGGTAGAGGTGGTAGTGGATCTCGCCGGCATGCGGCCCCCAGACGATGATGTGCTCGTTGTCCTGCCACAGCGGGTGAGAGATCTGGTACTCCGACTTTTCATAGTCAAACGTGCCTACGGCATCGGGGTCGAAGTCGTCGGCCAGTTGCGGCAGCGGATGATCGGAGCATTCCAGCAGACGCATGTCGGAGCCGTCCGGATTCATGGTGATCAGGCGGTGCAGAAAGCAGGTCTCGTCCTTCACGCGCTCTGTCCAGCGATGCAGAAAAAGTATGCGTGAGGAGGCCGAGTTGACCTCGATATGACTCACCCAGTGGATGGCCTTGTCCATCGAAGCCACAGGATGGAATCCCTTGAGTTGTGCATAGCTGACCAGTAGCCGGGCATCGCCTGTCGCGAGCTCCATGCGCCAGATGCCGTCATCGGCGGGCGCCAGAGGCAACTCAAACGGCTGGCCCGGCTCGCTGTAGCCAATGGTCTCGTGCGTGATGTAAAGGCGCCGGTAGTTGACCGACAGTGCCCAGTCACTGCTGGGTGCCACCACGTACACGGGCATGGGCAGAACGCGGCGCTCTTGCGTATCCACATCCACCACCACGGCGCCAAAGCCCGGGTAAGGAGCGGCCATATCGCCCGTGCGATCGTTATAGATCAGCTTGCGGCCCGAGGCACCGTCAAGCCATTGCAGCTGGCTGCCCATCTGGAAGTTCCATGCGCCGGTCTCGCCCACAGCGTGAAAGCGGTCGCCGTCCTGGGTGTCGAAATAGCCGATCGTGGCCCTGGCCTCTGGGGTCAGATAGATGTCCATCCAGGGTGTTTGCTGCGCCGCGAGCAGGCTATTGCTTCTGTCCCAGTTGGACTTGTTGTAGTAGCCGAAGAAGTGGTGCAGGTTGCTGCTGCCCACGCGTCGGCAGGGAACAAAGGAAGAGTCAAAGGAAGTAGTCATTGGATGTCAAGCAGTAGCGTCGCAGCGTCGGGCTGCGACTCGAAAGCGGTTCCAGGCCTGCACAGAGGCCCGGCTCTGGTCAGTTCGCCGTGATCTTTCCGGCAGCGATCACCTGATCCCAGCGCTGTTTTTCCCTGACCACAAAGCTCTGCGCTTCTGGCAAGGTATTGGCCACGGCACTCATCCCCTGCTCCTGCAGCCCCTTGCGGAACTCGGGCGTATTGACCACCTTGCGGATGTCTTCGCTGAGCTTCTGCACCACGGCCTGAGGCACCTTGGAAGACACGGCGACCGTGGTCCACGACGTGGCCACATAGTCCTTCATTCCGGCCTCGCTGGCCGTCGGAACATCCGGCAATGCGGCCAGGCGTTCATTGCCGGTCACCGCCAGCGCCTTGAGCTTGCCGCCCTTGACGTGCGCCAGCACTGTCGGAGGGTTCTCGAACATCAGCTGGATCTGGCCACCCAGCAAATCGTTGAGCGCTGCCGAGCTGCCACGATAGGGAACATGAACGATAGGCGCACCGGACTGCAGCTTGTACAACTCCCCCATCATGTGAACCGACGAGCCCACGCCGGCAGAGCCAAAATTGATGCTGCCTGGCTCCTGCTTGGCAAGCGCGGTCAGCTCCTGCAGGTTCCTGACTGGCAGATTGGGGGTTGCCACCACCACATGAGGCATCTCTGCCAGCACGGTGACAACGCGCAGTTCCTTGGCGGGGTCGTAAGGCAGTTTTTTGTAGACAGCGTAGGCAGCATGCAGTCCTATGGACCCCACCATCAGCGTATAGCCATCCGCGGGCTGGTCGGACACGTATTTCCCGCCCAGATGACCGCCCGCCCCGGGCTTGTTTTCCACCACCACAGGCTGGTTCCACAGACGACCCAGCCTGTCGGCGAGCATGCGGGCCTGCACGTCCGAGCTGCCACCTGCAGTGAACGGCACGATGATGCGAATCTGACGAGCAGGATTGGGATATGCAGAGCTTCCTTCAGCCTGGGCAGAACCGATTCCTGCCAGTGTTGCGGCAGCCAGCACACCCAGACACAGAGAGCGACGAGCGCTAATGCAAACCATCTAATGACTCCTTGGATTTATTTCTGCGCTCTCGATGCCGGAAAACGCATGCATTGTTTCGTTGGAAGTCAGTGTAGAAAGCCAGCTCTACTCAGAAAAATTCATTTTTCAAACCCACCTATACGCGGCTGGTATACCCTTGCATCTCACCATCGAACCGCCTGCGCCATGCCACGCCCCTTGAGTTTTAAGGAAATCGAAGCCTTTCGTGCCGTGATGCAAACCGGCACCACGACCGCTGCAGCCCAGTTGCTGCACACCACGCAGCCGTCCATCAGCCGCCTGCTGGCTCAGATGCAGACAGGCGCGGGCCTGAAGCTGTTTGACATGCATAAAGGACGGCTGCGCCCGACCGCAGAGGCAAGAGAGCTGTTCTCGACCGTGCAGCAGCACTTCGTCGGTCTGGACCGCATAGAGCGCGACCTGCAGGGGCTGCGGCAATTCGGTGCCGGCACCTTGCGCATAGGCTGCACTCCGGCACTGGGCTTGTCCATTGTTCCTGCGGCACTGCACAACTTTTTGCCCTACTACCCGGGCACCCACATCAGCCTGCAGACGCTAGGCACCACGCATCTTCGGGAAGGGCTGCTGCACGGCCAGTTCGATCTGGTGGTCAGCACCATGGCCATTGGCTCGCCCGAGCTCAACGCAAGCGTGCTGCACCAGACCCGGGCAGTGTGCGTCATGCATCCAGACCATCCGCTGGCTCAGAGCAGCAGCCTGCATGTCAAAGATCTGGAGGGCCAGCTGCTGCTGACCTTGAATTCGGACGACAACATCTACCTGCAGCTTCAGCGAACCATGCTCGAGCATGATGTCCGACCAGAATCAACCGTCGAAACCACGTATTCCTCCACCATCTGCTGCCTAGCTGCGCAAGGTACGGGCTTGGGTGTGGTGAATCCCTATGTGGCGGCAACGTTTGCCTCAAGCCTCTGCATCAAGCCCTTTCTCCCCGAATGCTCCGTAGAAGTCGTGCTGGCACTGCCAGGTCATTCCGCCCCTTCGGAGCGCACACAACGCTTTATCGAGGAGTTGCAAAAGCAGCTGACAGCATAAGGCGATCAGATTCGCGAAAAAGACCGGTCTCTCACCCGGCCTGCCGCATCAGAGACGGTGCGGCTGTAAGTCTGCACCCTCGACCGAGCCCATAGACTGGAATGGAGTGATGACAGGCAAGCTCGGTATCAACGGGCCTTGCATTGAATCGGCACCATGCGGCCGATCTCCACCGTCAGGTCCAGCCCTTTGCCTCGAATGGTGTTGGGACCGTTGCTGTACACAAACCCGGAACCGCTGGGTTGCTGCGACAACTCAACGCTTTGACCGCCACGTACCAGTACCGCCTTGCTGCTGGCCGGCAAAAAGCGCACCGAGATCGATTCTCCATTGGTGCACGTGAAGGCCACTTCACGTTCCGCATCCCGAGGTGGCACAGCACTGCAGGCACTGACAGCGATGGCGATAAACAAGGCGGATCCGGCGACTCTCATAGATTTCTCCCCTGACATTTCAAAGCAGGACCGAGGCAGTCATTGGGCAATATGTGCGGTCGATGCCAGCTCCAACGCCTGCCGAGCGATCTGGACCGCGCCGCACCCAACCTGATTTCAGACAGGGCTCACACGCCTGTCGCGCTCCTTGTCCCTATACAGGCGCGCCTTTTCAGCATACATCGCCTTGTCGGCCCCCTGAACAATGCTCTCTATAGAGGTGCCCTCCTGGCCGCAGGCATGGCCCATCGAGACCTGAATACTGTGGCCCGGATAGAACTGATTGTTCAACTCCAGCAAGGACAAGATGCGCTCCTGCAATGCCACGGCACCGCGCTCATCGGTTCCCGGCAGGAGCACGACAAACTCGTCACCGCCGATACGGGCTGCGCAGGCCGGCGCATCGACGGCCTTGGTCAGAACCTCTCCCATACGCCTCAGCATGGCATCGCCTGCCGTATGGCCGTGTTCGTCGTTCACGACCTTGAGGCCATTCATATCTATGGCGATCATGGACAAGGGCCAGGGGCCCTTGCGCGACAACCGGTTCAGCTCTTCGGTATAAAACGCACGGTTACGCAACTGTGTAAGTACATCATGCTTGCCCAGATATTCAAGATAAGCCTCAGCCTTCTTGCGTGCCGTGATATCCACCAGCGACAGCAGCACCAGGCCCCATTTTTCCGCGTGGCTGCTCATGATGGCGAACTCCATGTGAATATGGAGCACATCACCGGCCAGGCCGTAGTTCACCACTTCCCGCTGCTGCACCAGCTTGCCATCCCACAGGTCTATCAGCTGCTCGGCAAACGAGTCATACATTTCGCCCCTGAAAACCCTGGACAGGTTCTGCAGCAACTGCTGCTTGCTCTCGGCACCGAACATCTGCAGCGTCTGGCGATTCACATCAAGGACCTGAATTTCCTGCATACAGCGCGTCACGAACTCCGGGTGCACTTTCAGAAAGGTTCTGAAATCGGTGATCCCGCGCGCCCGAACATCGTCCATCAGGCGCTTGACCACGCTGAAGTCCTCAACCCACAGCGACACCGGGGAGTACTCGAACAGGTCCCTGGCGTACTGCTCGCTGCTCTGCAGCCGCGTCGTGCTCTGCACTTCGGCCGTCACATCCTCCAGGGAGACCAGCACCCGGCTCCAGCTTTGCTCGTAGCCCGGCAGCACACGTGCCCTCACCTGCACATCGAGTCGCCGCCCATCCAGGGCATAGTTGACCGAACGGGTCTCGAAACTCAGCACTCCGTCCCAGAGAGCGAGCAGCTCGTTCATGATGCTGTCGAGCATGTCGCCGCGAAAGACTTCGCTCAGCCGGCTCTTCAGGGTTTGCTCGTCTGCGGCCTTGAACAGATCCAGCGTGTATTGGTTGACCCGCAGCACCTTGTAGGACTGACTGCACAGCTTGAGCCGCTCCGGATCCTCTCTGAGGAAGCTCAGCAGATCGCTGACCCCATCCGCTCGCCACTGATCGAATATCTGTCTGAGGCCGCTGTAATCCTCCATCCAGAGCGATACCGGAGCCAGGTTGAACATATCCTCGAAGTCCAGACCTTCAGCGAGAGAATTTTTCACAAACGATACCTCCGCCAACAATTATTACCGAGACGACGGCCTGTGCGCATGCCCTCTTGCGCAGGGTCGATGGGCTATCCCGGCGCCATGAAAAAAGACTCCCGCAGGAGTCTCTCGGCTCAGATCGCCTCGGGCAGCCTCTGCCTTGCGGCTTTCACCTTGTACATGGCGGCATCGGCTTTCTGCAAAGCATCGTCCACATCGGTCTCATCGGGCATCAAGCAGACCATGCCCACGCTGGCTCCGGCATAGTCGATCTTGCGCCCGTCGGCCAGCTGCAAGCTGGCGACAGAGGCCTTGCTCAGCCTGAGCTGCATCTCCCTGATCACGCTGTCACCGTCCTCATCAAGCAAGGGCCCCGTGCCGACCATGACGAATTCATCGCCGCCAAAGCGAGCCAACATGTCGCTACTGCGCAGGCCGGATCGCAATTGCTCGGCCATGACTCGCAGCAACGCATCCCCGGCTTCATGACCAAACTGGTCATTGATCTGCTTGAAGCGATCAAGATCCACAAAGCCCACCAGCACCCATTCACGGGTGCGTCGGCAATGGGCGATGAGCCGGTTGAGTTCCTCGGTCACGCAGCGGCGATTGGGCAATCCGGTCAGGGCATCGAGCATGGCCAGCGAAGCCAGCTCCTCGTTGGCATGCTGCAGCGAGCGCACCAGTTGCTCGCGCTCTGCAAAGCCCGCAATGATCTTGGCGAACAGGCGCAGCAAATCCTCGGCCTCGCCCGCCAGCGCGACGGAGTGATCGCTGGCGGCACACAAAGTGCCGAACAATGCGCCATCGGAAAAGCGCACGGGCGTGCTCACATAGGTCTGGATACCCAGCTGGCGCGCGGCATCCGAGTCGCCCCAGCACTCGGCCACATTGCCGGTATAGCTGCGCCCTTCATCGAGCGAGCGCTTGCACAAGGTGTCGTTCCATGGCACCTCCAGTCCTTCGGGAATCGTCATCCCTCCCGTGTTGAGCGAGTACAGGACATTCTGAATGCCGCGTCCCTCGTCCACAGTGGTGAGATAGGCCGACTCGAGATCCGTCACTTCGACCATGATTTCCAGCAGAGGCCGCGTGAAGCTGGGTAAATTCTGAGAATTGGATACGGTCTGGGAAAGGCGCTGAACAATTGATGGCATGGTGCAATTTTGGGGAAGGAACACACGACAAGTGCGGCTGCTCAAACAAGGTCTGAAGTCTCGACATCATCGCTTGCATGCGGCTCAGACAATCCGCCAATCATGCAATGAAAGCCGGATTTCAACGCCCGTATTTTCATGCAATCGATTGTGGGACTAGGCCTGAGGCCAGATCACTCTGACACGCAGGCCGCCCAGTTGCGGTGACTCGTCAAGCAAAAGCTCAGCACCACTGCTTTTTGCAATGCTCTGCACAATTGCCAGCCCCAGTCCACTGCCGTCGGCCATGCCACCAGCTCCCTGGCCACGCACAAAGCGCTGCAGAACGCGCTGACGCTCGGCCGCGGCGATGCCAGCGCCCGAATCCTCCACCACCAGCGCCCGGCCTTGCTGGTCCTGCAACCAGCCCACGTCGACACGCCCGCCTGCGGGCACGTACTTGATCGCGTTGTCCAGCAGATTTCGCAGCAGTACTGCCAGCGCCTCCGTGTCTGCAGGCACGCTGAATGAGGACTGCTGCTGCGGCTCCTCACTCAAACCCATGTCCAGCCCTTTGGCCTGGGCTGCCGGTGCGGCATCCACCAGAGCCTGTTCAACCAGCAAGCGCAAGTCGGCCAGCGGCGCGCCTTCGGTCTGCGGCTTGGCCTCCTGCCTTGCCAATGCCAGCAATTGCTCCACCAGGCGTCTGGCGCGCTCGATACCTTCCGCGAGGCGCGCCTGCGCCGCCTCACGCTCGGTGCTGTCCGTAGCTTTGCGCAGCAGCTGCAATTGCAGCTGCAAGGCGGCCAGCGGCGAGCGCAACTCATGTGCTGCGTCTGCCACGAAATTCTGCTGAGTCTCAAAAGCCTCGCGCACGCGCTGCAGCAAGCTGTTGAACTCCTGCACCAGAGGGCGCATTTCATCCGGCAAATCATGCTCCGCAACCGGCGCCAGATCCTGGGGCTGACGCAGGGCCAACTCCCTGCGCACCCGCTGCACGGGCGTCAGCGAACGGCGAATCACCCACCACACAGCCAAAGCCAGCAGCGGCAGCAGCAAGACCACAGGCAGCAGGCTGCGCCAGGCCGCAGCGCGCGCCAGAAGTTGACGCACGCGCATGTCCTGGGCAATCTGAATCACCTGAGAGCGTGTCTGCAGCGAGAACACACGATAGGTGGTGCCACGCGCCGGTATATCGGCAAAGCCAAGCACAGCCATCTGGGGCAAAGCCTCGCCCAGGGCCGACTCGAAGATTCTCAGGCCCTCATTGGTCCAGACCTGCACGATGAATTCGTTGTTCTCATCTTCGGGCGGTGCCCCCTGCGCCCGGCCTTTGACATCGACTGGCAGACCCGCTCGCAGCGCAAACGCCGTCTGCTGCATCTGGTAATCGAACAAGGTATCGGTCTGCTCCAGTGCATTGCGATAGGCAAATGCCCCCTGCAGAACAGCCACCAGCAAAATCGCCATGCCGATGAACAACAGCAGACGTCCGCCCAGCGAACCGGGTAGTTTCAGCCGCTTCAATGCCTGGTTTTTGCTCATGGTCTGGGCACCATATATCCAAGACCGCGCACATTGAGCACTGCTGCGGCACCGAGCTTTTTACGCAGCCCGTGGATATAGACCTCCACGGCATTGCTGCTGACCTCATCGCCCCAGCCGTAAAGCTTGTCTTCGAGCTGCTGGCGCGACAGCGTGGCCCCGGGCCTTGCCAGCAATGCCTGCAGCACCGCCCATTCACGGCCTGACAGGGTGACCGGCTGACCATTCACGCTGGCTTCGCGGGTATTGGGGTTCAGCATGATGCCGCCATGCTCGTACACAGCCTCCAGATGCCCGGCCGCGCGGCGTGCCAGTGCACGAATGCGGGCCAGCAGCTCATCCATGTCATAGGGTTTGATGACATAGTCATCGGCCCCTGCGTCCAGGCCGGCAATGCGATCACGCACCCCATCACGCGCCGTGGCGACCAGCACGGGCGTTGCGTCCTTGCGCGCGCGCAGTTGGCGCAGCACCTGCAGGCCGTCCATTTCCGGCAGCCCCAGATCAAGCAGGACCAGATCGTACTGATGCCCGCGCAAGGCCGTATCGGCCCGGGCTCCGTCCTGAACCCAGTCCACCACATAGCCTTCACCACGCAGCAGTGCCTGCACGGCCTGGCCGATCATGGTGTCATCTTCAACGAGCAGTAAACGCATGGCGCAAGGATAGCGCCGCCAAAGCGGGAATGCCCGGTACCAGAAACAAAGGGTGCATCGCAAACCACCTGCATGCATCCACGCAAGGCGAAACGTGACAAGCGATGCAGCCTCACCCCAAGCGGGCAAGCCGACACCTCACATGAAGGGCTGCCGGTTACACCGCAGCTTCGATGCCCGGCATCGCCATACGCGCCTTGGTCAATGCCATGCCCAGGTTGGCAGTACGGCGGCAGACAAATACAGCCACATAGTCGGGGACTGCCTTGCTGCGCAGAAAGACATGAATCAGGTTATCGCTGTTGATGATGATTTCCTGAAAGTAGTGATGGCCATCATCGCTGATGCCGCGCGAACGCTTGAACAAGGTCTCGATCATGGAGACATTGGGGCCGTTGAACAGATCGGCCGTGGCAGCCGCCACCAGATCAATCACTTCGCGCGGGTGGGAATCCACGGTGCGGATCGATAGCAGCATGCCCGAGGCAGCATCCACGTAACCAGCGGCCAGACATTCAGGCACCGAAGCCACGGCCTGCGTCAACACAGCATCCAAACTCATTGGGTTCTCTCTTTCCTATTGCTTATCTTTGGCGTCATGCACCCTTTCGCCGTCGGCAGGGAACATGTCAAAGCGGTCTTGAAAACATCACGCCATCTTTTGCAGCAATGCGTTTTCGAATTCATATAGCAGCGCCTCCTGCGCCTCGGACTGCACGTACTGAGCGTCAATCAATCGCACGCGACGCAAAGCCTCTTCGGCAGTCAGGCCCTCGCGCACCAGCCAGGCCGCCAGCACGGTGCCGGTGCGACCCAATCCGGCAAGACAGTGCACGGCCAACACCTCGCCACGACGCAGGGCGGCAGACATGCGCGCCAGCAGCATCTGCATCTGCGCTACGGTCGGCGGCTCGTGGTCATAGACAGGTAGGTGAAAGTTTCTGAGCCCGTTGCGGGCCAGCGCTTCCTGCGGGAAATCCCTCTCCGTCAGCGTGATCAGCATGGTGACGCCGCAGCGGCCCAAGGCCTTGAGATCGGCGTCCATGTCGTGCACCACGCCTGGCCAGGGAGTACCTGCCAGCCGCCCTGGCACCAGCCAGGAAAATCCGCTCGGACCACGACTGGCTGGCACGGCATTTTCAGCGGCCTGCAATGGCTGCATTTCCATCAGCACGGCCGCATTGACGGGGCGAGGCTGATAACGGTCTCTAGCGGTCGTGTCAGATGCCACAAGCGCTGCGGCCGCGACCGGCCTAGGCGCCGCAGGCTCTGATGCCGATACAGGCTTTGCCGCAGGCAGTACGGGTTCCACGACTTCGCTCGCGGCTGAAGACGATATGCGCAGGTCGGCAAATTCAGCAATGGCAGCCAGGGCTGCGGCAGGCAGGGGAGGCGGCGGCAGCACATCGTCGGCCAGCTCATGCACAGGCGTTCCCGGCATGGGGACGGCGCAGCTACCGCTGCGCACAAACTGCTGACCGGCAGCGCTGAGCGGATGCTGGATGAACTCCGCCATTGCCGCAGCTTCCTGGATACGCCCGCCAGCGAGCAACAGCATCTGCTGCGCAGCAGCCTGTGCATGCTGCTGTTGGTGCGTGACCAGCAGCACACTGCGGTGCTGACCGATCTGCTTGATCACGTCCAGCAGCAAAAAAGCCTCATAGCCCTCCAGCTCGGCCGTGGGCTCATCGATCATCAACACCGCCGGCCTGGCCCAGGCCTCGCGCAAAATGGCCACGGCACGTTGCTGCACCGCACTCAACAGCATGGTGGGCTTGTCCAGTACCTGGGCCAGCTCGGCCAAGCCATAGTGCTGCAGCTGCTCGCTCACCCAATGGCGCCATTGCAGTGGTGCACGTGACTCGCTATGGCGTGCCTTCTCGATCAGCGCATCAAGGGTGTTGGCGCGCATCAGCCTGGCATGCTGCTGCACCAGGCGAGGCAAAACCTGCTCGCCATCAGCACTCAAAGGCATGTGCAATGGCTGATCGGCATAGACCACCTGCCCCCAGCTGCGAAAGCGCGGATTGCTCGCATTCAGTCCGGCCAGCGTGCGCAGCAGCGTGGACTTGCCCGTGCCCGCAGGACCCAGCAAAGCAGTTACGCCTGATTGCGGCAGCGTGAAATCCACTTCGGCCAGAACCACTCGCGGACCGAATGAAGCGCCCAGGCCTTGCACTTGCAGACTGTGTTGCTGATCCAAGAATGTCCCCTTCGCAGCGCCTGCTTCGAGGGCCGTCACGATTTGTTTGCGGTCACACCGAATCGCCACCGCATGGCGCCAAAAAGGCGAATGAATGTTTTGGCCGGCAGTCTATGGCATTACATCCTCAGCAACTCGTTACCTCTGGAAACATGACAACAACATGGGGAAATTCACTTAAAAATCATTTATTTAGATATTTTTTGTTTTAAATCAATAAAAAGCGGATAAAGAAAAACCGCAACCGAAGCGGTTGCGGTTTTCTGCGCAGTCAAGGCGCCAGTCAACCCAGTCGCACCGGCACAAAGATCTTGTTGCCATCGCGCCAGATCAGCACGGCCACGGTCTTGTCCGCCTTGGCGACTGCGGCCCGCACCTCTTCGATATTCCCGGCAGGTGCGCCGTTGATGGACAGCAGCACATCGCCCTGGCTGATGCCTGCGGCAGCAGCCGGACCGCTGGCCTGGGCCACCAGCAGACCGGAATCCACGCCGATCTGCTGCATCTCCTCGGGCTGCAGTGGGCGCAGTGCCAGACCCAGCTTGCCCTTGTCACCATCGGGAGAGGACTTGGCCACCTTCACCGCCTTGTCACTGGCATCGCCCAGGGTTGCGCTCAGGGTCTTGGATTCCCCCTTGCGCCAGACTTCCAGCGTCACCTTCTGCCCGGGCAGGGCCTGGCCGATGAAGGCTGGCAGATCGCCGGAGCCGACCACCGGCTTACCATCCACCTTGCGCACCACATCGCCCGGCTCCAGCCCGGCCTTGGCGGCGGGGCCGTTCTTTTCGACACTGGCCACCAATGCACCTTCCGGCTTGTCCAGCTTGAAGGAGTCGGCAAAGGCCTGGTTGACCTCCTGCACGCTCACGCCCAGCTTGGCATGCTGTGCCTTGCCTGTTGTCTGAATCTGCTGTTGCACACGGGTTGCCAGTTCGATGGGAATCGCAAACGAAACCCCCTGATAGCCACCCGAGCGGGTGTAGATCTGGCTGTTGATGCCCACGACCTCGCCCTGAGCATTGAACAGCGGGCCACCGGAGTTGCCGGGGTTGATTGCCACGTCCGTCTGCAGAAAAGGCACAAAGGAGTCATCAGGTAGAGAACGCCCCTTGGCACTCACCACACCGGCCGTCACGCTGTTTTCAAATCCGAAGGGCGAGCCTATCGCCAGCACCCAGTCCCCAACACGCAGCTGGCTGGTCTGACCCAGCTTGACCGTGGGCAGGCCGCTGGCGTCAATCTTGAGTACCGCCACATCGGTCTTGGGATCGGCTCCCAGCACCTTGGCCCTGAACTCACGGCGGTCATTAAGCTTGACCGTCACTTCCTTGGCTCCGCGCACCACATGGGCGTTTGTCAGAATCACGCCATCGCTGGACACGATGAAGCCCGAGCCCTGTCCACGCATGGGTGTATCGGGCTGCTGCGCACGCGGCCCCATGCCCTGACCACCGGGCATGCCAGGAATGCCGAACTGGCGGAAGAATTCAAAGAAGGGATCGTCAGGGCTGATGCCCGGGCCCTGTTGCTGACGTTCGCTGGCCTGGTCGCCTTCATCGTCGCTCATGGCACGAGAGGAACCCACCACGCTGATATTGACCACGGCCGCGCCGTTACGTGCCGTGATATCCGCAAAATTGGGAGCATTCACCGCAGGCAGGTTAAGCGCTGCGGGCTGTGCAGCCACTGCAGACTCGGTGGCCTGGGCTGCGCTGCGGGTTCCCACCAGACCGGCACCGGTGGCGCCCAGTGCGCCAATCGCACCAGCAGCCACCAGGGCCATCACCAGTCGGCGAGGCGTGGACAGAATTGTGTTCATGGTCATCCTTTCAAAGAAAAGCACCGGATCGGTGTCATTGAAGGGAAGTTTGACCATCCACACTTAGGCGAGACTTAGGCGCTCGCAGTTTTCCGCAGGGCTCCTGAATCGGCATCCACCGCCACTTGCCGCCCCGTGAGCTCAGGCCTCTTGCGCCTGAGACTCGCCTCACTCAGATCAGCTCCAGCACCAGCTCCGGCGGACGGCAGAGTCTGGCGCCCTTGGGCGTGACCACGATGGGCCGATTGAGCAGCACCGGATGCGCAGCCACGGCCTGAATCAGCTGCACATCGCCGACAGCGGCGTTGTCCAGACCCAGCTCCTTGAACTGGGCCTCCTTGCTGCGCAGCAAGTCACGCACAGGCACGCCCAGATGCGCCACCAGCTCGGCCAGCTCTGGCGCAGTCAGTGGTGTGGCGAGGTAATCCACGATATTGGGCTCGATGCCACGCTCACGCAGCAATGCCAGTGCGCCACGCGAATTGCTGCAGCGGTTGTTGTGGAAGATGGTGATGTCGGGACGATTCACGGGGGTGCCTGTACTTGTACTCATGGCTGCAGTGTAGCGAGCCCGGCTTTGCCCGCAGTCGTCACATAGCAGCTATGCCGGCAGCGCCAGAGCCAGGCTGTGCGCCATCTCATAGACTGTCTGCGAAACATCAAGAGGAGACATCAATGACCGCTTTCACCGAGCGCGAGCCCCTGACGCTGACCCGTCGCCAATGGAGCCAATGGGCTGCAGCAGCCGCCCTGGGAGGGCTGACCGGGACAGCCCTGGCGCAAGATGCCAAATACCCCGCCAAGGCCATACGCCTGGTCATCCCGTTCACTCCCGGCGGCTCTGCCGACATTCTTGGACGTGCCATCGGTCACGAGCTGACCCTGGCCTGGGGGCAGAGTGTGGTGCCGGAAAACGTGGCCGGCGCAGGCGGCAGCATTGGCGCGGACCGCGTGGCCAAGGCCGGTGCAGATGGCTACACCCTGCTCATGGGCCATGTGGGCACGCTGGCCGTTACACCCACGCTCTACCCCAAGCTGCCTTACGACCCCATCAAGAGCTTTACGCCCCTGGCCTGGGTGGCGCGTGTGCCCAATGTGCTGGTCGTGCATCCTTCGCTGCCGGTCCATGATCTGGCATCCTTCATCAGCTACGCCAAGGCCAATCCCGGAGCGGTGAACTTCAGCTCGGGCGGCAACGGCAGCGCCGCGCATATGACCATGGCCTATCTGAGCCTGCAAGCAGGGCTGAAGATGCAGCATGTGCCCTACAAGGGCACGGCCCCGGCCGTCAATGATCTGGTCGCCGGTCAGGTACAGGCCCTGTTCACCGGCATTCCCGCCGTGCTTGCGCAGATCCGCGCAGGCCAGATCAAAGCGATTGCCGTGTCATCACCGCAGCGCATCCCTGCGCTGTCCAATGTGCCCACCGTGGCCGAAGCGGGCCTGCCCGGCTTCGAGGCCGACCAATGGTATGGCGTGGTCGGCCCGGCCAACATGCCTGCCAATGTGGTCGCCAGAATCAATCAGCAGATCAATGCTTCACTCAAAAGCCCGGCCATTCTGGAACGTCTGCAAAGTGAAGGCGCCCAGCCCATGCCCAGCACGCCCAAGGTCTTTGGCGATCTGATCGCCAAGGACCTTGCGCGCTGGCGCAAGGTCATCATCGACAGCAAGATGACGCTGTGAGCGGGCAGCACGGAGGCGTCAGGCCGCAGCAGAAGTGGCGGTCATGGCAGCCGTCGCCGGCTCCAGTTCATCCTCATGCGCATCGAGCTCGCGCCCCGGCAGCAGCAGATTCAGGCCTACGGCCACCAGCGCTCCCACGGTGATGCCCGAGCCGAAGACCTCGCGTACAAAGGCCGGGATCTTGGACAGCAGATCGGGCCGCACCGTCACGGCCAGGCCACAGCCCAGCGAGACCGCAATGATCAGACCGCTGCGGCGTGTTTGCTCGGCGCTGCTGAGCATGCGAATGCCCGCCAGAATGATCATGGCAAACATCATCAGACCCGCGCCGCCAAGCACGGGCTGGGGAATCGTCACCACCAGCGCGCCAAGCACCGGGAACAGTCCGGCCAGCAGCAGCATCACGCCGGTCAGCATCACCACATGGCGGCTGGCCACGCCGGTGAGCGAAACCACGCCCACGTTCTGCGCGAAGGTGGAAACCGGCGGGCTCGACATCACGGCGGCAAAGGCCGAGCCCACGCCGTCGCACAACATGCCGCTGGCCAGGCGCTTGCCGCGGATCGGCGTCTGCGTTGCCGCTCCCAGTGCCATGAAAGTGCCCGTGGTCTCGACAATGGTCACGAGAAAGGCGATGGACATGGCAACGATGCCCGATACCGGAAAGCTCATGCCGAAATGCAGCGGCTGCGGAATCGCGAAGATCGGCGCCTCGCGCACCTGGGTGAAGTCGATCAGACCCAGGGCCAGGCACAGCAGATAACCGCAGGCAATCCCCAGAACCACGGCCGATGCCGAAATCACGCCCTTGCCCCATTGCACAAAGCCGATCACCAGCGCCAGCACAAAGCCCGCAATCGCCAGATTGCCCACGGCGCCGTAGCTGCCGCTGCCCACGCCGCCTGCGGCCCAGTCCACCGCGACGGGCGTGAGCGACAGCCCGATCATGGTCACGACCACGCTGGTCACGGTATGCGGAAAGAAGCGACGGATCACCGGCATGAAAAAGCTGCCGATGATCATCACCAGCGAGCCCACCAATGAAGAGCCCAGGATGCCGGGAACGCCATGCTCCAGCCCCACGCTGATGCCCGCGCCGACAAAAGCAAAGCTTGTACCCATCACGCAAGGCAGGCGTATGCCGACAGGCCCCACGCCGCGGCACTGAATGATGGTGACGACGCCCGAGCCCAGCAAAGCCGCATTGACCAGGGCCACGATCTGGTCGGCCGGCAGCTTGAGCGCACCGCCGAACACCAGCGGTACGGCGATGATGCCGCCCAGCGCGGCGAGCAGATGCTGCAGCGAAAGCAGCGTGGTGGTGATGAGGCTGGGCGGACGGTCTTCCACCCCGTAAAGCAGTTTTTCCATGGTCTTGTCTCCTGTTTTTTAGGTATGCAATCGCCGGGGAATAGGCTTCCCCGCGAAGGCCACAAGACTAAGCACGCAACCGGGAGCTCTCATATGCCGTTGCCGATACAGCCCATGCGCGGCGCCGTATAGCTTGTCCGGTATCGAGAAAGAATTTCTGGCACTCCAAGTCACCTGACACCAGTCCCGAGCCCACTTTTCTTCCAGTGCCGCAAAGGCTTGGAATCTCTCTCACACCGATGTCCGGCCATCGCAATGGACCCGCGATGGCCGTCACCGAAAAGTCTCAATGTCCTGCTGCAGCCCGCTCGAACAGGCTGCGCGCAAGATTGCGGTGCTGGCCCAGCACCACGGGCAGGTCGGCAGTCAGCAGGCGTCCATCCTCGACCACCACACGGCCGTTGATGACGCTGCTGGACACATTGGCCGGCGTGCAGAACACCAGCGCCGCCACGGGGTCGTGGCCTGCGCCCGCATAGCCGACAGCCTCCATGTCGAAGGCCACGAAGTCGGCCGACATGCCGGGGGCCAGCGCGCCGATGTCGTCGCGGTTGAGCACGCGTGCACCGCCCAGCGTGGCAATTTCCAGCGCCTCGCGGGCACTCATGGCCGCCGGGCCGTAGCCCACGCGCTGCAGCAGCATGGCCTGGCGCGCCTCGCCCAGCATGTGGGCTCCGTCGTTCGATGCGCTGCCGTCCACACCCAGGGCCACGGGCACGCCCGCATCGCGCATGCTGCGAATGGGCGCGATGCCCGAGGCCAGACGCATGTTGGAGCATGGGCAGTGCGCCACACCTGTGCCGGTGCGCGCAAACAGGGCAATGCCTTCGGGATCGAGCTTGACGCAGTGCGCATGCCAGACGTCGCGCCCTACCCAGCCCAGGTCCTCGGCGTATTGCGCCGGGGTCAGGCCGAACTTCTCCCGCGAGAAAGCCACGTCGTTGTCGTTCTCGGCCAGATGGGTGTGCAGCGAGACGCCATGCGCACGCGCCAGCACCGCCGATTCGCGCATCAGATCGCGGGTCACCGAGAACGGCGAACAGGGCGCCAGCACCACGCGCAGCATGGAGTGGCGCGAGCCGTCGTGATACTGCTGGATCAAGCGCAGGCTGTCGCGCAGAATGGCCTCTTCCTCCTCCACCACCACATCGGGCGGCAAGCCGCCCTTGCTGCGGCCCAGGCTCATGGAGCCGCGTGCGGCGTGAAAGCGCATGCCCATCTGCTGCGCAGCCGCGATGGAGTCGTCCAGGCGCGAGCCATTGGGAAACAGGTAGAGATGGTCGCTGGTCGTGGTGCAGCCCGACAGCATAAGTTCGGCCATGGCGGTCTGGGTCGAGACATGAATCATCTCGGGCGTCAGGTGCGACCACAGCATGTAGAGGTTCTGCAGCCACGAGAACAGCTCGGCATCCTGAGCGGCCGGCACGGCACGCGTCAGGCTCTGGTACATGTGGTGGTGGGTGTTGACCAGGCCCGGTGTCACGACCTTGCCGCGCATGTCCAGCACGCGCGCCTGGCCCTCGTCTGCCATGCGGCGATACTGCGCCGGCAGTTCGGCCGTTGTGCCCACCCACAGCAGGGCTGGGCCGTCCGCCACCAGAGCGCCATCTTTGATCTCGCGGCGCTGCGCATCCATGGTGACCAGTACGTCGGCATTCAGGGCTATCAGGGTCATGGTTTCTTTCTCTCTAAACAAGAAGCGCAAGTCTAGAGAGACGCCCAGGCGTGCGATAGCGCTGAATTCCGCCAACCATGTCCACAAAATGTGGACAAAGAATCAGTGTTTTCTGGCGTAGAGCCGCGCCAGCGCGGATTCGATGCTTGCCGCCATGAGTGCTGCGGCGGCACTCAGCTCCGCGCCCTTGCGCACGAACAGCATCAGGGTCTGGCGCTGCAGATGTGCGTCGCGCAGAGGCACGAAGCTGAGCGAGCCGCGATCCAGCTCCTCCAGCACATCCAGCGCGTTGAGCAGGGCAATGCCTTCGCCCAGCATCACAAGGCGCTGTATCAAGGCCATGGAGGTGGACTCGGCCACGGGCGTCACCTCGATGGCACTGCGCGCGAAGGCTTCGTTGAGCAGACTGCGTATGGTCAGGGCAGGTGCCGGCAGAATCAGCGGATGACCCACGCATTCGCTGAGCAGCAGCGACGACTGATGGGCCAGTGGGTGCTTGACCGGCAGGATGGCTCCGATCTGCCATTCGCTGGCTGCCAGCATGCGCAAACCGGGTCTCGGCGCCAGATCGTACGCAAGACCCAGGTCCACCTCCCCTGCTTCCACGGCAGACACAATGGCCTGTATGGGCAGGTCGATGACACGCACGACCATCCCCGGATGGCTGCTGCGAAAGTCATGCACCAGCGATGGCAGCAAGGAGCCCGCCAGGCCCGACGTCGCAGCCACCGTGATCTCGCCGCGTCTCATGCCCTTGAAGTCGGCGATGCGCTCGCGCAGCGCTGCATGTTCGCGCAAGGTGCTGCGCACATGGGTCAGCACCATCTCACCCAGAGGCGTCAGACGCAGGCGATTGTGGATGCGGTCGAACAGCGGCGCACCCAGTTCGGCCTCCAGATCGAGGATCTGCCGGTTCACGGCCGTGGGAGCCACATGCAGATACTCGGCCGCCTTGCGGATGGAGCCGCGGCGGACCACTTCATCGAGATAGCGCAAAACTCTGGCGTGCATGCGCGCAGCCTACACGGGTTTGACCGACCGCGGAAAGCGCCGGCAGAGCACCTAGCTCTGGCGCAGCCTGTCCACCTCGGTGTGCAGGTCCTTGGCCCAGGCGCGGCGGTCGCGTCCCTTGGCAGTCTCTGCCTCGCCGTAATGCACCACGGCAATCAGCTGGTCCGAGCAAAGCACGCGCCAGATGGAGCCCAGCAGGGTCTCGTCGCCCACATAGGTGGCGGCATAGCTGGTGCCGCCGGTTTTGCCATCGACAAAGCGCAGCCCCACGGGCTGCACCGGCGCATCGCATTGCACGGCGGCTTCGAGCAGATTGGAGTGAAACGAGAGCAGGCTGCGCCCGTCGCCCGTCGTCCCCTCGGGAAATACGGCCAGGATTTCGCCGCGTTTGAAGGCCTCTTCCATGGCGCCCACCATGCGCACTGCATCGCGGCGCGAGCTGCGCTGGATGTAGAGCGTGCCCGCTGCCGTCGCCAGCGTGCCGATGATGGGCCAGCCCTTGACGTCGGACTTGGAGATGAAGCGGCAATGGCGTGCCGCATGCAGCAGGGGAATATCGAGCCAGGAGATATGGTTGCTGACCATCAGCACCGGCCCTTGGGCTGGCGGCAGGCCTCTGACCTCCAGCTGCACCCCGGCGCGCAGCAGCAGCGCTGCGGCCCAGGCCTGCACATGCTCGTGCTGCTGCTGGTAGTGCAGCTGCGGAAAGCGAAACGCCACAATCCAGGCGCCCTTGGCCACATGAGCCAGCAGACGCAGTCCGCGCCAGACTGCGCGCAAGCCGGTTCTGATTTTGTGCAAGCCGTTTGCCATGATTCTCAAAGAGTTTAGCGACTCGCCCCGCACAAGTTGCACCAACTTGAAACCGGCAAGCGCCTAAGACTGGCGCAATGCAACGTCAGAGGTACCGAGCAAGCGCCGCCGCGCACCAAGGGTGTCGTCCCCTCCCGATGCAACGCATCGAGAGAGGGGGAAGCGGCAAAGCCGCTCAGGGGGAGCCTATCGTTGATAGGCAACAGCGCCGTCAACGATAGTCGTTACCACGCGCGCAGGCAGCTCGTAGCCATTGAAGGGAGTGCTCTTGCCCTGGCTCTGCAGCGCCTTGGGATCAACCGTCCACTCGGCCTCGGGGTCGACGATGCACAGATCAGCCACGCCGCCCACGCTGAGCTGCCCCAGCAGGGACTGCTGCTCGCCCAGCGCACTGCCCAGCACGGCCACGGGCGCCGAAGTCACGACTGCCAATGCGCGGTTCAGCGGCACCTTGTAGTCGCGGCTCCACTTCACGGCGATGGACAGCAGCAGCTCCACGCCGGTCGCACCGGGTTCGGCTTCGGCAAAAGGCAGCACCTTGGCGTCTTCGTCCACCGGGCAGTGATCGGAAACCAGCGCATCGATGGTGCCGTCCGCCAGTGCGGCAGACAGCGCATCGCGGTCGCGCTGCTGGCGCAGCACGGGCACCACACGGGCGCTGCTGTCGAAGTAGCCGATATCGTTCTCGGTCAGCAGCAGCGAGTTGATGGACACGTCGGCGGTCACGTTCAGGCCTTCGGCCTTGGCCCGGCGCACCAACTCCACGCCTGCTGCGCTGGAGATGCGACACAGGTGAATCCGGGTCTGCGAGCCACGGATCAGCTCGAAGATGGTGTGCAGCGCAATCGTCTCTGCCGCCACGGACACCCCGGCCAGACCCATGCGGGTAGCCAGCGCGCCGCTGGCGGCCACGCCCTTGCCCAGATCCTTGTCCTGCGGGCGCAGCCACACGGCATAGCCAAAGGTGTTGGCGTAGCTCAGCGCACGGCTGAGCGTGGTGATGCTGGACAGCGGCACATCCGCCTGACCGAAGGCCACGCAGCCCGACTCGGTCAGCTCAGCCATCTCGGTCAGCGTTTCGCCCTTGAGGCCTACGGTCAGTGCTCCCATGGGGAACAGACGCGACTTGTGCTGTTTCTCGGCACGGAACTTGAGCATTTCCACCAGGCCCTGCTCGTCGAGCACGGGTTCGGTATCGGGCGGGCAGACCAGGCTGGTCACGCCGCCGGCCACAGCAGCCGCCATCTCGGACTGCAGCATGCCTTCATGCTCGTGGCCGGGCTCGCGCAGGCGCACGGCCAGGTCCACCAGACCGGGCAGCACCCACTGGCCCGAGGCGTCGATTTCACGCTCGGCCACAAAACCCTCAGGCACCGTGCCGATGGCGGCGATCACGCTGCCATCGATGGCGATATCGGCCTGCTGGTCGAAACCTCGTGCCGGGTCCATCACCCGGCCATTGCGAATCAGAATCTTCATGGTTTGGCACCAAATTGACCGCCAGCCCTTGCTACGCAAGCGCTAGCAGCTATAAAAACATCTCTAAAAGCCGTCACAACCAGCAACTGCAGTTTGCTTCGTCGACTTTCGCACGGGACACCGAGCTAGGGCCGCCCCGACGCGAGGGTGTCGTCCCCCTCCCGCATCGCGAGAGAGGGGGAAGCCGCGCAGCGGCTCAGGGGGTGTTCAAGCCTCATTCCCCGCGACGATGGACATGACAGCCATGCGCACGGCGATACCGAAGGTCACCTGCGACAGGATCACGGCCTGCGGGCCGTCCACCACGGCGGAGTCGATCTCCACGCCGCGGTTGATGGGGCCGGGGTGCATGACGATGGCATCGGGCT